>Ga0256829_1000014_pt1 | contig 338375 bp, 320 predicted proteins | sample 131447metaG_FD_185979 | JGI IMG/M metagenome (GOLD analysis project Ga0256829, IMG submission 185979) | Hydrothermal vent microbial communities from Lau Basin, Pacific Ocean - 131-447 | ecosystem: Environmental > Aquatic > Marine > Hydrothermal vents | place: Pacific Ocean: Lau Basin... | reverse complement strand
ATCACTGCCATGGATCTGAATCACCGATTTTGCCAGGTCGATTCCTATCACTGTTAGCCGTTCCATAAACCATCTCCCGCGAAGAAACTGAAGTTTCAGTGTAAGGGAGGGGTGTCCATTTCATTAGCTTATTAGTGTGCGTGCGCATTTATCCTAGGACACTCTTTCGAGGTTTCCTAGGTAGCCTATTGATTGCATTGAAGAATCCTCCATAACTCAAATTTCCCTTCAAGAAAAACGCGCACGTCTTTTACTTCGGCGGTGGCTTACTCAATTACTTCATCCGAAGTTCATAAGTTCTGATTTGATATTGGGTTAAGTTACTACGCTCCCCAAAGACGGGCAAGCGCATCTGCCCTACGTGATGATATTCAGGTGAGCAGGCAACAAAATCGACCAACAAAAAAGGGCCCGAAGGCCCTTTCTGTGAGTCGATAATTTAAGAGGTGCGCAGTGCACACCCTACATCAGAGACTCAGTACTTTCTCACCGCGTGCGATACCAGATACCCCGGTACGTACGGTTTCGAGTACACAGCCAGCACCGATGGATTCGATAAAGGCTTCGAGCTTGTCACTGGTTCCAGTCAGCTGGATGGTGTAAACGCTTGGGCTAACGTCAACAATCTGGCCGCGGAAGATGTCGGCAGTACGTTTGATTTCAGCACGTTGTGCACCAATCGCTTTGACTTTAATCAGCATCAGCTCGCGCTCAATGTGCGGGCCTTCTGACAGGTCAACCAGCTTAACCACTTCTACCAGTTTGTTGAGCTGCTTGGTGATCTGTTCGATCTTGCGCTCGTCGCCGGTGGTGGTCATGGTCATGCGCGACAGGGTTTCGTCTTCTGTTGGCGCGACCGTTAAGGTTTCGATGTTGTAGCCGCGCTGTGCAAACAGACCTACAACGCGGGACAAAGCACCTGGCTCGTTTTCAAGCAGGATTGAAATAATATGTCTCATGATCAGGTACGCTCCGTCTTGCTCAGCCACATATCACGCATGGAGCCGGTTGGCACCTGCATTGGATATACGTGTTCGGTTTCATCAACTGCTACGTCGAGGAATACCAGACGGTCGTTGTACTTGCCGAAGGTGTCTTCAAGCGCTTGTGGCAACTGATCGCGATCGGTCACACGGATACCCACGTGGCCATACGCTTCTACCAGCTTAACGAAGTCAGGCAGTGACTCCATGTAGGAGTGTGAGTGACGACCTTCGTAGTTCATGTCCTGCCACTGGCGAACCATGCCCAGTGAGCCGTTGTTCAGACACAGAATTTTTACCGGAATGCCGTACTGCAGACAGGTCGACAATTCCTGGATGTTCATCTGAATCGAACCTTCACCGGTCACACAGACGACCATGTCATCCGGGAAGTTCATCTTGATGCCCATGGCCGCCGGGAACCCAAAGCCCATAGTGCCCAGACCACCTGAGTTGATCCAACGGTTTGGCTTGTCGAATTTGTAGTACTGTGCAGCGAACATCTGGTGCTGACCTACGTCAGAGGTGATGAAGGCATCACCTTTGGTGGCAGTCCACATGGCCTCGATCACTTCCTGCGGCTTCATCAGCTGGCTGTCGTTTTTCTCGTAACGACCGCCATGACGCTCACGCCATTCGTTGATCTGTTTCCACCAGGTTTCCAGTGCTTCTGCATCGGGTGTTTCGTTGGCTTCGTCGAGCAATGCCATCATTTCGTCCAGAACCGCACCTACCGGGCCAACAATTGGCACGTCAGCGATGATGGTTTTAGAGATTGATGATGGGTCAATATCGACGTGGATGATTTTTGCATCCGGGCAGAACTTGCTGGTCGCATTGGTTACGCGGTCGTCAAAACGCGCACCAATACAGATAACAACGTCTGCGTTGTGCATGGTCATGTTGGCTTCGTAAGAGCCGTGCATGCCCAGCATGCCGATAAAGCGCTCGCCAGTGCCCGGATACGCACCCAGACCCATCAGGGTGTTAGTGCATGGGAAGTTCAGACGATCAACCAGCGCACGCAGTTTGTCGGAGCTGCCATCAATGATGACACCACCACCGGAGTAGATTACCGGACGCTTAGCAGCCAGCAGCAACTCAACGGCCTTTTTAATCTGACCTGAGTGACCACGCTGTGGCGGCGTATAGGAACGCATTTTAATTTTCTTCGGATAGACGTACTCGTAACGCTCGTTTGGCATCGTCATATCTTTCGGAATATCGATCACAACCGGACCAGGGCGACCGGTGTTGGCGATGTAGAAAGCCTTAGCAACGATCTCTGGAATGTCTTCAGGACGACGAACCGCAAAGCTGTGCTTAACGATAGGACGCGATACACCCAGCATATCGGTTTCCTGGAAGGCGTCGTCGCCCACTAAGTGGCTCATTACCTGACCAGAAATAACGACCATAGGGATGGAGTCTGTAAAGGCCGTCGCAATACCCGTAATGGTGTTTGTTGCGCCCGGACCAGAAGTAACCATCACCACGCCCGCTTTACCCGTCGCGCGCGCATAACCATCAGCCATGTGAGCAGCGGCCTGCTCATGACGGACGAGTACGTGCTTCACCGCGCTCTGCTTGTACAGCGAGTCGTAAACGTGAAGCAGCGAACCGCCCGGATAACCATAAACGTATTCAACACCTGCTTCGTGAAGTGCACGAACCAGCATGTCTCCGCCGGAAATTAATTCCACCGTAAAATCCTCTGTTCTTGTGCTCACCGTTGAGCACGAGTTACGTATGTTCGAGTCGGGTCTGCACCAACAACAGCTCAAACGGAACCGTTGGGGCAATCCCTTAAAAGGCTGGATGAGTCACTCTTAGTTCGTCATCAGATACCGGGTGCCTGGTCCAGGAAACCGGGGTCAGGGCCGGACACGGAGGGTAACCGCATCAAAGGCCATGTATGACAATCACCGCGCTCCGGGTGTGTAGCATTGGGTGAGCTGTCATTTATGGCGTTTATTCTATCAGTACTTGATCAATGTGTGAACCACCAAACCCCTGTAAAATCAAGGCTCAGGCCGGTTTTTATCACTGTATTTAATAAGGTTTCAGCAACGGTATTATCCAGTCTGAAAACGGGGCAGGTTTGACGCTTTCCAGATCAGGCTGACCTGACGACCGGTGACACCATCACGACGATATGAAAAATACCCACTTTCGTCTTCGAAAGTGCAGATCCCTCCTCCGTGCACACTGCCAATTCCCGCACGGATGAGCTGCCAACGAGCCAGCTCAAAGAGATCTGCATACCAGCGATCTCCCTCTCCGTTGCGAAAGCAGGTTTCGGGCGCACCGGGAAAGGCAGCTTTAACTTCAGGGCCAACTTCAAAGGCTTCAAATCCGATCGCCGGGCATAAGTAAGCACTTACCTGAGATGCATCAGAGAACTCGTTGAGTGTGTTGAGCAAGACGCCCGATGCCAGGCCGCGCCAACCGGCATGGGCAGCAGCGACCTTGTCGCCGCTCTGATCACAGAACAACACGGGCAGACAGTCGGCCGTCATCACAGCACAGGCGATACCTGCTTCGGTGGTGGCGGCCGCATCGGCTTCTGGGATTACTCTGAGTGAGTCAGCGGTTGCCTGAAATACCTCAACACCGTGCACCTGCTTCAGCCACTGGATGCCTGAAACGCCGGGCAAAGCATCGAGCAGCGTCGCTCGATTAGCGGCCACGGATTCGGGTAAATCACCCACATGATCGCCAAGGTTAAATCCGTTATACGGCGCTAACGAAACGCCGCCGCGCCGACCCGAATAGTATGCGTGAACGCCTTCCGGCAATGGCCATTCGGGTTGGTGCAGGTCGATCATTAATAGTCGTCCTGCAAGGCTTCGTCGTCGGCCAGTGTATTCAGCAGTTCAACAAAATCATCCGGGAGTTCGATTTCCCATTCCATGATTTCTTCGGTACGCGGGTGAATCAGCGTCAGGGCTTTTGCATGAAGTGCCTGTCGTGGAAATTTCGCCAGCATTTCGCGTAACTCTGGGCTGACGCCTTTCTTCAGTCGGGTACGGGCAGCGTACGTGGCATCACCAACGAGAGGATGGCTGATGTGCGACATGTGCACACGAATCTGGTGCGTGCGGCCAGTTTCCAGCTTGCAGCGAATGTAGGTATGCGACGGAAACTTATGCAAAACACGATAGTGAGTGACCGCTTCTTTACCCATGGGGCTAACGGCCATCTTGGTGCGTTGCGTACCGTGACGGCCAATCGGTTCATCGACTGTACCACCCGCCACCATGTGCCCTTGCACTACCGCCTCATACTCACGTCCCATGCTGCGATCCTGCAGTTGAGCGACGAGATGCGTCTGAGCCTGTAATGTTTTGGCAACTACCATCAGGCCGGTGGTGTCTTTATCAAGGCGATGAACAATGCCGGCACGGGGAATATTAATCAGCTCAGGGCAGTGAAAAAGTAAGCCGTTGAGTAAGGTACCGGTACGATTACCTGCGGCAGGATGCACCACGAGGTTGGTCGGTTTGTTCAGTACCAGAATGTCATCATCCTCGTAGACGATATCCAGCGGGATATCTTCTGGCTCCCATTCGCCCTCGGCCTCAAGCTCGGCGGTTAAGGTCAGGGTCTCACCACCAACCACCTTATCGCGCCCCCGGACAGATTTGCCGTTCACCAGCAGCTGGCCATCTTTGATCCATTGCTGCAGGCGCGAGCGTGAGTAATCAGGGAAGAGCTTGGCGGCCACCTGATCAAGGCGTTTGTTGCCCTCTTCGTAGGGAACTTCAATGGTGTGGTCTATCTGGTCAGACATAGGAAACCTTTAATGTGCGCGACGGATGATGATGACGCGCAGGTGTGTTCTAATACGGCGTATTGCGAAATTATATAGATGTATGAGAATGCACTCCATAAAGTCCATCCTGTTGGCACTGATCACAGCGTCTTTTCTTTCAGCCGGCCTGAGCGCCTGCTCTTCGAACCCTGAACGTGAAGTACGTACCGAAGCCGAGTACTACGAAGAGGCCCGCGAGGCCATCGACGACGATAACATGCTGATCGCGGAAGACCGCCTGAAGCGACTCGAAAGCGAGTATCCGTTCGGCCAATACGCAGAGCAAGCTCAGCTTGAGCTGATTTACGTCAGCTTCAAGATGTCAGACATGGAAGGTGTTCTGGCCAAGTCTGAACGCTTTATCCGTCTTCACCCGCAACATCCGAAAGTTGATTACGCATACTATATGCGCGGCCTGGCAACTTATGAGCTGGGTTTTGCCTTCGTCGAGCGCTACCTGAGTGATGAAACAGAGTACCGTAACCCGGTGCCCCTGCAGGATTCATTCGCGTATTTCTCTGAGTTGCTGCGCCGCTTCCCTGACAGCGAATACAACGCCGATGCACGTGCCCGCATGGTTTACCTGCGTGAACGTCTGGCCAGCTATCAGATCAACGTCGCTAAGTATTATATGAAGCGTCATGCTTATCTGGCTGCGGCAAACCGCTGTGAAGAAGTTCTGATCCACTACCAGAAGACGCCGTATGTTAAAGACGCGCTGGCGATCATGACTGAGGCTTACCAGCTGCTGGAAATGGACGAGCTGGCTGAGAAGTCACTGGCGCTGTTGAAGCTGAACTATCCGGATCACCCACAACTGGTGGATGGCCAGCTGGAAGAAAGTGGACTGGCAGATGTCGACCGTCGCAGCTTCTGGAACATCATCAGCTTTGGCCTGATCGACTGATCAGCCCCCTGATTTTCACCCTGCCAGCCCTCTGACCCGCCCGGCTGGCAGGAAAAATGAATTTTTTGTTACCCAAACGTGCTGTTTCGCCGATAAATATTGACAGACAGCCGAACCAAGCCCATAGTCCATCTGGCAAGAAAGAAAGTCTCCTGTCTAAATACTCCATCTCGATGTCAGTTAGCTGTAATACCTCGGTTTGTAGTTTCTAAGTTCAGCCTTATTTCATGCTTTATCGTCCTCAGTGTGGCTTTGTGTCATGCGGGACACCACTGAATACAATCCGAAAGGTACAAATTATGTCTGATAAAACAACTGGCACAGTAAAATGGTTCAACGAATCTAAAGGTTTCGGCTTCATCGAGCAGGAATCTGGCCCTGACGTTTTCGCTCACTTCAGCGCGATCACCGGTTCTGGCTTTAAAACTCTGGCTGAAGGCCAGCGTGTTGAGTTCACTGTAACTCAAGGTCAGAAAGGCCCTCAGGCTGAGAACATCGTCGCTCTGTAATCAGAACGTGATGCATAAAAAAGCGCAGTCGGGAAACCGACTGCGCTTTTTTTGGTCTGCATTTCCGTTACTGCGGCGTGCGCACTACCATCAGGCGCAACTCTGTCATATCTTCAAGAGCATAGCGAATGCCCTCCCGGCCAATGCCTGAGTCTTTTACACCGCCGTATGGCATATGGTCGACGCGCCAGCTCGGCACATCACCAATCACGACACCACCGACTTCCAGTTCGTCCCAAGCTTTCTGTGCTTTATACAGATCACGGGTGAAGATACCCGCCTGCAGACCGTAACGGCTGTCGTTTACTTTTTTCAGAACAGCGTCGTAATCATCAAACGGCTCTAAAATAGCCACTGGCCCAAACGCTTCTTCCGCGCTGAGTTCGCAATCCGCTGGTACGTTTTCCAGTAAGGATGCCTGCAGCATATTGCCGTCACGCTCACCGCCACACAGCAGAGTTGCACCGCGATCCAGAGCGTCTTTAATCCAGCCATGCAGACGCTCCGCTTCGCCTTCAGAAATCATCGGACCGATAAAGGTTTCCGGATCTTTCGGATCGCCACTTTTCAGTGCCTTGGTTTTAGTCAGCAGTTTTTCTTTGAACGTGTCATACACATCGCTGTGGACATACAAGCGCTGAACACCGATGCAGCTCTGACCCGACTGGTAGAAAGCACCGATGATGACACGGGCAACCGCATCATCGAGGTCCCAGTCGTTATCGACAACACACGCAGCGTTGCCGCCGAGTTCCAGCACGACCGGCTTTTTACCAGCACGGGCTTTCAAAGCCCAGCCAACTTCAGGAGAACCGGTAAAGCTCAGAAGCTTCAGGCGCTCATCCTCTGTGAGCATGTCGGCACTGTCACGGCGACACGGCAGAATAGAAAACGCGCCCTCAGGCAAATCAGTTTCTGCGAGAATTTCACCAATCACCAGAGCGCCAATCGGCGTCATGCTGGCTGGTTTTAATACGAACGGACAACCCGCTGCAATCGCCGGAGCGACTTTATGTGCAGCCAGATTCAACGGGAAGTTAAACGGGCTGATAAATGCACACGGGCCGATAGGCACGCGCTGAGTCATACCACGATAGCCTTTGGCACGCGGGCTGATATCCAGCGGCAGAGTCTCGCCCAGCATACGCGGCGTTTCTTCCGCTGCGATTTTAAAGGTGTCGATCAAGCGACCTACTTCGCCTTTCGCATCGTTAATCGGTTTACCTGCTTCAATACACAGGGCTTCGGCCAGTTCGTCAGCGCGCTCGGTAAAGCGTTTCACACAATGCTCAAGAACAGCCTGACGTTCATAAACCGTCATTTTACGCATCGCTTCGGCTGCGCCTTCGGCCGCTGCAATGGCTTCATCCAGAACATCCGGCGTCGCCAGTGGCACTTCGTAAGCGACTTCTCCGCTGTATTTATCGGTAACTTTCAGGTCTGTATTGGCGTATACCGCTTCGCCTGCGAGATAGTAGGGATAGGTCTTACTCATGTCAGATCACCAGTTGCGAGAGTGCATTTCGTATCGGTTCAGGAATTGGGACGGATTTATTGGCCGCGCGTTCCACAAATACGTGAATAAAGTCGCCAAAGGCACAGGCCTGATCTTCGCCTTCTTTGAAGATAGCGACACCATAGGTCACTGAGCTGTTGCCCAGCTTGTTGACTCTCAGGCCAACTTCGATGGCGTCTGGGTAGGCAATCGGGGCAAGGTAATTACAATGTGAATTGACCACGAAACCAACAATCGGCGCATCATGAATATCCAGCCCACCCTCTTCGATTAAATGGCGGTTAACTGCCGAATCAAAATAAGAATAGTAAGTCACGTTGTTAACGTGGCCGTAGATATCGTTATCCATCCAGCGGGTAGTAATGGGGACGAACTTTTTATAGTCACTGCGTGACAGCGGTTTTTCACTGCTCATGGGTCATCCTTTTTTCAAAATTAATAAGCGGCGGTGTAAATAGCCAGCGCATCCGCTTCGGTGACTTCGCGTGGGTTATTAATTAGCAAACGTTGCTGCAGCAAGGCTTCACTGGCCAGCATAGGTACAGCATCTTCCGGGATGTCACATTCCCGCAGCCTCATTGGCAGGCCGGTCTCTTTGATCCGCTGTTCAAGCCAGGCGATCAGAGTGTTAGTAACCTCCTCATCGCTGATCCCGGCTGATGTTTCTGAGAAATCAGCTCCCATAATATAGGGCGCTAATTCCGCGTACTGTGCTGCCGCTTGTTTATCCGCTGCGTTAAACCGCATTACGTGCGGCAATACGAGGGAATTACTCAGACCATGCGGAATATGGAAATGGCCACCCAGTGGATACGCCAGTGCATGTACTGCCGCCACTGGCGCATTGGCAAATGCCTGACCAGCATACAGCGCACCGAGCAACATATTACTGCGCGCTTCGAGGTTGTGCCCTTCGTTAACAGCAGCCATGAGGTTCGATGACAACAGGCGCAGCCCTTCTTTCGCCAGCATGTCGGACACAGGGTTTTTCTTATGCACAGAGGTGTAGGCTTCAATAGCGTGCACCATGGCATCAATGCCGGTCGCTGCCGTAACGTGCGCTGGCAGGCCTTTGGTCAGCTCGGCATCTAATAAAGCAATGTCGGGCTGTAAAACGGGAGAAACCACGCCCGCCTTAGTCGTTGCACCTGTGGTAACGATAGCGATGGGAGTAACCTCAGAGCCTGTGCCTGCCGTAGTAGGCACCTGCAATAAAGGCAGACGTTTACCACGTGCATTGCCAACACCGTACATATCGCTTAACGGCTGTTTGCACTCTGGGTGAGCCAGTAAGGCCACCAGCTTGGCGACATCCATCGAGCTACCACCGCCAAATCCCACCACATAATCGGCTTTAGCAGCACGCGCCTGATTCGCGGCGTCGATGACCGTGCTGTCAGCCGGGTCGGCTTCAACGTCTTTAAACAGTGTTAACTGAATACCCGATTCTGAAAATGCTGGCAGTACGTCCTCAAGCAAGCCAATACTGATAATGCCCGGGTCAGTTACCAGCATGACGCTACGCGCACCCTGCTCTTCACAGATACTGGCCAGGCGCCGGGCTGAACCCGGCTCATTGATGATGGTGCGTGTCGTTGTAAACGTAAAAGCTGTCATTATTATTCTCTGCTGATTATTTAGTGGCGGACAAACTGCTCTGCTGTCAGGCCAAACAGGTTATCAGCCGACGTTTGTAGTACCTGGCGATGCAATTCTGCACGCGGCAGAATACGCTCAAAATAGAAACGCGATGAGGCCAGTTTCCCTTCATAAAAATCCTGATCGCCCGACTTTTCATCAAGCTTCTTCTGCGCTGTCAGCGCCATACGTAGCCAACCGTAAGCCAGAAGAACATACGATGAGAAATTCAGGAAGTCGGTCGCACAGGCGCCGATTTCTTCCGGATTATTGGCCGCACGCTTGATGATGTCCTGCGCCAGCTTACGCCAGTGAGCATTCATGGAAGTGAGTGCAGCGACTTGCTCACGCAAAGATTCATGCAGATCGTTCGCTTCGCATAAAGCGTCAATTTCGTCCTGCAATTTAGAAAGCTCGGCACCCTGATCGCCCATCACTTTGCGACGCATCAGATCCAGTGCCTGAATACCGTTGGTGCCCTCATAAATCTGAGTGATACGACCATCGCGTACCAGTTGCTCCATGCCCCATTCGCGAATAAAGCCATGGCCACCATACACCTGCATGCCCAGGTTAGCGGCTTCTGCGCTCATATCAGTGAGGAAGGATTTCACAACCGGGATCAGCAGCGCAGCGCGCACTGCGGCCTTTTCACGTTCTTCAACGTCAGGATGGTGTTGCTCCATATCCAGATACTGAGCCGCTTCGTACGCAAGAATACGGCAGCCTTCGACCAACGTTTTCTGAGTCAGCAGCATACGGCGTACATCGGGGTGAACAATAATCGGATCGGCCGCTTTCTCTGGTGCTTTCGGACCAGAAAGCGAACGCGACTGTAAACGGTCAATAGCGTATTCGACGGCGCCCTGATACGCCATTTCAGCAACGCCCAGACCCTGCAGGCCCACCTGGAAACGTGCATCGTTCATCATGGTAAACATGCACGCCAGACCGCGGTTTTCTGTACCGACAAGCCAGCCTTTAGCGTTATCAAAATTCATCACACAGGTTGCTGCGGCTTTGATGCCCATCTTGTGCTCTATCGAGCCGCATACCGCTGGGTTGCGGCTGCCGTCTTCGAGCACTTTTGGCACAAGGAAGAGCGAAATGCCTTTCACCCCAGGTGGTGCGTCCGGCAGGCGAGCCAGTACAAGATGAACAATATTGTCGGTCATGTCCTGCTCACCACCACTGATAAAAATCTTGGTGCCAGAGATTGCATAACTGCCGTCTGCCTGTGGCTCGGCTTTGGTGCGCAGCAGGGCAAGGTCAGTACCGGCATGAGGTTCGGTCAGACACATGGTGCCGGTCCATTCGCCGGAGACCATTTTCGGAAGATACGTATTTTTAAGCTCGTCGCTGCCATGCATGTTCAGCGCGAACACAGCACCGTCCGTCAGGCCGGTATACACACGGAACGACAGATTGGCGCTCATCATCATTTCCTGAAATGGCGCCGCCATCGATACAGGAAAGTCCTGACCGCCAAACTCTTCACTGCCGGTCATCGAGGCCCAGCCGTTTTCACAGAACTGCTGATACGCCTCTGGGAAACCCTCCGGTGTTTTTACTTCACCATTTTCAAAGTGAATCCCTTCTTCGTCACCACTACGGTTCAGCGGTGCCAGTACGCCCTCATTAAATTTTGCGCCTTCTTCCAGAACGGCATCGACAATTTCTGCCGTCAGATCATCACGACCGAGGCGGGCAAAATGTGAAGTAGCGTCGAGTACTTCGTGCAATACGAAACGCATATCCTGCAAAGGGGCTTTATAGGCTGTCATATCTGTAACCTGTTTTTAATTTATTATTTTCTGGGTATCAGTTAGCGATATCTGAAAACTTACCGCCACTTTCGGCGAGTTTTTTCAGCAACGGAGCTGGCGCACATGCCTCACCGAACTTATCGGTCAGTGCTTGTGTACGAGCAAGAATATCGCTTAAACCGCACTCATCGGCGTATGCCATAGGGCCGCCGCGCTCTTTCGGGAAGCCGTAACCATTCAGGTAGACCTTATCGATATCGGCACTGTTGCGGGCAATGCCCTCTTCAAGGATTTTCGCGCCTTCGTTCACCAGCGCAAGAATGCAGCGATCAAGGATTTCCTCATCGCTGATATCTCGGCGGGTGAAGCCGGCTTTTTCTGAAGTTTCGACTATCAATGCTTCAACCGATTCGTCGACGATGGCCTCACGGCTGCCTTTTTCGTAGCGGTAGTATCCTTTACCTGATTTCTGACCGAAGCGCTCCTGTTCACAGAGCTGGTTGTCCACACGGACATTCAGTTCTTCAGGAGAGCCTTCAGGGAGCTGCACTCCCGAGAGCTGACGCGAGCGCCACTCAAGATCAATACCGACAACGTCGTACATACGGAACGGGCCCATCGCCATACCAAAGTTCTGCAATGCGCTATCGACCTGCGCTGGCAGTGCTCCCTCTAACAGCAGTCGGCGCGCCTGAAACACATAAGGCTCCAGCATGCGGTTACCGATAAAGCCATGGCAGTTACCTGCGACAACGGCGACTTTGCCAATGTGCTGGCCCAGATCTTCAGCCAGCTGCAGTACCGCAGGAGCAGTCTTCTCACCGCGAACAATCTCAAGCAGCTTCATAATGTGTGCTGGGCTGAAGAAGTGCAGACCGAGTACCTGCTCTGGGCGTGAAGTCGCCGCGGCAATGGCATCAACATCGAGATATGACGTGTTGGTCGCAAGGATAGCGTTCGCATTCAGCGTTTCATCCAACTGCTTGAAGATGGTTTTTTTCAGGTCGATATTTTCGTAGACCGCTTCAATCGCGAGCTGCACATCGGCAATGTCAGCGTAGTCTCCGCTCAGGCTGAAGCAGGCCAGGCGCTCGTCCGCCTGAGCCTGAGTGATACGCTCACGCTTTACCATGCCGGCATAGATGCCTTCGATGTAGCTCATAGCTTGCGCCCGTACGTCTTCGTTCAGGTCGAGCAGAGTCACTTTGATGCCTGCATTCGCGAATGAGATAGCAATGCCGCGGCCCATGGTGCCCGCACCAATCACTGCAACCTGCTGGATGTCGTTTACGCTTGAGGGGAGATTCGCTTGAGTCATATACCTTGCCTGTCCGGATTGTTATCCGGGTTACTATTGAGTTGTTATGCTTATTCGATCAGCTTCTGGGCTCATTCTGACCAAGATTGAAGAAGCACATGAAATTAAACATAGTGATATAGCTTATTGTGATGATGAATATCCGCAACTTTGACCTCAACCTGCTGGTCATCTTTGACGCCCTCATGCGCGAGCGCAACGTATCGCGGGTCGCCGACCAGCTGGCTCTGAGCCAGCCGGCCATCAGCAATGCTCTCAACCGCCTGCGCAGCCTGCTCGACGATCAACTGCTGATCCGCACCGCACAGGGCATGCAACCGACGGCACTGGCATTATCATTGGAAGGGCCGATACGTCAGGCCATTCAACAAATCGAGACCACGTTGTCCGGCGGTCATCAATTTGATCCTCAATCCAGCCGCCGCCGTTTTCGGATAGCGACTACAGACTACGCCGAACTGGCGCTGATGCCACGTTTATTGGCTTACATGCGCACAACGGCGCCCGGAATCGAATTCGACATTCTTGATCTGCCACCGGATACGCCGACGAAAGCGCTTGAAGATGGCAACTTAGACCTGTGCATCGGACGCTTCGGAGAGCTGCCGCCCCGCATTCGCCGCACAGGATTTCTGAAGGAGGATCTGGTTGTCGCCTATGACCCACAGCAACTGGACCTGACCTCCGGGCTGGATCTGGAACGATTTCTTGGCTTACGCCACATATGGGTATCGGGTGGGCAACACCGGGGGGTTGTCGATATGTGGCTGGACGATAACAACCTTGAGCGTGAGATCGTTCTTGTCACGCCCAATTACCTTGGCGCCACGCATCTCATCATTGGCAACGATATGGTCGTAGTGCTGCCAAAACGCATGGCCGACCAGTATGCAGGGCTGCTACCTATCGCGCTGGCTTCGCTGCCTCTGCCGATACCACCGTTTGATGTCGACATTATCACATCTTCCTTGCGGGGCGATGACCTCGCGCTGGAGTGGCTTATCAGCACTTTACAGCAGGAATTTACCGCAATCTGACGGACAAGCCGTCATAACCCGCGTCGTTGGCGGACTCACACACTGGCAAATCCAGCCATATAGTTATACATTAGTTATACCAAATAACGTAGAAATGTATAACTTATGCACCTCGGGCTGATTCTCGGCGACCAGCTGACACACGACCTCGCAAGCCTTCGCGTTCTCGATCCGAAGGTGGACCGGCTGATCATGGCCGAAGTCCGCGATGAGGCCACCTACGTAAAACACCACAAGCAGAAGATCGCTCTGCTCTTCAGCGCCATGCGCCATTTTGCACAGGAGTTGAGAGATGCGGGGTGGCAGGTGGATTACTACGAATACAACAGTCAGGGAAACTTCAAGTCTCTGTTCGACGTAGTGAAGCATTATACAAACGAGTACTCGGCTGAACGGCTCGTTCTCACTCAGTGTGGTGAATACCGCTTACAGAATGCAATGGATCGTGAGTGGTCAAAATCACTGAACATCCCGGTCGATGTGTATGGCGACGATCGCTTTATCGCCACGACAAAAGAGTTTGCAGACTGGGCAGACGGTCGCAAGCAACTTCGTATGGAGTACTTTTATCGGGAAATGCGCCGTAAAACTGGTTACCTGATGAAAGACGACAACCCAGAGGGCGGACAATGGAATTACGACGCCGATAACCGCAAAAAGTGGGATGGCAAAACTCCCTTTCCTAACCCTCCTATGTTTGAACGCGATGATATCGACCGTGAAGTCATAGAGCTGGTCGAAAAGAACTTCGCAGATCACCCAGGCTCGCTCGATGAATTTCACTGGGCGACTACAAGAAGCCAGGCTTCAACCGCGCTAGGCTTTTTTATTCAGCATTGCCTCAGCAATTTCGGTGATTTTCAGGACGCTATGGTGCGCGGTGAAAAAGCCTTGTTTCATAGCCTGCTCTCTCCCTACCTGAACTGCGGATTACTGACAGCGAAACAAGTATGTGATGCTGCCCAACGTGCCTGGGACGAAGATCGTGCCCCCCTGAATGCAGTAGAAGGTTTTATTCGCCAGATTATCGGCTGGCGCGAGTACGTGCGAGGTATTTACTGGCTTCACATGCCCCGATACGCGAAACAGAACACGCTGAAGAACAAGCGCTCACTGCCCCGCTATTACTGGGATGGCGATACGAAGATGGCCTGCATGGCCGACTGTTTTAAAAACACATTTGATCATGCCTACGCACATCATATTCAGCGCTTAATGGTCACGGGTAACTTCGCGTTACTTACCGGAATTAAACCTGAAGAAATCTGTGACTGGTATCTCGCGGTATACGCCGATGCCTACGACTGGGTTGAGCTTCCCAACACACTTGGCATGGTCATGCATGCCGACGGTGGATATCTGGGGAGCAAGCCCTATGCAGCTTCCGGAAACTACATTCATAAAATGTCGGATTACTGCTCGCAATGCCATTACTCAGTCAAAACTCAGGTGGAGGAAGACAGTTGTCCCTTTAACAGTCTGTACTGGCATTTTATCGACCGTCACCGTGAGGATTTCAAAAACAACCACCGTATGGGAATGATTTACCGGACCCTGGACAAAATGAAAGACGACAAGAAGGACCGGATCATTGCCCGTGCGGATGACCTTCTCAGTCGACTGGACGAGCTTTGATATGCCCCATAAAAAAGTAAATCTTCCAGAGAAAAACTGTGCCTATTGCCAACGCCCTTTTTGCTGGCGGAGGAAATGGGCGCGTGACTGGGAAAACGTGCGCTATTGCTCACAACGCTGTAAGCGCGCTGCTAAATCAACACCCGCTGCAAATCTGTGCGCCAGCGCGAGTGTGGAGGACGAGTTCTGATGCAAAAGACGACTCAAGTATTATGGCTGCGGAATGATCTGCGCCTGCATGATCACGAAGGATTTCGGCTGGCCGTAGAACACGGCGCACCTCTCGCTGTCATTTATATTTTACCTGAGCATTGGCTGAATACAGATGATGATGGCATGAGCAGACTGGGAAGCGCGAAAGCGCATTTCCTGCGAGCCTCATTGATTGATCTTCATCGACAGCTTGAAGATCAGACCATTAACTTCAATATGTATCATGGTCACCCAGTCGACATCATTACTCGACTCAGAGATGAGCTGTGTGGCGATATGAGACTGCTGACAGCTGAGGCTCAAGCCCCAGAAGAGCAGCAGTGGCTGGAAGCGGTTAAAGAATACGACATTGATCTGGTGACCTACGAAAGTCAGACACTCTTCAGTCAGGCACAAATGGCCACCTTACTGAACGACTTTCCTGCATCTTTTTCTAAATTCAGAAAAACGGTCGAAAAAAGACCAGAGCTTTTTTATATCCCTGAAAGCGCAGAAACAACCCGTCTTCACATCCATGAACAACCACTGAGAACCAGTGCATCGATCAGTTGGCCGGGTAGCGATTACTCAGTATCGCTTGGTTGTCATGGAGGAGAAAGACCCGGCATAGAATGGCTGAAGCGCTTTGTATGGGAAGAAAAAGCCATCAGTCATTATAAAGAAACGCGCAACGCACTGACCGGTGAGCTGTTCAGCAGTCGCCTCAGTCCATGGCTTGCCTGGGGCTGTCTATCGCCGCGTTATATCTGGCATGAAATACTTAAGTTTGAAGCCAGCTATGGCGAGACAGAGCATACCTACTGGCTCAGATTCGAACTGCTCTGGCGGGAGTACTTCCACTGGTCAATGCGAGTGCATGGCGACCGATTGTTTGCACGCTCCGGAATCCAGAGAAAGAAAATCGAAGCTTCAGACAATAGTGTCCACTGGCAAGCTTGGTGTAATGCCAGTACGGGCGTCCCTATGATTGATGCAGGACTGCGCGAGCTAAGACATACCGGCTTTGTTTCAAACCGCCTGCGCCAGAATATGGCCAGCTACTTTATTCACCAACTTAAGCTGGACTGGCGACTGGGTGCCCGCTGGTTTGAGATGTATCTGTGCGACTTTGACGTTGCCAGTAACTATGGAAATTGGGCCTACCTTGCAGGTGTCGGTCACGACCCAAGACCCGTTCGTGAGTTCAACCTGAACAAACAGCTTCATCAATATGATCCAGAACTCAGTCATATCAGGCGGTGGTGCCCGGAAATAGAAGAGAATAGTCTGCAGGACGTTCTTGATCATCAGGCAGGAAGAAAACTTCTCGCGTCCTTCCCTCCGCCCGTCGTTACCGTACCGGCTTTTGATATTAAATCATGACGCAAATAGTATGGTTTAAGCGTGACCTGCGCTTACAGGATCACTCTGCACTCTGGCACGCTGCGCAATCGGGAACGGTACTGGCACTCTATATTTTTGAGCCTGATTACTGGCAATTGGATGACACCAGTCAACGCCAGTGGGCATTCACACGGGAAGCCCTGATCGATCTGAATCAACAACTGAAAAGGCTCGGTGGCGAACTCATCTGTATGAGCGGAGATGCGGTGCTTCGTTTTAATAAGCTGACAGAAGTTCTGAACATTCAGGGGATTCACAGCCATGAAGAAACTGGCAATCTCTGGACTTTCTCACGTGATCTGAAATTAAAAAAGCTACTTAAGAAATCCAATATTCCGTGGACAGAATACCCGCAGAACGGCGTGCGACGGCCTAACCGTAATCGCGATGACTGGGCATCCCACTGGAATCAATGGATGACGCAGACGCAATATCCAATACCCGATCACATTAATTTCCTGACCCTTGATCGAAACGAGAATTTTCTGAAACCCGAGCAACTTCCAGAGCGTATTTCCTGCCAGCTGCCTTCTGTGCAGCAGCCGCAAAAAGGAGGGCGTGAAGAAGGTGTAAAAATACTCTCGGACTTTCTGAACCAACGCGGCGAATACTACCGTGGCTCAATCAGCTCTCCATTAACAGCAGAAAATGGCTGCTCACGGTTAAGCCCTTATCTGGCAGTGGGTTGCATCGGTATGCGCGAGCTTGTGCAGGCGGTTCGAAACCGGCGGCGAGCAGCGGAAGGGCGTTGGAAGGCGAGTCTGTCGGCATTTGAATCCCGGCTGTGGTGGCACTGCCATTTTATTCAGAAGCTCGAAGATCAGCCGGATATGGAAATTCAGAATCTTCATCCACTGACAGAGCAGCTCAACCGCCCTTTCGATGAGGAAAAATTCGAGGCCTGGAAAACAGGCAACACTGGCTGGCCGATGGTCGATGCCTCCATGCGCTACTTAATTGCCAACGGCTGGGTAAACTTCCGCATGCGTGCCATGCTGATTTCGATCGCATCCTACCCCCTAGCTCTGCCCTGGCAACCTGTGTCGCGCTATCTGGCATCTCTGTTTACCGATTATGAGCCGGGCATTCACTATCCGCAGGTGCAGATGCAGGCAGGGACTACCGGGATTAATATTCCGCGCATGTACAACCCTATCCTTCAGGCGCAACGACTGGATGCCAAAGGTCTGTTTGTACGTCGTTGGGTGCCCGAATTACAGCATGTCTCAGATCAATGGATCTTCGAGCCCTGGTTAATGCCACGAGCAATTCAGGAAAATTCACACTGTATTATTGGCGAAGACTACCCTGCTCCTCTGGTCGACTTCGCCGCGGCAACCCGACGAGCCAGAGCCGACCTGAAATCCGTTCGTGACTCTGAATTCTTTACCACTGCTCAGGTAATCGGTGAAAAGCATGGCTCGCGAAAGCGTAATTCAAGCCGACGAATGACAGGCAAAAAAAAGGCCCGCGATGCGGGCCAAATGACGTTGTTTTAAACAGCGAACTTTACAGGTCCTTCAACGCCGAAATTGTATCCTGCAGAACCTTCTTAGCATCGCCTGCCACCATGAGTGAGTTATCACGGATGAAGAGTTCGTTAGGAATACCTGCAAAGCCAGGTGACAGACCACGTTTAACAACAACGACAGTCTTAGCATGGTGTACATCAAGAATTGGCATACCGAAGATAGGTGAATTCGGATCTTCTGCAGCCGCTGGGTTAACAACGTCGTTCGCACCCAGAACAATCGCAACATCAGTCTGCGAGAATTCAGGGTTGATCGCGTCCATTTCTACCAGCTGATCGTACGGTACTTCCGCTTCCGCCAGCAGTACGTTCATGTGGCCCGGCATACGACCGGCAACCGGGTGAATTGCGTATTTAACTTTCGCACCCTGCTTCTCCAGCATACCAGCCAGTTCACGTGTCGCGTGCTGAGCTTGTGCAACCGCCAAACCGTAACCCGGAACAAATACAACGTTCTGAGCGCCATCAAGCAGCATCGCCAGTTCGTCAGCGGAAGAGAACTTCACTTTGCCTTCGTAGAAAGCATCGTTTTCTGAACGGCTTACGCCTGAGCTTTCAGACATAGAGCCACCGAACAGAACGTTCGTCAGTGAGCGGTTCATTGCTTTACACATGATGCTGGTGAGGATGATACCGGATGCGCCTACCAGAGAACCGGTAATGATCAGGCCATTGTTGCCCAGCACGAAACCCGCAGCCGCACCCGCCAGACCTGAGTAGGAGTTCAGCAGTGCAACCACTACCGGCATGTCTGCGCCACCAATTGGCATTACCAGACAGATACCCAGAATCAGACACAGAATAATCAGACCCGCGATCAGCAGATCAGAGTTAACAGGATCAACCGCAGCAAAGTAAGCTGCACCCGCCAGCAGAGCTGCCAGGCTCAGTTTTACAATCCACTTGAACAGGCGGACCTGCTTAGCGTCGCCGATTTTTCCTTTTAGCTTACCAACCGCGATAAAAGAACCGGTCAGAGTCACAGCACCGATCAGAATCGACAGAATAACGGCGATAGACCAATCGTACGTAGGAACAAACTGACCCATCTCAGCCAGCTTCTGGCTTTCAAGGTAGTTAGCCGATGCCACCAACAGGGATGCACCACCACCGATACCGTTCAATGCAGCAACCAGTTCTGGCATATCTGTCATTGCGACTTTCTTGGCGATAAACGCACCGATTGCACCGCCGATCAGCACACCAATAATGATGTATTCGTAGCTGACAACGTTATTGTCGAGCAGCGCAGCAATAATCGCCACCAGCATACCCGTTGCCGACATCTGGTTACCACGAACCGCTGTCTTTGGCTTGGTCATGCCTTTAATGCCGAGAATAAAGAGTACGGCGGCGACCAGATAACCGATGTTAATTACAGTTTCCATGAATTAATCGCCCCTTACTTCTTTTTAAACATGTTGAGCATGCGGTCGGTAACCATAAAGCCCGCCACAATATTGATGGTCGCCAGCGCGATCGCTGCAACACCCAGAACCGTCGACAGGACCGTCGTGTGCTCGCTGCCGCCAGAACTGATGATGGCACCCACAACAACAATGCCCGAAATAGCGTTAGTACCACTCATAAGCGGCGTGTGCAGAGTTGGCGGTACTTTGTTAATCACTTCCACACCAACGAATACAGCCAGCACAAAAATCGTGAGGCTCAGGATAAACATTTCCATAAGACTACTCCTTACGCGTTACCAGCCAGTTGAGCACTGAGCCCTTCGTGTTTTACTTCACCGTCTTCGGTTACCAGGGTAGCCGCGACGATATCGTCTTCCATATTTACAGACAGGTCACCTTCGTCCGCCATGTTCAGCAGGAAGGTAGAAATGTTTTTGGTCAGAAGCTGGGAAGCATGCACAGGAACACGACCCGGGTGGTCGGTATAACCGATGATCGTCACGCCATCGAGGTATACTTTGTCGTTCGCCACAGTGCCTTCGACGTTACCGCCACGCTCTGCTGCCAGATCGACAATCACTGAACCTTTTTTCATGTAGTGCAGCATGTCTTTGGTGATCAGACGAGGAGATGGCTTACCTGGAATAGCAGCGGTCGTAATTACCAGATCTGCCTGAGAGATCTTGGTGGTCATCTGCTCACGCTGCTTACGATAAAATTCTTCTGATTTCTCGCTAGCGTAACCAGAGCTGTTGCCTTCTTCCGTTTCAAGGTCGAATTCAACGAATTTAGCGCCCAGAGATTCAACCTGCTCACGTACTTCGGCACGCGTATCGTACGCTTCTACAACAGCACCCAGACGACGGGCAGTAGAAATAGCCATCAGACCGGCAACACCTGCACCGATTATGAATACTTTAGCCGGGTGGATGGTGCCCGCTGCAGTCATCAGCATCGGGAAATACTGAGGCAGAGCCATAGCGCCGGTCAGTACAGAACGGTAACCGCTGATTGCACCCATCGAGCTGAGTACGTCCATAGACTGTGCACGGGTTGTACGTGGAATAAATTCCAGAGCGAAAGAGCGTACTTTCTGTGCCGCCAGCTTTTCTACCATTGGCAGATTAAACCAGGCGTCCATCAGGCAGATCAGCGTGCTGTTTTCTTTCAGCAGAGGCAGCTCTTCTTCCTGAGGGTTGCGCACTTTCAGAATAATATCGGCTTGCTCATAAAGAGACTCTGCAGACGGGGCAATGCTTGCACCGCATGCACGATATTCTTCGTCACCAAAGTGTGCGCCATCGCCTGCACCCTCCTGAACAACGACTGAAAAGCCTTTGTCCAGTAGTGCCTGTATACCCGAAGGTATAATGGCAACCCGGGCTTCCCCAGGATAAATTTCCTTAGGTACACCAATCAGCATGGTTAGTACTCCTGTTAATTTAAATTTAAAGTCTGAAGTTTTTAAAACAAACAAGAGCCGCCTGCGGTCAGGTTACTGACTGCATAAGCGGCTTTTTTGTAAATATGGAATTAACTACATGAAACGTCTGTCAGCCAAAGGAACGGCGTTGCTCCCGTCGTTCCTGGTGGTGAGTTTCGCCTGAGGTCTCCTTGCCGGCGACTGCCTGCAACCCCAGAGTAGTCAGAGTATGACGACGAATATCCTGCAGCAGATGTGCGTTATCTACCAAAGATTCACCGTAAGAAGGCACCAGAGCCTTCAGTTTTGATTTCCAACCACCGTCCATACGCATACGGAAACAGCGCTCTAATACTTCGATCATAGCCTGGGCAGCCACGGATGCACCCGGAGATGCACCCAGTAACGCAGCCAGAGTACCGTCTTCAGCAGCAACCAGTTCGGTGCCGAACTCAAGCTTGCCGCGGCCTTTTTCATCTTTCTTAATAATCTGCACGCGCTGACCAGCATGTGCCAGCGTCCAGTCCTCTGCTTTAGCAGAAGGCAGGTATTGTTGGAGTGTTGCAACACGGTCTTTGTGTGACTGCATTACCTCGCTAATCAGATAGCGGGTCAGATCCATGTTATTCAGGCCTACGTCGATCATGGGTTTCAGATTATTAGCGCTGACGGATTTTAACAGATCTAGACGTGATCCTGCCTTAAGAAATTGCGTTGTGAACCCAGCATATGGCCCGAACAACAATGCAGGTTTGCCATTAATGATACGTGTGTCGAGGTGTGGCACCGACATAGGAGGTGCTCCAATGGCTGCTTTGCCGTACACCTTGGCATGATGCTGTTTAATTACATCTTCGTTCTGGCATACCAGCCACTGCCCTGATACCGGGAAACCGCCGTAGCCTTTACTTTCAGGAATGTCTGATTTCTGCAGCAGAGGTAATGCACCACCACCAGCGCCCAGGAATACAAATCCTGCCGTGATCGCTTCTTTCTTACCTGTGCTGCGATTTTTGATAGTAACGTGCCAGTTGTTGCCGCCGTTCTTTTTCAGAGCGGTAACTTCATGGCCAAGACGCAGGTCAAAACCATTTTTCTTTTCTAAGCTGGTAACCATGTTGCGGGTAAGAGAACCGAAATCAACGTCAGCACCGTAAGCAACGCGTGTCGCCGCAACAGGTTCTCCGTCAACGCGCTCACCCATAACGAGTGGCATCCACTCAGTCAGTGTCTGAGTATCTTCGCTGTACTCAATGTCAGCAAACAGGTGATGGTCTTTCAGCTTTTCGTAGCGCTTGCGCAGAAACTCAACGTTCTCTTTGCCCCAGACAAAGCTGATATGCGGCGTTGAATTAATAAATTGATCAGGTGACGGCAGATCGCCAGACTCCACCAGAGATGACCACAGCTGCTGTGAAATCTCGTAATTGGCATTGATAGTGAGCGCGCGTTCGATTGCAACGTCGCCATCGGCACTCTGAGGTGTGTAGTTGAGTTCGCAGTAGCCTGCATGACCCGTACCGGCATTGTTCCAGCCGTCCGTGCTTTCGGCTGCAACCTGATCCAGACGCTCTACCATCAGGATGTTCAACGAAGAATCCAGTTTCTTCAGTAATGTCGCCAGTGTTGTGCTCATTACGCCACTGCCCACGAGCAGTGCATCTACTTTATTCGTTGCCATCTTGATTTCTCCAGTAGGCGAAGATCATATTGTCCGATTAGCGCGGGTGTGCGCAGTGACTACCGGGCTTGTGGCCCTGACTGTCTTAATATGTGCCTATGATACAACGAACGCTGAACAGCTAATCTGTATAGTTTTTTATTATAAGTATAAGTCAGAGCTTATAGATAAATGTTTGCGTATCCATACGGGTTATACGAAAGTCAGGTTGTGGACAAGCGGCAGCCTTACCCTGCCGCGGAGAGGAGATACTTTCAGGAGGCCTCGGCAGCGCCTTCGGTAGGTGGGTGGAAGCCTTCCTTCCCGTATAACTCTGATAACAACCTTGCTTCGCCATTCGGCTGCACCATACGCGCATGATGCCGCTGTAACTGACGCGGGTCTTCAACACCGCAGCTGTGTGCGATAACACCGACTTCGTTAACAAGAGTACGGACAAAGTGAGCGACTCGCTCCGCCTTGTCTGTTGGAACCAGACCACGCTGCAGCCTGGGGTCGTGGGTTGTAATGCCAGTCGGACAGGTGTTTTTGTTGCACTGCAGAGCCTGAATACAGCCTAGGGCGAACATAAAGCCGCGTGCCGACGTAACAAAGTCTGCGCCGACACAGATTGCCCAGGCCACCCGGTCGGGCGTGATCAGTTTGCCTGAGGCTATAACTTTTATCCGTGGACGTAATTCGAATTCATCAAGGGTATCCACAAGCATAGGGAGCGCCTGAGCCAGCGGTAGCCCCATGTAATCGATTAACGATTGCGGTGCCGCGCCGGTACCACCCTCAGCGCCATCTAAAGTAATGAAGTCGGGCGCACTGTCTTTGCCGCGCAGATGGATCTCGCGACACAGGTCCCTTATCCAATCATTGCCCCCCAGTACGACTTTAAACCCGGTAGGCTTACCCGTAATGTCGCGCACATGGTTAATCATATCGAGCAGATCACTGACTGAGCGGACTTCCGGCTGGCCATTAGGACTGATTGAGTCTTCCCCTACCGGGATATGTCGGATCGCTGCAATCTCTTCTCCGACTTTGGCGCCGGGCAGGATACCGCCTTTTCCGGGCTTGGCCCCCTGGCTCAGTTTGATTTCAAACATTTTCACCTGAGGACGATGTGCGATTTCTATCAGCTTTTCGTCGTCCAGCGAGCCATCTTCTTTCCGTACTCCGTACTTCGCGGTGCCAATCTGAAATACGATGTCGCAATCGCCTTCGAGGTGATACGGCGATAAGCCACCCTCACCGGTGTTCATCCAGCAGCCCGCTTTCTTCGCGCCCCGTGACAGCGCTTGTACCGCAGGTTTAGACAATGCGCCGTAGCTCATACCAGAGATATTTATCAGCGCGCTGGTGCTGTATGGGTTACGACAGTTTTTACCTATGGTGAGTACCTGAGACTCGCTCAGGTCTTTGCTTAATGAAGGAAATGGACTGTTGACGAACATCACGGTACCGGCGGTATCAAGGCGCCGGGTCGAGCCAAAAGCGACCGTTGTACTCAGATTCTTAGCTGCACGATACACCCAGCTACGATCTGCCCGGTTAAACGGCATTTCTTCGCGGTCCATGGCGAAAAAATACTGTCGAAAGAACTCGCCCAGGTGCTCGAACAGGTAACGAAAGCGTCCGATGACCGGAAAGTTCCGTCGCACCGTGTGCTGAGTCTGAAGGCGATCCGAGACATAGGCCCAGAGAAACCAGAGCGTACCGAGCAGAAGCCCACCCAGAAAAAGCGCCAACAGAGCAAGGACGCCCCAAGCGGCGGCATAAAAAATATCATCGGTCATGCAGAATCTCCTGTGTCTCCGCACAGGGTAAAACAGTCTACTGAGTCGTAAAAGTCACTTCATCAACAATCTTGGTGGGACAGAGAGTTACCCTTGAGGGAGCTCAAATCAGAGGCACAAAAAAAGCAGCCCGAGGGCTGCTTTCTGGTGCTGTGGCATGGCCAACTTAACCCCGGCTTCATGCCATTGGGGTGATGTTCTTTACGTTCTTCGCGGTGAAGTAAGCGAATCCACCATCGATATCTCCCACCTCGACCCGGTTCGGCGCCAGAGGTGAACTCTTGATCGCTGCGATATACAAGCCCTTACTCGCAACGAGGTTTTTATCGACATCGTTAAAATGCGGCTGGGAAAAAGCAAACGTCTTACGTTCACAACCCCGTTCTAATGTGAGAATCAGCTGAGCATCTGCAAGATCCGATGCGCGTGAAAAGTTTACGTAACTCACCTGATAACTCTGATCGAATTCAAAAAGGTACTGATCGAGTGTCTGACGGCTGATGCTCATGATGCTTATTACCTGTAGCAGTTCTGTCTGTGTACAGTCTTAGGTTTAGCTGGCGACGGGCGCCTTTTCCATCGCGGATAACAGAAAACTACACGAAACTTCCGGGTGTCATTTTTCCGTGTTTTCAGCATGAATGAAGAGAACAAATGGGAAAGTAAAGGTAGGAATGCTACCTATGACAGGTGTCAATTATCCGTTCTGATTCACACCCCGTTACGCGGGTGAGATTACCACTCAGCCGCGATGACCTCTAACGCCTGGCTTAAATTGGGGTACTGAAAGGTAAATCCACTGGTTAACAGTGCCGTTGGTAAGACTTTTTGCCCCTGCAACAACAACTCAGACATTTCACCGAACACCATGCCCGCAGCAAAGGCTGGCATGGGAAATAGTGTCGGGCGATGCAAGACGTTGCCGAGCGTGCGAGTGAATTCGCGATTGGTCGCGGGATACGGAGCCGTCATATTCACTGCACCACTCAAAGAATGCTTAGTGATGAAATCCAGTGCACGGATGTAGTCATCCCTGTGAATCCAGGAGATCACCTGATCACCGGACCCGATAACACCGCCCAACCCCAGACTGAAGGGCAACCACATCCTTTTCAGCATGCCGCCGTGCTGACCCAATACAATGCCGGTGCGCAACCAAACGACACGCTCAGAGATCTCCTGAAGAGCATCGGCAGCCTGCTCCCATTCGATGCAGAGATTGGCTGAGAACCCGGTGCCAGGCGCAGATGACTCGTTAAACGACGGTGTGGAGCCCGGAACGCTGCCGTAATAGCCAACCGCAGAACCGGACAACACCAACTCAAAATGCTGCCCTGAAGACTTCGCCCAACGTACAAGACTTTCGGTTAATGTTACGCGGCTGGCCCTGAGCTCGGCTTTACGGGACTCACTCCAACGCTTGTCCGCAATTCCCTCGCCGGCCAGATTGACCAACCAATCTATTTTGTCAGTCACCTCAGAGAAGTCTTTGACAAAACTTACCTCATCGCCGAGAAGCCTTTTACCTCTCGCGGGGTCACGGGACAGAACAGTGATCCTGTGCCCGTGCGATACCCAGTGGGGTACAAGCTTTGAACCGATAAACCCGGTACCGCCTGTGATCAGGATGTGTTTGCTCATGGCTCTATCCTCCTGGCCTCGGTGGCCACCTGGTTTACCGGTTTCGCTAATCAGAATTGATCAGCGGTCATACCCATCAGGCTGTCTTTACCCGTTTCGATTTCAGCCAGCAATGACAAAGTCTGCGGTAGTAGCTTATGCATGTAGAAAGCAGCAGTCTCTTTCTTAGCGCCATAGAAATCGGTCTCGGTCGACCCGTCTGCGAGTGCCTGCTCTGCGGTTGCCACCATACGGCTCCAGAAATAAGCAATCGCCGTGAGTGCAAACAGGCGCAGGTACGGCGTTGCAGCAGAACCTGCCTGCTCGCGGTCACCCATACCGTTCTGCATCAGCCACATTGTTGCTTTCTGCAGGCGACCCGTTGCTGCTTTCAACTCATCGCCGAAGGGTACGCCACCTTCAGTTTTGATGTAGTTATCCAGCATAGCGAAGAAGCTCTTCACTGCACGGCCACCGGCATGACCTAGCTTACGGCCTACAAGGTCGAGTGCCTGGATACCGTTGGTGCCCTCGTAGATACGGGTAATGCGCGAATCACGTACGAACTGCTCTACTGGCCAATCCTGAGTGAAACCAGAGCCCCCCATAAGCTGCAAGCCATCGTTTGCGCAGAAGAAACCTTCATCCGTCAGGAACGCTTTAACGATAGGTGTGAGCAGCTGCACCATATCATCTGCCTGCTGGCGCTCTTCTTCAGTAGCCGCTTTGTGTGCGATATCAAGCTGCATCGAAGTGAAGTAAGCCAGTGCTCGGCCGCCCTCAATGGTGGCTTTCTGACGCAATAACATACGACGCACATCAGGGTGAACAATAATCGGATCTGCCGCTTTCTCCGGTGCTTGTGGGCCGGCAAGAGAGCGAGACTGCAGACGCTCTTTGGCGAAATCACGTGATACCTGATAAGCCGCCTCAGCAATGCCCAGCCCCTGGAGACCCACCATCAGGCGCGCGCTGTTCATCATCACGAACATAGCCTGCAAGCCCTTGTGTGGCTCGCCGATCAGCCAGCCTTTAGCACCTTCGAAGTTCATCACACATGTCGCGGATGCTTTGATACCCATCTTATGCTCAAGGCCACCGCAGAACGCAGGGTTGCGTGAGCCGTCGTCCAGGAATTTAGGCACCAGGAACAAAGAAATGCCTTTAGAGCCACCCGGTGCATCAGGCAGCTTGGCCAGCACCAGGTGAACGATGTTGTCCACGAGGTCGTGTTCACCACCTGTAATCCAGATTTTGTTACCTGTGATCGCGTAGGAACCGTCCGCCTGAGGGTCGGCCTTAGTGCGAATCAGACCGAGGTCAGTACCACACTGAGGCTCAGTCAGACACATGGTGCCCGACCACTCACCGCTGATCAGTTTTGGCAGATACTTCTCTTTCAACTCGTCAGATCCGTAGCTGGTCAGAGCGTTTACTGCACCGTGCGTCAGGCCTGGATACATGCCAAGAGACAGGTTTGCTGAGCAAACCATTTCTTCTGCCAAGGTGTTAAGTGTGTGTGGTAGCCCCTGACCGCCGTATTCCACTGGACCCGCGAGCGCTGTCCAACCAGCTTCAGCGAACTGGCGATAAGCATCGGGGAAGCCCTCTGGGGTTTTGACCGCTTTGGTCTCGGTATCGTAGTGGCAACCCTCGCGATCACCAGACGTATTCAGCGGAGCTAACACGTTCTCTGCCAGCTTGGCACCCTCAGTCAGCATCGCATCCATAATTTCTCGCGTTGCATCCTCGCATCCCGGAAGTTCTGGCAAGACAGTGTCGCCGTTCAGTACCTCGTAAAGTACAAACTGCATTTCACGGAGTGGAGCACGATAAGTCATGGTATTTCCTCAACATTCAATAGTTATACGGTAGTTATACACAATAGAATAAATTTGTACAACAGATAAAATACCGCCACAATGACTAAGTGCTTACCCCAGATTGTCTTGTATAACCTAGAGGTCTCGGGGTTACATCTTTGGATCGCAGACTAAATGGGCTACCCAGGATCAGAGTTATGAAGAAGATCGCCATCATAGGCGCAGGCGTTGCTGGACTGACCGCACTCCAGGCACTGAAGCAGCAAGACTGCTCTGTGACTGTTTTTGACAAGTCGCGAGGTTCAGGCGGCCGTCTCTCGAGCAAAAAATCCGGAGCATCCAGTTGGGACATGGGCGCTCAGTTCATGCGCGCGCACACTCAAGAGTTCAAGGCTCAGCTGAAGGCGTGGGAAGCCGATGGCTGGATCGCACACTGGGATGTTACTCCCTGGTCTATCAACGGTACGCAAAGAACGGCCTCGCCGGATGATGTTGACCGCTATGTCGGCATGCCCCGTATGACGGGTCTCAGCCGGAAGCTGCTAGAGTCGGCGGATGATTTCATCACGCAAACACGCATTGTCGAGTCCCGGTTTAATAGCGACCAACTCAACTGGTCACTGGTCGCTGAAGATGGTTCAGAATTTGGACCGTTCGATGAGCTCATTATCAACACGCCACCACAACAGGCCCTGCCACTCCTGCCAGCAGAATCACCGCTCATTGGGCAGGTAGACAGTGTTCATATGCTGCCTTGCTGGACACTCCTGTATGGATTCGACGAACCACTGGATTGTGCTTTCGATGCTGCCTTTGTGAAGTCAGGTCCTATTTCATGGATAGCCAGAAACAACAGCAAGCCCGGCCGTGACGCTCGCGAGACCTGGGTCATTCAGGCGAATCACGAGTGGAGCGAACGTAAAAAAGATGCCCCGCGCGAGGAAGTTCAGAAAGAACTGGAAGAAGCCTTCGCAATTGCGACGGGCTGCTCTGCTATTCCGACTGATATCTGGCTACATCGCTGGCTATATTCATTACCCAGCAATGCGCCGGGGCTTGGCGCCCTGCGTGACGAACGACATAATCTCACGTTATGTGGCGACTGGTGTCACAAACCTTCTGTCGAAGGCGCTTGGCTCAGCGGTCGTGCCGCCGCGAACATTATTACGGGAAACAAACCATGAGGGATTCTAAAACCGCTACCCTGCTGCTGGCTCATGGCAGTAGCGACGCTAACTGGCTCGCGCCTTTCTCTGACCTTCTGGCGAATATACGCAAAGGCCTGCAAGGTGAACGGGTAGAGCTTTCTTACATGGAGCTCGCAGAACCTTCCATGGAAGGACAGATCATCAAGCTTGCTGAAGAAGGCTTCGGCCACATTGATATCATGCCGTTATTTTTCGCTGCCGGACGCCACCTTAGAAAGGACGTGCCCGGCCAGATCGAAGCTCTGCAGACCACCCTCACCGAACAAGGACTCGAGGTCACCATTGAGCTGCACCCGCCTGTAGGTCTTGAGCCAGAAGTGACCGATGCTCTGCGCAACATCGTAATAAGGCAGGTCAACTCAGATCCGGCCTCTTCTGAATGACCCTCTACCTGTAATTGCGTATATGTTGCAGCGCTATAGCGCTGCAATACACCAGGCTGCTGACCTCTCTGCAGATCAAGTTATACAAAAATTAGATTTCTTGTACAATTTTTATTGACTCGTACAAGAAAGTCAGCGCAGAATGAACTTATACAAATAACTCCCAGGAGTTGTACATGGTTTATTCATCCGACGATAAAATCCCTGTAGGCATCAGTGCCTGCCTCACTGGTCAAGCTGTGCGCTTTAATGGTAGCCACAAGCGATCACGCTTCTGCACCGACGTTCTCAGCGAATACTTCAACCTCCGCCCGATGTGCCCTGAAGTGGCGATCGGCATGGGCACGCCTCGCGAGCCTATTCGTCTGGTCAGTGACACGCCTGCAGACGAGAGTGTCCGGGCTGTGGGCGTTGACTCACCTGACATCGATGTCACTGACGACCTCCGTTCGGAGGCCGTGAAGGTCAGCAATCTCAATCAAGATCTCTGCGGCTTTATATTTATGCAGAAGAGTCCGAGCTGCGGGTTGTTCGGTGTAAAGCGCTACCTGAAAAATGGTCACCCTGAAGGTAAAGCGTCAGGTATTTTTGCCAGCGAGTTTGCGCGCTTGAATCCACTTCTGCCAATCGAGGAAGCTGGGCGCTTAAACGATGCAGCGTTACGTGAGAACTTTATGGTCCGCGTGTTCACCTATCGCGATTGGCAGCTGTTCACACAAACGACGGTTACCCCCGCGCGACTGATCGATTTCCACTCTCGCTATAAGTACCTGATTATGGCGCACAGCACCGTTCTGTATAAGGATGCGGGCCGTCTGCTCAGTGATTTATCCGGTGATATTAATCAGATTGCCGACGAGTACTTTGCGCTCCTGATGACGGCTCTCGCCAAGCCCGCCAGTCGCAAAACGCACACCAATACACTGATGCACTTGCAGGGGTATCTGAAAAATCTCATCAGTGCAGCAGATAAAGAAGAGCTGGCGCGGATTATTCTGGAATACCGTCGCGGGATTATTCCTCTCGTCGTCCCGCTTACTTTGCTGAAGCATCATCTGAACCACCACCAGGAAGCGAACGCCTACGCACGGCAGCAGGTTTATCTGAATCCGCATCCTTATGAACTGGGTTTGAGGAACACGCTGTGAATATTGCGGAGTGTGTGGGCTACCCAATACGTGAGTTTGCACGCCTGACCGGGGTCAACCCAGTCACCCTCAGGGCATGGGAGCGCCGCTACGGCATCATTCAGCCTTTGCGAACGGCTAAAGGTCACCGCTATTACACCGACGATCATGTCACTCAGGTGAAGTCGATCCTGTACTGGCTTGATCAGGGTTACCCAATTCGTCAGGTAAAGCTATTACTCAACGAGCCGCCGGCCCATCCATCGTCGCCATCTGATGAGTGGGACGACATTAAAAAACGGCAGCTGGCCGCTGCCCGTGATCTTAATTCCCGGGCGCTGGATGATGAATGGAGTAACGGTCTGGCAAGTTATCCGATGGCCGTTTATTACGAACGCTGTCTAGTCCCTGTTATTACTGAACTTCAACAAGACAGCAACGGCACTCTGATCCTCAACGCCTATACCCATTTGCTGCAGCGCAAACTCGCACAACTGATACAGCTCCAACAAAAGCATGCGGAAGGCCCGGGGCTGCTTATGTGCACTAACCACGAACAGGCAGAACTCCATCTTCTTGCCGCATCTTATGCCCTGGGAGCCGCCGGATTCCGACTTGAGTACTTTGGCGTGAATCTGAATCCGGATGACATACGTATAGTGTCAGACATGCTGGATTTCTCCTGGGTGTGGGCACACGTTCACCCGACGGGTCATGACGAACAGGCTTTATGGCAAAGCCTTTCAGAGAAATGCCGGATTCCGGTTTACTTTTCGGGCGCCATCCCCGACGACACAGACGAAGCACAGGCACTGCAACAACCCATGAGTAAGCAGATACAGACATTCATCCAACACGCCGGAGGCCGCTCATGACCCGCCTCATGTGGTTCAGAACCGACTTACGTGTGCTCGACAATCCTGCACTGATGCACAGCCGCCGAGATGACGAGGAAGCAACGCTGGCTATTTACTTTGCGACAGAAAAGCAGTGGCAGCAGCACGATCTGGGAGATCGCAGAACGAACCTGATGAAACAGGCTGCCTGTAACCTCCGGGAATCGCTTGATGGACTTGGAATCCCTTTACTCATCCTGAACAAAGAAACGTTCAAGGACAGCAGCGAAGCACTGCTGGAGATAATGGAGCGTTTTGATATCTCAGAGCTCAACTACAACCTCGAGTACGAGATAAATGAGCGCCATCGGGATATAGAGCTAGGCCAGTGGTGCAAAGCGAATGATGTGCAGGTCAATAAATTCCACGATCAGTGCATCGTCCCGCCGGGTGATCTGAAAACCCAGAATGATGATCCATATCGTGTGTATTCGCCTTTCCGCAAAGCCTGGCTGCGCCTGAAGAAAGACTACATGGAATCACCTTCGGCCGCTCCGTCGCAGCAGGACATGCGCACCATTTCGCATGACATACGCGATTACTGGGCGGAGAAAAGCTGGACGCCGGACTACAACAATGACGCTCTCTGGGACCCAAGTGAAGACGCCGCACACGAACAACTCAAAGAGTTTCTGGATAAAGATGGTCTTCAATATCACGAACAGCGCGATATTCCGGAATTAGATGCGACCAGTCGCCTCTCTTTCTATCTTGCTCTTGGAGTGCTGTCGCCACGTCAGTGTATCTACACCGCCTGGCAGCGTAACGGGTGTTTACTCAGTGGTGGAGAGACTGGTCTCGACAACTGGATTAATGAACTCGTATGGCGTGAATTCTACCGACACCTGATTGTGGCCTATCCTGAGCTATGTAAGCACCGTGCTTTCCGCCCGGATTACGAGAATATTCCATGGAGAGACAGCTCTGGAGATTTCGAGCGCTGGTGTAACGGTGAGACGGGCTACCCTATCGTAGATGCAGCGATGAAGCAGCTTCTGGAACAGGGCTGGATGCACAACCGACTGCGTATGGTGACAGCGATGTTCCTGACTAAGCACCTGCTGATTGACTGGCACAGGGGCGAGAAGTTTTTCAGCCAGCATCTGGTCGATGCTGACCTCGCGTCGAACAATGGCGGCTGGCAGTGGAGCGCCTCCACCGGCGCAGATGGTGCTCCCTATTTCCGGATATTTAATCCTGTGACGCAATCTGAACGGTTTGATGAACAAGGGCACTTTATTGCCCGCTACCTGCCAGAGCTGAACAATCTGTCACCGAAAGCACGACACTTTCCGGATGACAAGGCCCGAAAAGCCTGCGGTTATCCTGAGGCAATCGTAGATCATAAAGCAGCGCGGCAACGTGCGCTGGACACATTCAAAAGCATGGAGAACTGAGGCAAACGCCCGGTGAAAACAGGTATGACGAGCATTCGCAAAAAATCCTGGCTACTGAACATCACCCGCTGGTTCGATTCCTACGCAGGAAACGACGCCCCCATGACCAGTACGCAATTTAACTGGGTTCGGGTGATTCCGTTTCTGATCCTTCACCTGGCATGCTTTGCCGCATTCTGGACTGGCGTAAGCACTGTCGCCCTTGTGACCTGTCTTGGCCTGTTCTGGCTCAGAATGTTCGCTATTACGGCATTTTACCACCGCTATTTTGCCCATCGCAGCTATAAAACCAATCGCTTCTGGCAGTTTATATTTGCTTTGCTCGGCAATATGTCAGCGCAGCGCGGACCACTCTGGTGGGCAGCACATCATCGTGCGCACCATCAGCACTCAGATACCGAAGAAGACCTGCACTCGCCCGTTCAACGTGGATTCTGGTGGAGTCATATGGGTTGGTTTACCTGCGACGCCAGCTTCAAAACTCAGCTCCACCGAATAAAAGATTTTGCGCGTTTTCCGGAGCTCAAATTTCTGGACCGTTTTGACAGCTTTGCACCACTACTGCTGATTGTGATCCTGTACATCGCTGGGGAACTAATGGCGGCTTTTGCGCCGGGTATGAATACCAACGGTGCACAGATGGTGGTCTGGGGTTTTGTCATCTCAACCGTCATTCTTTTTCACTCGACAGTGACCATTAACTCACTGGGCCATATTTGGGGCTCTCGTCGCTTTAAAACCAAAGACGGCAGCCGCAATAACGGCGTCCTCGCACTTCTGACGCTTGGCGAAGGCTGGCATAACAACCACCACCGCTGGGCTGTATCGGCCCGCCAGGGATTCTACTGGTGGGAGATCGACATCACCTACATGATACTCAAAGCAATGAGTTGGGTCGGGATCGTTCACAGCCTCAATCCTGTTCCTGCTCATGTTCTGAAGGAGGGGCGTAATGGACAACAAGCGCATTCCAGCCACAACGAGTAAGACAGCAGGGGCACATACAACAGACTCCCGGCTCGCTGCTTTTTACAAGCTCTATAACACACTCGGCCCAGAAACCGCGGGGACACAGAAGCTACGGCGTTGCCTGGAGGAGGTCTACCACCCGGATATCATTTTCAGTGACCCGATGCACCGCATACTGGGCATTGATGCGCTGGAAAAATACTTTGAAGGCCTGTACGAAAATATCACGTACATCGATTTTCAGTTTCACAAAGCCTGGGTTGAAGCTGACTCAGGTTCTGTCCACTGGACGATGCGCTATCGTCACCCACGACTGAAGGCTGGAAAGCACGACATTGTAGTTGATGGCGTTACCCTACTTCGTTGGGAGGGCAACCTGGTTGTACAACATCAGGATATCTTCGATGCGGGCAGTCTCCTCTACGAACACCTGCCAGTCATCGGCTGGCTCATTCATAAGTTGAAGGAGCGCATGGCATGACACAGGCACCTCCACTCAGACAGCAGGTGATATGGCTGACAGGCGCATCCTCGGGTATCGGAGAAGCGTTGACGGATGAACTCGCACCGCGTTGCAAAGCGCTTTTCATCAGCGCCCGCTCTGAAGAAAAGCTGCGCCCTCTGGCGGCAAAGCATTCCAATGTGACCGTTATTACCGCTGATATCACAGACGAAAGCAGCCTTCATGAAGCAGCGTCTACCATTGAAAAAGCGCATGGGCATCTGGACACCCTGATCGCAAATGCTGGGACTTGCGAATACGTCGACGTCACTGATTTTGATACGCAATTGTTTCGACGGGTTTTTGAAACCAATGTGATGGGACTGGTCAACACCACCGCTGCCGCTTTACCACTGCTTCAGAAAAGCCAACGAGGCTATCTGGTCGGCGTTGGTAGCAGTGTCTCTATGCTTGCCATGCCACGCGCACAAGCTTATGGCGCGAGCAAAGCCGCAGTGGCACATTTTTTGGAAAGTATGAAAGCCGACCTCCAGGCCATGGATATCGATGTATCTCTGGTCAGTCCGGGCTTCGTCAAAACACCACTGACAGACGTAAACGACTTTCCTATGCCAATGCGTATCAGCGCTGAGCAAGCGGCGGAAGAGATCGTGAAAGGTGTAGAGAAGCGCCAATGGCATATCCACTTCCCCAAAGGCTTCACCCGTATTCTCTGGTTTATCGGACAATTGCCCGCTTTTCTTCGCCATAGGATCACAGCTCAGATGTCCCGTACTGATGAAATGCTGCAGCAACAGGAAAAACGACAGATGAAACAACAGGAATCTGATTCATGAATAAACGCGTCGCAATCATTGGTTCAGGTATCGCAGGATTAACCTGCGCCTGGTTATTAAGAGAGAAGTACGATGTCTCTCTTTATGAAGCAAATGACTATGCCGGTGGTCATACCCAAACTACAGACGTTGAAGTTAACGGCACCACCTGGCCAGTGAATACCGGGTTTATCGTGTACAACGACTGGACGTACCCGAACTTTATCCGCCTTATGGATTTGCTCGGTGTTAAAAGTGAAGAATCGGACATGAGCTTCAGCGTGAAGTGCGAGCAGTCCGGGCTGGAGTACAATGGCCATACCCTTAATACATTGTTCGCTCAACGCAGAAATATCCTGAAGCCCTCTTTCTGGGGCATGATCCGAGACATCCTGAAATTCAATAAAGAAACTCGGGAAGAACTCGCCAACGACAGCGTCGACCAGACTGAAACGCTCGGCGGTTACCTGCGGCGGAAAGGCTACGGCGAAGCTTTCAGAACAAAATACATCATTCCTATGGGGGCCGCAGTCTGGTCAGCCAGTGAAGAAATGATGATGCAATTCCCGGTCTATTTTTTCCTTCGCTTTTTCAATAACCATGGCATGTTGAGTGTTGATGAACGCCCGCAGTGGCGGGTAATTTCGAACGGCTCGCGCAGTTATGTGACACGCATACTCGAAGATCTGCCCGAAAATCAGGTTCATCTGAACACTCCAATTGACGGCGTCAGCCGCTCTAAAGACGGAGTCATAGTCAGCAGCCACAGGGGGCATGAGCACTTCGATGAAGTTATCTTTGCCTGCCACAGTGATCAGGCACTGGGGATGCTGAAAGACGCGACGAGCGATGAGAAAGATATTCTTGGTGCTATTCCTTACAAAATGAACGACGTCGTCCTGCACACAGACGAAACCATCTTACCCAAGCGTCGATTGGCATGGGCCTCCTGGAATTATCATATTGGAGAAGAGAGCCAGGATTCGGTCGCAGTGACCTATTACATGAACCGGTTGCAGAACTTCGATGACGCTCCGGTTGATTTTTGTGTCACGCTGAATAAAACAGAAGCGATCGACCCCGATAAAATCATTCGACAGTTCCGCTACGCGCATCCGGTATTTACTCTGGAAGGTATGGCCGCGCAACACAGGCATAGCGAGATCAGCGGCAAAAACCACTCGCATTTCTGTGGCGCTTACTGGTTTAACGGTTTCCACGAAGACGGTGTAAAAAGTGCTCTGCGTGTGACTGAAGCACTGGGAGTTCCTCTGCCATGAGCATGACCCAGAGTGCGATATTTACCGGCACAGTTCGTCACAGACGTTTCCATCCAATTAAACACGCTCTGAATTACAGCGCATTCATGGTGTGGCTGAATCTGGATGAGGCGGATGATGTACTGCAACGCTCTGCACTCTGGGGGCAATCCCGCTTTTCTCTTGCACGCTTTCGTCGTGAGGATTACTTCACGCTGCCTGACCTGCCAAATTCATCAACAGCAGATAACCTGAAGCTGCACGTCAGTGAAGCCTTTCGGCGTGAAACAGGTATAAAGCCTGAACACATTTGTATGATGACCAATCTGCGCTATTTCGGTTATCTGATTAACCCTGTCACTTTCTATTACGCCTACGCTGCTGATGGAAAACATCTGGGTATTCTTTCCGAGATCACCAATACTCCATGGGACGAGCGATTTCACTACACACTCCTTAGCCAGCAGGCGGCCAGCCATACAACCGACACGAGTGCCGATTCAACAGAAAAATCCCGTGGAATAAAGCCTGAGCACACCCTGCAACATGCGGATGGCCACCAGCGACATCGCTACCGTTTCAATAAAGTTTTTCATGTATCACCGTTCAACCCGCTGGATATGACGTATATCTGGAGCATGCCGGAGGTGACGGACGACTGCCTGATTCATATGCAGACGATGAATCAGGGCAGACTCGACTTCGATGCCACAATGAACATGAACAGACAGCCCATGACATCGAAAACGATGCGCAGAATTTTACTTCAGTACCCCCTGATGACGATGAAGGTTGTGTGGGGAATCTACAGTAATGCATTGCGCCTGTGGCTTAAGAAAAGCCCTTTCTACGATCACCCTGACAATGATCCTGAGCAGGACCACAAAAAATCTATCGCCCCACGACAGGAGCACTTATGAAAACACTAACCGTGACCGCCGAAAATATGCCCTGGATTGATCGGTTTTGCCGTAACGGGCTGATCGATACGCTTCAGAAACTTCACACTGGATCTCTGGAAATTGTCGAGGGTGATAACACATTGCAGTTCGGTAAAGCCGGGTCGGACATGCACTCACGCATCGAGATTCTGGATAGTGAGGCCTACCGCAGCATTGCACTGAACGGCAGCGTGGGCGCTGGTGAATCCTATATGACTGGTGACTGGACATGTTCTGACCTACCTATGCTAATCCGGATTCTGTCCCGCAACAAAGACGTCGTTGACCAGATAGACAGCGGCCTGGCGAATCTGGGTAAGGTTGCCCTTAAATGGCTGCACTCACTCAACCGCAATACTGAGAAAGGTTCACGACGCAATATCGCTGCACACTATGATCTCGGCAACGATATGTTCGAACTCTTTCTTGACCCGACCATGATGTATTCCAGCGGTATTTTCCCAAGCGCAGATGCCACCATGGAAGAAGCTTCGGTGTATAAACTGGACCGTATCTGCAAAAAGCTCGACCTGCAGCCAACAGATCACCTGGTGGAAATTGGTACCGGCTGGGGAAGCATGGCCATTCACGCGGCTAAACATTACGGCTGTAAGGTAACCACAACGACCATATCCGAACAGCAGTACGCCTGGGCCGAAGAGAAGGTCAAAGCGGAAGGGCTGGAAGATAAAATTACTCTGCTCAAAAAAGATTATCGTGCACTCGAAGGTGAGTATGACAAGCTTGTTTCTATCGAGATGATTGAAGCCGTAGGCTGGGAATATCTGGATACCTACACAGCGACTATAAGCCGACTACTGAAGCCTGAAGGCATGGCCCTGATTCAGGCGATTACGATTGAAGATCAACGTTATGAACAAGCGAAAAAAGACGTCGATTTTATCAAGCGCTATATATTCCCGGGTAGTTTTATTCCTTGTGTGACCGCTATTCAGAACTCATTCACCCAATGTACCGATATGAAAATGGCTCACATGGAGGATATAACTCCTCATTACGCCAGAACTCTTGATGCATGGCGAAAACGTTTCCTCGCCAATAAGAATGAGATTATGGCGAAGGGGTACGGTGAAGACTTTATTCGTCTCTGGGACTTCTACTTTGCTTACTGTGAGGGCGGATTCGCTGAGCGGGTTATTGGCGACGTTCACCTGATGTTCGCTAAACCCCTGAATCGCAGTGAACCGGTGCTTGGTAATCTCTGATGTCTGCATCAAAGCTGAAAATCATTAATGCCGTCGGGTTCCAGCTTTGCTGGTTTGCGTGTGTACTGGGAGGTAGCTTGTGGGCCCTCCCTGCCGTACTGGCATTTATGGTATGGCACAGACAAGTCGCGACCAAAGCAGAATGGCTGTTTATTTCGATACTCAGTCTCTGCGGTATAGCCCTGGACACACTCTGGTACCAGCTCGGAATTTTCAGCTTTGATAACTACTCCATGCCGGTTATTCCAGCCTGGCTCGCGCTGTTATGGCTCGCCTTTGCTTCGACGCTATTCCATTCGCTATACGTAATCTTCTCCAGAATCTGGCTCATTGTGCCTCTGGCTGCGATATCCGCCCCGATCAGCTACTACGCAGGTCAGGAGTTCGGAGCCATCGTCCTTGGCAGCAACGCCCTTTGGGTCATTTCAGCGTCCTGGGGCAGCCTGATGCTGATTGCCTCACTTGCACATTCGCATCAGTTTCCTTCAGAAATATCATCCACGACTCAGAGGAAAAGCCGTGATTAAGTATCTTACGACGGCCTTATTAGTTTCTTTATCCAGCCTGCTGACCGCGGAAGAATCGGTTCTATCTTACCGAGGTGATGCATTCAGTCTGGAGGGCGGCGAACTTCTTTATACGGAATATCACGAGTTAACCACTAAAGACGGCCGGCCTGTTGCCCGTGAGACCCGCTATCAGACACCAAACACTGAAGAGTTCGCACAAAAACAGAATCAATACGGTGAAAATCCGGCCACACCCAACTTTAACCTCAACGACACACGCTATGGTTACTCTGAAGAGGTAACCTATGACAATGGTAAGTGGCGTGTCAGTTTCAGTGAGCCCGATGAGTCAGACAAAGGGACGCTAGGGTCGCCAGATTACACTCCGGTGATTGATGCAGGATTCGATGAGTTTGTACGTTCGGTGTGGCCAAAGTTACTGAAAGACAAAACCGTCCGGTTTTCGTTCGCGGTACCTTCAAGGCTGGAGTGGGTTAATTTCCGTCTGATTCCTCTGCAGCGTGAAGAGGGAAAGCTCACAGTCGAAATGCGGTTGAGCTCCAGGCTCCTGTCCTGGCTTCTTGAGCCAGTTGAGCTGACTTATGATGAAGAAACTCAGCGACTCCTGACCTACCGTGGCCTTACGAATATCAGAAATAAGGACGGCGAGGGCATCAAAGCTGAAATCCGATACACTTACCCGGATTAAACGACGACTAAAAGGAAAGGTAGATGCGTCCGTTTGCAGCTTCGCTGATCATTGCCATCAGCGCTCAGGCCGTACAGCTTCATGCAGAGGTCACGCTGGATAAAGTGACCACCACCGGGGAAGACGTTGAATCTTCCCGCCCTACCACAGAAAAGTTATTAAAAATCCCGGGGGCCGGTAATGATCCGCTCAGGGCTCTGGAAGCGCTTCCGGGTGTCGTCTTTGGCAATGGACGCGAAGCCGCTCCGGCGGTTCGGGGATCATCACCCGACGATAATGCCTACTACCTCGATTTTCTACCCGTAGGATATCTGTTTCACAATGACGGTTCGAGCATCGTCAACGACGCTCTGGTCGAGGGTTTTGAGCTCTACCCCGCCGCCTTTGGCCCGGAATTTAATAATGCCACTGGTGCAGTGATCACGGCAGATTCCCGTTCACCCTATTTTGACGACCAGCAGACCATCGTCGACTTAAGCTTGTTACGCGCCGGGGTTCTGTTTGATGTTCCCGTCAATGAGTCCAATGCCGCATTTCTGAGCGCTCGCATGAGCCTGTTTCAGTACTATCTCGAAAACCTGGTCGATGACGAGGATTTCGAATTCACCACAGTACCTGAGTTCTATGACTATCAGGGAGCGTGGGAGTACCGACCGGATTCCGTATCCACACTTCGCTTTCAGGCCATAGGAGCCAGGGATAAAGCGGGCTTCGATTTTCCTGAAGACTCAGATTTTGTTCAGCAGGACCCTGCACTTAGCGGTGGGCTGGAGGCCGAACAGTACTTTAATAGTCAGGGAGTTGTTTACGAACGCTTTTTTTCTTCGGGCCTGAGCATGAAAACCGGTGTCTCTCAACTTGAAGAAAGCTTCGAGTTCAGTATCGGGCAAGGCAATTTTATTGATGCCAAAAGCAATCGCTACGGTCTACGCTCGCAGTTTATTTATTCGGTTTCCCTTTCCCATGAACTTCAGTTCGGTGCAGAATATTCGGAACAGAACATCAACTACAAAGGTCGCTTTTCCGCACCACCCTGTGATGAGTTCTCCAGCGATTGCCGTCTTGTAACGGCTACAGAGGAATTAACGGGCTCCGGAAATTTTGCAATACGCGAATTCAACGCCAATCTGGCTGACCAGTGGAACATTCTTCCGTGGTGGCAGCTGACCCCCGGCGTGCTCGCTTCCTATAATGAATTTACCGAAAACACGTACGCAGAGCCGCGACTGGAAAGCCGCATTCAGGTTGCACTGCCACTGACATGGACGCTTGGCTTTGGCGAGTATCATGCTTTGTCAGGTAATCCGGGCCAGTACACGCCGGAATTCGGCAACCCAGACATCAACGAAACCCGTTCGACGCATTATGAGTCAGGGCTTGAGTATCAGATCAGAGACGGTCTCAACCTGATTTCCGAACTTTACTACAAAGACATCACAGACATTGTCGTGTCACGCGCCGCGCAAAATAACTACCCCGGCCTGACGACTGAGGAGTACAACGCTCTGTCACGCTATACCAATGACGGCAGTGGCCAGTCCTGGGGAGTGGAAACTCTCCTCAACGCGGACTACAGCGACCGCTGGTATGGCTGGGTATCTCTCACTCTCTCACGCACTGAGCGGAGTAATGACATCACCGGCGAGAACTTCCGCTACTCCTACGATAAACCCATCGTGATAAACGCCGTCGGCAATTATCGCTGGAATGACCGCTGGACCTTCGGCCTGAAATGGCGCTACGAGAGCGGCCAACTCGTGACTCCACTTGATGGCGTAGAAGAAGACGATGACACCCCGGGCCTGTTCAATCCGATTTATGGCGACCCTTTTTCGGAGCGACTTCCGGCCTACCACCGCCTCGACTTCAGAGCAGACCGTGCCTACCAGTTCAGTCGCTGGAGTATGGACCTCTACTTTGAGGTGATTAACCTCTATGCCCGGGAAAACGTCGTAGGCTATCGTTACCTGAATGCCGACTACAGTGAGCGCGAGGACGTGAACGATCTGCCTCCAATTGCCTCTTTTGGGGTCCGTATGGTCTTCTGAACCGACAGATTGGATACAAAATGCGGTCCATTGTCTCATATATCTTTTCAATTGATGTTTTTAGAGCCATACTGTCCAAAGTTAAAAATCAAGGAAATACGACAGCATGCAAATAGGTAAACGCGAAGAGTTCGATCTTAACGAAATGGCTATCTTTGTTCATGTTGTGGAAGCGGGCAGTTTCACTGGTGCTGCGCGCCACCTGGGCCTACCCAAGTCGACTGTCAGCCGCAAGATCACTCAACTGGAAGAACGCCTTGGCGTACGCCTGATTCAGCGCACAACGCGAAGTTTGCGCCTCACTGACACAGGTAATGCTTACTACAACCAGTGCGCCCGCATCCTTGGTGAAATCGAAGAAGCGAACATTGCGGTCACACGTATGCAGAGCACACCTACGGGGACTCTTCGCATCACTGCACCTGTACTGTTTGGCTCCACCGTGTTATCTGGGCTGATTGCAGACTACTGTGATCAACACCCTCAGGTGACTGTTGATATGGTGCTAAGCGATCAGAAACTAGATCTGGTTCAGGACGGTATCGATGTAGCCTTCCGCGTCGGAACTCTGGAGGACTCGTCTTTGATTGGCAGACACCTCGGCGATGTGCGCTCTATCCTTTGTGTCAGCAGTGACTATGTGAAGAAACACGGTGAGCCCAAACACCCGGACACACTGGGCGAGCATGAGCTGATGACGCTTTCGCAGTGGCCGAACTGGCAGCTGTGCGGCCCGTCTGGCCAGATGCACAGTCACAACGTGCATGCTCGTATTCAGGTGAATGACTTCGCCAGCCTTTATACTCTGGCGCTTTCCGGTGCCGGAATTGCCCCGCTGCCAACTCTCATTGCTGCGCCAGCAATTCGCGCAGGCTCACTCATTCAGGTATTGCCCGAATGGCCTTTCGAAGCCAGCCCGATTCATGCACTCTATCCAAGCAACCGCCACCTTTCGGCGAAGGTGCGCAGTTTCGTAGAATTCGTTATTGAATCCGTCCGCCCTACCCCACCGTGGGAAGTCGGACACGACATTGCACGCTCCGAATAATAATTACGAGGTTCAGGGATGAAAACTGTTCTGCTGAGTACGACCGCAACCATTATCACAGCCGCCCTGTTGGCGGCGTGCTCACCAGAGTCCACCAATACGGACGAAGCGGCTAAGGCTAAGTTGCCGGCTAAACAGGCTGCTACACCTGATGATACTGCGGCAAAACCCAAGGTCGCACCAACCCGCTCTGCCGCAGAACTGGCTCGTGATCAGTACAGGCATCCTGCAGAAACTTTAATGTTTTTTCAGGTTGAGCCTTCGCATACCGTTGTTGAATTGTGGCCGGGTGGTGGTTGGTACACCGCGATACTGGCTCCATATCTTAAAAATAACGGACAACTGATCGCTGCACATTTCCCCGCGGACAGTGAAATCAGTTTTTTCCAGAAGAGCCGTGCCGCATTTAACAAACGCTTTCTCCTGCAACCCGAGCTCTATGGCAATATTTATGTCACCGAGCTGGCGCCGCCGCAGAAGCTTAGAATTGCGCAGGCAGGCGAGGCTGATCGCGTGCTGACCTTCCGCAATGTTCATAATTGGATGCGTAATCGCCAGGAGCAGGCAGTCTTTGATGAGGCCTTCCGGGTACTGAAACAAGGCGGAATACTGGGCGTTGTAGAGCATCGTGCTCCTGACTCATTTTCTCGTGAAGAAATGGTCGAAACCGGCTATGTGACTGAATCCTATGTGACACAGCTGGCAATCAATGCGGGCTTCGTTCCCGCCGGTCATTCAGAGATTAACGCTAATCCGAAAGACAGCCGAGACCACCCTCATGGCGTCTGGTCGCTGCCACCGACGCTGCGTGGTGGCGATGTAAACCGGGCTGGCTTTATGGCGATGGGTGAAAGTGATCGCATGACGCTTAAGTTCAGAAAACCCTGAACCAAACGCAGGCTCAGAGTTCGACTCCATCCATGCCAATCATGGTCACCCAGTGTTTGTTCTCGTGGTCGGTGTCCACGCGCAAACGTAACATGCCGGCATAGGGAATACCCAGTCGATTCATCGCCTCAGGCGCCAATGACAGCAGGTTCTGAGCCAGCACCCTCATTACGCCACCGTGAGTGACAACCAGGGTATGTTGTCCTGCATGCTGTTCCAGAATATGCGTCCAGCCTTCCAGCACCCTCGATTGCAACTGCTCTACTGGTTCACCGCCGGGAGCGCAGAAGTTCATTGGGTCTTCCCACAGCTGGCGTACATGGGTCTGCTCCGCTGACATGATTTCTTTGATGGGAACATTCTCCCAGTCACCGTAATCAATCTCGGCCCAGCGTTCATCGATATGCAAAGGCAAATCAGATTGCCCGGCCACCAATTCTGCACTTTCACTGCAACGGCTCAACGGAGAAGACACAACACGCTGCCAGTTGCCGGGATTACGATCCAGCCTTTGCTGAAATTGACGACGCCCATTATCTGTCAGGCGATGATCCGTGCGGCCACGAAATACCTCGCCACCCTCGGGCTCACCGTGACGAATAACGTCAAGGAACGTGACTATACTGCTCATTCTTTATCGGGCTCCGGCGAAGATGCTGTCAGTGTCTAGACTTATGAACACATGGTAACAAATTTACCCGAATCATCTTCAGGAGTATGAACATGAGCGCGCAATCATTTGCAGAAATGCGTATGGAGCCACGCTGGCAACTGAAAAGCACCGTCAGCGTGTTCCGCAAAGGAGGCAGCGACTGCCTCGGGTTACTGGTCAACTGGTCCAGAAGCGGCTTGATGATATCCAGCTACCAGGCATTAAAAGAAGGCGAGACGCTTGACGTCGACCTGGTCGACATCCTTCAGGATAACGACCGCCGTACCGCGCCCTGCCGTATTGAGATCGTCTGGAGCAGAGAACTGAACCCCAGTCTTTACGGAAGCGGTTGCCGTCTGATCGAAGGGTCGGCAATGTTCGACGCAATGATGCAGGACTATTGCGACGACTGATCAGCGTCGTACACTGTCCTGACATTCTCACTCGACAGGACAGCCATGCTGCAGTTTGGCATAGATCTCGGTGGTACCAAGACAGAAATCATCGCTTTAGATCAGAGCGGTAAAGAACTCCTGCGCCGCCGTAAACCTACCCCCCGCGATAGCTACGATGAAATCCTTAACAACATCCTGAGCCTGGTGAATGATGCTGCATCTGAACTTGCTCAACCCTACACTCTTGGGCTGGGTATCCCCGGCGCGCTTTCGTATCAGACTGGACTGGTAAAGAATGCCAATACCACCTGCTTGATTGGCAAAGATCTCAAAGGCGATTTAGAACGCGCCCTTGAGCAACCCGTAGTTATAGCCAACGATGCTGATTGCCTGGCCCTGTCGGAAGCTACCGATGGCGCAGGTGCCGGCTTCCCTACTGTATTTGCTGTGATTGTGGGTACTGGATGCGGCGGCGGCTGGGTTGTCAGAGGCAGCCTGGTATCCGGGCCAAATGCGATTGCTGGAGAATGGGGGCACAACCCTCTCCCGTGGCGCGAAGATTCGGATGCGGTGCTGAACTGCTACTGCGGTTTATCCGGCTGCCAGGAGACAATCCTCTCGGGCACCGGCATTCGCTTACAGGCCAGAGAAGAAACCGGTAAAGACCAACCTGCAGAAGTCTGGGTGGCAGCCGCAGAAGCTGGTGACGAAGAAGCTAAGGGCGTGTTGTTCAGACATCATCGACGGCTGGCGAAAGCACTCGCCGCCGTAATTAACCTGATGGACCCTCACGTTATCGTGCTTGGTGGTGGCGTCTCGAACATTGCCAGTGTTTACGACGTGGTACCGCAGCTCTGGCAAGAGTGGGTATTCTCAGATTCGGTGATCACACCATTGAAAAAATCGGTCCATGGCGACTCCAGCGGAGTGCGCGGTGCCGCCTGGCTGGGAGCTCAGGCGGTACACTCAAAAGGCTGACCGGCTAACCGACTACGCACAGGCCGTTGAAACACGTTTTCGAGGCAGTCAGTGCAAGGCAAAAACAGGCGAGAAGCGGAGTTTATAAGTCATAAATGAGCATTATGAGCCTGTTTTTAACGAAGCAATGACAACGCAGATAGTTTTTCAACAACCTGTCAGAGTAAATACCCGCCAACAGTCGCAGTAGCAATAATAACCATCCACACCGACAACGAGCGGATATGCAGGCGTTGCCAACGATCAAGTTCGGCGGCGGCCTCTTCAGCACTCTCATCAACCGGGCACGACATAGCAACTGACTGCCCGGCCAGAGATTCATTTGCTACACGGTAGAGAACGTCGGCACTGTTCGTCGTGCGGTCCCAAAGGTAAGAATGAAGCACAGGAAATGCGCGCAGAAAGTCTCCGGCTAGCGCATAGGTTAACCCCAGAAGACGAACGGGTATCCACTCAATCCAGTGCAGATACCGCCAGCCCTGTGCATCGCAATGCGTTGCTCGGGCGTATTGCAGAGAAAACCACGCCAGCAGAATCCCGGCAATATCAGCAACCATGTACCAGAAAACCATCAGAAAAAAGAACTCAAACCAACGGTGCAGTAGTGCCCGGATAACCTGATGATTCATGGTAGTCAGGTCATCGCTGACACGTACTTCCGGCACGGCAAGGTACTGGTCAGCACAATGATAAGCCCCTTGTGTATCGCCCTTTTTTAAGTCACTGCGATAGGCTTCGAGATGCTTACCGATGCTGATATGCGACAGCACGTATAGCAAGACAAGAATCTTCAGTAACACACTGAGAAAACCAAAGGCATAGGGGTCAGCCAGCAACATCGCCACCGTAATAGTGACAACCGGTAAAACCACGACAGCCGAGTACCTGAAATGGCGATGCCAGTTCATAAAGCGTGGCAGCTTTTCTACCTGCTTCAGCCACCAGGCAAAGGTGCGGCTACTGGTGCTACGATGCGGTAAAGGGAAACGCTGCTGCCATAATAAGACGACAAACAGGACGAGAAACTTCATTTCTACTCCTCAGGACGCCCGCCACCCGAGCCCAGCGAAGCACGGTAACGCGTCCAGTCAAAGGCAGGCCCGGGGTCCGTCTTCCTGCCAGGGGCGATGTATTCATGCCCGGTTATCCGCTCATCCGTGATCATACGGTAATGCCGCTTAAGACACTCCGTCACCGCCGTAAGCTGCTCATACTGAGCATCGCTGTACGGAGCAGTATCGGTTCCTTCCAGTTCTATTCCTATAGAATAGTCGTTGCAGTTATCGCGGCCACAAAATTGCGACTGCCCCGCATGCCAGGCGCGATCATCAAAATTTACAAACTGAGTGATCGCACCGTCGCGCTCGATAAACAGATGACTGGATACCTGCAAGTCTGCAATGGTCTCAAAATAGGGATGTTGCCCCGCATCAAGTTGATTGCAGAAAAAGCGTTGCACACAGCCGCTGCCGAATTGCCCAGGTGGCAAACTGATGTTATGGATCACCAGCAGGGAAATATCTCCGACGTCCGGGCGAGGACCAAAATTCGGGGATGGAATCCATTGGGCAGAATCCAGACGACCATTCGTTATCTTCATTATTTTCCAAAGCAATCAATGTTGTTCTTCAGCCCTTCAAGTTTGGCATAAACACAGCGGGCCGATATAGTCCGGGGACCAGCGAATATGACAGGAATATAAAATGGAGTTTCTGAATACCCTCAATGGCATTGTCTGGGGCTGGCCAATGCTGGCTCTGATTGCCCTGACAGGCCTGTTTTTGACTGTCGGCCTGAAGGCTTACCCCATCCGACATTTGAAAACCGGATTCGTCGAACTATGGCAAGGCCGACATAAACAAGGTGAAGGAGAAATCTCCGGCTTCAATGCCCTGATGACCTCGCTCTCGGCAACAATTGGTACGGGTAATATCGCCGGGGTTGCAACGGCTGTCGCAATGGGTGGCCCTGGCGCCATTTTCTGGATGTGGATCATTGCTCTTGTTGGCATGGCTACGAAATATTCTGAAGCCGTACTGGCCGTTCGATTTCGCGAAAAGAATGAAAAAGGGCATTTTGTCGGCGGTCCTATGTACTACATCCGCAACGGCCTTGGCCCTAAATTCAAGTGGCTTGCGGTCGCCTTTGCTTTCTTCGGTATGCTCGCGGGATTCGGTATTGGTAACGGTGTACAAGCCAACTCGGTGGCCGACGCCATGTCGCATATCTCACCAGACGGCACTGGAATTCCTGAATGGGTAACGGGCCTGGTGGTTGCTACTCTGGTTGGTCTGGTTCTTATCGGGGGCATCCGCAGAATTTCAGACGTCGCGGGCAAGCTGGTTCCGTTTATGGCGATAACTTACGTGATCGCCGGTATCGTTCTGCTGGGGATCTATGCCAATGAAATTCCGGCGGCACTGGAGCTGATCGTTACACATGCCTTCACGCCTATTTCGGCCGCTGGGGGCTTCGCAGGCGCAACCGTCTGGGCTGCGATTCGGTTCGGTGTCGCACGAGGAGTCTTCTCGAACGAAGCGGGCCTGGGTAGCGCTCCTATTGCACACGCGACGGCAACCACAGACAGCCCGGTTCGTCAGGGTACAATCGCAATGCTGGGTACCTTTATCGATACTATTGTCATCTGCACCATTACTGGCCTGGTGATCGTTGCATCCGGTGCTTGGCAAACCGGTGCTTCGGGCGCCAGCCTCACGGCGTCTGCCTTTGACGCCGGACTCCCGGTGATTGGCCAGTACATAGTCACGCTTGGACTGGCAGTATTCGCTTTCACCACTATTATCGGTTGGTCATTTTACGGTGAGCGCTGTACTGAGTATTTATTTGGTATCAAAGCGGTTCCGGTATTCCGGCTTATCTGGGTTGCAGCCATCCCGATTGGCGCTACACAAGAGCTGAATGTCGCCTGGCTCATCGCGGATACTCTGAACGCTATGATGGCCCTGCCTAACCTGGTCGCACTGATCCTGCTCAGCCCTGTCGTGTTCGGCCTTACCCGGGAGTATCTACAAAAAGGTTCCCAGAAAGACCTGTAGTAAACCAGTCGGGCAGTATCAGTTGGGGCGCGACTTCGTGTAGAATCGCGCCCTCATGATATGAACCCACTCATAGAACGAAGCCCCAGCCATGGACCTCACTCAGCATCAGACAGACATCAGCAATGCAGTTACCCGCGCCATTAAAGAAGACATCGGCACTGGTGATATTACCGCGCAGTTAATACCGGCAGAGCAGAAAAGCCATGCACGTATCATCTCCCGGGAACATGCAGTGATTGCTGGGCAAGCCTGGGTGACTGAAGTGTTCAGGCAAGTTGACCCCGAGGTCGAAGTTGACTGGAAGGTCAAAGACGGAGACGTGGTTGAGGCTGACCAGGTACTGTTCGAACTGAAAGGTTCATCACGCTCTCTGTTGAGTGGAGAGCGCTGCGCTTTAAACTTCCTGCAGAGCCTGTCTGGTACGGCAACACTGTGTGAACACTACGCCTCTCTTGTTGAGGGTACTGGTGTAAAACTACTGGATACCCGTAAAACCATTCCTGGCCTTCGTATCGCACAGAAGTACGCCGTATCCGTTGGCGGATGCTTCAATCACCGCATTGGTCTCTATGATGCGTTTCTAATCAAAGAAAACCACATCATGGCAGCAGGCAGCATTTCAGACGCTGTACGTCAGGCGCATGACATTGCTCCGGGTAAACCCGTGGAAGTCGAAGTGGAAACCATGGCGCAACTGGAAGAAGCGATCGACGCTGGTGCCGACATCATCATGCTGGATAACTTCAGCCCAGCCGATATGAAAGTCGCTGTCGCTTTCACACGAGGCAAAAGCGCAGGCAATATCAAACTCGAAGCCTCAGGCGGCATCACCAAAGACACTTTGCGCCATTATGCAGAAACCGGCGTAGATTATATTTCGATTGGTGCACTCACCAAAGACTGTAAGGCGATTGACCTGTCGATGAGGATGGTTGGCTAAGCCAACAAGCCTCTGTCATTTTGCGCCGCACCTCCCGCAAATGCCCACCAGAGTGACGATAATTGTCACTCTTTGCCAACTTTTTGCGCGTTTTTCGAACAGATATTTTTATGACGCCAAAAAATGTGACTTAAGCCCGGAAACAGGGCTTGCTGGTCTCAGAGAAGCTTGGCAAACTCCATCCCACAGTCATGATTAATGACAGGTAAGACCGCCGGAAGGGCCCCAAAAAGAAGGACCGGAAAGCAGTCACCCAATAACAAATCTCGAAAGAGAGTGGAGAAGCCCTATGAAAAACATGAAAGCACAACAAGGTTTTACCCTTATTGAATTGATGATCGTTGTTGCGATTGTCGGTATTCTCGCATCCGTTGCGATTCCTCAGTATCAGGATTACACACGTTCCGCAACAGCTACTAAAGTGGTTCGTGAGAGCGTAGAGCAATACAAAACGGCCATTGGTATCTGTGCACAAGTAAATGGCGGATCCCTCACCGGTTGCAATGATACAACAAACAACATCCCAGCCCCAACAGGTACGGTAACTGATGTAACTAACGGTGTGATCACACTAGACTTTGGTGATGTCGACGCTGATTCAACACCTGACGTAGGTACATTGACTCCAGACAACGCTACAGATCCTACAAAAATATCATGGAGCTTTACAGGCTGGACAGGCACCGACCTTTGCGCAGGCGGTTATGTTAAGAGCCCAATGTGTTAATTGGCGCTTAACTTAAGAAAACCCCGCGATGCGGGGTTTTTTTTGATCCGTCGATTGAGAACTAGGTAACATTCAGGTACGCCATCCGCTAGTTGCCAGCTCGACATTTTGTTATCGTTCTATAAAAGCTATGAGGCTGACTGGATGACCCAACTCACTGGACTCCCCCGACGACTCGTCGAAAGTGGACTGATTTCAGCAGACAAGGTAGAGAATATTCTCAAAAAAATGAAAGAGGAAAAGCGTAGCTTTACTTCTGTTGCTATCTCTTCCGGAACCATTACATCCAAGGCCGTAGCAACGCTGGCCTCTGATGAGTTTGGCCTACCGCTGCTTGATCTTGCTTCATTTGACACTGAACTGATGCCTCAAGGACTTGTCAGTCAACCCTTAATTGAAAAACATCGGGTTTTACCGTTGTTCACCCGTGGTAACAGGCTTTACATCGCTCAAAGCGATCCGTCACATATCCAGGGCGTCGATGAAATAAAATTCAACACAGGAATGACTGTAGAGGCAGTACTGGTAGAAGAAGACAAACTATCAGCTGCAGTGGACCGTATGATCTCTGCCGCGGACACCAGCCTGGAGGATGCATTTGAAGGCTTGGATGGTGCTCTAGATGATGTGGACCTTGAAGACCCAGATGCTAGAGAAAAGCAAAATGATGCAGAGACAGGCCCGGGTGATGATGCTCCTATCGTTCGTTTTGTAAACAAAATTTTATTGGATGCTATACGAACAGGGGCATCCGATGTGCACTTTGAGCCTTACGAAAAGCGTTATCGAGTGCGTTACCGCACTGATGGTGTCCTTAAAGAGATTGCCCAGCCTCCGATCAATTTATCCGGAAAGATCGCGGCCCGACTGAAAGTAATGTCGCAAATGGATATTTCTGAACGCCGTATTCCACAGGATGGGCGTATCAAAATGAAAATATCCAAAAACAAAGCGATCGATTTCCGCGTGAACACCCTGCCAACGCTATGGGGAGAAAAAATCGTTCTGCGCATTCTCGACCCTTCTTCAGCAAAACTGGGCATCGATGCTCTGGGATATGAGGCCGATCAGAAGCACTTGTATCTTGACGCACTGTCTAATCCTCAGGGAATGATCCTGGTCACTGGTCCAACCGGCTCGGGTAAAACAGTATCGTTATACACTGGGCTGAACATTCTTAACGTAGAAGGCACTAATATCTCAACGGCAGAAGATCCGGTGGAGATTAACCTGGAAGGCATAAACCAAGTGAACGTAAACAATAAAGTCGGTCTCGACTTTGCGTCCGCACTACGTTCATTCCTGCGCCAGGACCCGGATGTTGTGATGGTGGGGGAGATACGGGACCTTGAAACCGCTCAAATCGCCATCAAAGCGGCTCAGACTGGTCACTTGGTGCTGTCGACGCTACACACCAATAGCGCAGCAGAGACGTTAACCCGCCTGGCAAACATGGGCGTGCCAGCATTCAATATCGCAACATCAGTGACGCTTATTATCGCCCAGCGCTTGGCGCGTCGCCTGTGTGCCCATTGCCGGGAGCCGACTGAGATCCCTCGTGAAGCATTGGAAAGCGAAGGTTTCACTCAAGAGCAGATAGATACGGGTGAATTCTACAAGCCGGTTGGCTGCGCACATTGTAATAACGGCTACAAAGGGCGTGTTGGTATTTACGAGGTGGTTAAAATTACTGACCCGATATCCCGTATTATTATGTCGGGTGGTAATTCGATCGAGATTTCGGACGCTGCGCGCAAAGAGGGCTTCCCTGATCTGAGAACAGCCTCTCTGAAGAAAGTCGCCGCTGGTATTACCAGCCTTGAAGAAGCAAATCGTGTGACAATGGATTAACCCTCTGTCAGTATTCCTGTTACGACGGGTTGGATAAGCTATGGCAAAAGAACAAAAAACAAGCACATTCGTTTGGGAAGGCGTAAACCGCCGTGGTCAGGCGGCAAAAGGCGAAATCATCGCACTCAACTCCGCATATGCGAAAGCGCAATTACGTAAACAGGGTATTGAGCCTCGGAAAGTGCGGAAAGCCCCACAACCACTATTCGGAATTGGTTCCGGCGGCAGTTCAAGTAAAAGAATTAAGTCGGCAGACATCACTTTCTTCACCCGCCAAATGGCAACGATGGTCAAATCAGGTGTTCCCTTGGTACAGGCATTTGATATCGTTAGTGATGGAATCGACAACCAAAACCTAAAACGCGTTATTTTAGATGTCAGAGAGTCAGTATCCTCAGGCAATGATTTCGCAGCAGCACTACGCAAATACCCACAATACTTTGACGACCTGACCTGCAACCTTATTGAATCAGGCGAGCAAGCGGGTACTCTGCAGACCATGCTAGAGAAGGTCGCTATCTACAAGGAGAAAACCGAATCCCTGAAAGCGAAGATCCGTAAAGCGCTAACGTACCCTGTAATCACGCTGCTTGTTGCTTTCGGTGTAACGCTACTCCTTTTGATTAAAGTTGTCCCGACGTTTGAAGATCTTTTTAAAAATTTTGGTGCGGAGCTGCCTGCACCAACACAATTTGTTGTAAATCTGTCTGAGATAGCGCAGGACTACTACCTATATGTATTAGCCGCTCTGATTATAAGTGTGGTTATCTTCGTACAAAGCCTGCGTAGATCAAAAGAGTTTAAAGACCGATTTGAAGCTTTTCTACTGGGTGTTCCAGTATTTGGGGACCTAATACGTAAGGCTGCAGTAGCTCGATATGCACGAGTACTATCTACAACCTTCGCAGCGGGCGTGCCTCTCGTAGATGCCCTTGATTCAGTAGCTGGTGCTGTTGGAAATGCGGTATACCGAGATGCAGTCCGCAAAATACGCGATGAAGTTGCCACCGGACAACAGATGCATCATGCAATGCGCACGACAAAAATATTTCCTAACATGGTCATTCAAATGACAAGTATTGGTGAAGAATCTGGTGCATTGGACGATATGTTGGGGAAAGCTGCAGATCATTACGAAGAGGAAGTGGATAATGCCGTCGAAAATCTTACTTCCATGATTGAACCGGCAATCATGGTATTCCTTGGAGTAGTCATTGGTGGTTTGATCGTCGCCATGTATCTACCAATCTTTGAAATGGGCGATGTGGTTGGATAATGTCAGTTATTGATACCCTCTCCAGTACAAAAGAACTTCTGATTTTCGTCGTCCCAATCCTCAGCCTCCTTATTGGCAGCTTTCTGAATGTTGTGATTCTGCGTATGCCGATCATGATGTTCAGAGGCTGGAAGCAAGAATGCCAGGGGATGGAAGATGAACTCCCGGACCACCCGGCCATTAACGACCTGAGCAAGCCCTATAACCTGATTACTCCAGCTTCCCACTGCCCTTCTTGCTCCGCGCCGGTTAAGCCATGGATGAATATCCCGGTCATCAGCTGGATTTTCCTTCGTGGCCAATGTGCGTCGTGCGGGTCTCGTATTGGTTTGCGTTATCCGCTGGTTGAGATTGCTACAGCAGTCATGAGCGGCCTCTTACTGCTCAAGTTTGAATGGGGTTGGCCACTACTGGCGATGCTGGTGTTCACCTGGCTGCTGATTACAATGTCGGTTATCGATATTGATCATAAAATTCTGCCGGACACATTAACACTCGGCTTGCTCTGGCTCGGCCTTCTGCTGAATACCCAGGGAATGTTTACTGACCTTCAGTCGGCTGTTCTTGGGGCGGCACTGGGCTATGGTGTGCTTTGGGGATTCTTCTGGGTCTTCAAATTGCTCACGGGCAAAGATGGTATGGGCTACGGTGACTTCAAGCTTCTCGCCGCACTTGGCGCGTGGTTCGGCTTTCAGTCGTTACTCACCATTATCATTATGTCGAGCGTTGTCGGTGCCGTCGTTGGTATCGCAGGAGTGATTGTACTTGGACGTGATCGTCAGGTTCCCATTCCTTTCGGCCCCTATCTCGCTATGGCTGGTTGGATCGTAGCCATGTGGGGTAATGAAATCACGCAGTGGTACTTCTCGGTCATATAAGCGGCTCTTCGAATAGCTCTTACGGGGTGCCGTTGCAAGTCGCTTTTACAGGTCGAAGGTTCAGGCCTGTTCGTTCTTTTCTTTTTAGTATTGTTTGAAGCAGGCTCTCAATCAGTATGTTTATTCTCGGCCTTACCGGTGGCATAGGCAGTGGTAAAAGCGCTGCCAGCGCGTATTTCAGAAACCAGGGGATTGTCGTCGTCGACGCCGATATTGTCGCCCGTGAAGTGGTTGAGCCAGGCCAACCTGCCTTGCTCGCCATCAAACAGCGATATGGGTCTGAAGCCCTTCATGATGATGGTACGCTTAACCGTGCCTGGCTACGTGCAAAAGTCTTTGCAGAACCTGATGAACGCAAATGGCTGGAGAGCCAGACCCACCCGCGAATACGGGATAGCATTATTGCGCAATTAAAAGCAGCGACATCCCCCTACGCCATTCTGGAATCTCCACTTTTGTTTGAGAGCGGTCAGAGCGAGCTGGTCGCCCGCACCCTGGTGATCGATGTTCCAGAAGAGATTCAGGTTGAAAGAGCCTCTTCACGTGATGGCAACGAGGAAGAACAGATTCGCCGTATTATTGCAGCACAGATACCGCGCTCAGAGCGGTTGCAGAGAGCAGACGATGCAGTAGATAATTCAGGCAATCTTGAAGCTCTGTACAGTCAGCTTGAGCCGCTTCATCAGTCGTACCTGCAATTAACCTGAGGTGTTCGTGGAAGTTAAGTGTCCAACGTGCGAAAAAACGGTCCAATGGACCCCAGAAGAGAAGTACCGCCCTTTTTGCAGTGAGCGCTGCAAGCTGATCGACCTTGGCGAGTGGGCAAGCGAGGGACACGCGATTCCAGGGAAACCCATGACTGATGAGCTTATGTCTGGTGATATCTCAGACGACATGTTTGTCACTGACGAAACCCTGAGTGACCACCTTAAACGTCATTGATAGGTGATTGAAGAAGGGTTGATCCGAGCGGATCAACCGCTCGCCGGTATCTTTTCGACCAGAGCCATTAATTCCTCGGTCTTTACTTTATCAGAGGCGAATACCCGGCCGACTTCGGTGAGGTAGCCTGTCAGTCTCTTGTCCATCTTCAGGCCCTCGTTGAAAACCCGGTTGGTCTCGAGGATCCCCTTCTCAAGAACCTTCTGAATTACCCGCTCCTGTTGCTCGTCCATGCCCAGGAACTGGATTTCCTGCTCAATGCCATCGGCAATGTCTTCCACCGCATCGGCAATGCGAACCATAACATCGTGATACCCTTTGTCGATGCCTTCCATAATGCTGGTCATCCGTGAGGTCAGCTTAACTACAAGCTGACTTTCGAGTTTCAGCGACTCAACATTATCCAAAGCGCCGACTCTGGCATCCAAACCCTGTAGCAGTGAAAAGACATTGTCCTTGATCGCACCGTATTTGTTCGCGTCGTCTACCGGCATGTTTCTGACCAGCAGCGAGACCCGACCGTAGTTCATGATGGAGCGCTTACCGAAATCGACATAGCGCCCCATTTCGCTGCACTCGCGCAGTAAGGTCGACTCCAGGTCCTTCGCCATCCCATTCGCTTCCATGTTCTTTTCACCGAAACGACTGCGAATCTGCAGGGAACTACTGATGTTGTAACTTTTAAGTGCCTGAAACAGTCGCATCCCCGCCTGATCGAGGTTCTCACACTGATTAATGTCCAGAAGAAATTGGATGTTTACTCCAAGGTCTGAAGTGTCCGACATAGCGATAAAGGCCATCTCATTAGCCTTATCCAGCTGCTGTTTTAACTGCTCGTTGGCAATGCGGTTAAAAATCGCCTTCATCAGGCGAACCTGCAGCTCTGCGCCGTTACCAAACTGTATATGGTCATCACAACCGGCATCGTAGAACGCCAGGCGGGAATCCAGATCGCGCTCTTCTGTTGCCAGTACAACCACGGGTAGTGGTGAAATTACCGGGTGATGTTTGAGTGCCCGAACCTGTGCCTGAGCGCCTGTTCCGTCAGCTTCTTTGTCAAGCACGATAGCAAGCTTGTATTCTTCAAGGTCAGGCAGGTGAAATGTTTCCTGCGCAGTCGCAACAGCCAACAGCGAGAACTGATCTCCGAGGTTTTCCCCGAGCTTTTTTATATCGTTGCAGCCAACAACGAGGACCTTGTATTCCATAGGCGTTAAGGCATCTAGTGAGACGTATTACAAGGTTTAGTCCAGTTAACGCAAATTTACCAACTCGATTCACGATTGGATTACAAAAGCTATCCTATTGATATCTATATCAAATTGATAGTTACATTCGCTGTTAGGCGTATTCAGAAAATCCAAGCCACTATCAAGCACACCGAAAGGCTGGAGATAGTGTCAGAAATCAGATTAACATCAGCTCTTTGGCTTTATGAATCGCCTGAGTCCGGCTAGCAGTGCCAAGTTTCACGTTTATCTTACGAGCATGGGTTTTCACTGTGTGCAGCGAAATGTAGAGCTGATCTGCAATCGCTTGATTCGACAATCCCTGAGCCATAAGGTTGAGGACATCACGCTCGCGCTCACTGAGCGCAGACCCTGGCTCATGAGCCGGATTCAGTTCTACCTTTGGCAAATCAAGAAAAGCCACCAGCCCGGGTAGCCAGCTTTGCAATTGCTGGTTTACGCCTTCTGCACGAAATGTCTTCTTCACAACGTCGATCTGGCGCATGGCTTCAGCGGGTTGTTGCAGCGTCATCAAGGCCCCCGCGCGAATCATGCGGATAAACACAGACATAAAACCGTCCGGAGTATGACGCAACCAGCGATCAGTCAGCTCCAGGCATACCTCTGGGCGCCCAGCCATCAGGTGAAGTCTTGAGAGCGTCAAGGTGCTGAACCCCGGTAGCAACGCGCTGTATTCACAACGCGCAACGCCCGCACTGTCAGCATCCGCCAGTAACGCCTCAAGGCAATCATGAGCCCGGCGGAATTTTTTCTGTGAGATCCAGATATTCGAACGCACTGTATGCAACCAGGCATACGCAACAAAATCGACTTGCTGTTCCTGTAAGCGACGCTCGCCATCATCAAGAACATTCAGAGCTTGGGAGTACTGGCCCTGCCCCATCAGATTCAGCGCCCGGATTGCATACCCATATGCCGCAGCCGGGTCGGAGCGCTCCTCGCATAGCAGTAATGCCTGAGTAAGAGCGGTATCTGTTGGCTCGTCACTGTAACCTGTAATCCAGCCAACGGTTGCTTTCAGTATCTGCAGCCTCGCATACGCCAGACTGTTGCCTCCATGAGGGCTTGCTTCCAACACCTCATGGCCCTGAGTGAGAACAGATAAGCAGCGCGACGCGTGACCGCGATTAAACTCAATGCGTGCATGATCCAGATGCGCCATCCCCTCGAGTGCACTCTGACGCGATTTACGCGCGATATCGAGCGCAAAGCGGTTCCAGATACGCGAGCCATCAAGATCCCTATGCGCCAGCGACACTAACGCCAGCATAGAGGCGGTAAGAAACCTCAGACTGAAACGTTCCGCGGGTAACATTTCCAGCGCCTGACGGCATTGCCGTTCCGCCCGGGTTAACTCGCCTCGCGAACCTGCCATGTACCCTTTCAAAGCAATCAGGCCAGCTTCATCTATGCCCGGAATCAGTGACAGACGCTCGATCAAGCTCTGAGCAGCATCCAGTCGGTTCGTCAAAAGGTGCGTCCAGCACGCAATCTGCATCAGATCGGGAGACGTGTATAGCTGGTCTTCGTTCAGTTGATCAAACCAGACAGTAAGCCCTTGGGTATCCAGACTAGCGAGGATACTGTCAGACTGTTGCGCCATCCAACCGGCGTCGATCGCATCATGATCGGACTGCCCAGCATGAAATAACGCTGCAATCGCATCGTTACGATCCCGAAACCAGTTAAACGCGCGCAGGTGAATATCTCTTCGCCAATCGGCTGGGCGTAGCCGCGATAGACACTGGGCTACAATCGGATCCATTCTGAACCACTCAGGACGGCCGGGAACCTCCTGTAAGTACAGACCCAGCGCCAGTAATCCCTGCATATCACCCGCTGCATAAAGGTCAGGAGCGACAGCTTTAACCAGATCATCATGAAAGGTGCCAAGCACTGCACATAAACACATGAGATCCCTCAGCGGCACAGCCAGATTTGGGATGACTTCGCCACGAAGATAATCAGACACCTCATACAGACCCAGATCACTGCTCCAGCGCTCTGGCATGCCAGCACAACGCCAGGCCATGAGCCAGAGAGCCAGGCCCGCAGGCCAACCCTGCATTTTTCGCAATAACGACGGCACCTCCGCCGAGGGAAGAGTCAGTTGTTGACACTCTAACAGCGCGTTGAATTCAGATATCGAGAAGCTGAGTTGTTGAGTGGTGAGCCAGGCAATATCAGGCAATAATCCAATACTGCCGCGGGCAAACGGTAAATGACGTCCGCTGAATACGAGTTTCAGGTTCGCTGGTCGATACCGTAAAAGGAGAGTCGTAATCGCCCGGCTTTCTTCAAAATCGAGATATTCGACGTTGTCGATGATAAATACATACTGAGCGTCTTGCTGTCGCACATGCTCCAGCAAAGTTGCCACCGCTTCCATGTCGGAAAGTGACGACGAAACACCGCTACTGGTCAGGCCTAGCTCTTTCTCACACGCCCGGACCATCAACCGCGACGACTCGTCAAAACGGTCACACTGATAATATACGACCGTGTGGTCCATCTGCAGTAAAGAGATAGACGAGGATATCACCGACGTTTTCCCATAGCCCGCCGGCGCCAACAGCATTGCCACAGGCGAAGATGCCAAGGCCGCCATGAGAATATCAGAACGGTCGATATGGCTGGCAGGGACCTCAGGACGGGTTGTCTTAACCGCGATAACGCGCGCCTCTACATCGCTTTCGTTATTGCTGGCGGGGTGTACAAACACAGTGTCAGAATCCGTGACGCAAAATTAGTTATTGGGGCCTATAGAAACAAATCGGACGAGCTGCGGCAACGTTGCTCTGGTTACCTTCTGTTACCAGGACGCGACCACCACATCCAGATACCGCTGAATGCCAGAAGAAGCATCACAAAAGCGGCGGCATCGATCACCCATATCCCCCAACGACCAAACCAGCGACCACTGTGTATGTCCTGCATCACACGCTGCCAGCTAATGGACTGATTCACGGAAGGAAGCACCTCGTACGAGGGAGTTCGGGCATGAGGCATAACGTCCTCAAGAGTAAGGGCATCAACATCCAGTCTCTGCCAATGATCAGGCGATCCTGCTACCAGTTGCCCCTCTGAAATCGCCGGCCTGGCGTCGTCGGCCAGACTAAGAAAAGCAGGATCAAAAGACTCGATCAGCTGATAATCGCCCGTCAGCAAGTGCCAGCCAGAGAGGCAACTGACGAGCACATAATCCAGAGTCTCTGCAGCCCCCGTCAATCGGTCACAATCTGCTATGACCTCCTCTTCTAGCATCAGCATGCCGTTGGCAGAGTACAGCAACCCATAACGGCCGCGGTAGCCAATGTTATCCGGCAATACCGACTGATATGGCCAGAGCAGGACACGGCTCTGAGGGTAATGATTGTCCAGCTCAAGTTGCCCGGTATGATTCAACGCAACACCGGTAATCACGAGAAGAATAAGTAGGATAGATACCAGCAGTCCCAGGCGGCGATGCCAGCGATGCAGAAAAAAGCGGATTCTTCGTCTTAGCTGCGGTCTAGGGTTCGACGGCATTATCCTCATTCGCCCAGCGATCTAATAAGAGCGCCAGTTTAGCGACTTTCTTCATGGTACGCACTGAGTAGGTAGCGCCAGAAATGCCATCGATATGCTGAGAAAGATCTCCGCTGTCAGTCAAAGCGATATTTTTGTACTGACGCGTGTATTGTGGAAGACGGATTTCATCACCCCGGACCTCCCGGAACACCATAACTTCAATGCGCTCGATGTGCCCGGACGCGGTGACTATGCCAAAGGTAATAGGCTTCTCTTTACCGATTTCACTCAGTGTCCAGAGATGCCGCCCCTCAGCGGAAAGATAACGAAGCCGTGCCTGACGAGGCGCGTCTCCTAGCAAAGCCTCAGCTTGCTGTCGGCGCTCTGGCGTCATCCAGAGCGCCGATTTTTCCGGTTCAGACTCGCTGAATACTTCAGCACTGATCTGCGCTGGCGTGTAATACGTTGTTCCGGCCGACACCGGCAAACCTATTATTAGCAAGAAAGTAAAAAGCGAGCGTAACAAACCGGTCTACCTCAGAAGCTGAAACCTACACCAAGATTGTAACCAGTGGCGCTCAATTCACCAGCGGTTTCCTGACGGAAGTAATCAGCTTTCAGAACTGCAGTATCAGCCAGCCAGTAGTTCACACCGATGTCATTCTGAGTTTTCAGTTCATCAATCTGAGCTTGTGTTGCAGCATCCGCCGCATAGGTCATGTTAGACAGAGCGATAGCGGTGCCAAGCACAGCGAGCTTTTTCATCTGGGATCTCCAAATTAAGGTCATCAATTTCATCAGGTTGTTCGATTGCGACAGGGAAGATACCCGAACGCACAATACAAAAGCAAATGCTACAGATTATTACTAACAAGACTATTCCAGTATTGTATGCAATCGCATTTGCAGGTTTCATACACTCACTGAAACGCACTATCTGTAGCAACTACTTCAGAGTCTTACTCCAGAGAAGCCAGAACTCCCATCGCCCCGTTCAATCAGGTAAACTCCTGAGCCATAGAATTTGCGAATCCACGCCACGAACCAGGCCCAATACAGCACATGACCATGCAAGAGACATATCAACCCCAAGCCATTGAATCTGCCGTTCAGAGTCACTGGGAAGAAAATCAGGTATTTAAAGCCGTAGTCGACAGCAACAAAGAAAAATTCTACTGCCTGTCGATGTTCCCTTATCCAAGCGGACGGCTACACATGGGGCATGTGCGTAATTACACCATCGGTGATGTGATCTCGCGCTATCAGCGCATGCAAGGCAAAAACGTGATGCAGCCAATGGGTTGGGATGCGTTCGGTCTGCCGGCAGAGAACGCTGCAATCAAGCATCAGGTGGCTCCAGCGAAGTGGACCAAAGAAAACATCGCCTACATGAAAGGCCAGCTTAAATCGCTGGGTTTCGGTTACGACTGGGACCGCGAACTGGCAACCTGTGACCCGGAATACTACCGCTGGGAGCAGTGGTTCTTTACTAAGCTGATCGACAAAGGTCTGGCGTACAAAAAAGTTTCCGCAGTGAACTGGTGCCCGAACGATCAGACAGTACTGGCCAACGAGCAGGTCATCGATGGCTGCTGCTGGCGCTGTGACACCGTGGTTGAGCGCAAAGAAATTCCGCAGTGGTTTATCCGCATTACCGATTATGCGGAAGAGCTCCTGAACGATCTGGACCAGCTGGATGGCTGGCCCGATCAGGTTAAGGCTATGCAGCGCAACTGGATCGGCAAATCCCGCGGTATCCAGATGACATTCGGCCTCAAGGATCGGAAAGACAATCTCGAGATCTACACCACCCGTCCGGATACCCTGATGGGTGTGAGCTACGTTGCGGTCGCGGCCGGCCACCCACTGGCAAAAGAAGCCGCGGAAAATAACGCCGATCTTGCTGCCTTTATCGACGAGTGCAGTAAATCAGGTACTGCCGAAGCGGACGTTGCCACCGCAGAAAAGAAAGGTATGGAAACCGGCTTCACTGCGATTCACCCGATTTCAGGCAAAGAAGTACCCGTTTGGGTCGCTAACTTCGTACTGATGGAATTCGGTACCGGTGCAGTTATGGCGGTTCCAGCGCATGATCAGCGCGACTGGGAGTTTGCAACCAAATACGGTATCGAGATCCAGCAGGTCATCGAACCCGCGAATGGTGAAGAGATTGATCTGGCGAAAGAAGCCTTTACCGAAAAAGGCACCCTGGTCAATTCTGGTGAATTCGACGGTCTGAATTTTGACGCCGCATTCGATGCCATTGCAGAGAAACTGAAAAGCGAAGGCAAAGGCGAGATCAAAGTTAATTACCGCCTGCGCGACTGGGGGGTCAGCCGTCAGCGCTACTGGGGTGCGCCAATTCCAGTGATCCGTACACAGGACGGCGACACTGTTCCAGCACCGGAGAGCCACCAGCCGGTGATTCTGCCGACAGACGTAGTGATGGACGGCGTGAATTCGCCGATCAAGAACAATCCTGAATTCGAGAACATCGAACTCGACGGTCAACCGGCATTCCGCGAAACCGACACCTTCGATACCTTTATGGAATCGTCCTGGTACTACGCGCGTTACTGCTCACCGCAGGACGACACCCAGATGCTGGACCCGAAAGAAGCCAACTACTGGCTCCCGGTTGACCAGTACATTGGTGGTATTGAGCACGCGATTCTGCACCTGCTGTACGCGCGTTTCTTCCACAAGCTGCTGCGCGATGCGGGTCTGGTGAACTGCGACGAGCCGTTCAAAAACCTGCTGACCCAAGGCATGGTACTGGCCGAAGCCTTCTCCTACACCACGGAAAACGGCGCCAAAGAATGGGTTAACCCACTCGACGTGACCGTTGAGCGTGACGAGAAAGGCCGCGTGACCGGTGCCAAACGTACCGAAGACGGTCTGGAGCTGACGGCAGCGGGCATGAGCAAAATGTCCAAGTCGAAAAACAACGGCGTTGACCCTCAGGAAGCCATTAAGCAGTACGGTGCCGACACCGTGCGCCTGTACACCATGTTTGCCGCGCCGCCGGAACAAACACTCGAGTGGTCTGACTCTGGCGTTCAGGGCGCCCAGCGCTTCCTGCAGCGTGTATGGCGCTTAAGCTATGAGCTGTTGCAACAAGCAGATCGTGGCGACATCGCTCAACTAAACAAAGATGAAAAAGACGCACGCCGCAAAGTGCATGAAACCATTCAGAAAGTGAGCGACGACGTAGGCCGTCGTTACAGCTTCAATACTGGCATTGCTGCAGTGATGGAATTGATCAACACCCTGCAGAAGCAGAAACTCGATAGCGCTGGTGCTCGTGCTGTCGTCGCCGAAGGTCTGGACGCCGTGGTGCGCATGCTGTCACCGATTGCTCCGCACATTGCCCAGTCTCTGTGGGAGGCCTTTGGCAATGACGGTCTGGTTCTGGATGCGCCTTGGCCGGTAGTCGACAAAAAAGCACTGGAAAAAGACAGTATCCTGCTGATCGTTCAGGTAAACGGTAAAGTGCGTGCCAAACTGGAAGCGCCCGCTACCGCGAGCAAAGACGAACTCGAAGCCATGGCGATGGCAGACGACAGCGTTAAAGCCCAGATTGACGGTAAAACCGTACGAAAAGTTATCGTTGTGCCAGGAAAATTAGTCAACATCGTGGCAAATTAAGAGAGCTAACTACCTTATCAGTCATAGAACCATAAGAGTAATAAACCCACTATGCGCCACCTGATTATCGCTCTAACGTTAAGCCTGATTGCCAGCTGCGGCTGGCAACTCAGGGGTGTTTCGGAGCTGCCAGAAGGCTTCCGTATTATTCACGTAAGTGGTGGCCCTCAGGGCATTCGTGAACAGCTAGTGCAGCGCCTTCGCTTTAATGACGTTGTTGTACCCGAACGAGCACTCGACGCACCTGCTCAGATTGAAATTAACGAATACTCCGTAGAGCGGCGTACTCTGACAGTAAATAGCGTTGGCCAGATTGCTGAATACGAGTTCAACGCATTACTTGATGTGACCGTAATCCGTGGAGAAGAGACGTATCAATTTGTCACAGAATCCCGGCGCACTCTGAGTAATGACGTCAACAACGTCGTTGCCACACAGCAAGAAGAACGACAGTTGCGCGATGCGCTGGATTCAGACTTGCTCAGTCGCCTGATGCGCCGTCTGGAACGCCTGTAATGAAATTACGTCAGGATCAGTTAGGGCCGCATCTCGCCAAAGAACTGGCTCCCTGCTACCTGATTTCAGGCGATGACCCGTTACTGGTCATGGAGGCTTGCGACGATATACGCAAAGCCGTCAAACAACAGGGCATTGATGAGCGCGAACTGTTTCATGCGGAAGCCGGTTTCGAATGGCGCACTCTGAGAGAAGAAGCGTCAGCCATGTCTCTCTTTTCCAGCCGTCGCCTGCTGGAATTACGCATCCCCAATGGTAAGCCTTCCGACAAAGGGGAGACGATTAAGGATCTTGCCGAGCATCCGTCGCCCGACAATATTGTGCTGATCATCTGCCCAAGGCTCGATGCCAAGACGCAGAAAACCGCTTGGTATAAAGCCATTGAGAAACATGGTGTTGTACTGCCCATCTGGCCCATCGAACGGAATCAGTACCCTGGCTGGCTGAAGCGCCGCTTTCAGATGGCAGGACTCCAGGCTGACCAGGCTGCCGTTTCTGCACTTGCTCACCAGACAGAGGGCAACTTACTGGCCGCAGTTCAGGAAATCGAAAAACTGCGGATGCTGGGCGAAACTAACGTCAGCGAAGAACTTATCATGCAAAGTGCAGGCGACAGCTCCCGCTTCGATGCCTTCGGGTTGGCGGATGCCTGCCTCATGGGAAAGCTGGGCGAAGCAAACAGAATGCTCGGACACCTGCGCTCCGAGGGGCATGAGCCGATCATGGTGCTAGGCGCACTGACCCGGAAGATAAGACAGCTGATCGCACTTAAGCCTTGCCAGGGGGCACAAGCACTCTCTGAAGGGTTTCGCTCGCAGGGCGTCTGGCCAAGACAGCAGGCCCCCTATAAAGCAGCCCTTCAGCGTCTGTCGATGAAAGATCTCCACAGGGCACTCAGCACTGCCGCAGAAGCAGACCTTGCCGCTAAGGGTAGCGGCGACGACGCTTGGCTCAAAATGGGGCAAATAGCGATTATCCTATCAGGTCAGGCAGACAAACTCTTTACATTGACCTGAAAAGAACCGTTAGCTGAGTCACACTTTTTTCCGATTGCCGCTGCCATACTCTCCTGAGTGATCCAATCAGCCTGAATTTGTACTCTGCCAGTCATATGGCTCACGACGACTAATCACGCGTCATGATATCGACAGAATTTGGCAATTAAGATTTCGGAAGTGTAGCCAGTGCCGTCATACCGGATTCATAATCCGGTAAAAAAATAAGCGGTTTCAAAACCGCGTGTCTGATGGAGATTAAAATGAACACAGTAGCCCAGCAGCAGCAGAACAGCGATCTCGTATGGGATCTTGAGAAACTCAATCAGCACAAACGTGCGATGAATTTCGTAAAGCAGTTCGAAAACCGCTTCTGTGTATTCTCAACTTCCGTACGTCAGCTTTACACCAATTACAGTATTTTCTTCCCGGAAGAAGCACACCGCCAGATGGTGATTCTTCCAGACCCTTACGCCTTTCACGATACCTTCAGCCACCTGAACCCTGATGCTGTCAGTGCCACAGGCCTGCATGTTATTCCGGGTAACCTGATAGGCAAGCAAGGCTTGTATCTGGTGATTTCTCACAAGGATAAGAAGGTTCGCTCGGTGCCTATTCCGTTCCAGGAAGGTATGCGTCAGATTCTTCGCCGAACAAACAGCGACGATCCTTTCCTGCCCGTATTGATGAAAGGTGACCTACGTGAGTTCAACGACAAACTGCCGTGCCTGCACTTGCATCGTCTGCGTCTGAGCGAACTGTCTGGGCTGTCATCTCTGGAGCGTGAAAGTATCCGCAGCCTGATCACAGATAAGCTGATGGATCTCTACCAGAAGTCTGCGACTTTCAACACCGGCAGCTGACCCAAAAGTCTGAAATCTCAGGCGGTTTCTTTCGATGGGTCGTGGTAATAGGCCCGAACCAGACGCGCTAACCCTTGTCGCCACGCCTTATTCTTAATCCCAAACGTGTGGAACAGAGACGTGTGATCAGCAACAGGTACCCACACCTCCGGTGTCATACCCCCCTCCTGAGTAGTCAGTTCTACGGCCGTCAAATCCTCAAACTGACGCGCCTCTGCCAGCAAGGCTTCTGCAAAGGTGTATGATGAAACCGGCTCAACGCCAGAAAAATGATAAGTTCCCCAGAGATCCTCTGCGAGATGAATCTGACGAAGCATCGCCAACACCACGATCGCAACATCGTCGACGGGGGTCGGTTCAAACTCACGCTGCATATCTAACGCCAGCGACGGCTCTGAGCGGATGACGCTGAGAATACGACTGGCAAAGTCGCTGCCATCGAGCGTTAGCAACTGCCCAACTCGAAGAATAATATGCTGAGGGTTCTCGGCCACCAGTATTTCCAGCTCAGCAAAAGCTGAGCTCAATTCACTGGTATTGTCGGCAGGTGACTGCTCCTTCACTGTTTCTTTGCTGCCCAGGTATCGATGCAAGGTGGAGAGCAACACCACCAGAGCACCCTCTTCCTGGGCCCGGCCAATCCAGAATTTAGCAGACTCAAAATCGGTAGTTTCATTCAGCGCTGGCGAAATTACGTACACAGGTCGGGCACTGGACTGCAACATCGGACGCTCAGTGCTGGCAATAGACACGCCGCGATGAATGAGATTCTGTTCTGCCAGATAGCGACAGAGATAACGACCTATTGGGCGGTCTGCACCAATGACGTGGGTGTGAAAACTACTGATAGCCAAGCGCGTATTCCGAGTATGGAGTTTAAAAAAGCAAGGTTACCACTGCAATCCTTAGACAGCACGCGGGATTTAATCGACGGCCAGTGACAATTCACAGATCACATTCTGATTCCGTAATGCATCATTTCTGTTGGGATACATGCGAACGTCGTTGAGGCCGATAAGTAGAGCGAGACCTCCAGTAAGGCCGACAAACCCGGCTCTGTGCTCTTCAATAAACGGGGAATGTAACGCTAGTCCTTGTGCAAGCGCTTCATTGCGTACCATGCCTCCAGCCAAGGGATCTACACAATCTCCCGGGCGACGAAATAGAGCGATCGACTGTGGACTGATGACAAGAGCATTGCCATTGACCAGCTCAGCCTCAGCCACAGGAGTACCATCTACCAGCGTCAGAAGCTTCCAGGCACGGATCAGATCAGATGAATTTTCAATAATCATAGACAAAAATGGCGACTTAAAAGTCGCCAGTGTACCCCACCCGAAAGCCCCTCAGAAGAGCTCAATTTCGCTGTCACCGCCGCCCTCGTCTCTGCGGCGCCGCTCGTTGACTTCAGCAAGCACCATATCCTGCAGGTCCAGAAGCTCATCATCGGTAAGCTGACTGATATCCAGAGCCTGAAACGTACGCGCTAATGCCGCCTGCGCCTGATAACAATGCTGGTGGGCTGGGCCGCTACCCGGGACCGTAACACCACTGGTGCCGAATACGGGCTTTTTGCAATACACACAATTGAGTGACATAACTCTCCTTCGGGAGAAGTTGTTGACCTTCTTTGTGTGAGTATAGCCAGTGATCCCGGTTTCGCCTGCGAGGTGAGGTCAACCCCCGACCTTTACACAGTTGCAACTACTCGAAATTCACCGACTTCTCAGCACGGTTGCCAAACTTATCTTCGACAACCAGCGTCCAGCGAGTACTGTTGCCAATGATCTGGCATGGCACCATAACGTGGCCAGGGTAAGACACAAAACCATCGCAACGGTCCCCCATAACACTTTCAAGCCAGACTGACTCTATGCCGCGGCCATCATCATACGCCATGCCTGACAGCCTCTTCGTCTCATCAAGCCATTCTATGTCACCAATCACGGGAGCATCATAATCGGGGTAATCCGATTTATCCCATGGGTCCGTACCATCCCGCGCTTCAATATCGTTACTGAAGCCATCACCATCGAGATCAGTGTCTGTATTATCTCCAATGCCGTCGCCATCAAAGTCTGCCCACTCCGTTGGGTCAGATGGAAAGGCGTCCGCATCATTGTTGTAGCCATCATTATCGCGGTCGTCATCCAGTTCATCCGGAATACCATCACGGTCAAAGTCTGGTGGCGTACTGGCACTGTCATATGGGTCGTAAGACAGCTCGCGTTCATAGCGGTTGATGATGCCATCCCCATCAATATCCGGGTCGCTGTTATCGCCAGTGCCATCACCGTCCGTGTCGCTCCATTCCTTGCGATTCAGCGGGAATACATCGCTGTCGTTCGGGACTTCATCACCGTCAATGTCTTTATCCAACGCGTCAGGAATGCCATCACGGTCCATGTCTGAAGGGGCACTTAATGGGTCTTTTGGATCTGTACCCAGCCGTACCTCATATTCATTGCTGATACCGTCGCCATCGATGTCGAGATCGATATTGTCGCCTTCGCCGTCTCCGTCAAGATCAGACCACTCAAGGGGATTATCAGGAAAAACGTCTTCCTCGTTCAGGTAGCCGTCACCATCTCTGTCCTGGTCAACAACGTCGGGGATTCCGTCGCCATCAGCATCACGAGGTACGGAGCCGGCATCTGCAGGATTCGTCCCTGCCTGTTCCTCATAAACGTTATCGATGCCATCACCGTCGCGGTCTCTGTCGCGATTATCACCGATGCCGTCACCATCCAGATCAAACCACTCGGACGGGTCACGCGGAAAGAGATCAATATCATTGCCAATGGTGTCACCGTCGAGGTCGGTATCCAGCTCGTCCGGAATACCGTCGCTGTCAAAATCACTCGGAACGCTCGCCGCATCGTAGGGGTTAAAGCTTAGTGTAAGCTCAAACTCGTTATTGATGCCGTCGTTGTCGATGTCTTCATCTGAGTTGTCGCCAAGGCCATCGCCATCAAAATCCGCCCACTCAGAGGCGTCCTCAGGGAAGGCATCGTCTTTATTCAGATAGCTGTCACCATCAATGTCATCATCCAGTACATCAACAATGCCGTCTTTATCCAGATCACGTGGTTTACTTTCAGGATCTGAGTCATCTGAACCCGCGATCTGCTCGACTTCATTACTGAAGCCATCATTATCCCTGTCAGGGTCGCGGTTATCACCGATACCGTCACCGTCAGTGTCTACCCACTCTTCGCCATCCGACGGGAATACATCGACACTGTTATCGACGCCGTCACCATCGAGGTCAGAGTCGAAGTAATCTGGCATGCCATCACCATCGACATCCGACGGCTTGCTATCCGGATCAAGAACGCCGGTGCCAAGATGCATTTCGAAAACGTTCGGAATACCGTCGTTATCAGCATCCGGATCTTCGTTGTCCGGGATACCATCGCCGTCGGTATCCGCCCACGCCGCACTGTTGTCCGGGTAGAGATCGACATCATTAGCAAAACCATCGCCATCACGGTCATCATCAAGGGTGTCAGGAATGCCGTCACGATCCGTATCGGCTGGCGCTGAAAAACGGTCATCCGGATCAGTACCCGCCTCCTCTTCGAAGCTATTGGCTACGCCATCACCATCACGGTCGGAGTCTGTATTGTCACCCGTTCCGTCGCGGTCAAGGTCTGACCACTCGTTTTTATCCAGCGGGAAGGCGTCGTCGACGTTAGGGACACCATCGTTATCCATATCAGGGTCAAGCAGATCTGGTATACCATCTCTGTCGCGGTCTTTCGGACGGGAGCTGGCACGCGTTGGGTCAAAGCCAAGCTTTTCCTCGTACTCGTTGCCAACACCATCACCGTCGAGGTCCTGATCCGTATTGTCGCCTACACCATCGGCGTCCGTATCCTTCCAGTCGTTCAGGTCCTGCGGAAAGGCGTCTTTCTGATTGGGCACTCCATCATTGTCCATATCATCATCAATGGAATCAGGAATACCATCACCATCGATGTCTGTCTGGTCAGGGACATCAGGGTCAAAACCGGCAGCCGCCTCGAGAAAGTTCGGGAGTCCATCACCATCACGGTCCGGGTCCTGAGCATCTGCGATGCCATCATTATCGAGATCATCAAGGGCCGAATGGGCAGGCAGTGACAGCGCCGCTAATATCGCCAGCGCAAGTGGTGTACGCCACATAGTTCTTTTTATTCCTAAGGCTGTGTTCTGGCCAGATCAGGCTGGCATTCAACCGGACGATTTTTATCAGTCACCAGAATACCGGCAACGTCTTTATCATTCTGTGGTCTGAGTAACAGATAGCCACTCTCACAGAATGCTTCTTTGCCGGAAGACTTTTCGGATACTTTGACGGAATACTCGGGGCTCAGTGACAATAGCTTGAATTCAGCCACAGTAGCCCGGTCTTTCTCGTCAGGAAATTGAATATAACCGTAATGTTTGAGGGCTAGTACAGTAACGATGACACCAACAATAAACCCGATAAAGCTCCACTTCGCTTTGTCCGGCTCGTTGTATTGCTCAGGTGTACTTTCAGTCATGCTTATTTCTCCGGAGATTCGCCCCACAAGGGCATCAGCTTGTGGTCAATGCCGAGTTGATTCAGTATACGCGCGACAATAAAGTCGATCAGATCATTGATGCTTTTCGGGTCATGGTAGAAGCCAGGGCATGCCGGCATGACCGTCGCTCCCATGCGGGTCAGGGTCAGCATATTCGTCAGGTGTATTTCAGAAAATGGCGTTTCGCGAGGCACAAGAATCAGTTTACGCCGCTCTTTAAGGGCAACATCCGCCGCTCGCTCGGTCAGATTGTTGCTTGCCCCGGTAGCCACCGCTGACAAGGTACCCGTACTGCAAGGACAGATCACCACAGGGCCTGGCTGACCTGACCCCGATGCCCACGGCGCCATCCAGTCTTCCCGGCCGTATACCCTGACATCATCCTCATCACAGCCGTAGTATTTCTGCAACTCACGAGCCTGAGCCTGAGGCTTGGCCGGTAGCGTCAGCTCAGTTTCAGTTGCCAAAACCAGCAGCGCAGCTTTTGAAAAGATAAAATCAGCACCGACACCCGCAGCAATCAATGCCTGGCCAAGCCGCAACGCATAAGCAGAGCCAGAGGCTCCTGTCACTGCAATAAGGATTCGGCCAGCATCAGCCATACTTTTCCTCCAGAGCCTTGGCTAAACGTCGGGGCATATTATCAAAGCCTCCGTTGGACATCACAAGGATACGGTCTCCCGGGCGCGCGTCATTGACGACCGCATCGACTATTTCCGCTGTCGATTGATAAGAATGTGCCGGGGCACGACACGCCCTCACGACATCCGACAATGACCAGCTGATATTTTCAGGCTCAAACCAATACGTGCCGTCAGCATCGTTTACCGAGCCCGCCAGTGTCTCTTTGTGAACGCCCGCTTTCATTGTGTTAGAACGTGGCTCCAGAACCGCGAGCAGACGTCCGTCAGTGTTAGTCAGCTGAGCCTTCGCCCCCTGAAGCGTGGTCGCGATCGCGGTTGGATGGTGCGCAAAATCATCATATACAGGAATTGCGCCTTCGGGGTTCACAAGCTCCATGCGCCGTTTCACCGATTGGAACTCAGCAAGTGCCTCGGCCGCAACAGCCGGGCTGACGCCCACATGAAACGCTGCCGCCATCGCCGCCACGGCGTTACTGACGTTGTGAGCGCCAGACAAGCTCCAATGGATGGGATACGCCTCGTCACGGACAGTCACTTCAAACTGACTGCCATCGGGCGCACTCATCGTCCATTGCCAGTCAGCTCCGGCCGATGAAAAAGTCGTCTGACTACTCCAGCAGCCCATAGACATCACACGATCAATTGCCTCACAGTCGGCTGGGCGAATGACCTGCCCGCTTTGAGGAATAGTACGGATGACATGATGAAACTGGCGTTCAATCGCCGCCAGATCAGGGAAGATATCGGCGTGATCAAACTCAAGGTTATTGGCAATAAAGGTTCGCGGGCGGTAATGCACGAACTTTGACCGCTTATCGAAAAAAGCCGTATCGTACTCGTCTGCTTCGATAACAAAGAAAGGGCTATCTCCCAATGTTGCAGAAGATGTGAAGTTCTCAGGGACACCGCCAATAAGATACCCCGGAGACATCCCCGCGAACTCAAGAATCCACGCCAGCATACTGGCGGTCGTGGTTTTGCCGTGAGTCCCTGCAACCGCTAACACCCAGCGGCCTTGAAGCACGTGATCGCCTAACCATTGAGGGCCTGAGGTATAGGGAATACCCCGCTCCAGCACATACTCTACCGAAGCGTTGCCACGTCCCATAGCATTACCAATAACAACAAGATCAACATCTTCAGGGATCCCCGCTGGATCAAACCCTTGCGTCAACGCAATGCCCGCCTGCTCCAGCTGATCGCTCATCGGCGGATAGACACCGTGATCGGATCCAGACACATCGTGTCCCAAGGCTTTTGCCAGCTGTGCCAGCGACCCCATAAAGGTGCCGCAGATTCCCAGAATGTGAAGCTTCATCCGTCGACCAGTCATCTTACAAAGCGGTTAGTTTACACGGCCACTGCCGTCTCCCCAACAGCCACTGAATTTCCGCACAGATTAAGGTAGTATGCGCCCATTACTTAAATCAGGACTATGAGGTTCGGAGCATGCAGCGCCTGCGCACTTTTCTCGACAACCACTGTAAGGATTCAGACGTCGCCAACATTATTGAAGGTCTGACGGTTACCTGTAAGGATATTTCACATCGCCTGCACCTGGGTGCACTGGCAGGCGTACTTGGCAGCGCCGGACAGGAAAACGTGCAGGGAGAATCTCAGAAGTTGCTGGATGTGATCTCTAACGACCTCATCAAAGAGTGTCTCGCAGCGATGCCTGCGGTGCGCGGTCTCGCCAGTGAAGAGGAGCCAGATCCGGTTGCCTGTAACCCAGAGGGTGATTATCTGGTTCTGTTCGACCCTCTCGACGGTTCATCCAACATTGATGTGAATGTCACTGTGGGAACCATTTTTTCTGTACTGAAAGCAGCCCCAGGGGCTGACGGTGGCGACGAAGCTACGTATCTGCAGGCTGGTAATAAGCAGGTTGCTGCAGGTTATGTTCTGTATGGCCCTTCGACCCTGCTAGTGTTCAGCACTGGCGAAGGTGTCCACAGTTTCACTCTGGACCCTCGTATCGGTGAGTTCGTACTGCAACGTGACAACATTCAGGTACCTGCGGAAACTCAGGAGTTCGCCATCAATATGTCGAACCAGCGTTTCTGGTTACCGCAGATGCAGAACTATGTCGCAGACCTCCTGCAAGGCGAAGAAGGCCCTCTGGGTAAGCGTTACAACATGCGTTGGATTGCGTCTATGGTGGCTGAGATACACAGAATTCTGACACGTGGCGGTATATTCATGTACCCGTTCGACAATCGTGACCCTTCAAAGCCAGGCAAGCTCCGCCTGATGTACGAAGGCAATCCGATGAGCATGCTGATCGAGCAGGCTGGCGGTAAAGCCAGTACCGCCTTTGAAGATATTATGGACGTTGCCCCTGACGCGATCCACCAGCGTGTGTCTGTCGTTATGGGTTCAGCAGACGAAGTTGAGAAAGCCTGTTCCTACCATAAGTAAGCAGCGTTCTCTCTTCGATGTCTGACTCAGGTGGCTGTACTCTCCAGCCACCTTTCAGTCATCAGGATCAGCCCCTTAAGAGAAATCGGCTTGGCCATATAATCATTCATACCACTGGCAAGACATCGCTCTTCAACCTGATCGGTTGTATTCGCGGTACAAGCGATAATAGCCCCACTAAACCCTGCCTCACGCAACTTCTGACTCGTCTCAAAGCCATCCATTCCCGGCATCTGGCAGTCCATCAACACCAATGAAACGGATTGTTCTTCGACGGCGACTAACGCGGCAGCCCCAGACATCACGGCGATCACGTCACGATCAGGATGAATCCGCGCTAACATTTTTTCAGCTACTTTGAGGTTCACCTCATTATCCTCAACAATCAGCAGCTTTCCTTTCTCCTCTGAACTGGCAGTCTCGACTTCAGCTGTGCCAGTATTCTGCTCACCGTTCGCACACACACGCGCCTGAGTGCCGCTCAGGACGACATCTGGCAAAGTGACCAGCACAATACACCCCCCGCCTTCAGACTCGCCGAAATGCAACTCTCCACCCAAGGCTTTTACAACATGAGACGTAATAGTCAGGCCTAATCCAGCGCCCTCATACTGTCGGTTCAGATCTGACTCGAGCTGAGTAAAAGGCTCAAGTATCGATTCGTACTCCGAGGGCGGTATACCAATGCCAGTATCAGATACCGTAATGCGAATACCAGACTTCTCAGCCGCTATGCTCACTGAGACAACGCCCTGAAGAGTAAACTTAAAAGCATTATCGATAAGGTGCCTGAGGATCTGCCGTAGTAGCCCTGGATACGTCAGTATTGGCTTCTCGCGCAATTCGCCCTGAATATCAGTGATAAAAGACAAGCCCTGCGACATTGCTCGAGATCTGAGAACATCAAAGAAAGACTCAAAATAGTCACTCAACAGACAGTATTCCGGAGCGGCGGACACTGACTTCTGCTCCGTATCAGCGACGACCATAATGTCATCAAGAAGCTGCGCCAATTGCACCAGGCTCTGCTCTGCCTGATCCTTGTGCAACGTAAAGTCGCTCTGATCCATTTTATGGTTCATCAACTCGAGCATACCGAGTGCACCATTGAGTGGTGTTCTCAGTTCATGACTCATCATAGCGAGAAACTGACTTTTAGATTCACTCGCACTACGCGCTTTTTTCTGTTCTTCCAGCAACCTGGCAGTAAAAACACGTTGCTCACTCTGAGCCCGTTCAAGCGCTTCTGCCAATCGGTTACTGCTGCTTTGTACACGGCCCAATTCAGCGCCGTCTGATTCCTCGATGCGATTCCAGTAATCACCGCTGGATAGGGATGACAGAAAAGCAGCGGTACGCTCCAATGGCCTTACTATCATCAACGCAATGTAGCGACCAGTGAGTGCCGCAAGTAACACCACCAACACCCCGGCAACTAACGACTGGTAGAGGATTTCCATTTCTCTGGCGTGAAGATAATGGTCAGTCATCACTATTTCGATCACTGCAAATGTCACGCTTCGCTCTGACGTTTCTTCGTCCAGCAAACCGCCCATATCCACGGGGTCCAGATCGATGACCGTACGATTAAGCTCTTTCTGAAAAACACGGAGATCATCGAATTCCAGCTGGTCATAACCTTCAACTGTTCGCTCGATCAGGGGCAGACCGAGAGGATCCAGCACCCGGACCGCTGCTATTTCCGGCCTTCCCAGTGCAGCATCCATTAATGGCGCCAGCATCTCATAATTACCCGAGATCACAGGGTACTCGGCGGATGCACTGATGCTCTCAACCATCAGGCGCACAATGGATTCGCTGTTCTCACCAGCATCAGACCAGCGCTGCGACATGTGCATTACTGTTAACAGAACGACGGTCAGGAATGCCGGCACAGCCGCAAGCACAATGGCCCTGCGACGGATCGACCAGTGGCTTATCCTCATCAGTCCACCTCCTGAGCGCGTATACGTTCAGCGACATCAGCAGGATCAGGGAGCAGAAGGTTGAGAGAGCGTCCTACCTGGCGATTAAAGCCAACACTGAAATACGGATTGTAGTCAGGAGCCGGAAAGGCTCCCTGCGCACCCAGACCTTCAGTGACGACTTCAGACAGACGCCTCACAACATCTTCCGGTGTACTGTAGGTCGACGCCAGAGCTCCAGCTTTAAGATAAGCCTGTGTTGGACCAATCAATGGACGATTGTGCCGGTAAGAGGTAATCAAAATACTCTTGATGTTTTCTGCACTGTAGAGCTCCGGATCATACACACCGACCAGAGCCTTACTTGATCTCAGGAGTTCGACTAACGCGTGATTGAGACTGTCGTACTCGGCTATGGGATAAACACGTAGATTTTCTGCTGATACCAATGCGCTGGCGTCTTTGGCAACCAGAGCGCCAAATATTTCATTGGCGCCAAATATGGCTTCAGCGAGTGCAAGCTGGCGCTGCAGAGGCGCCTCAGAATATATCGCACTGGTAACATGCGACCTATATTGACGATACTCGGCTTTAGAGAGATAAGACGCGATAACAGGAATATTATCGGGGAGTCTGTTATCAGCAATTAACTGACGTAAGGTACTGCCACTGAGAGTAATAATCAGGCGGTATTTGTCCAGGCTAGCCTCTGTGTTCAGATCCAGAAGGTCCACCTGTTCAGACACAGAAGTATCTTTGAGGGATACTTCCAACATCTGTGCGAACTTCTGCGCCTGAGCCGTTGTGGAAGGCGCAATTATCGCGATATCAGCATGCGCGGCAATAATGCTGCAATACAGCAATAACGCCCAACATGTCCTGATAACTGCTTCCATGCTTGTATCTCTGCCTTGATGATATCCTCTGATCAGTATAGCGCTTCCTGATATCAAACGCTTTTATCTATACAAATGAATACTCAATAGAGGCAGCGGTTGAATGACATGAAAGTACAGGTCTGAATCTGATTGCCAGAGATAAGGCGGGGGCCGCAACGAACAGGATAAAGAAAGCTCAGGCTATCGCAATTGAGAAGTAAGTTCTGACGTGTCCGACGGCAGCAGAATATCCAGTGAGCGCGCTACCTGCTCGTTCATTGTGACCGAGAAGTAAGGGTTATACCCCGGTGGAGGTAGTACATCAGCTTCAATAAGCTCCACAAGGCGCTTAACTGTATCAGCAAGTGAGCTATAGGTCGTCGCGATGGCACCTGCACGAATGTATGCCTGATGAGGCCCAATCAATGGAATATTCTGGCGATACGCAGTGATAAGGATATTCTTGATGGTCGATGGATTGTATACCCCTCTGTCGAGGGTCCCTAACAGCACGTCGTGATTAGCCAGAGCGGCTTTCAGGGTGCGGTTCAGACTTTCTTCCGGCTTGTTAGTAAATACCTCAAAGTCATCGCCCTGAAGTTGATTAATTTCAACAGCCACCCATGTGGGCACCTCAGCAGACACTGTAATTGCTACCCGGGAATCAGGAAAGAGCAGGCGTGTAAGATCCAACTGCCGCTGTAGAGGAGGTTCTGAGAACACGGCGCTATCAATATTGCTCCTATTCGCTTCAATAGCCTCACGCCTGCTCCACACGGCAATACTCTTCTGGTTACCATCCCAGTTTCTGACCATGCTATCTCCCGCGATAATCACGAGATCCTGCTCCTTTATCTGGCTCTGAGAATGGACCTGCCGTACGGGCTTTCCGAGCGCAGTGGACACTCCTTCTGCCAGCGCTAATAGCGCGGGCGAATGATTTTCAGACAATAGCACAACCTCGGCGCGGGCCAGAGCCGCGCCGAAAAGCAGGATGAAAAATCCTGCTATGCGCATCAGAATTTAACACCTACCTGAAGGAATCCGAGATACTTATCTTCAATGCGGTTGGTGTTATACGCGATCGGGCTCTCATCAATCAAATGATGCAGGAAGGCACTCGTCTCAAGTTCCCAACTGTTAAAGATCCATCCTTTTTTCAAATGAGCTTCATATCGGCGGTACGGAGAAGACTTCGCGCCAGAACTGTTGTTATAGCTGCGGTGCCAGAAGTAAGATTGGGTAAAACGCCAACTACCTAAGGCCGCACTCCAGCTAAGGTTGTGGCTGAACTCAGAACTGAGACGAGTTTCAACCCGCTTGAGATTACTTTCCTCCTTGTCAGACAGATTAGGAGACTCTCCGACACGGACATCGGCATCCAGATAAGCCCCCGAATACCAGAAGGAATGATCCCTCACTGGAGTCCACGTAAACTGCCAGTCGACACCCTGAAGATTCATCGTCGAATTTGAACTTACGTCCGGCGTATTCAGGTTAATAGGATCCGAAATCAACTGATAAAGATGATCGCGATACACCTTGATATCCATTTCAAGGTTTTGTACTGGTAAGCGGCCATAATAGCCCAGTTCCCAACTGGTAATACGTTCATGGTCCAGTTCACCATATGCTCCCGTCTGAGTCGCGTACAAGGTGCCTTCGCTTAACCCAAGATAGTTCTCGGTCAGGTTCGTAATCTGCAGGCTGTAATCTGGCTCCTGCTCCAGCAGATCTGGGGACCGTACGGCCGTTGAGTAAACCAGCCGCAGACTGTGCTGAGGAGCAACAAGAAAGTTGGCGGCGACACGTGGTGAAAAGACAGCGCTATTTTTATCCTCGTCTTCGTACATACCGCCGAGGTTGAAAATCAGTTTGTCCAGTGGACGTATCTCAGCATTCGCAAACACACGCATCAGATCGTTACTGACAGTGCCGTCGAAATAGGTTTGAGAAGTGACCTGATCTCGGCGGAAGCTAACCCCAGCAACGGTACGCAGAATATCATTCCATTGCACAGTATCCTGAAACTCAACATCAATTCTCTGCTCGTCGAAATCAAGATCGTACTCGCCGCAGGTGATACTCGACAGATTAACAGCATCAAAGCCTGCCTGAGCAAATATGGTCTGTACCTGATCAAGATCAGACTGCGAAATATCGTAATTGCGGTCCAACTCTTCTTCGAGCAGGGCTTCTACATCTTCTGGATTCGCAGTGCCTCCTGCTATCGGCAAGAACAATTCTTCGGGCAGCTCAAAGCGCCCGATCACATTTGCCCAGTAAGGGTCTTCGCGATACAATTGACCCAATAATGGAGACAGCACAACCGCGGGCGCACACTTCCGGAACTCAGTGAGGCGCTTCTCCTTCTGCCAGTAGGCTCGCAATTGTGAAGTGTGTGTTGTAGAGAAATCATACTGCCACTGAGCCATCACGAAGCCGCTCTGGTTGTCGTCAACCGGGGCAATCTCATCTTCCCCACGACGCTGACGGACACGCTGTTTTCCATCTTTGTATGCCGCTTCGACAAGAAGCCGACTCTGATCGGAGAACTGAGTCGTTGCATTCAGGCTGATAAAGCTATCGCGGCTACCGTCATGTAGGTTGTCCCCTGGCTGAACAGTCTCCTGGCCGAGACGCTCATTGCCATCGAAACCGTCGTCATGCTTTCGGGATACGGTCGCCCGGTAAAACCATTCCCCAAGCTCGGCCGAGTGACTTACCTCATAGTCACGGACACCCTGATCTCCTGAACGGGCAAAAGCACGCGTTCCCAGAGTGTCTGCCGGGTGGAAAGTCACAATATTAATGACCGCCATGAAAGCATTGGCGCCGTATGAAGAGGCGTTTGGCCCACGGAACACTTCAATGCGTTGAATGTCTTCAAGCGCAACCGGGATATCTTCCCAGACCACAGAAGCGATACCTGCGCGATATACTGAGCGACCGTCGATCAAAACCTGCATACGACGCATCAGGTTAGGATTGGACGCGTGATAGGCAATAGAGTCCTGATCACCATGCTTAACGAACATGCCCGGGACAAACCTGAACAGTTCAGGAACAGTACGCACCCCCCACTGTTCGATATTCTCTGCTGTGATCACAGTCATGCTACCCGGTACCTCCGACCTGGGCTGCTTCAGCCGTGTCGCAGTCAGTACTTCCGGTACCACAGTGAAGCCGGACAGTTCCGCATCCAGACCCGCATCAGGCAGAAATAAGTCTTCTGCAACTGCTGCATTCATTGTCGTGGCCAGAATTGCGACCATTGAGCTGAAATAGCCCTTCATTGCACCCTCTCTGTTCTTCTCATTCTGTACTGTCCCGATTATAGAGTCTTTCTCCATTGGTGGAACTGACAGGACACATTAGATAGGTCTATAATCCGCGCCATCTGTTAAAAACTCTCACGTTACAGGAAATACCATGAGCTATAACGCGATTACTGCCGGCAAAGACCTGCCAAATGACGTTTACGTTGTGATTGAAATCCCGGCGAACCACGCCCCAATCAAATACGAAATCGACAAAGACATGGACTGCCTGATGGTAGACCGCTTCATGGCGACGCCGATGTTCTATCCAGCAAACTACGGTTACATCTCTGACACTCTAGCTGACGATGGTGACCCTCTGGATGTTCTGGTCGTGACTCCTTACCCAGTGGCTCCTGGCTCAGTGATCCGTGCACGTCCAGTTGGCGTTCTGAACATGGAAGACGAAGCTGGTGAAGATGCAAAACTGGTCGCTGTTCCACACGAGAAGCTGACCCAGCTGTATAACGATGTAAAAGACATCGACGACGTTCCGCAGCTGCTGCGCGATCAGATCGGTCACTTCTTCGAGAACTACAAAGACCTCGAGAAAGGTAAATGGGTGAAAGTGAAAGGCTGGGGTAACGCTGACGAAGCTCGTCAGATGATCCTGGACTCTGCCGAAGCCTATAAAAACGCCTGATTCTGGCGTGAACAAAAAAGGGAGCTGTCAGCTCCCTTTTTGTTGCCTGATTATAAGTACTGTCAGGCTTTGCTGGCCTTCAGCGCAGCAAGTTCTTCCTCCGCCGCACGGGCGCGGGCTTCGGCTTCGATCTGTGCGGTGACATCTTTCTGGATGCCGATGTAATACGTCAGCTGATCCTGATCATTGCGTATAGGAGACAAGCTCAGCTCATTCCAGAACATTGTGCCGTCTTTATGATAATTTCTCAGAACTACCCGGGTACTGCGCCCTTCTTTGATGGCCGCACGTACTTCCTGCAATCCCTCCTGCTCACGGTCACCGGTTTGCAGAAAGCGACAATCCTGATAGAGGATCTCGTCAGCGGTATAGCCTGTCAGGCGCTCAAACGCCTTGTTGACGTAAATCAGAATGTTATCGTCACCTTCCTGCTCGGCAATCACGATGCCGTCGTTTGAGGCATCAACTGCCTTCTTCAGAAGTTCAAGATTGATAGGGCCCTGCTCATCATTCAGGTCTGTGACCATCGATCGTCTCCGCTGTTACTCTCTGTCGCCTGATCTCTGACTGTGATCAGAGTCGCTTTTTATATCATTCAGATCAAGACTGAGCGTATCAGCCTTTTGGTTTCTTTTACATTATGTACAACTACTTATAGAATTTGGACTGCTTTGTATAGTTCTGGAAATAAATTCGTCATGTCCGCCCCCTCTGAATCTCAGGCTGCCTACTATCCGATACGGGTAGTCTCGAACGAAACCGGTGTTAACGCGATTACCCTGCGTGCATGGGAGCGACGTTACGGCCTCATCACCCCCAAACGCACCGCCAAAGGTCATCGTCTGTACACCGAGGCAGACATACAACTTATACGCAAAGTTGTATCACTTTTGCAGCGCGGCATTCCGATCTCACAAGCCAAAGCCATGCTGGAAAATGGCGAGTCAGAGCCGGATATCAGTGTGCAGACCAGCCAACCGTCGCAGTGGTCGCAGTACCGGGCTCGGTTGACCAGCGCGATCCGTGATTTCGACGATGCAGAAATTGCCCGAGTCATGGATGAGGTCACGGGCTTTTTTCCTGTCGATATTGCCCTGCGTTTCCTGTTACTGCCTCTGCACCAGCAATTGCGGGAGCAGATTACTGAACCACTGGGGTCAGCACGGCTGCAATTCTTTGCCGGGTTCCTGCAAGGGCGCCTGAGCATGCGCCTGAGCGAATCATCAGAACATTCTATGAACGTCACGCTGGTACTCGCAAACACGGTTTATAGTGACGATCTCGAGCTACTTCTCCTCGGCATACTACTGAAGCAGTTCGGTATTCGGGTTATCCGTCTTGCAGGCTTATCAACGCCTCAGGAAATTTCCGAACTCATCCGCACGCAGAAGCTTCAGGGCGCTGTCGTTGGCGTTGCTGATACGCCGGAGCCAGGCCAGTTACAGAGCCTCAGAAACCTCGCTGCCGAAACAGGTCAGCTGATCTTCTGCAGTGGACAGAATGTCTCGCAAGCCGGAGCCCTGCGTGAGCGAGGCCTGGTCGCACTGAACCGCGACCCACAACAGGATGCTCTCACAGTAAGAGATGTACTGACCGGCGTTAACGAATGAGCAACGTATACGAACTGCTACAGCGCCACCCGATGCTGCTGACTGCCAACACCACGATTATTGGTTCAGAAGCACGCTTACCATCAGGCTGGGCTGAACACATAAACGAACACAAGGTTCAGATTATCACCGCCGACTGGCTGACCGCTCAGGCCTACCACGCTGACAAAGAGAATCCACAGGTACAGTTCGGCGTTCCCGATGTTTCTGAGCTCTCAGGTCGACTGGTGATTGTGCTCTGGCCAAAAGCCAAAGCCGCGGGGCAGGCTATGATCAGTATGCTCAGCCAGCAGCTCGACAGCTGCTACGTTGTCGCCGCCAATGATGCGGGTGGTAAAAGTATCGGAAACGCCCTGAAAGACCACGCCAGCGAAAGTTCAAAAATGGACAGTGCTCGCCACTGCTCACTCTGGAATGTGCGTCTGAAAAAATCGGAGGGTGCGGCTAACTGGTTGCGCTTCGCCAGCTCATTTCAGGCGGGCGACCTCAGTTTTATGACGCTGCCGGGCGTATTTGGCCATGGCAAACTCGACCAGGGAACTGCTCTACTGCTCGAACATGTGCCTGCGCCAGCGCACGGTAAGGTACTCGACCTCGGATGCGGCTCTGGAGTCATTGGGCTAACCATGAAATCACGTAGCCCTGCTCTCGACGTCACCCTGACCGACGTTGATGCCATGGCACTGAGAAGCGCAGAACTGAACTCCGCCCGTCTCGGACTGAGTGCAGAAACAATAGCCAGCGATGGGTTAAAGAGTGTCGAAGGGCGTTTCGATTACATATTCAGTAACCCGCCTTTTCATCAAGGCAAGCGTACCGATTACGAGTTCGCCTTACGACTTTTCCGTGATGCCAGACAACACATGACACGCGACGGACAGTTATGGATCGTTGCCAACCGGCACCTGGCCTATGAAGAGTGGGCCTCTGAAGCATTCAGAAGTGCTGAGGTGATGGTTCAGAGAAACGGCTTTAAGCTGATTTGCGCATCTGACCCAAAATAACCAATCAGACGTAGTTTTTACGATCGCTACTTCCTATGAAGTAGCTTTCCCGGCCTTATCCATGGTTTCACGCCCTTGGCTGAAAGAGCTACTCGCATAATCCACTGAAGCAGCTACTCTGAAACAGACACTGACCATAAGGACCAGGAGACGTTTCCGATGTTGTTTACCTACGCCGTTCTCAGCGGAGTGATTATTGTGGGCGGATTGCTCACCTGTGCATTACGCCAGTCGAAGGATTCCCGTGGGCGTATTCTCGCCGTTTACCCCATACGAAAACGCTGAGCATAGCTCAGCGTTTTACATTGACGGCCAACAACCTCAAGGTTACGGCATATTTCTTGAGTAAAAGATTTCGAGCATTTCTTTACGCACCTTAGCCTCTACTTCAGCACGCTCTTCGGCGCTCATATTTTTGGAGCGCTCTCCAAACAGATAATTATCCAGCTCAAAATCTTTCAGGATCATCTTTGTGTGGAAAAGATTCTCCTGATACACGTTAACATCAATCATCTCGTAGGCATTACGAGTGTCTTCGGTCATGTAGTTCTGAATCGAGTTGATGTCGTGATCGATGTAATGCTTCACACCGTCCTCGTCACGGGTAAAGCCACGGACGCGGTAGTCAACGGTCACGATGTCCGAATCCAGTGAGTGGATCAGATAGTTCAACGCCTTCAGCGGTGAAATAAGCCCACACGTAGACACATCAATGTCTGCCCGGAAAGTCGAAATACCGCCATGCGGGTGACTTTCAGGATAGGTATGCACGGTGACATGAGACTTATCCAGGTGAGCGACTACGGAGTCACGCAGAGGGCCTGGCTTCTCTTCAACCATATCCTCCGGTGGTGGTACCTCATGCTCAGCAATCAGCATGGTGACACTGGCACCCTCTGGCTCGTAGTCCTGACGCGCAATATTCAGAATATGAGCACCAATAATGTCGACAACTTCCGTCAGAATCTTGGTCAATCGGTCGGCACTATAGAGCTCATCGATGTACTCAATGTACTCAAGACGCTCTTTCTCTGTCTTGGTATAGCAGACATCATAGATGTTAAAGCTCAGCGTCTTCGTCAGATTGTTAAAGCCATGCAGGCGCAGCTTATTATTCAAATCGGTAACCTCAAATGCCTAGCCAGAATTTATTCAGCTTCGGCGACAGTATAGCTATGAGTAATTTCAACACCGCCTTGTTCCAGCATAATGGAAGCAGAACAGTATTTTTCGGCGGACAGCTTCACTGCCCGCTCCACAGCCGATTCCTTCAGGCTTCTCCCCGTCACAGTGAAGTGGACGTGGATTTTAGTAAATACAGCAGGAACGGCATCTGCGCGCTCAGCGTCGATATCGGCAACACAGTCCGTCACATCCAGACGCTGCTTACGCAGAATGCTCATGACGTCAAAACTCGTGCAACCACCCAGCCCCAGCAGCAACATCTCCATCGGGCGCACACCGAGGTTACGGCCGCCGTGATCTTCAGGCCCATCCATCACCACCGAGTGACCGCTGCCTGACTCCCCGAGAAACATAGCGTTATCGACCCATTTAACCCGCGTTTTCATCTGCGTTCACTCCGGCTGGTAAAAACGCGGAGCTTAACACAGACGGGCCAGACCGATAATATGACAGCGAGAAAAATCAATAAAAGCCTGAAAAACAAAGGCAAACGGCATAAATGGCCCCAATGCCGGGTTCAACTCACGCCGGCGATGCGTAATAATCAAAAGAGATTCGATTAAGGACAATAACAAATGATCATCCCTCGTATTCCATCAATGCACGCGCCGCTGGAACACTTCCTGACGCACTGTCATAAGAAGCGCTATCCGGCCCGGACCACCATCATCCATGCAGGTGAAGAAAGCGACACCCTGTATTACCTGATGAAAGGGTCTGTGAGCGTCACCATTGAGGACGACGAAGGCCGTGAGATGATCATGGCTTATCTCAACGAAGGCGACTTCTTTGGAGAAATGGGCCTGTTTGACGACGAAAACAGCCCGCGCACAGCGTGCGTCCGCGCCAAAACCCCCTGCGAAGTCGCTGAAATTTCATATGCCCGCTTCCGTGAACTGGCAGACTCCGATACTGAACTCGTATTCCGTATCTTCCGCCAGATGGCCGAGCGCCTGACCCGTACCACCCGCAAAGCTGGCGACCTCGCCTTCCTTGACGTAACCGGTCGTGTCGCAGGTACCCTACTGGACCTGTGCAAACAGCCAGACGCCATGACCCACCCAGACGGCATGCAGATCAAAATCACCCGTCAGGAAATCGGCCGCATCGTTGGTTGTTCCCGCGAGATGGCGGGCCGCGTACTCAAATCTCTGGAAGAACAGGGGCTGATCAGTGTGTCTGGTAAAACCATTGTGGTGTTTGGTACTCGCTGAGTACCGCAGCTGCTGAAAGCGCCCGGTTTTGACCGGGCGTTTTTGTATGTGAGGTTTATAGCTGCCTTCGGCAGAGAGGTTCTTTTGGCTGCCGCCGGGTTCCATTGCCCTTGTTAGCAGTAGCTGCCTTCGGCAGAGAGGCGCTTTTGGCTGCCGCCAGGTTCCTATGCCCTTGTTGGGGGATTGAATCCCCCGGGCGGGCGGCCCATCCCCCTGCTTTCGCGCTTTCTGGGCCGTGAATCCGATATTTACTGGCTTTTCCGGCAACCGGCTCCGGCGGGCATCCATGCCCGTATGGAGCCTCGTTCGGCATCCTGCCTCACGTTGCCTGCAAAGCTGGCGTAAATCCCGGCGACCCCAGAGGCGCATTTGAATCCGCGAAACCGTGCTCTTCTCATGGTGCGCAATACCCCCCCCCTACCGTAGGGTGGGTACTACCCACCAAAAGGCCTACATAAATATTATTCAACCTCGCCGCGAAGCGCTGATGAAGCCCGGCTTGTGATGACCCCGCAGGATCGCAGATAACGATGGGAGCTAACCGGCAGGACGCCGGTTAAGCCTGCCCGCGGCCATGGATGGCCGCTGCAGGCGTGCCCCAATCGGTATCAAGAGACAAGGATCAGGGCATCACGCCGGAAAGGGGATCGGAAGGGGCCTGCCCCTTGCAGAAAAAACAAAGGCCTGGCGGCAGCCAAAGAAGCCCACCCACCGAAGGTGGCTACAAAAAAGACAGCTACAAAAAAAGGCGGCTAATCAGCCGCCTCAACAAAACATCAGAAAAACAGCTTGGCGAGCTCCTCGCCCGGATCTTCCGCCCGCATAAAGGCTTCACCAACCAGAAACGCATGAACATCCCGCTCACGCATGGCAGCAACGTCTTCTGGCCCAAGAATACCGCTCTCAGTAACCAGCAGGCGATCAGATGGTACTTTGTCCAGCAGACCGAAGGTTGTTTCAAGCGTCAGGTCGAAGGTGTGCAGGTTACGGTTGTTGATACCAACCAGAGGGGTCTGCATGTTCAGTGCCGTTTCCAGCTCTTCGCCGTCGTGAACTTCAACCAGTACATCCATACCCAGTTCGTGGGCAATGCCTTCAAGGTCCTGAAGCTGCATTTTGCTCAGAGCAGAAACGATCAACAGCACGCAATCGGCATTAATCGCGCGAGCTTCGTAGATCTGGTAAGGGTCAACGAGAAAGTCTTTACGGATCACCGGCAAGCTGCAGGCTTTGCGTGCCGCCTTCAGGAAGTCTTCGTGGCCCTGAAAATAATCGCGGTCAGTCAGTACAGACAAACACGCAGCGCCGGCTTTCTCGTAGGATTCTGCGATTTCCTGCGGAATAAAGTTTTCGCGCAGTACGCCTTTCGATGGCGATGCTTTCTTGATCTCGGCGATCACTGCTGGCAGGCCAGCGTCGACTTTCGCCTTCATTGAGCGGTAAAAACCACGCAGTGCGTCTTTGTCCATATCGAGTGCCTGAGCTTTGAGCTCATTCAATGGAAGGTTCGCACTGCGCTGAGCCACTTCTACGGCTTTGGTATCGATGATTTTTTTCAGAATGGTCGGAGTATTCATAGCAATTCTTTCGTGCCGCTCAGCGGTCGTTGTCTTCCGCCAGCAGTCCGGAGAAGCTGACCAGTTCATTGAGTTTGCCCAGCGCAAGGCCAGAACAAATAGCATCATCTGCCATGGCGACGCCCTCTTTCAGGCTTGTCGCAAGACCAGCCACGTAGATCGCGGCGCCTGCATTTAATGCGAGCATATCTGCAGCACGTTGGCCTTCGGCTGTTTCACGCTTTCCTAAGGCATCCTTAATTAAGGTCAGGGACGCCTCAGCACTTTCAACGTCCAGTCCTTTTAGTGGCTGAGACTCAATACCGAGCTCATCTGGAGTAATAACAAACTCACGCAACTCGCCATTCTTTAATTCACAGGCGTATGTCTCAGTGGCCAGACTGATTTCATCAAGTCCGTCTTTTGAGTGCACGACTAATACATGACCACCGCCCATTCTCTGTAATACTTCGGCAACAGGGCGCACAAGCGCCTGTGAGAAAACACCAATGACCTGATTCGCAACACCCGCTGGGTTGGTCATTGGCCCAAGGATATTAAAAATGGTACGCATGCCCAGCGACTTTCTTGGGCCGATGGCGTGCTTCATTGCACTGTGGTGTGATGGCGCAAACATGAAGCCAACACCCAGCTCATCAATGCAACGCGCAACCTGCTCTGCAGTAAGCGTCAGGTTGACCCCTGCGGCTTCAAGCAGATCCGCACTGCCGGATTTTGAAGAAACCCCGCGGTTACCGTGTTTTGCAACTGTGCCACCAGCCGCCGCGACAACAAACGATGACGCCGTTGATACGTTAAAAAGGTTCGCACCATCACCGCCGGTACCCACGATATCAACCGCATTTTCAGCCTTAACAGAAACGCCCGTAGCCAGTTCGCGCATGACGGTAACAGCACCCACGATTTCATCGATACTTTCGCTTTTCATACGCAGCGCAACCAGAAAAGCACCGATCTGAGCATCGTCACACTGACCCGTCATAATCTGACGCATGACGTCGATCATTTCGTTAGTAGCCAGGTCCTGACGCTCAACAACGCGAGCCAGTGCCTCTTTAATTTCCATGAGTTTCTCCTGTCAGTCGCGGTTAAGCGTCGTTTTTAAAAAGTTATCTAATAATTCGTGCCCATGCTCCGTCAGAATAGATTCCGGATGAAACTGAACACCTTCGACGGCCAGCTCTTTATGTCGAACACCCATAATTTCTTCGATACTGCCGTCAGGATTCTGAGTCCATGCAGTTATTTCCAGGCAGTCCGGAAGATTCTGTTTATCTATCACCAGAGAATGGTAGCGGGTCGCTTTATAAGGGTTGGGTAACCCTGAAAAAACACCCTGACCCGCATGATAAACATCAGAGGTTTTGCCGTGCATAACTTGCCCGGCACGAATGATGTCACCGCCATAAACCTGGCCGATGCTCTGGTGCCCGAGGCAAATACCCAGCACTGGAATTTTTCCGGCAAAATAGCGGATCGCTTCCATAGATATGCCCGCTTCATTCGGCGTGCAGGGCCCCGGTGAAATAACCAGGCGCTCGGGTTTCAGCGCTTCGATTTCTTCGACGGTAATTTCATCATTGCGGAATACCTTTACTTCGGCTCCGAGTTCAGTGAAATACTGGACTACGTTGTAGGTAAAGGAGTCATAATTATCGATCATTACCAGCATGCTATTTCTCCTTTACTGATCCAGCCCTGCAGCCGCCATTGCGACTGCACGGAATACGGCACGGCCTTTGTTCATCGTCTCTTTCCATTCAAGTCGCGGCACAGAATCAGCAACAACACCGGCGCCAGCCTGAATGTTAAGGGTACCGTCTTTAATCACAGCCGTGCGGATAGCAATAGCGGTATCCATGTTGCCATTCCAGCTCAGATAGCCCACTGCTCCGCCATAAACACCGCGTTTGGTGGATTCGAATTCATCGATGATTTCCATTGCACGAATTTTCGGAGCACCGCTCAAGGTACCGGCAGGATGGGCTGCCCGTAACACATCCATTGCCGTAATGCCGTCTTTTACTTTACCAGTCACATTAGACACGATGTGCATGACATGACTGTAACGCTCAACGACCATCTGATCAGTGACTTTCACCTGACCGGATTTTGCAATTCGGCCCACATCATTGCGGCCTAAATCGATCAGCATCAGGTGTTCGGCAATTTCTTTCGGGTCAGCAAGAAGCTCATCTTCGAAGGCCTTGTCTTCTTCCTCGGTATAACCCCGCTTGCGCGTGCCAGCGATCGGGCGCACGGTCACTTCACCATCTTCAAGTCGGGCGAGAATTTCTGGTGAAGATCCCACTACATGAAAATCACCAAGGTTCAGGCAATACATATATGGCGATGGATTTAACGTACGCAGAGCCCGGTATACATCAACAGGGTTACCGTCAAAAGGAATGCGCATGCGCTGAGAAATCACGCACTGCATGATGTCGCCAGACAGTACGTATTCTTTAATCTGATCGACGGCATCCATGAATTTCTGCTCACCAAAACACGAGCGAAAATCCTCTTCGGTGATTTCCGTTGCCGTACGAAGCTGACCAACTTCGCCCTGATAAGGCGCACGCAGAGTTTCGCGCAGTTCACCCAGGCGCTGTTCGGCTTTTTCGAAAGCCTGCTCCACAGACGGGTCGGCCATCACAATCAGGTGCAGTTTGCCGCTGAGGTTGTCGAAAACGACGACCTCTTCGGAGACCATCAGGAGTATGTCCGGCGTACCGATTTCATCTTCAGGACAACTGTCTTTCAGTCGCGGTTCGATATAGCGGATCGTGTCGTAGCCAAAGTACCCCACCAGCCCACCGTCAAACTTCGGCAGGCCTTCCAGATCTGGCACCCGGAAGCGCCCCTGAAATTCCTCGATGAATGCCAGAGGATCATTAACCTCCTGCTCTTCAATGATTTCGCCGTCCCGCAGGTGCTGCACGGTGTAACCACTTACCCGGATGACTTCACGGGCTGGGAGGCCGATCATGGAGTAACGCCCCCATTTCTCGCCGCCCTGCACCGACTCGAATAAGTAGGTATATGGCTGATCAGCCAGCTTGAGATAAGTAGACAGAGGAGTATCAAGATCAGCCAGTACCTGGCGTGCGACCGGAATACGGTTATAGCCCTGTTCAGCCAGAGCAGCAAAAGATTGCGGAGTCATATAAAACCTTCAGATTGTTAAGCGCGTAAAAAATAAAAGACGTAAGAAGTTCTGGCGCTTAACACCATCGACGGGTCAGGTGCTGACCCTGTTGTTGTGGGCGGCTGTATTGGAAGAACACCGCTTGCTCCGGAGAATAATTGAGAGATACGGCTGAATATAACGGCTGGTCGCCGCAGGAGCAAGACCTCTCCTGAATTTGCGTACTATGAAACGGTCTCACGCCAATCCAGTACCGGCCAGCTACGCTCCTGTGCGACATCGGCAAGAATTTGAGTCGGATTCAGAACCACCGGAAACCCGACCTGCTCAAGCAATGGCAGGTCAGCATGGCTGTCAGAATAGAAGGCTGCCTGATCCAGGCCATAGCCCGAACCACTCAAAAAACGTCGCGCCATATCTACTTTGCCAATCCCGTAACACAAGGGTTTCTGCAGCCCCTTGATCTGAGTTTCGGCGACATCCAGACGATTGCTGATGACATCTCCAATGCCCAGCTCGCGGCCGTAAGCCTCTGCGACAACCTCATCAGCGCCGGTGATCATCACGATCCGGGTTCCCTGACGTTGATAGGCAAATAACAGAGAGGCCGCCTGCGGGTAAATATGAAGCTGGCCGCGCTCATTGAAGAAACGTTCGACAGACGACTGGTAATCGGCAAGGGTCATTCCGCGGGTGCGGGTACGATAGTAATTAGACAGGCGGGTATGAGTGACGCGGCCTTTTTTGTAGGCACGATACAAAGATAGCAATGCCTGAACGCCTTCGACCATAGCCCAGCGATCACGACGGAAACGCCAGCGAATCCACAAACTGTTGGCGTCTTTATTTATCAGGCTGTCATCAAGGTCAAAGAATACGACCGGGACATCATAAACCTTCATTCCGTCCTCCTCTGACCTACAGACTACCATACGGCCGGGATGACCATAGTGTCCCGATTGTAAAGGTACAAACACAATCAGACTGCTGAAATGTGACAAATTACATTTTGCCACGTTTCCAGGATTGACCTGAATCACCACAGGCGTAGTGTGAATAGTCCATCCTTAATCAAGACGGCGCAGTAAAGCGGCGTCTCGCCACTGTGAAAAGGAGCGACTATGAAAGGTTTGGAAATTTCTTTCCGTGATATCGAACACTCTGACGCTATTGAGTACCAGATCCGCGAAAAAGCCAGCAAACTGGCCTCCCGCTACGATGAAATAACAGGAATCCGAGCCGTTGTTGGCTTACCCCACAACCACAGCCACAAAGGGAACATTGCTCATATTTCTCTTGAGGTCGGACTTCCCGGCGAAACCGTTGCTATCACCCACGACCATCACGATAAATCAGAGCATGAAAATATGTACGTTGCTCTGCGTGACGCGTTCGATAAAGCACAGCGAAAGATAGGTAAAATTCACAATAAGCGCATCGACAGCAAGCGCAGAATGCACTGATCAATAGAGTTGAAAACGACAGTGCAAATAAAAAGGGGCCATCAGGCCCCTTTTTTCTATCTGATCTTATTCAACCAGAGATTCAAACTACAGCTTGCCGCTGAGAAGCACCTGCAATAAGCCAGGACGGGAAAGATCAGCATACAGTGACGCCAATTCTTCCGGGCTTTCGTTAAAGTCTTCACGAATCCAGCGAACAATGACCGCAAATGACGCGCCAGCCAGATAATCAATCACATAGTGAATGCGACTGTTGCTGGCAATGTTGAGCTTGTGGGCTTCGATGTAGCGCTCAATCGTGCGCCCGACATAGGTCTTAAACTCATTTAACAGGATCGCTTCAACATCTTCGGCCACCAGTAACTTAGCCACGTCAGAATGCAACTGCCATTGACGGAACATCAGTACCGCAATCTCAGGGTCGACGTTCGGAGAGCGGGTCAGAATCGGGTCAATCTGTTCAGCGAACTCAAGAAACATCTGCTCAATGTAATAACGCAGCAAATCGTCCTTCGAGCGGAAGTGCAGATAGAATGTCGGCCGGGCTACACCTGAGTGCTCACAGATGTTTGCTACCGATAGCTTCGAGTATGGTTTCTCTGCCATCAGCTTAAGCAATGTATTAACTAACAGGCGGCGAGATCGTTCTACCCGTTTATCCAGTTCCTTCGCAGCGGCCACAGCGCCCCCTACAGATTGGTGAGTTTTTCTTATAAATATACAGATTGGCGCAAGTGTACATGAACTTATCAATGGGAAGAAGATGGCCTGACACTTCGGGCACAAAAAAACCGCCCGAAGGCGGTTTCTTTACGCTCATACTGACAATGTCAGTATCAGGCAGTCTCGAACATTTCGTCGTCCAGACCATAAAGTGACTCAGCGCCACCCTTAACGGTTGCAGACAGACCAATGTAACGAGGCAGCAGACGCTTAACGTAGAAACGTGCAGTCTCCACTTTCGCCTTATAGAAGCTGTCGTCCTGCTTAGGCAGAGCAACAACCGCCATCTTCGCCCACATGTAAGCGTACGCCGCGTAGCCAAAGACGTGCAGGTATTCAACAGACGCCGCACCGATCTCGTTCGGATTGCTCTGAGCCTGATCGATAACCCACTGGGTCAGGTCAGACAGATTTTCCATCGCTGCCTTCAGAGGCTCGATGAACTCAGCCGCCGCTTCGTTACCTGCCTGAGAGGCAACGAAATCGTTAACGTCCTGCTCAAACACTTTATACAGAGAGCCATTAGTACCGACAATCTTACGACCCATCAGGTCAAGCGCCTGAATGCCGTTTGTACCTTCGTAGATCTGAGTGATACGCAGGTCACGAACGTGCTGCTCCTGACCCCACTCACGGATGAAGCCGTGACCACCGAAGATTTGCTGACCCGCAATCGCGCTCTCCAGAGCTACGTCTGTCATGAACGCTTTCGCAACTGGCGTCAGCAGAGCAACCATCTGCTCAGCGTGCTTCGCCTGATCTGCATTGTCGCTGTACTTAGAAGTATCCAGCCACGCACCTACGTAAGTAGAAAACGCACGCCCCGCTTCGTTGAAGGCACGCATGGTCATCAGCATGCGACGAACATCAGGGTGTACGATGATCGGGTCAGCGGCTTTGTCTTTTGCCACAGCACCAGTTGGAGCACGGCTCTGAATACGGTCACGAGCATACGCCACGGCGTTCTGGTAAGAGTTCTCGGCAACGCCCAGACCTTGGATACCCACACCCAGACGCTCATAGTTCATCATGGTGAACATGCACGCCAGACCTTTGTTTTCTTCGCCTACGAGCCAACCTTTCGCACCGTCGTAGTTCATTACACAGGTCGCCGAACCTTTAATACCCATCTTGTGCTCAATCGAACCACAAGAAGCAGCGTTACGCTCGCCCAGAGAACCATCTTCGTTCACCATGAACTTAGGTACCAGGAACAGAGAGATACCTTTAGGGCCAGCTGGAGCATCCGGCAGCTTCGCCAGCACGAGGTGGATGATGTTTTCCGCCATGTCGTGCTCACCCCAAGTGATAAAGATCTTGGTGCCAGTAATATCGTAAGAACCGTCAGCGTTTGGCTCAGCCTTGGTACGGATAATACCCAGGTCAGTACCGGCGTGAGGTTCGGTCAGGTCCATCGCACCAGACCATACGCCTGAGTACATGTTTGGCAGGTACTTCTCTTTCAGTTCCTGAGAACCGTGAGCGTTCAGAGACAGGCATGCGCCAGCAGTCAGCATAGGCGCCAGACCGAACGCCATGTTCGAGCCCTGAACCATCTCTTCAACCTGAGCAACCAGAGTTTTAGGCATGCCCATACCGCCAAAGTCAGGGTTACCACCCAGACCGTTCAGTCCCGCTTCAACGTAAGTCTGGTAGGCGTCTTTGAAGCCTGGAGCGGCAGTCACTTCACCGTTTTCCCAGGTAGATGAGTTCTCATCACCGTCACGGTTGATCGGTGCCAGAACCTGGCTTGCGATTTTCCCACACTCTTCCAGGATGGCTTCCGCGGTTTCCCTGTCCACAGCACCCTGCAGACCAGCAAGGGATTCCCACATTGAACCCGCATCAAAAACTTCATTCAGAACAAAGCGCATATCGCGTAACGGAGCTTTATATTCTGGCATGACTCACCTCATTTATATTGGTACAGAACGCACATCCGGAGCGTTCAGAAATTCAATCAAAATAGCTTTATATATAACGCAGAAAAACCGCGCCGTGGCGCGGTTCTTCTTAGTCAGACACATCAGAACGCGAAGTGTTCAGCGTCCAGATCCATCATGCTGTCAGCGCCGGCAACCATGGCTGCAGCGTGACCTTTAGCGCGTGGCAGTACGCGTGCGAAGTAGAACTTAGCGGTCTGAATTTTCGCTTTATAGAAGTCTTCTTCACTGGTGCCAGCCGCCAGAGCGTCCTGAGCAACCTTAGCCATACGAGCCCACAGGAAAGCCAGAGTCGCGTAGCCAGAGTACATCAGGTAATCAACCGATGCAGCACCCACTTCTTCGCGGTTCTTCATAGCGGTCATACCGATCTTCATGGTCAGGTCGCCCCACTCTTTGTTCACTTCAGCCAGAGGCGCTGCGAACTGAGCCATCTGTTCGTCACCTTCAACAGACTGACAGAACTTGTGAACGATCTTAGTGAAGTTACGCAGAGACGCACCCTGAGTCATCAGTACTTTACGGCCCAGCAGGTCGAGTGCCTGAATGCCAGTAGTACCTTCATAGATACAAGCGATCTTAGTATCACGTACCAGCTGCTCCATACCCCACTCAGCGATGAAGCCGTGACCACCGAATACCTGAACACCCAGGTTAGTTGCTTCGTAGCCAGCTTCAGTCAGGAAAGCTTTCGCAATTGGAGTCAGGAAGCCCAGCAGTTCGTCTGCAGCTTTACGCTCTTCTTCGCTTTCCGCTTTCTTAACGATGTCGTTCTGCTGTGCCGCCAGATAAACCAGTGCACGGCCACCTTCTGCGAAACACTTCTGAGTCAGCAGCATGCGACGTACGTCTGGGTGAACGATGATTGGGTCAGCTGCTTTCTCAGGCGCTTTAGCACCAGTCAGAGAACGCATAGCCAGACGATCTTTCGCGTACGCCAGTGCGCCCTGGAAAGACGCTTCAGCCGCAGATGCACCCTGCAGAGCAGTACCGATACGGGCAGTGTTCATGAAGGTGAACATGCAGTTCAGACCTTTGTTTTCAGGTCCGATCAGCCAGCCTTTAGCACCGTCGAAGTTCATCACACAGGTCGCGTTGCCGTGGATACCCATTTTGTGTTCGATAGAACCACATACAACACCGTTGCGCTCGCCCGGAGTGCCATCTTCGTTTGGCAGGAACTTAGGAACGATGAACAGAGAGATACCCTTGGTACCTTCTGGAGCGCCTGGGAGACGAGCCAGTACAATGTGTACGATGTTCTCTGCCATGTCGTGTTCGCCAGCAGAGATAAAGATTTTAGAACCAGTGATGGCGTAAGAACCGTCAGCGTTTGCTTCCGCTTTGGTCTTCAGGATACCGAGGTCAGAACCACAGTGTGATTCGGTCAGACACATGGTACCAGTCCACTCACCTGACACCAGCTTGCTCAGGTAGGTGTGTTTCTGTTCTGGCGTACCGTGCAAGTCCAGAGTGTTCATCGCACCGTGAGACAGACCCGGGTACATGCCCCATGACCAGTTAGATGAACCCACCATCTCAGAGATAACAGTACCCAGAGATTCTGGCAGGCCCTGACCGCCATGGTCTTCTTCGTGCGCCAGTGAAGGCCAGCCGCCTTCAACGTACTTAGCGTAAGCTTCTTTAAAGCCAGTTGGCGTGGTTACGGAGCCGTCATCGTGGCGGGTACAACCTTCGATGTCACCAGTACGATTCAGAGGAGCCAGCTCCTGCTCACAGAATTTTGCACCTTCAGTCAGAATGGCGTCGATCATGTCAGGCGTTGCAACCTCAGCATAAGCTGGGATGTTTGCGTAATGACCTGGCATATCCAGCAGTTCGTTCATTACAAACTGAATGTCACGGAGGGGAGCTTTATACTCTGGCATAGGGATGACCTCGTTGCCGTTATTTGTTAGCGCAGCTAGGCTGCCTGATTATTTTCCCGCAGACCAAAAGCCTGGCAGGGCGCAATTTCGATCAGGATATACAATCCAGATTCAAACAAGTGTTTGAAACATACGTTCGCACAATGGAATTGTCAAGCCTGAGAGGGATGCAACATCGGGGATTGATCGCATAGAAATTGAAAAGAAAGGGTTATGACCGATTAAGCCAATCAGGCTTCTTCGTCGAAGAGAGTCCCGGAGGTTGGAAGGCTCGGAGAACTTATGCGCAGCAATGTTTCGTTGATCTGACGAAGTCTGGCGTTGTATTCAGCGAAGCGCTCAGCGACGGAGACGAAACCTTCGTCTTCGTCTTCATCGGAGCCTGACTGAGCCTGTCGCGCCGCTTCGATCTCTGCACGCATATCATCACGTTTCTGATCTCTTAGCTCAGCCTCTGCGCTCAGGTCTTCGCGTTGCTGCTGAGCAATATCGGCCTGAGCTTCGGCCATTTTCTGTGCCGCCATGGCAGCGACCTGACGGTCCTGAGCAGATGGTTCCGCAGGTGCCAGCGCTGCCCGCCGGACACGCGCCATCTTCTCGTAAGTCGCGGAGGGATCTCCCGGCACGTCCGAGACATCAATACTGACTTCCCCCGATACCGCATACCGCTGACCATCCGGGCCTTTCGTAAAGCTGTACGTCGGTGCGCTTGCCAGCTGCCCACCAATTGCCTGATGGGCTCTTTCATGGTTCCGAACTTCAATATCCCGGCTCTGTAGTTGCCGTACGAGGTCAGCATCCTCCTGCTGATTACGCATGTCAGCGTCAGGCTGGCGGACGGATGAAGAGGCGCCATCAAGGGTCTTCCCCGCTTCGGGAGCGGCATTTACCGGGGAGTCGGCACCGACGTCTGTCGTTGCATCAGTGCCTATGTTGGTATTTTGGGGGCTTCTCTCAGCCCGCGAAGAATAAGCGGGCTCAGGAGCGGTGAAGAGTACACCTGACGCTATCTGCATATAACGCCCTCAGGGGATTACGCCTGCGTATCGATAAGAGAACCCAGCTGACGGTCGGCTGCCTGCAGTACTTTCGCGTTTGCGTCAGTAGCCTGCTGACCCTGCTTCATGTCTGTCATCGCAGACGCAAGATCTCCGGTCCCCTCAACGGGACGCTCGGTTGTAGTTTCAACGACGGTCTGGGCAGCCTTGGCAACCTGCTCGGTTCCCTGACTGACACCATATGCTGCGGTGGCGAACGTCGAACCTGCTGTTGATCCTATATTCATAACGACCTCTACTGAACAAATGTTCCTGATCATTATTTAATCAAATCAAAAACAAAAACGCCATCCCGGACAGGATGGCGTTTAGACTGATTTCTTATATAAATCAGTGAGTTTGTGCTGACTGCTGAGAAGCGTCATAAAAAAGATCAGCATTCTGCTCAGGTTGCGCCAATATCTCGTCAAGCTCCTGTGGGGCCTTGGTAACCCGATGTTCTGAGTTGATTCCCAGTTTACGGAACAGATCCTGGTCCTTGTTAGCAGCCGGGTTAGGAGTCGTCAGTAAGCACTCACCATAGAAAATGGAATTAGCCCCAGCAAAGAAGCACATTGCCTGCATTTCTTCCGACATTTCCTCTCGCCCAGCACTCAGACGAACATGAGACGCTGGCATCATAATGCGGGCTGCTGCAATGGTGCGGATGAAATCCAGAGGATCAAGATCGCCCTGAGTCTCAAGCGGCGTGCCCGCCACTTTCACCAACTGGTTAATCGGTACTGAATCGGGATGTACCGGAAGATTAGCCAACTGAGCCAGAAGACCCGCACGGTCTTTATGGGACTCGCCCATCCCCAGAATGCCACCGGAGCATACTTTCATGCCGGCGTTACGCACATTGGCCAGAGTATTCAGGCGATCTGAATACGTGCGCGTCGTGATAATTTCACCATAAAACTCAGGCGACGTATCAAGATTGTGGTTGTAGTAATCGAGGCCCGCTTCAGCGAGGGCATCCGCCTTCTTATCATCCAGCATGCCGAGCGTCATGCAGGTTTCGAGGCCCAACTCTTTCACGCCCTTAACCATCGCGAGTACGTAAGGCATATCTTTGTCGCGCGGCGAACGCCACGCAGCGCCCATACAAAAACGATCCGAACCCGCAGCCTTAGCCGCCTTGGCCTTCTCAATAACCGCCTCAACTTCCATCAGGCGTTCACGCTCCAGTCCGGTGTCGTAGCGGGCACTCTGAGGGCAGTACGCACAATCTTCCGGGCATGCACCCGTCTTAATGGACAGTAAGGTACTTACCTGTACGGCGTTCGGGTCATGATACTCACGGTGCACGGTCTGAGCCTGAAAAAGCAGATCATTAAACGGCGTGTTCAGTAGCTGCTCGACTTCTTCAACAGTCCAGTCGTGGCGAACAGTGCTCATCATGGTACCCTCAGTTTGGTGTCAGTATCACGGATGATAAAGATGAGGCATAACTGGTCAACCCTGATGAAAATCCGGGGTAACCTCAGTACGTTTTTTGATCAACTCTTCGAGTGTGAGCTCTGCCTTGAGCCCGATGGCAGCAGTACAGGAATCTGCGAGGAGTGCCTGAACCGCTTACCCTACATGGGACTTGCCTGCCCGCAGTGCAGCGAAAGTGTTTCGACGGAGGGGTTGTGCGGTCGCTGCCAGCGAACGCCACCAGCGTACGACTACAGCTATTGCTCTCTCAGTTACGAACACCCGCTTCCTCACTGGCTGCATCGCTGTAAGGACAAACGCGATACCAGGCAAATCAGCCGGATGCAGACGCTCATGCTGATGGCACGTCCTGCCTTAGATGACCAGCCTGAAAACTACCCAGATATGGTTACCTGCATACCCACCAGCCACCGACGACGACTCTGGCGCGGTTTTAACCTGAGTGAAGAATTGGCCCGCGCAGTCGCCCATGATCTCGGCCTGCCATTCCATCGTCTTCTGAAGAAAACGAAACACCAAGAGCAACGTGGACGTTCCGCCAGACAGCGAGCCAGTAGTCAAACCGATATGCGCGTAGAAACCAATCTCAACCTTGCTGGCAAACACATTCTTATCGTTGATGATGTCATGACTACCGGCAGCACGCTTCACACCGCTGCAGCACTTCTGAAAGAATCCAATGCGCAGAAGGTCGGCGCCTGGTGTTTTGCCAGAACACCGAAAACCCGATAAACCCAGCTCACCTTCAGGCATAATGTCCACCACACTCATGTTCCGGATTCCGCTATGCACGCCTACGCCGATTTAAGCCACGACCTGGTCATGGACGCAATTGAATCGCTCGGATACCTCTGCGATGCCCGCGTAATGGCATTAAACAGCTATGAAAACCGTGTATTTCAGGTAGGCATTGAAGATGAACAACCTTTAATCGCCAAGTTCTATCGCCCGACTCGCTGGACTGATGAGAGCATCCGTGAGGAGCACCAGTTTCTGCTTTCGCTGGCCACAGAAGATGTGCCCGTCATTGCTCCGATAGAGATAAATAACGAAACTTTATTCACCTATGGCGGTTTCCGTTTTGCACTTTTTCCTCGCCGCGGTGGTCACGCTCCCGAACTGAGTAATGACGACGACCTGGAACTGATTGGGCGCTGGCTTGCTCGCCTGCATAACATTGGTGAGACCACACCGTTTATTCACCGGCCGCATATCAATGGCAGTGAAGATATTTCCGCAGCAGCAGATACCGTACTTGCCAGCGGTTTAATGCCTGAGGATTATCATGCGGCGTACACGTCACTCATCAGAGACATCTGCGCACATACAGATCAGATCAAGCTGTCGAATCATTCACAGATTCGTCTGCATGGTGACATGCACACGGGCAATCTGATTATCCGGGACGAGAACCTCTACCTCGTCGACTTCGATGACTGCGCTCAGGGTCCTGCAATGCAGGATATCTGGATGTTACTCAGTGGCAGCCGAGAGGAACATCGCCAACAAATCATGGTCATAGCAGAAGGCTACAGCATGTTTCGCAGATTTCCTGCAGAGGAACTCCCTCTGATAGAGACCCTGTGTACACGACGAATTGTTCGACATGCCGCCTGGCTGAGCCAGCGCTGGGACGACCCGGCATTTCCGGTGGCATTCCCGTGGTTTGCATCACACCGCTACTGGTCAGAACATTTACTGGCACTGCGTGAGCAACTGTCCGCACTGCAAGAAGAACCACTGGCATTACCTGTATTTTAAAGAGGATGTTATGAAAAAGTACCTGATCGCTACCGCCATTTCTGCCGCAACTATTACGACCGTTTCTGCGGAGGAAAATAACCTGCGTAATGCGCTTTATCTCGGCGGTGCCGTTAATCACAACGTCATTGATTCACCGTTCGGCGGCGACGAGTTGGACGCCAATGGCTACTCGCTGTTTGGGGGGTATAAGTTCGACAACTCGGTTGCCGACCTGATGACAGCAGTTGAGTTTGGATACAGTGACACGGGCGATTTTTACAACAGCAATGGTAACGGTGACGAGGATATCAATGGTGTCTGGGTCGCTGCGGTTGCAGAAAAGTACCTGCCGGAAATTGACCCACGCTTAAGCGTTATTGGTCGCGGTGGCCTGGACCTGGGTGACGACGACGGTATTTTTCTCGGCGCAGGTGCCGGATTTAAAGTAAACGAACAGGTCGGGCTTCGCGCAGAATTTATTAATAAAGATGCATCCTCTGTTTATCAGGTTGGCGCCTTGTTTCATTTCTAAGTTCATTACCTGACTAGTAATCTGATCCTGACTAATGACCTGATTAATAATCTGAGTCAGGATAAATAAAAATGCCCGGCCTGAAATACAACTCAGTGCCGGGCATTTTTATGCATAAAGTGGATTAAAAAAGCTCCCCACCCTAAATGGATGAGGAGCTCTCTTAGATCAGGGAGATAAACCTCCCCATCAGGTTCGCAGTCAGAGTATCAGCGAACACCGCCACGGCGCAGGGCCGCTGGAGTGTAGTCAGAATAAGTACGCTCAAATTCGTACTGGTAACCTGACTCTTCTTCGTTATCCAGACCCAGAGCCAGGTAGCGTCCTGAGTTCAGGTCGTACAGTGTCTCGATGGCATACCAAGGCACTTTACGGTCGAAGTAGAACATGTTGTGTGATTCAGCCACACGCCACAGTTCGCCACGGCCGTCGTAATGATCGATCTCAGTCGCCTGCCAGGTATCTTCATCGATGTAGAAAACACGCTTAGCGTATACATGACGCTGACCATCTTTCAGAGTCGCTGTTACTTTCCACACACGGTGCAGTTCGTAACGAGTCAGATCCTGATTAATGTGACCAGCTTTGACGATGTCGTCATACTTCAGGCTGGTGTCTTTCAGCTGATATGAGTTGTACGGAATGTACACTTCCTGCTTACCTTCTAACTTCCACTCGTAGCGGTCCGGAGAGCCGTTGAACATATCGAAGTTATCTGCAGTACGCAGACCGTCAGACGCGGTACCTGGGCCGTCGTAAGCAACCTGCGGCGCACGACGTACACGACGCTGACCAGCGTTATATACCCATGCCTTACGTGGCTCTTTTACCTGGTCCAGTGTTTCGTGAACCAAAAGAACGTTACCCGCCAGACGCGCTGGAGACAGAACATCCTGCTTAAAGTAAAAGAGAACGTTGTCATCTTTATCCGCCTGGAAATCGACCAGGTTATTACGGAAGGTGAACTCGTCTTTAAAACGAACGACGGTGTAATCACCGTTCACCTGCGGCGTCACCTGACCGATGATACGGCTGACCGAACCACCGCGATATCGCGTAATGTGGTTCCAGATCACTTCAACACCTGTCTGCGGGAATGGGAAAGGCACGCCGAACGTGAAGTTCGCGATACCATTACCGTCATTCAGCAGAGAGGTGTTCACTGCGTTCTTCTTAGTCTCGTCGTAGACGTCCTGAGGGTAAGCCGCTGAACGCACAGTTTTGTACACGGGCATACGGTAGGTATCAGGATACTTCTCGAACATCGCTTTCTGACCGTCGGTCAGATTTGCGGCGTAGTCTTTGTAGTTCTCTGCGGTGATCACGAACTCCGGCTTGTCTCCCGCAAATGGGTTACCAAGACGACCATTCTTATCAACGCTGGCTGCGTCTGTTGCCAGACCGCCCGTCCATGCAGGGATATTACCCTGAGCTTCTTTCACTGCGCCCACTGGAGTCAGTTCTGTACCCAGCTTGGCAGCCTGATCAGCGCTCACACCTGCGTGTGCAGAACCCACCAGCATGGAGAGGGCCGCAGCCGCTCCCCAGGTTTTAAATTGTTTCTTCAACATATTCGGAACCTCTGTGTAACTTGTTCAACTGCTCAGAATGAATATTTAGCAGAAAGACTGATGTTGTCGCGGTCTTTCAACTGGTTATATTTGCCACCCGAGAAGTTAGTGTATGACACGTCTACGGATGTCTGGTTCAGATACAGGAATGACACACCCAGACCTACGGTCAGACGATCATCAATAAACTGAGAACCTGGCTCTGGACCGTAACCCTTGTCGTAAGCAATCGACAGGTTAGGCGTCATATTTACACCCGCGAAGGCGTTGTTGTACGTCAGGCCAGAGCGCAGACGGATACCACCTGACAGCTTGGTGGTGTAACCATCGTCGGTACAGTAGTCCGAGTTCACGTTTGCTGACGTGCCACCAAAGATACAATAGTTAGTATCACCGCCAGGTTCATAGACCCCATCGTTGTTACCAATACCGTAGGCACCTGAGCGGCCATAACGGGCATCATCAGTGTCCGGAAGATCCGGGATGTAGGTCGCGCCGACTTCACCAACGAGCGCCAGACGGTCTGCACCTAACACACGATCAAAGAACATGATGTAGGTTGACTGTGCCTGCCAGATATCAAACTCGTCGTAGCCCTTACCAACTTCACCGTACAGGTCAGCAGCATTACCTGCTTCTTCAGCACGTTGCTGATACAGGCGACTCCACGGAGCACCGTTACCCGCCAGAATCAGCTCAAATGCGTTCCACTGAACTGGCATATCTGGCTTATAACTGATCTCACCCGAGATAGATGCACCACTTGCGGTACTACGCGCAAACGAGACACCCGCAATTTTGATGTCTTCTGGATAAGCGATCTGATACAGCGGACGATACGTGTTATATGAAGCATCTTCATTCACTTCCATATCCGGCGTACCGGTCAGAACACCAAGGCGGTCCTGGTTCGTGATAACACCGTTGATGTATGGAAGGCGGCTATGAATGTTCATGTAGTAGAAACCGAATTCGGTATCACCCAGCGCTTCTGAATACCAACGAACAGCCATACCGTACTGACCACTGTCGCTCGGTTCTTCATCTTCGATCCGCTCTGTTACTGGTGCCACGCGGTTTGCCAGCGGCACACCCGTGTCCACTTCCAGATCGCGCAACGCGAGGATATCGCGTTCATCAGCCGTACCACCCAGAATAACCGGGCCACAACCGTCGGCTACGAAATCAACCGTTGAGAAGAATGTACCGCACGGGTCACTGCGTGTGTGATCCCACTCCAACTGATAGAAAGCTTCCAGAGTGATCTCACCCGTCAGGCCAATCGAGGTATAGAACATGTTGACCGGAAGAAGTCCCTCTTTCAGCTCGGCACCCGGCTTACGGAATGCGGAGGCATCCACTGGGTTAACGCTGTTGATGCCACCCTGAATGAAGGTACTTTCACCCCAGCTAAGAACCTGACGACCAAGACGGAAGGTCACAGGCACGTAGTTGATGTCATAGTCTGCCCAGACAAAAGCATCCAAAAGTTCAGCACCACGACCGGCGGCGTTTTCAGTTTCTTCGTTCAACTGTTTGAACTCAGTGTCCTGATCCATAATCGCGTGATCATAGTAAGCACGGGCACGGAAGAAACCACCGTAGTTGCGGTAGCTCATTTCGAGATCGCCGCTCCACTTGAAGACATTTGTATAAATGTCTCCCTGATCGTAGTTAAGCGTACCGTCGTCGTAGTTGTACGATGCACCGGAGGTGTTCTCTCCAATCGCATTCCCATTACCTGGCATAATCTGAGAGCGGTCACGCTCATCAACACGCCAGCCAATACCATAGGACACTGTGTTTGCCAGCTGAATATTTAACTCGCCAACGTTGTACTCAATTGCTTGAGCTGACGTGACTGCTCCCGCCATGGCCAGAGCCAGCGGAGTCTTTTTAAACATCTGATAAATTGCTTTATTCATGATTTTTATTCTCCGCAACTCAATTACCGGTGCTTTCAAGGACAGCCGTATTTTCAATGATCAGACCTTGCTGATCACCCGCAAGACCAGATAGTTTGGTCGCGCCATAAGGGTCAAAGAAAGATCCGATCTGTTGATAGATCTCAGCAAATACCGCCTGAGGGTCTGCCGAAGAGAAAGTCGCGTGTGTACCTTGAGCAACACGTACATTCGCCCTAACGATTGCGTCGTTAGTAGTGCTTGGGTAGTAGTACTGAGGATCAGGACTGATCACACTTCCGGTTTCCGCCTCTTCCTTCGTAATAAGAGTGTCGATACCCATCTCAGCTACCAGAGGATCTGTACCAGCCAGGAAGGATACTGAGGTTGCAAGCGTCGCTGTTTCTGCATTATTCGGCACAACCTGATCCGACGGTTCATCAGCATCACCCGTTACACCTACGTCTTCATAAACAAGCACTGGCACATCTGCAGTACCGGCAGCGAAGTTAATCGGATCAGCTGAGTCCAGCATGGCCTGGAAAACCCCAAAGAAGCTTTCGATGCTGTCCGAACCCTGCTCAACACCACTAGCTGCCAGACCAGCAATGATACGTGGACCAATCTGAGCACTGTTTTCCAGCAACTTCACGACACCACCACCTGGATTACCCAGAGCAGCCGCTTTGATCTGCGGAATGTTTGAGTTGTACGCACGAACGCTAGTGTCGTTAGCAACAGACAGGAAGGTCGCACCGACAATACCGCCCAGAGAGTGACCTACGAAGTACACATTGGCAGGATCAAGATCATCCGCTGTACCATCTGAGTTCACATCCATATCGTCAATGGATGCGGCAACATTCAGCATGTCCAGCACCGTCTGACGAATTGCATCGCGGGTACGCGCAAATTCGTTCAGGTTGATATACAGGTCACCGGATTCACCGACCGAGGCTGCAGTCACTGGGTTACCCTGAGCGTCCAGAGCACCCTGGAAAACCATGCTTACATTACTCTGATCGGCGGCCTTACCTACGTTATTGTGACGCTCAGCCAGAGCAGCGAGGCCAGGAACGTTTTCAGCGCCAACCGCCTGGATAACACCTGCACGTGCTGCAGCAAATGGGCTATTGGTGGCGGCATCAGATGCAGCAACCTGCTCGACGTTAAACAGACGCAGGCTGTTCGCCTCACCGTCGTTCAGTGGAGCAATACCGTGCATTACGTGGTCAATCGCGATGGTAGCGATACATGCCGAAGCCAGAGCGTTACCCACCAGAAGACCTGCAGTACGGTCAACGGTAATGCCGTGCTGATAGATAACTACTGGCCAGCCATCAGCAGGCTTACCAGAAGCCGGCCCCGGACCATCAGGATCACAGGAAGCATCTGGTATCATAGCCAATACAGGGACAGTCACATCGCCCTGTTTGTCTGCGTACGGGAAACGCCAGGTAACGTTGATGCTACCGTCGGCGTCGGCAGGAGCACTTTCGAGCCCAAGTGCCAGGGCAGCATTGTTGCTACCAGACCAGCTACCAAGGTCCGCATCCGCTGTACCTGCTTCAGGAAGAGGCAGGAAGTTAGGTATCGTCAGACCACCCTGAAGAATCGAGCCGCCAGATGAAATTGCTGACACCTGACCTGCGACAATAGCGTCAACAGTTGACTCATCTGCGTCCGGGTTCGCTTCTTCAACGCCCGGGCGCAGTGCCACTGTAAGGAAAGCATCGTAAGAGATCTCTACCGCTGTAGAACCATCCGCCGTAATCGGCGTATAAGTACGGGACGCAGGCTTATCAACAATCGTATCTACGCCTGCTCCGCTACCATCAGCGATTGTGGTAATGAGGCCCTGATAGTAATTCGGAGAGAAGGTCTCGCTCGCCTTCAGCACATCGCGAGTCGTGCTATCAACAGGAACGACCGTGGTTCCTGCCTGCGCATTGATCGCCGCAGCAACACCCTGTGCAATTGTCAGTAACGTTCCCTCTGCAGTTGCCTCAGCTGTCGCCTGGTCAGCTCCTCCAGCAATCGCGGTCGCGATTACAGACGCGGATATCGTCGCTTCAGCTGCGTCAATGCTGGTAATTTGAGTAGTCAGGAAGGTTGCAGGAGCTGCCATTGCGTGTAACACATCCGTCGTACCAGTCGTTGTGAATGCGTAACTGAGGATGATGTTGTCCTGGGTCACCTGGCCGGAGGTCGCCCCATTCAGGAAAGCACCCGCCAGAGATTCCCATGCCTGAACCGCATCACGAACCGGCTGCAACGTAGGCGCCGGTAGTTCCAGATCACTTGTAACAAGGTCATATTCAGCTGACGGCCCAACTTCCACACCGCTCGCTGACTCGAGTGCATCAGTCAAAACCACCAGATACTTGGTTTTTGGATCAAGAGGGGTTTTAGGGAGAATCTGAATGGCCGGTGTAGAACCTCCGTCCATTGTGATGAATCTTGCTTCGTAGTCTGTACCAGCGACAGGCTGATCTGCTGCAAACGGGTTATCACCCTCATTCTCAACGATGGTACTGATATCCAACGGATCAATCGCAGCGTTGTCTTCACTATTTTTCAGTTTTACCAGCAAAACAGTCTGACCTGCTGCGACAGTGTCTGCGTCCAATTCAGCATTGAACTTAACGTAAATGGCTGCAGATGTAGAAAAACCATCGAGTTTGTTCAGTGCGGTAGTTACTGGCGGAGTGGTGTCACTCGTGTTCGCAGTGCCGTCGGTATCACCGGCATCCGCAAATAGGAAATCGTTTGCTAAAGGAAGGGTTGCGCCGCCCGCAGAAAAAATAGGAGAAACGCGCGACACCTCCGAACCCGGAGAACCGGCAGTCACCGCCCCGGTATCAACTTTATAATCACCGCCAGTCTTACAGCCCGCAAGACCTGCGGCTGTGGCTGCGATGGCCAGACTGAGTAAAGTCTTCTTCACCATACATGTACCTGTAATGTGTTGTTATGGTTATTCAAATGCGCTGGTACACACATCCCTTGCGGATATCAGCAATCACCTGACTATAATCCCGTCGACTCATACCCTCATCACTCGAAAGTATGATTCGCCTCCTTAAACCGGGGCATTTTGTATCTGATCGTAATCAACCATAGTCCAGATCGGCCAACCTACCAAACCGGGGGATAGGATTTACGCACCCCTTTGTCATAGAATAGGCGCCCTTTTAAACCAACCCTCATTCCCGAACAGGAGATCCCTATGTCGTCCAATCAGGATTCCGTTGTAATTGTTGCTGGTGCCCGTACCCCAATGGGCGGCTTTATGGGCAGCCTCAGTTCAGTCTCTGCACCCGAGCTTGGTGCTATCGCAATTGAAGAAGCAGTGAAGCGCTCTGGCCTGCAACCAGCTGATGTTCAGGAAGTTATCATGGGTAACGTACTGTCTGCTGGTCTGCGTCAGGGTCCTGCACGTCAGGCGATGCGCAAGGCAGGTCTGCCGGATAACACTGGCGCAACCACCATCAACAAACTTTGTGGCTCTGGCATGAAAGCCACCATGATGGCTCATGATGCAATCAAAGCCGGTTCTGTTGATATCGCGGTATCCGGCGGCATGGAGTCCATGTCAAAAGCCCCTTACATCCTGGAAAACGCACGCGGTGGCTATCGCATGGGCCACGGCGATCAGGCCAAAGACCACATGTTCTTCGATGGTCTTGAAGATGCAGAGACTGGCAAACTGATGGGTGCTTTCGCTCAGGACATGTCAGATAAGAAGGAATACACCCGCGAGCAGATGGACGAATACGCGATCCGCTCCCTGAATCGTGCTAAAGACGCGATTGAGAAAGGTCTGAACACCGCTGAAATCGTACCGGTTACTGTAAAGAGCCGCCGTGGTGAGACTGTCGTTGAACAGGACGAGCAACCATTCAACGCCAACATCGAAAAAATCCCATCTCTGCGCCCGGCATTTGCGAAAGACGGCACTATCACAGCTGCTAACGCTTCATCTATCTCTGATGGCGCTTCGGCACTGGTACTGGCACGCGAATCCGTTGCCGCTGAAAAAGGTCTGACGCCGGTTGCCCGTATCGTGGCACACAGCACTCACTCTCAACACCCTTCTGAGTTCACGGCCGCACCTTGTGGTGCTATCGAAACCCTACTGGTAAAAACCGGCTGGAACAAAGACGACGTTGATCTGTGGGAAATCAACGAAGCTTTCGCCATGGTCGCTATGATGCCTATCGACGCATTCGGACTGGATGCTGAGAAAGTAAACATCTATGGCGGCGCCTGCGCACAGGGCCACCCGGTTGGCTCTACTGGCTCGCGTCTGATTGTGACTCTGATGAACGCCCTGAAAAACACCGGCGGCAAGAAAGGTATTGCTGCTCTGTGTATCGGTGGTGGTGAAGCAGTTGCCGTTGCAATCGAGATGATCTGATTGCAGCGCTAACGAAAGAAGCCGGCTTAACGCCGGCTTTTTTGTGCCTCGCACATAGCGAGCTTACTTAGAGAGTTAAAGCGTCTGTGAAGTCGTCACAGCAAGGCAAAAATCTTCGAGAAAGCGGAGCTAGTTATAAAACTGAGCCGTCGGCGAAGAAGTCATAGCGCGGCAAACATCGGCCAAAGATACGGAGCGTTTATATCAGTTAAAGCGTCAGCGAGGCGGTCACAGCAAGGCAAAAACATTCGAGAAAGCGGAGTTTACTTTAGTAAATGAGCATTTCGAGAAGGTTTTTAACAACGCTGTGACAACGCAGCTAGCTTTAAAACACGATTGTTTTGTTACCGTGGAGCAACACCCTATCTTCCAAATGACTCCGCACCCCTCTCGCCAGCACTGACTTCTCAACGTCTTTGCCTAAACGCACCATGTCTTCGACCGTATCGTTATGACTGATGCGGATTACGTCCTGATCAATGATAGGCCCGGCATCCAGCTCCTGGGTCACGTAGTGGCAGGTAGCACCGATCAGTTTTACACCGCGTTCTGCGGCCTGGTGATATGGCTTGGCCCCTACAAACGATGGCAGGAAGCTGTGATGAATATTGATCACTTGCCCAACGTATTGCTCACAGATTTCTGGCGGCAGAATCTGCATATAGCGCGCGAGTACGATGGTATCGGCCTTGTGTTCTTCGACAATCTCTGTCACCCGGCGGAAGTGTTCGGCCTTGTTATCTTTATCAACCGGTACATGAAAGTACGGAATACCGTGCCATTCCACCAGCGAGCGCAAGTCGTCGTGATTTGAGATCACGCATGGGATATCACACTCAAGCTCCCCACTGTGCCAGCGGTGCAGAAGATCAACCAGGCAGTGGCTCTGCTTACTCGCCATCAGGATGACCTTCTTAGGTGAACCACTGTCGCTGAGCTGCCAGTCCATCTCGAATTCGTCGGCAATCGGCGCAAAAGCTGCCTTCAGCCCATCAGCATCAAATGGCAGGGAGTCTGCGCGGATACAATGACGCATAAAAAAGCGTCCGCTAACCGGGTCTGAATAGTGATTTGCCTGAACAATCCAGCCACCGTGCCCCGAAAAAAACTGGCCAATTTTAGCCACGATGCCGACCCTGTCAGGACAGGAGATAGTCAGCCTGAATACTCTTTCCATAATGTGATACATCACTCAATAACGATAGCCACCAGCTTGCATCCAGAAACCTTTCATGGTCAACTCTTTGACGCTCTAATGACTGTTCAGAACTAAAACAGAGACGGATCTATGTTACTCCTAAGGACACTCTTACTCAGCCTTTTTTTCAGCTTGCCTGCGCATGCATCAACTCTGGCAGAAGAGCTTAGCGTTTTTAAGCTGAGTACCAGTGTTAAGATTTTGCTTCTAAAGTACTACCACGTCCAGGCGGATGAGGGAAATCCTCAACTCGTCGAGGAAGTTCTGCGCCATCGCGAAGAAGTCAGTCTTCAGAAAAGTCTTCTGCTCGAGGATCTTGGAGCTAATTTTCCTGCGAGAACTCAAGGGATCCAGACCCACTGGGACGAATTTAATAGCCTGCTCGATGAGAACATCGCTGAAATCCGCGAAAGCAATTACCCTGAACTGCAAGTCGTCACTCTGATGCGCAAAGCGCAGCGAGCTATGTTACAGGAATTAGAATTACTTTCTGACCAGATACTGGCAGAAAACGAACTCAGTCTGTCTGAACTCACTCTCTGGCAACGTCAACAGAAAAACCTGCTGCTTGAAGTTGTTGAACGTTATATCGAGCGTGCCGCATCCTCTATGGGGGCCCCACTGACGATTGATAATGTTGATATCCGGGTTCTCTGCCAACAGTTTGAGCGTGGCATAGACGACATGAAAAGCAGCGTTACTGCCAGCGAAGCTCAACGACAGTTAAGCAAGATTCACAGCCAGTGGCTATTCATTGAAACAGCAGCAACCAATACCAACGCACGCCTGGTACCGTTTCTCGTCATGCGTTATGCCGACGGCATTCTTGGACGTCTTGATGAGGTTGCTCATCACATCTGAGAGCTGCGTAGGAGGTTTTAGCCGTCGGACGCGCTATACTTAACGCTCAGCAGCCAGAAAAAGTAGCCGATGGGTTTAATTGTTTTCGACATGGGGCGCAGAGTAGAAACGCCCGTAAACAGCCCACGCCGGCGCGTGTCGCCGGTAGAGCGAACTTCTGCGGTTTCCAATATCGAAAACGAGCCTGATCAGGCACTATCATCCGACGATCTGATTTACTCCCCAGAAGGTACCACCGAACGTCAGGAGCATGCTCCACAGACGGTTGCCTTCGCCGCCGACATCATGACCCGTAATGTCATTACCATTCGCCAGGAAACAACAATCCGGGACGCCTACCAGCTCATGCGGGAGCACGACATTCACCATCTGCCGATCATCGACGAACACGATAATCTTCAGGCGTTAATTTCAGACCGGCGCATATTAAGAGCACTGGCCGAGCAACGTTCTATAGAACATGACTCCGTCATGACGGTTGCCGTCAGACCAGTCTATTGCACAGCCGAAAGCACCGACATACGACAGACAGCAAGACTACTTACGGAATATCACATCGGTGCCCTCCCTGTGCTTAATAACAAAGAACAACTGACAGGTATCATCACCCGCAGTGATTTACTGCACCTGCTCAGTGAATATGGCCCGCTGGAATTGTGGGCCTGACATGCCCTTAGGTGGGCATTAAGGAGAATGATTTTGGCTAAACAATATGAGTTAATTCACCCGAAGACACATCTACGCGTGCTTTCGCAGTATGAAATTCAGCAGCTTAAAGATGTCAGCAGCGGTGCTCACGAGCTGCTCCGTCGCTGCTCATTCGCAGTCCTCTCTGCCGGAAGCCTGGAGGATGACTACACCCGACTGGAAGAGAGCTACAAGAACTTCAATATCACTGTCGAGCAGGAAGAGCGCGGCATTGTATTGCAACTCAGCGGTGCGCCAAGCGGTGCATTTGTTGACGATGAAATTATCCGGGGTGTACGCGAGCAGCTTTTTTCTGTGCTGCGGGACATCCTCTATGCGGAAGAAAATATCCTGAAAGCCCATCGTTTTGATTTAGATAAAAGCGAAGATATTACCAATGCGGTATTCCATATTCTGCGCAATGCAAACCTGCTAAAGCCAGACGTAGAACCTAAACTAGTCGTCTGTTGGGGTGGGCATTCCATTCCGCCTAACGAATATCAATACACCAAGGAAGTCGGCTATGAACTGGGGCTTCGAGGCCTTGATATCGGTACGGGCTGTGGTCCAGGTGCCATGAAAGGACCGATGAAAGGTGCGACCATTGGCCATGCTAAGCAGCATATCCGAAACGGTCGCTACATCGGTATTACCGAGCCCGGTATTATTGCTGCCGAATCACCCAACCCAATCGTCAACGAGTTGGTGATCCTGCCGGATATCGAAAAGAGGCTGGAAGCCTTCGTTCGCATGGCGCACGGAATTATTATTTTCCCTGGTGGCCCGGGTACCGCCGAAGAGATCTTATATATCCTCGGTGTTTTGTCGCACCCGGCAAATAAGGATATTCCCTTCCCTCTGATAATTACCGGCCCAGAAGAAACCCGGGCATATCTCGAAGACATTAATCGCTTCATCGGCGATACGCTCGGAAAAGAAGCTCAGGCGCGTTATGAACTGGTGATTAATGATCCGGTGACGGTTGCGAGAAAAATGAAAGCCGGTATGGAAGCCGTTCGACAGTATCGCCGTGATAACAACGACGCCTACTTTTTCAACTGGACCTTAAAAATCGATCATGATTTTCAGGTGCCTTTTGAACCGACCCACGCCAACATGAAAACCCTTCGTTTAACGCACGATGCTCCGTTCCATGAGCTGGCCGCAGATCTGCGCAGAGCATTTTCAGGTATCGTGGCCGGTAACGTGAAGGCCGATGGCGTTAAGCTGGTGCGTAAGCATGGGCCTTATGAAATTCACGGCGACGCAGATATTCTCGACGGTATGGACCGTTTACTGCGAGCCATGGTTGACCATGGCCGAATGAAAATCAGTGGAAAATATGATCCGTGCTACCGGATCGTAAAATCCTGAAGGTTATTGTTTTGCGCTGAGGCGTGCTGCTGCCTTTCCGGATAGGTTGGCAGCACGATCCATGACATGGAAAATGACGTTCTGCTCGTTCACGCCAGACACCATTGCGGCCCCCGGACCTGTTGCATAAATCGCCACATCTTCACCGCCATGCGTTTCTGAATCACGTGGAATCAGAGCCTCCTGATGATAACCAGCGGCCTCCGTATTCATACCGGTAATATCTTTACGTCCTGCATTAATTGGCTCTTCGTATACAAGTTCGGCGTCTGTTTCACCACCCAGGTGATGATGTCCGCGACCGTTCATATAACCCAACGTAGTATACGGCAGGCCATCACCGGCCATGGTGGGTTCTGTCTCACCGGGCGCAACGACTTTACCAAGAATAGGATTACCGCGCTTAGGATACCCTGCAATGGTAAAAACATGACTGTGATCAGCGGTGACGATAATCAAAGTATCTTCCGGAGAAGTCATAGACTCGGCGAGAGCAACAGCATCAGAAAACTCTCGGGTCTCATTGAGCGCATTAAACGCATTTCCGGCGTGGTGCGCATGGTCAATACGACCGGATTCCACCATGAGAAAGAACCCCTCCTCACTGCCTGACAACAACTTAATCGCTTTTTCTGTCATCTGGCTAAGTGATGGCTCCCCTAATGTGTCCTGGTTGCGATCTGCCTCAAACCGCATATGCGCCTCTTCAAACAACCCCAACACAGGAGTACTGCTCAACTGATTAAACCCCTCTTCATCGATAACCAGTTGACCTTGCGGATTCTGGGCTTTCCATTCTTCCATCAGATTACGGCCATCAGTACGATCACCTTCTACCGTACTTCTGGCATCGGGGGTATTAGACTGAACATCATCAGGAAGAAAATGTCGACGACCGCCACCAAAAGCGAGTTCGATGCCATCTACCGCGACACCATAGTCTTGCAAAGTACGTTGCCTGAAACTCAGAAACTGCGAAGCAATATCCTCGCAGCCTGCTTCAACTGCAGCTTCCGGCATATCCGAAATATCTTCCCAGTTGCGTTCAGAAGAATATGCGTAAGTAGCCGCCGGAGTCGCATGGGTTAAGCGAGCTGTCGTGACTATCCCAGTTTTCTTACCGGCTAACTCAGCGAGAAGCAGAGCCGAAGGGACTTCATCCTCCACACGGTGACAAAGACCACGTTCTGCGCTCTCAGCCAGACCAATAACACCGGCGTCCGTCTTAACACCAGACATCATTGCGGTCATAGTGCCTGCTGAATCAGGAGTCTGAGCATCAACATTGTAGGTTTTACTTAAACCAGTAAAAGGAAATTTCTCAAAACTGAGCAGATTCTCCTCACCACTCATGCCCTGCTGCTGTCCGGCGTAGATTCGGGCGGCTGTGACTGTTGATATTCCCATGCCGTCACCAACAAACAAGATCACGTTCTTGGCAGGTGTAGTCTCTCGTAAAACTTCGCGTTTACTTTTTATGGCAGACCGCCCCTCGACAAACCAGGCGTTATCCTGAGGTAAGAAGTCCAGTGGTGCTTCGTTTTTAGTCTCATAGAGACACCCAGTCATTGAAATAACAAGAGAGATTAGAGTACCAACGTAAACACTGCGCATCGTTATTTCCATTACTAAAAACCTTAGAACATTAACCTTTGGATTTTACATATTTATTAATACCCATGCCTTTTTATCCGCATTTTTTGTAATAAATAATTCACCACCTGGGTTACAGAAGTTAAACATTTCTGTCACAGACCACACTTAGCCCGAGCGCTCCTGAAACCTATAACGAAGCAATATTGGGGAACCGTGATGAAACTGAAATTATTAGCAATCGCTGTAGCATCAGCGTCACTGCTGACTGCTTGTGGTGGAGAAGATGGTGACGATGGTCGCGACGGTCTGAATGGACTGAATGGCCAGAACGGAGTTTCGCCTGACGCAGCTCCGGGCGCACCAGGCTCAGATGGTGCCAACGGTGAAGATGGCCAGGATGGCGCCGACGGTAAAGATGGTGCGAATGCTGACGCCGGTGCAGGTACTCTGACGCGCATCGCGACTGTACCTTCCGGTGCTGAAGTAACGGGGCTGTTTCTGACCGAAGACGGTGATCTGTTCTTCAATGCGCAACACCCAGCAGGTAGCAACATGGAAACTGATAACAACGGTGTCGCTTACAACACAGGTACCGTTGGTGTGATAGAGGGTGTTAGCTTTAATAATCTGCCAAACACACTGATTTCAGTAGCGGTTCCTGAGTCTGACTACGAGCGCCAGACGATTCAGACAGCTTACGGTTCTTACCGTGTTATTGGTCAGACTGGCGACCAATACGAGGGTGAGCTCAGCGAAGGGCTGGGTCATATTTATAATCTCGCTGGTGACGCTCTGATCCTTGAAAACGACATGCCAGACTTCAATGGCTTCGTATCTACAGGTGCAAACACTGGCTACCTCTTCACTAACTGGGAAGAGTATCCGGGTGGTATGAGCCGTATCGGGCTGAGCAAATCCGCTTCTGGCGAATGGTCTGTAGAAGATGCCATGATGGTGAACTTTGCAAACGTAAAAGGTACGGGTGCTAACTGTTTCGGCTCTGTTTCACCTTGGAATACACCACTGACATCTGAAGAGTGGATCGTGAACTCTGATGTTAACTCGACCACTTACGCTAGCTGGAACGACCCTGAAGAAGTGGCCAACAACGATCGTCTGAATCGCTTCTGGCAGCTGATGGATGAGCCTGTTAACCCGTACGATTACGGCTACATCGTTGAGATCACCAACGCTGTTTCACCAACGCCTGTACCGGTTAAACACTTCACCATTGGCCGCTACGAGCATGAAAACTCGGTCGTTATGCCAGACCGTCGCACTGTTTACTCTTCACAGGATGACACGGGTGGCGTTCTGTTTAAGTTCGTTGCTGACACAGCTGAAGACTTGAGCTCTGGTACGCTATACGGCGCTAAGCTGACTCAGGATGCGGGCGTAAATGATCCAGCGGTTACAGGCTTTGATGTTGACTGGGTAGAGCTTGCGACTTCTGACAACTCAACCATCGAAGCTTGGGTTGATGAGTTTGATGGTATCAGCACTGAAGACTATGTCGATGGCGAAACCAGCTATATGACGGTTGCAGACGTTGAAGCCTGGGCAGCCTGGGTAGTTTCAGGTCGCCCTGCGAACACTACTTACCCAACCGTAGAAAACGGTGGCGGCAAAGTCACTGCGGGTCAGCCAATGGATGACCGTGCAGCCTTCCTCGAATCACGTCAGGCCGCTAAGCAATTGGGTGCAACGGCAGAATGGCGCAAGCTGGAAGGTATCAGCATTCATGCTGGTCGAGTTCAGGAAGCCATTGAAGGCATCGACCTGATTCCGGGTGAAGAAGTCGAGAACGCATACATGTACATGGGTATCGCTGATATTGATAACACCATGATCGACGGAGAAGGCGACATCCAACTTTCTGGTCGCGTGAAAGATTGTGGTGGTGTATTCCGTGCATTGATCGATTCAGATTACAGCCTGAGCCGTATTGAACCAGTTGTGATGGGTGCGACCTACCGCAGTTCACTGGATGGTGCAGAGCGTTGTGATGTGGACAACCTGTCTCAACCTGACAACGTTATCGTTATGCAGGACGGTCGTATTCTGATCGGTGAAGATGGCTTCCAGGAAAACAACACTCTGTGGATGTACGAGCCACACCATAAGTAAGACAAAGTATTAGTACAAATATGTAAGACCTTTCAGGGGGAGAGCTTTCTCCCCCTATTTTCTTTCCGGATGTAAGTATGAAAAACCTGATTAGAATCCTGGTACTACTGCCATTACTAAGCGCGTGTAATCAAGACGTAGATACTCATTTCAAAGCCCATTCAGATACCAAAACAATAAAAAAATCTGAAACAGCTTTATCAGACGAAGTTCAGCCTGCCTATCAGCCTGGGGATGACATCCCTGCAACGGCGTACATTGAGCACGATGAAATTTATAACCCTGAGGCCGTCATCCCACCTCAGTGCTATACCCGTACCGATGGTAAGAATAACCCTTGTTATGTCTGTCACCAGACGTACACCGATGATCGTCCGAATGTAATGAAAGACGTTTATCTGCAAGGCCTTTACGATTTCTCAGATGCGGGGATGACAAACAGCTGGAAGAATCTCTTTAAAGACAGAAGCGAAGAAATCAAAAATATTCCCGATGATCAGATTCTCAATTGGGTAAATACAGACAACTACTCTGATTGGATAGAGCGCGAGAGTCAGCGCGAAGAGTCTGCTGCTCCCCCTATGTTCCTGGAGAACCTGGCAGATCCGGTGAAAGCATTTGATGAACGAGGGGTCGCTCGCGACGGTAGTCACTGGATCGCATTTAACTACAAACCATTCCCTAGCGCCTTCTGGCCAACAAATGGTTCTACTGACGATGTCATGATTCGTTTACCCGCAGAATTCCGCGAAATAGACGGAAAATACTCTGAGGCTCTGTACTTCGCGAACCTATCACTTCTGGAGCTGACAATGAAACGGCTCAGTGGTATTTCAATTCCTACGGTGAACGAACGTGACATCGGCTCTGATGTTAATGGCGACGGTGTTCTGACCGAGAATGTCTCTGAGTTGGTTCGTTCAGGTAACTATCTCGGTGATGCCTCAGATATTCCGGTCGAAGATATGCTTTACCCTGAAGGAACAGAGTTTCTGCACACTGTTCGTTATGTCGGTGTAAACAATGATGGTGATATCTTCGTACCCAAGCGTATGAAAGAAGTACGCTACATGAAGAAGCATCAACTCAAGTCTGCTGTTGCGCTCCGCAGTGCTTACTTTCTCGAAGCCAAGGAAAAGCACCTGGGTAACCTTCCGCTGACCGTTCACATTGGTGAACGAGGCATAGATAACCGCTTTGGCTGGACACTGAATGCCTACATCGAAGATCAACATGGTGAACTCCGTAAGCAGAACAAACAGGAAATGGCATTCTGCAATGGCTGCCATAAAACGGTCGGTAGTACGATTGATCAGACATTCTCTTTTGCCCGTAAAGTGGAAGGCGAAGACGGCTGGGGTTACATCGACCTGAAAGCGATGAAAGATGTCCCTACCATCAATGAAACTCAGGGTGAGTACCTGACCTACTTTGAACGTGTGGGCGGTGGTGATGAATTCCGACAGAACAAAGAGATGCAGAAGAAATACTTTGAGAACGGAACGGTTAACAAGGAAAAAGTTAAGTCGGCAGATTCAGTGTATGAGCTGATCACTCCGAGTCGCGACCGGGCGCTGGCTCTGAATAAAGCCTATAAGCGTATTGTTGAAGAACAGAGCTACATCTTTGGTCGCGATGTTGTGCTCTCACCGGCCAGCAACGTTATCGAGAATATTGATGCCGAAATAGCTCCGCTCGAAAATGATTTCCGGTATAGCTATGACATACGTCTGAATTGGGGAGCGTCTTCAGATATGAATGAGCTCGTCAGTAATCATTACTGAGTTCTCGTAATCAGTTTGCGTGCTGTAGCGTATCCGGACGCTACAGCACGCCTTTTCTTCTCTCCAGTATAATCAGTGAGCGTGACCATGCCCTTCAATTGCATGACCGTGCTCGTCGTAGAACCCACTGGCACCATGTTCCACAAAGCCCCAATTGATCATCTTCTTCACAAATGGATTCTCCTCAGAGTCACCGATATCAGCAAAATCTATGAGAGTGTAATCGTCTCTCGAAACCAAACGCTGCTGAAGCCCAGAATCACCTTGCTCAGTCAACGACCATGCGAGAACCGGATTTTCATAGCTTACAACGATCTGCTGGGCAGGTAGCCAGACAAGCTTTTCTTTCTGCGCCTCTGATTCCCAAGTTTCTACCAGCTCACAACCGCTGCCCTGCTTGGATACCAGTGTCATGCTGTCACGAACATCCGCAGGTACTGCCAGAGATATTTCCTGCCAGACCCGATCCTCATTCCCTCTGAAGTCTTCGGCCTGATATTCAATACCATGCTTTTCAGAATCAACGTAGCGAATCAACTTAAGGCGGCCTGCAGGGGAGTGATACCAATACTCAACAACGCCGGTTGTCAGATCTTCACGGACAACTTCCCTGCCAGCTCTGTGAATAGCGATCTCTTTAGTATTTCCTTGTGACGTTACCTGATATTCCAACGAAACTGGAGAAACACAGTCGCTTGCACTAACTGCAGCTGAAGCCGAAGCGGCTATGGCCGCGAGACTCAAAGTAATAAGTGTTTTCATAATCTTCAATCTGTATTTATTTAAACGGAAAAAGGGGCCAGTAAGGCCCCTTGAACTATCGAGCAGTATTAAGGCTGATTTACAACAGCATCGGCACGATTGGCCAGATCTCCAGCGAAGTTCATCACGTGAAAAATAATGCTCTGCTCATTCGTACCTGAAACCAGGTGAGCACCAGGTCCTTTCGCATAGATACCGACATCTTCACCTGAATGCGTTTCTGAACTCATTGGAATCAGAGCTTCCTGGTGGAAGCCTGGAGCAGTTGTGTCGACACCAGACAGATCGACACGACCTGTGTTAATGGCAGCACCGTACCCCGCATCTGCATCCGTTTCAGATGGATCGACAGCAACATGGCCGCGACCATTCATGTAGTTCAGAGTGGTATATGGCATGTCGTCAGATGCCAGGCTTGGCTCGTCAGCACCAACGGCAACTACTTTGCCCAGAATTGGGTTTCCACGCTTCGGATAGCCTGCAATAGTGAATACATGGCCGTGGTCGGCAGTGACAATAATCAGCGTATCGCGATTACTGGTCAGCTCATCTGCGATAGCAACCGCTTCAGACAGCTCAATCGTATCCTGCAATGCGTTATAGGCGTTGCCGGCGTGATGAGCGTGGTCAATACGACCCGATTCGACCATAAGGAAGAATCCCTCTTCGTTATTGTCGAGGATCTTAATGGCTTTCTCTGTCATCTCTGCCAGAGATGGCTCACCAGCGACATCATTTGCACGGTCTGCTTCATACTGCATATGCGACTCGTTGAACAAACCAAAAAGGTGAGTCGTCAGTTCAGGATCGATAGCGTCAAAGCCCGCCTGATCATAAACGTAGAAATCCCCCGGAGCGTTATACTGAGCAGACCACTCATTCGTCAGGTTGCGACCATCAGTACGATCGCCTTCAACTGCGCTGACTGCATCCGGGCTGTTAGCCTCGGCTTGTTTTGGTAGGAAGTGACGACGACCACCACCCATTACAACTTCGATACCATCAATATCGAGCATAGAATCAGCGTGACGCGTTTCCAGGTTTTCTTCAAACTCGACCAGCTGCAGAGCGATATCGGCGCAACCCTCTGCGCCCGTCTCTGGCATATCAGAGTTATCTTCCCAATTGCGGTCTGCAGACTTTGCGTATGTCGCAGCAGGTGTTGCATGCGTAATACGAGCGGTAGAAATAATCCCGGTCGACATACCTGCAATCTCGGCCAGCTCAAGTGCCGTCGCCAGCTCATTACCTGCAACAGATGAGCAATCACCACGTGCGATATCTTCGTCTACACCGATGGTACCAACATCCGTTTTTGCACCCGACATCATTGCAGTCATCGTACCTGCGGAGTCTGGAGTCTGAGCGTCGACGTTATAAGTTTTGGACAAACCACTGAACGGAAAATTACCGAAGCTCAGGCTGTTTTCTTCACCCGACATTCCTTTCATCTGTCCTTCCAGAATCCGGGATGCAGTGACGGTTGAAACGCCCATACCGTCACCAACGAAGAGAATAATATTTTTCGCTTCACCCGCCTCTTCGATAATTGTATTCACCGCACTCTGAGTGCTTGCTACTTTCTGAGACGCCTGAATATACCAGTCATTATTTTTGGTATTTGCAAGAACATCGGAAAGTTTAAATGGCAAATCTTCCACCAGACCAGGGGCTCCATCTGCACCCGGTGCACCATCAACACCATTTGAACCATTCACGCCATTCTGACCGTCGACACCATCACGACCGTCATTTCCATCTTCACCGGCACAACCAACAAGCGTCATTACTGCGGCAACGATCGCTGTATGTAATAAATTAAGTTTCATCATTTTCTCCTCAGTCTCAGTCAGCCAGCAGATTCAAAGAGCGGCCAATAATCTGGAAGACCAGATTCTGTTCAACAACGCCCTGCACCAGATGAGAGCCTGGGCCTGTCGCGTGCAATGTAATATCTTCACCAGCGTGAGTCTCAGAAGACATTGGAACCAGAGCTTCCTGGTGATAACCCGGCGTTGTTGTATCGATTGCGCTCAGATCCTGACGACCCGCATTGATCGCTTCGCTGTAACCCGCGTCCGAATCAGTTTCCTGCCCCAGATCCATCATGCCGCGACCATTGGTGTAGCCGAGCGTTGTGTATGGGAGTCCATCAGATGCCAGCGCGGGGGATTCACCACCTACCGGTACGACTTTGCCCAGAATTGGGTTACCGCGTTTTGGATAGCCTGCAATAGTGAATACATGGCTGTGGTCAGCAGTAACGAGAATCAAAGTTTCTTCTGGATCAGTGCTGTCAACCGCGGCCTGAACAGCATCAGCGAACGCCAGCGTATCTTCGAGAGCACCAGCCGCATTTCCTGCGTGGTGTGCATGGTCAATGCGACCAGACTCAACCATCAGGAAGAATCCTTTATCGTTGTTATCTAAAATATTGATAGCAGCTTCTGTCATCTCAGCAATTGATGGTTCACCAGCAATATCGTTCTCGCGGTCTGCTTCGTATTGCATGTGAGATTCATTGAACAAGCCAAGAACACGCTCTGTAGATTCAGTATCAAGCGCGTCAAAACCGGACTGATCGATTACGTATGTACCGTTCGGGTAAGCATCCTGCCATTCAGCTGTCAGATCACGACCATCAGTACGATCACCTTCCGTCGAACTGACTGCGTCAGCTGAATTGAATGCAGCATCTTTGGGCAAGAAGTGGCGACGTCCACCGCCCATGGCGACTTCGATACCATCGACATCGACGCCCGGGTAGCGCTCTTCGAGGTTGTCTTCAAAATTCACCAGCTGCGATGCAATATCCTCGCAGGCGAAAGCCGCAGATGGCATATCTGAATTATCTTCCCAATTTCGATCCGCCGCGTGAGCATAGGTCGCCGCTGGAGTGGCGTGTGTAATGCGGGCTGTTGAGACAACGCCGGTAGACAGACCTTTAATTTCAGCAAGTTCCAGCGCGGTCACAACTTCGTTTCCAGCAACGCTGTAGCAATCGCTGCGGATGACGTCTTCGTCAACACCAATTGTGCCGACGTCAGTCTTAACACCGGACACCATAGCCGTCATGGTTCCGGCAGAATCAGGCGTTTGTGCATCGACGTTGTAGGTTTTAACAAGCGCAGAATATGGGAAACTTTCAAACGAGAGGTAGCCTTCCTCTCCGTCCTGACCTTGTTTCTGACCCTTAAGAATACGGGCAGCAGTCAGTGTAGAAATACCCATGCCGTCACCCACGAAAAGGATCACGTTCTTGGCGTTGGCAGCGGGCAGCTCCATGGCAGATTTATTCATTACAGAGGTTTCTGCATCGGTGAACCAGGCATTTTCAGCCTGATGCGCAGGCACTGCGGGCGCCGCCTGGGCTACTGAGCTGACTGCGGAAGCAGCAATTACAGCAGCAAGTAGTTTCATTTTAGTGGTCATAACTCACCTGTTCTCAAGTTCAAATCGGGCTATCCGAAAATTAAAAGCGAGGTGAGCTTAGGGAGCGTAAATGACGTTTTTTTTACGAATAAATGTCATTCACAAGTAGGAATGTTATACCATTACAGTAACCATAACAGATAAAGACTACAGATTTCTTACGCTGTCATAATCAGTTACATGGTCAGACTTTTTTCAACCAGGCCAGAGATCACGGGGCTCGCAGCAAACAACCTGAAACGCCTCGACTGTTCTTGACGGTCCATGACCCCAGCTGAACGACAAACAGGACATTAATAAGTAATTGGTCAATAGCGTCTTATTGAGACCACTACACGCCGGTTGGCCTTTCGCTGTTCGCTCAGCGGCAGGTCATCCAGCCCCTCCTTTGGGCGGCTGTCAGCATATCCGGATGCTTTCAGTCGCTCTTTTTCGATACCACTCTCAAGCAGGTACTTCACAACTCCGGTCGCCCGGGCGGAAGATAGCTCCCAATTAGAAGGAAACTGCTCATTCGAGATAGGCAGATCATCTGTATGCCCTTCCACTTCGATCATGTGCGAGCCGTGGCTGACATCACGGATCACGCGACTCAGTTCCTGCAGCAGTGGTGTTGCCGCAGGCTTTAATGATGCTGCGCCGGAGTCGTATAACGCAACATTCGCAAACTCTACCTGCACACCACGAGGGTCGAGCGTAACCGACACCTGATCCTGTAGACCATTCTGCTCAATATAATCATCAATGCCTTGGCGAATGTCGGTAAAGGGAGTCGTGGTAGTTTCTGATGAGATAACTTCGGCTAATCCTTCTTTAAGGGATTCGATCTTTCCTTCATTAAGATCGGATACCGCCAGAATCATGACGAAGAACGCCAGCAACAAGGTAATCGCATCGGAATAGGTCACCAGCCAGGAGCTGGATGAATCGTCAAAGTTAGGGCGACGTCTCCGTAAGCCTCGTTGACGACTGGCGTGGCTCATTACAACTCTCCCGAAAGTGCCTGATCACGCACGGAAGGTTTGATAAAGGCGTTCAGACGATCCTGCATATAGAGCGCCGTTCTCTTTTCACTCAGCAGGACAAAGCCCTCAGAAATCAGCTGATGACGGAAGTACATGGTTTCCTGTTTCTCAGTGACCTGATTCGCTGCAGGCTTAAAGAATAAATTCGACAACAGCACACCATACAAGGTCGTAATCAGCGCAAGCGCTAACCCCTTGCCTAACCCCGCCATATCGCCGTTCAGGTTATCGAGCATGATAATCAGGCCGACAATCGTACCGACCATCCCAAAACCGGGAGAGTAAACAGCCATGGTATTGAGCACTTTGCCTTCCAGGGTGTGACGCTGCCAGGTTGCGTCCATCTGGTCAGTCAGCATGGTCCGGACGTCATGGTTCGCGTATCCGGCGCCCATCAGATCGATACCTGCACGAATAAATTCGTCATTGTTTTCCTGCTTCGTCAGCGATTGTTCTAGCGCAACAATGCCTCCCTGACGATAGATACTGCTCCACTCAACAAAGCGTCTCGTCACTTGCTTAAGGTGCTTCTGCGACGTCGGCGGATGAAAAAAGGTATAGAGCATACTGCGCATCGCATGTAGCACATCGGCAGTGGAGTAACTGATCAGTGCGGCCGCCATGGTGCTACCAAACACAAGCCCGAAGCTTGACAGGCTGATGAAAATAACGTGATTGTCAGTGGCACTGGCAACCGCAAATGCCAACAGGCCGATACCTGCGCAGAAACCAATGAGCGTACTGAATGAAAATCGAAACACTGACTTTGCCCCTGTTGTTGTCTCTTAATCTGCAGACTTCTGAATCGATTACTGTGCTGGCTTAACATCCGCCAGCTCGTCCATAGAAAAACGACCTTCACGGATGATTTCCCGCATTTTCTGAACCACCTGGCGACGCGCTGACTCGATCTGATCCTGTACAGTTTCAGACTCTGATACTTTCAGTTCGTTAATAATCCCCGCCCGTAATTTCGCTGGCAGCGCAGCCAATACGTGACGCTTAAACTCAATGGATGTATTGCATAAGGAGGCGGTCAGAACACCGGCATCGATAGATCGTAACTCGTTCGAGATAATACGATCTGGCGTGCGCGACAGGTCAGCGTAAGTAAAGTAAACCTGACGCAGCCTATAATAGGTTTCGGGCTTCTCGGATTTCAGTGTTTTGAGCATCCGCGTCTCTTCACTGGTCGTCATACGGTCAAGCATACCGATGAGAACGGACAGACCATCGGCTGTGATATTTTCAAACGAAGGCACTGTGAGTGAGGCTTTAGCCAAACGGTCAGCAACATCTTTAAACGCCGATACAGGCAAGCTTTCAAACTGCCCAAGCTCGAAAGCAATGGCAGCGAGTTCCCGCTCGTCGAGACGTAGAATAATATCTGCAGAGCGTTGCGCAGGTAGCTGTGACATCACCAGAGCTTTAATACGTATATCTTCATCCTTGATGAGATAAAGAACCTGCGAGTCGTTCAGTTTATTCAGGAACGCAAACGGCTGGGTATTAGACGCATCATCCTGCTGGCGCTCAAGCCGCTGAGAAAACTGCTCCATGCCTTCAGAGAGTTGCTCTTCACTCCACTCTCCTTCCTGCAGCAATTCGTCAATCTGCTTCCAATCCGCAGGCGTCAAATGCGGCGCCAGACTGGCAAAAAGACTTTTCCCCATCGTGGCCGACAAGGAGGCAACTTCAAAGGCCTGGGCACTGCCAAGCGCCTGGGACACCGCCTGCTGAAAACGATGCGGCTGAGACAATCCCTGGCTAACTAAGCGCTGGCGAGATTCGTTAATCCGGTATCTGAGTGCCGCCGCCTCACCCTCTGACTGACGTGCTACAGAATGTTGGCTCACAGATTCGGTTCCGCTGGCTGCATTTACCGGTGCTGTGGACACAGGCTGATTAAGCCGACGCCACAGTGCCGCAAACGCCAGCACTAACAACAAGCCAACAACCAGCAAGGTCACCAGCCAGATCCAGGGGCTGTAAGACTCCCAGAACGTGAGTGGCGTTTCTTCTTTCTTCAGATGACTGAACGCCGTTTTGACGATGTTCAGCGTATCGCCACGGAGTTCATTAATCTGAGCTTTACGCGTGACCAGATTTTTAAGAAATTCTATCTGTTCATCTTTCAGTGCATTGTCGACGACCAGTGTAATTTCAAGCTTCTTGATGATATTGCGATAGCCAATCGTCTTTTCTGAAGGCTTACCACCGCTAGACTGGCTCTGACTTTGCTGCGCTACGTTCTTCAACTTGTCAGCGTAAGTGATTATCTCCTGACGCTCTTTTTCAAGTTGTTGTAACTGACTACGCAGCGCCCTTAACTTTTCATTATTTTCTTTAAGCAACGGCATTTCGCTGACGGGCAGGCCCGGCAGTTCTTCAAGCTCATCCATGCCAGTAGCGTCAATATCAGGAAGAGAGAGAGTTCCGCTTACCCGAGGCTCTGCGGGCAACTGTGGCGCTGCTGCTTGCTGTTGACCTTCAGAGTTCTCACGAACGACGGTGCGCGCTCGTTCGATAACTGCATCGACCTGAATGATAAACCGATTATTGCCGAGATAAGATTCAATATCCTGACGAAGGCGCGCCTCCAGGTCACTTCGGAAACGTGCTTCTTCTACCTCGTCCTTTTTAACCGGAACTTCAAACGTGTCTTGGGCAAGAACAGGTAATGCCGCAAAAAGAGCAATGGTTACCAGCCACGTCATTAATTCTTTCATCGTCACAGCCCCTTTCATCGCACACGAGCCAGACTAGCGCGTACCTGATCCAGCTCAGGATCAAGTTCTAATGCCTGCTCCCAGCTCGCTCTGGCCTCGGGTATCAGCCCCATCTTGTAGTAGATACTGCCTTTCAAGGCGTGCGCCTGGGCTGAATCAGGAATCACTTCTAACGCTGCATTCGTCTGATCCAGGGCTTCCCAATATTCTTTTTTATAGAAAAGACTCTGAGCCGAGAGAATGTGTTTCGTCATTGTTTCGCTGCGGCGCAGTTTTTCAGACTCCTGCTCGCTGATTTTTCCGTCGACATCAGTGTGGTTTTCAGCGGCACGATCTTCGGCAGCTTCATCCGATAGTCCATCGCTACCGGCAGATTTTTCTTCAGCGCTTTGCGGTAATTCCATGATGAATTTAACGTCAGAGTCGCCAGCATCAATGGTCATAAGAACATCGTACCCTGCGCCATAACGATGAATATGCATCAGACCATGTTGTTTCTTTGCCTTGTCAGAGATTTTTTCAAGTTGAGAAATTTCCTCAACAATGACTTCCTCTTCTGTTTTCTTCTCGGCCTCAACCGGTTTGCCCGGATCAACCCATGGGCTTGGGTTAAACCCTTTCACCAGACGGTTAGAGCGTTCGTGAGAGCACCCCTGAAGCCCCAGAGAGACCAGAAGCACTGCTGCAATAATTCCTGCTTTCATACTGACTCCTAAAATCTCAGGCCAAGAGAAAGGTCGTAGCTTGCGCCACCGATTTTCCCGGTATCTTCAAGACCCGAGACTTCACTCCACTTCGCCGTGCTTTCAGGAATGTAGGTCACGCCATAATCGATGAACCCATCTTTAAAGAACGGAAATTCAAAACCAAAACGGAAGACGATGGCATTGGTATCATTAAAGAATGCCTGCCCCATACCCAGGTACACTTTGGTATCAATCAGATCGTCCATGCTTGGAATATCGGCAATAATCCGTCCTTCCAGATTGATCCCCGAAATATCGAAGTTTTCGCGGTTAGAGAAGTTGCGGAAATATTCAAAGGCCAGGGTGTATTGAAGCTGGTCATCCAGACTGGTGGTTTCACGACGGCGAATACCAAAGACAGTCAGACCTTTCACATCTTCAGAGTCTGCACTGGAGAGATGATCACGTTCTGCGGAGATACCCCAGGCGCCGACAAGCAGTTCGTAGTTTACGCTATCGAAGCCCTGCACTTCCTCTTCGAGTGTGGTTTTCTTGGAGTATTCTTTCAGCCACAGAAGCTTGTTATCGCGGGCATCCACCATGCGTAAATTAATGGTGAACTTGTTGTCCTGAACGGAAGCGTTCCAGAAAAGAAATGCGTCTGCCCGGACATGCTGCCCGAGCTTACGTAATGCCTGATTGTCTGTAGCAGCATGGCTGATCTCAAGACGGTCTGCACGCATAGCGACTTGCGTAGTGCGGCATTCAAGGCACTGAATAATCTCGAAGCGCCCGCTGTCCAGCATACGCTTCATCAGTTTATTTTCGATCATCAGGTGCACTTGCTTCGGCACCTTACGATGCATCCTGTCACCATTGTGGTACAGGGCTACACGATTGATCTCTTCGGGCAGATCAATCAGCTCTTCTTTAACGAGTGTCTTATCGTCATCAAGTAACTGGGTAAAGCCGGTATACAGTGATGAGCGCATTTCAGGTGGCTCAAGCCCCGGAAGTGACTCCTGAGCCGACACCATAAATGGCAGGCAGAATATCAATACAGATATCAGTGGAGAAAGTGACCGTCGGAACATCAGATGCGTCCTGTATAAGTAGCGTAAAGCGAATACAGTCAGCTTAGTTCAGATCCCTTTTTTCACATGAAATGTAACTTATCCAAGTGTTTGATAAACAAATGTTTTTCTAAAAAGGAAAATGAGTACGACCAGAATATGACGGAGATAACCGACTTTTCCGCCAGTGCCCCGACTTTTGTAAACCGTTACGGCTCAGTTTCCCGACAAACTGATGTGGATGTCAGAACAATCACAGTGATCAGAGTGGCTAAGGTCAGAACTCCGTCACCCTGTTTTCATTGGTAACAAATTGTTGGGCGGATGACGCAGCTCAGGTAGACAGATGGTCACAAAGCGCGACCATTTCCAGATCGGCCTGCGTTACGCCGCCAGCATCATGACTCCACCAGGCCACAGCAAGCTCCCCCCAGGAAACCGTTATTTGGGGGTGGTGATTATATTTCTCTGCGAGATCAGCAACGCGCCCGGCAAACCGGAAAGCATCGATAAAATTATCGAAGGTCCAGATCCTGCGGACACAGGCAACACCGCCGACAGATTCACGGTGCCATTCCGGATAGCGAATAAGGTGAGACTTAAGTTCTTCTTCAGTGAGGACATCGGTCATACGAACTCCTTTGACGTATCGATTGTGTTAACTCACTGAGACAAAAAAAGGGAGCAATTGCTCCCTTCTTTACGCACGAATTTGCCAGTCAGTGGCCGCTGACACACAAGTGTCAGCTTTGACTGGAATCAAATCAGACTTCAGTGGCGTTAATGCGCGCAAACCACTCTTTTGGTCCGGTGTTGTGTACCGATTCGCCTTTGCTATCGACCGCAACAGTCACTGGCATATCTTCCACTTCGAACTCGTAGATTGCTTCCATACCCAGGTCATCAAAGCCGACAACTTTCGCGCCTTTAATCGCCTGAGACACCAGATAAGCAGCGCCACCCACGGCCATCAGGTAAACGGCTTCGTTGTCTTTAATCGCTTCAATCGCAATTGGACCACGTTCGGCTTTACCGATCATGCCCAGCAGACCGGTTTCTTCCAGAACGGTACGGGTGAACTTATCCATACGGGTTGCTGTGGTCGGGCCTGCAGGGCCAACAACCTCTTCGCGCACCGGATCAACCGGGCCCACGTAGTAGATAAAGCGACCTTTCAGATCAACCGGCAGTTCTTCACCTTTGGAGATCATGTCGACCATGCGCTTGTGCGCAGCGTCACGACCAGTGAGCATCTTGCCGGACAGCAGTACAGTTTCACCTGGCTGCCACTCTTTCACATCTTCTGGAGTGACGGTGTCGAGGTTGACGCGACGAACGCTATCACCGACTTCCCAGCTGATTTCTGGCCAGTCTTCCAGTTTCGGCGCCTTCAGAGAAGCAGGGCCAGAACCGTCCAGTTCAAAATGGGTGTGACGGGTCGCTGCACAGTTAGGAATGATAGCCACTGGCTTATTCGCAGCGTGCGTTGGGTAGTCGGCTACTTTGATGTCGAGCACTGTGGTCAGACCGCCGAGGCCCTGAGCGCCAATACCCAGCTTGTTCACTTTCTCATACAGTTCAAGACGCAGCTCTTCAGAACGGGTCTGGGCACCGCGCTCCTGCAGTTCCTGAATGTTTACTGGCTCAAGCAGTGCTTCTTTCGCAATCTGCATCGCTTTCTCTGCAGTACCGCCAATACCAATACCCAGCATACCCGGTGGGCACCAACCTGCGCCCATCTTCGGCACCTGCTCCAGCACCCAGTCAACAATAGAGTCAGAGGGGTTGAGCATGGCAAACTTAGACTTCGCTTCAGAACCACCACCTTTCGCAGCCACGTGCACATCCACCGTGTTACCCGGTACTAACTTCATGTGGATGATGGCTGGTGTGTTGTCTTTGGTGTTTGCACGCTTACCGTCCGGATCAGCCAGAACAGAAGCACGCAGAACGTTGTCAGGGTGGGTGTATGCGCGACGAACACCTTCGTTACACATATCTTCGACACTCATGTCGCCTTCGAACTTAACGTCCATACCGATGGTCAGGAAAACCGTCACGATACCTGTGTCCTGACAGATCGGGCGCTTACCCATGGCACACATACGCGAGTTAATCAGAATCTGAGCCATCGCATCTTTTGCGGCTTTTGATTCTTCGCGCTCATACGCCTGGTGTACAGCATCGATAAAGTCTTTCGGGTGGTAGTAAGAAATGTATTGCAGAGCATCAGCAACGCTCTGAATCAGATCTTCTTGCTTGATCACAGTCATCGGGAGGTCTCTCTCTGGAGTTGCAAACGGCAGTCGTAAAAACGCCCACTGGTCAGTGGGCGTTTACTGATGGGCTTATTGTAGCCTAAGCCGGGCCACTCTTGAATCCGCGGCGCTTAAAACGGCCACCATTCTTCTTCGGTTGAACGAGGCTTCGCACGAATACCTTCAGGGGCGTCCGTCTCATTGTTGTTTTCTTCTATAAAGAAGGTCTGCGGCTCTTCCTGCTGCTCAGTTTCCTGAACTTTCGGAGCTGACTTGCTGGCTACGACCGTTTCATCCTGCGCGTCTTCATCACGTGCTTTTGCACGGATCAACTCACGACCATGGTGGTGCAGGCGTGTGTCGTTCATTTCACTGACTGCGAGGTCATGACCAACCAGCTGCAGAGGACCATCGCCGCCCAATGAGCCATCTTCCAGCATCACCATGTTCTGAGGATCAACTTCTGAATAACGCAGGTAATACACCTTACCCGCCTCAAGGTTCAGGTCGAAATCACTGTAGGTACGGAATACCAGATTACCGACGCCTTCGAAGCCGAAAATACCGCGGCGAACAACAAAGTCGTAGGTGCCTGGTTCCATTTCGTACCAGGTGTAGCCGCCGCCTTTGAAGTTAAACAGGCGCTCGCCGTTAACGTTGAGGCTCGGCGCTTCGACTTCATCCATCGACCATTCAGTCGCTGGGCGATAGATATACACAAGCGCGTACTTTTCATAATCCCAACGATAACCAACGGATTTGTAGTACTGCCCTTTCGGCGAAAAAAGCCACTTAGGGTATGAACCAAAGTTGTCGAAGGTTGTAATGTGAACACTGCTGCAACCGGCGATCATTGCGCTTACGGCGGCGGCAGAAAGAATTCTGATTGCTGTTTTTATCATTATTATGCCCTGTTACCGGCTATTGCATCTGCATCGGGTCGGGAGGTTTAACATCTGACAGCCACCCTACACCTATGGCGTAGTGTTACCAACTGTACAGAAAGTAAACCGTCGTGCTATATTGCATTCTACACATAATAACAAAAAGAAACAGCCACAAAGGGAAAGCAAACATGAAGAGTAGTCTGTACACACTTCCCCTCCTGTCGCTTCTGGCGGCGATGCCAGTCATGGCCGCTGACAGCCCGGAACAGGAAAGCGCCAAACAAGCCTACACCTCGCCAGAGATCGAAGTGGCGGTAGAAGCTGCACGTCGTTTTCCGGTGCAGACCGAGTATGTGGGTTATGAATGGTATAACCGCACCACAAGCAAAAGTTTTCCTCTGCCGAAAATGCTCAATACTGAAATGAACGAGCTGATCGTTGAAGGCGCGATGGGGCCAACTGCTGCCGGTGTTGCAGCGGCTGAAGATGCGACCCGCCCTGTCAGACGTGTCGCACTTGGGCAGAGCAATGAAGACGAAGAAGTTATCGAAACCGATGGCAACCTCCAGCCTTCACCCCGGGCAGACGTTAAGTTGCCACGTGAAGTCTTGATCAATGAATCGCGTGCCGTTAACCGCACCGGCGAGATGATCACGCGCCAGACCCGCTCCGTCGGGACAGTGACAGCGACAGCCCGCTGAGGAAACGTCTCGTGTCGATGCGTCTCTCTATTACAGCACTTATGTTGTCTGTGATTGCATGTCATGTATCTGCAGGTGGCAAATCAGCCACCTCGGAAGACTTCCGCAAAGCCCAGGATGACTACTACGCGAATGACCTCGATGCTGCAATCACCGAGGCTCGCGAGCGCACTCATCACTATGATTACAGCAGCGAGTTTCGTTACGAGCGGACAACCTCTCAAAGTATCCGTTTTTCGCGAATGCGGAATAACGAGCTGGAACAACAGCGCATAGAGACAGCGTCGCTCGCACCTACCAGTGCAGGCAACACGACAGAAGCCGGGCAGATAGATTCTGCAGACGGAGCTCAGGACGATGTCCGAGCCGTGGATTTCATCAGTCAGAATGAAAAACTGTCGAGCGCAGCTCCAATCAATGCCGCTCCCGCGGCAGCAGTCTCTCTGCCGTCATCAGGCATCTCTGTGCGGGTTAACCAGCGCTGATTACGGAGTCGCCGGCCTTCAGTCAGGCCAGGCGACTACGAATGATATCTCTTGCCTTCTTACCCATGAGCAACAACTGACGATCTCTGTGCCAGGTCTGCTGAAATTTGGCTGGAAGGGAAATTTGCAATAGTTCTTCAATAAGCGCATCAAACGCATCCAGCTGAGACCTATCATACCCCGTCGCGCCCGTACGATAGCCGTCCGCTAAAACCTTCATGCACTGAATCAGACTCTGGTGATCATGATAAGCTTCAGATACCCGCAAAACCCAGCCCGCAAAGGCAAGCAATACCATGACGTCTTCGTGGTAGCGAAAGGGTTTGTTAATGCACTGGTGAGCATCCTCTGCAAGGTACCCTGAATCTACCGGACTCGCGGTAAAATCGACCACATGGTGAGGCAGTTCAGGAATGACCGGCTGACCCGGTTTAGCAGGATGAGGAGAAACCCCATCTGCTTTCGCAGAGACGCGCTGACAAATGAGGCCTGACGCGGATCGCGCAATCACATACAGCCAGTCGATACCGTCCATTGCGAGCATGGCATGACTTTTCCGACCGCTGACAGCACCCGCCTCTATAGAAGTTTCCATTTCGGAAAGTGAGCGCAATCCTTTTTCTGACACACAAAGGCAGGCCCACTGCTCCGGTGGCAAGGCAGGGTCTACGGCCCTCATGGCAATCTGATAGGCAGAGAGAAAAGCAGAAGCTGGAATGTCGGAGCGTAGTCCGGCAATAATGGCTGCCTCAGCAGGTGAGGCAGTACGAAGTAACCGAGCCAGGTTGATCCTCAACGTATATGGCGTCGTCACTGAGAGTGCGGGCATTTCTAAAGCCCGCACCCAGAGCTCAGGCAACATACAGATTAACCACCACTCATCGCGTTCTGAATACGATCGAGGCGAATCTGAATATCCTCAATCTCGAGTTTCATATTGGTCAGGTCATCATAACCAACAGAGCCGCCAGATGAAGGTCTGCTCTCCATATTCGCAACATCGCTGCGCAGGCTTTTGATACTGGAGCCCAGCATTTCGATATTCTCTTTATTCTGAGCTATGGAAATTTCCAGACCGGATGGCAAGGCTGCCACAGCATTCTCAAGTTCAGTCACTTTAGAACGGAGAGCTTTCAGATCCGAAGCACTGGCGCCAGATGCGCTGTTCATTGCAGTATTCAGGTTGCCCAGTTTTGCCGCATTGGCATCGATGTCAGCCCGGTTCCGCTTACTGGCGAGGTCCCAGAGTTTACGAATTTCATTATCCTGTTCGCGCAGTACAACCTTAAGGGCATCCACCGACAAATTGGCATTCTCACCCGATGCTGAGAGACGGTTTTCCAATGCCTCAATCTTACTGCCCTGCTGGAGAAGAATTTCCTGAGCGGCTGCGTACTTCTGATCAGACTTCTGCAGAAGCGTGTACATATAACCCGCGGCGCCTAGTGCACCCAGTGCAATCACAAGACCTGCCGCAGCCAGCCCGGAGGAGGCTGATGAGCCCGATGCTTTTGACGCGGCGGCAGGTGGAGGTGGCGGTGTCGCTGCTGCAGCATCTGCCGGAGCGCTTCGCTTCGCAGCTCCCGCTTGCGCAAGGCGTTGCTGAGCCTGGCGCCGTAACTGTTGTTGGCGCAGCGCGATTTCTTCCTCAGTCGGTTTCATTTTTTCTACCTTTATTGTTATTGGCCTACTACTGCTTCCCCACAGCACCATCGAAGCCGGACAAACATGCGCCCGGCTAACCGGAAAAGTTTGCTCAGTTTGTGCAACAGATATTTCCATCGCCCTGGCAACGGCTCCCTGCTTCCGGCGCACTTGCGCGCCTCAACATACCTCAAACCCACGCCAGCTGGGAACATGTAGTGTCCATGAATGTCTACCAGTTGGCAATTTGTAAAGAATTGATCAAGAAGACCTCTATAAACAAGGGGTTATAACGACGTAGCCGGTAATAAGGGCCGGTGTTATTATTTTGAGGAATATAAAAGACGGGCTATTGAAAAGATACTTTTCGACCCCATGTAGGTCGTAACGGACATTTCAAGAGATCCGGCAATCAACCTGAAAATGGAGAGAGACCATGGCGTTCGAACTTCCTGCACTGCCTTACGAAAAAAATGCACTGGAGCCACACATTTCATCTGAGACTCTGGACTTCCACTACGGCAAGCACCACAACACCTACGTTCAGAAGCTGAACGGTCTGGTTGAAGGTACTGATCTCGAAGGCAAAAGCCTGGAAGACATCATCAAGACTTCTTCAGGTGGCGTTTTCAACAACGCAGCTCAAATCTGGAACCACACTTTCTACTGGAACAGCCTGAGCCCTAACGGTGGCGGCGAGCCAACTGGCGCAGTTGCTGATGCCATCAATGCAGCTTTCGGTTCTTTCGAAGACTTCAAAGCTAAATTCAACGATATGGCTGTGAACAACTTCGGTTCAAGCTGGACTTGGCTGGTGAAGAAAGCTGACGGTTCTCTGGACATCGTAAACACCTCTAACGCTGGCACGCCGATCACTGAAGGCCTGACTCCACTGATCACTGTTGACCTGTGGGAACACGCTTACTACATCGACTACCGCAACGTTCGTCCTGATTACCTGAAAGGTTTCTGGGCGCTGGTTAACTGGGACTTCGCGAACGAAAACTTCGCTAAGTAATTCAGTGCCAGAATAAAAAGGGAGCTATGCTCCCTTTTTTTGTGTCTGCCCTCCAAGGAAACTAATCATGTCTTTTAATCTGCTGCTAGCTTCCAGCTCACCGTATCGGGCAGAGCTTCTTAAGCGTCTGCATATTCCATTCAGTCAAGCATCGCCAGACATTGATGAGACGCCACTTGCAGACGAAACACCCCAGGAGTATGTGTTGCGTCTGGCTAAGGAAAAAGCACGAGCATTACACACCCGTCATCCAGACAGCTGGATTATCGGCAGCGATCAGACCTGTGTAATCGACGGCCAGCCGGTGGGCAAGGCAGGTACAGAAGAAAAAGCACTTGGGCAGTTAAAGCGTGTTAAAGGCCAGAAGATCACTTTTCTAACAGGCCTCTGCCTGCTGTCACCAGCGGGCGATGAATACACGCTGACGGAGCCTTTTCATGTGCACTTCAATGATCTTTCGGATGAAGCCCTGAAACGCTACATCAGTATCGAACAGCCGTTAGACTGTGCCGGTAGTTTCAAAGTCGAAGGATTAGGGATCACGCTCTTTTCAGCGCTGGAAGGACGGGATATGAACGCCCTGATCGGGCTGCCTATGATAGGCCTGTGTGAATTAATGCGTCAGGCAGGTTTAGAGCCACTGGCATTAGCGGAGGCCTGAGCCTCCACCCGCCAGCATGAATCACTTGTTCTGCATCGGCAGGCCTTTAAACAGGCGCTGTAGTTGCATGTCGGCTTCATCGATACCGAGTTCTTCAGAAACGGTAAACTCCCAGATGCCGTTAAATTTCTCGCGAGTAAGGTCTTTCGCTTTACCGCCATCACCAACGATCGTTGGGCGCAGGAACACCATCAGATTACTCTTCACCTGATTCACGCTCTTCGAGCGGAACAACCAACCCAGCAAAGGAATATCTCCCAGCAGCGGCACCTTGCTGACAACTTCGCGTACGTCATCACGAATCAACCCACCCAGCACGATGGTTTCGCCATCATCAGACAGAATCATGGTTTTGATTGAGCGCTTATTCGTGATCAGGTCGGCACTACCCGCGACGGTCGTGTTTGAAACCGATTCCGCAGTTGCTTCAACTTCCAGGCGAATCGCTTCACCATCATGAATGTGAGGAATCACTTTCAACGTCACACCCACATCCTGGCGGTCAATGGTCGTGAACGGGTTCGTGTTGGTGCTTGATGCCGTCTGGCCAGTCACGAACGGAACGTTCTGACCAACAACAATCTCAGCTTCCTGGTTATCCAGTGTCATGATGCTCGGCGTTGAGAGCAGATTGGTTGAAGAGTTACTCTTCAGCGCCTGAATAATCACACCAAAATCAATATCACCACCCGACTCTTTAAAGCCACCAATGGTCAGGCCTTGCCCAACGGCAGAAGCATAGTCACCTGTGGCCACACCGGTAGCGATGGTCGCAAGGCCCGGTCCAGCGTTGTTGAAATTCGTGCCTGCAACCGGAGAATCCAGATCACCACGTACCCACTGAACACCAAGAGCATCGCTGGTATCGCCAGTTACTTCAATAATTGCCGATTCGATCAGCACTTGTGCACGACGCACATCAAGGGAATTTACCAGCTCCTGTACTTCTTTCAGGATGGAAGGCTCAGCACGGACAACCAGAGCGTTCAGGTCTTCGTCGGCATGAATACCAATATCACCTTTAACTTTCGCTTCGTCACCAGAACCTGACGCTTCACCCATCAGGTTCTTCAGCATTTCCGCCAGCTTGGTTGCGTCGGCATATTGCAGGCGGATCACCTGAGCGCTGCCGCTGAAATATGACGGCTGGTCAAGCTGTTCGATCAGACCACGAATACGTTCACGCGCCGTTTTCTCGCCCTTGATAATCAGGCGGTTACTGCGCTCATCGGCAACGACACGAATGCTGCCTGCCGTGTTGTTGTTATCGGTCGTGCCCTGCGACACCTTCGAAGGATCGAGGCTTTGCAGCATGGTAACAACATTGCCTACCCAGGCTTCTTTCAGCTGAACCACTTCCAGTTCTTCTGAGCCCGAACGGTCCAGTCGGTCAATAATTTCTTCGATGCGGTTAATATTGATTGCATGGTCAGAAATGATCAGTGCATTCGCGGATTTCACGCCAGCCAGGTGACCGTACTTGGCAACCAATGGACGCAGAATAGGTACCAGATCCAGCGCCGGCGTATTCTTGATCATAATGACTTTGGTCAGCAGTTCCTGACTGTCGATCGCCGCACGCTCTTCAAGGCTGCGGCCCGCCTGCTTCACATCATTCTGCTGAATCACCAGAGTGACATCGCCCGCAGGAACAGCAGCGAGGCCATGGATCTGCAACACGGATAAGAAAAGCTCATACACGCCTTCCTGATTCATTGGCTCGCTGGAGAGCACACTGACCTTGCCCTTGACCCGTGGGTCAAGAACAAAGCTTTTACCAGTAATATCAGCAACCTGACTGATGAACGCCTCGATATCGGCATCCTTCAGGTTAATCTGCCAGCTTTCCTCTGCCTGCAGCGGCATAGCCATGCCTGCCATCAGCAACATGGCTATCAGCCAACGTCTGAGCAACATCAGTTCCGAGCTCCAAAACTCTGATTAATCATAAAACGACTGTTGCCGCGCTGAACTTCAATCTGCGCGCGGCCTTCCTGCATCACCTGATCAAGCAATGCCTGATCAGACGACGCGTCTCCTAACTGCTGCCCGTTAATCGAGAGCAGTACATCACCGGGTTTCATTCCGGCTTTCAATAATATTGAGCTGTTATCAACCCGATAACCTTCACCAACGCCCACAGATTCAAGCCCCAGACCGTCGATCACGGCTTCTGGTGATTCTGTCGCGGCTTCACTGGCAATGCCCATAAAGTCAGACGGACGACGAATACGGCTGAAACGATCACGAAGCTGAGAAGCACGCTCTTCACGTACCTCGCGTGGCGCCGGTTCCGGTGCACGGGCAGAAACACCAACACCACGCGCTGAGAACTCTTCAAACTTCAGAGTTTCCAACTTACCCGCGGTATCAAGAATCACTTTATCGGGATACACACCTGCCAGTTTAGTACGGCCCTGAACCACATCACCCACACGGTAGAAGTCGCCCTTACCACCTTTCTGAGCAATGATCGCACTCGACATTTCAGCCGTGCTTGATTGCATGACACCGAGAAGCTCGAGGCGTAGGCGGGTATCCGGTGCATCTACTTCTTTTACAGCCACGACGGGCTCGGCACCGACTTCACCAAATAAGTGGTATTGTGCGGCACTGACCTGAGGCGTTTTAGCGACGGAGGACTGCCCTGCCACAGGTGCTTTCAATATAATTGGCTCGGGTGCCAGCACCATCCAAAAGATCTTCGCCAGTAGCCAGGCCGTCAACAAGGTGAGCACAACGTACGCAAGGCGCTTCGCCCAGCGTTGCCACGGGGTCAATTCAACAGACTGATTCACTACAGCGACCATCGTTTATCAAAGCGCTCAGGTTATAGAAACTTCTGCGACACTTCAAAAATAACCGTGTCTGCATCTGCTTGTTTGTCAGGCCAGCTCTGACCTGCAATATCCACGGCACGACGCAGTACTGTCATGCCCCCCCAACCGTCTTCCTGAAGAAATAGCTGCCCAAGAGGTTCACCATCGGCTGTCGCCACAGGCACAGTCACTTTAGGCCCGTCCATAACGATGTTCGCCACCAGCATCGGGAGTTCAGTATCAATTGACTGGCGCTCTACGCGTGCACGAAGCTGACCGCCCGAATACACCAGCTGTCCGGAAATATCGTTGATGCCCTGATCGGCAATGGAGATATCTGCATTGAGGCGGCTCAATTCAAAGCTGCCATCAAGATTCGCCCGTGCCTGCATTAACAGAGGCGCCAGTGCCGACGAATCCAGATAACCATTCAGATCTTCAATAATGACGCGTTCAGGCAAGCCTGCGTATAACCCTGTTGCCTGTGCTGCACCTGTCAGGCGAATGTTTTCGCCTTCGGCGTTGATAGCCAGGTCTGCGTTGCCGAGCAGCAGCGACAGCGGGCTTAATTCCCAGTCAGCGGCAATCGTACCGGCCTGAGGCACACCAACATCCGCGCGACCCTGCCACAATGTGCCAGTCGGATTCTGAATCCGCACAGGCAAGTCCCGGGCGTAGGGCTCGGCGTATTTCCAAAGGAAGTGGATAGGTGTGGTAGCAACCACTATCAGGATGAAAGCCAGCAAACCAAGCAGTATGTACCACTTTGCTGACCATACGGCACGCAGCATAATTTTTATTCTGTCCTTGTTTCCGGTCGGACATTCTACCAGCAGGGGATGTAAATTTAACCTGACTTCAAACAGATGGCGTAAATAATGGTCAACCAGCCTGTGTATTCAGACACAATAAGAGCAGGTTAACAGGGTTTTATGACAGCCGTGTAACAAAAATGTCTTTTTTGATCCGGCTTCAGGAGCCCCCGATCAGTTCAGCCGCGGGGGTTAGTTTGAGCTTAAGGGAGAAGGCACGATCACCACTGATCAGCCGCAGCTTCTGAGGGCGGGACAGTTTCTTCACCTGTCTCTCAGCCCGCAGCGCATCTCCATGCGCACCAGCGACCGCGACGAAACGCAAAGCCAGTGGCCCTTTGCCCCTCAGAAAACGTGCGGTGCGGCGACCATTACTGCAATGCTCTTTGAAGCGACGGCTTACATCCAGCGTGATCCCGCAGTAGAGATGCCCGCTGGCGGTTTCTATCAGGTACAGATACCAGAGGTCGGTTTCGTCGACGCTACCGACTTGATCCATCGTTGTTTTCTCTGCCACCGCTTTACCGTATGGTGTGCCGCAACTCATAAGCTTTTACCGGACAACCGCATGCATTCTGTTTTCCGTGATCCTATCAGTGGCCTTACCCATCTGGCCGGGGCTGTTTTTGCCATTGTTGCACTCGGTATTCTGATGGCAAGAGCCGCGATGTACGGCGAGGTCGTGCATATTGTCTCATTCGCAGTTTTCGGCGCAACACTGTTTCTGATGTTTGCAGCCAGCGCTCTGTACCATCTGATTCACGCGTCAGAGCAGGTGATTCTCTGGCTCAAACGCATCGATCATATTGCGATCTTTCTGTTAATTGCCGGCACCTACACCCCTTTCTGCCTGATTCCTTTGTACGGCAATACGGGCCTGATCTTACTTGTTGCCGTCTGGAGCTTGGCGCTTGCAGGCATCGCTCTGAAGCTATTCTGGATTTCAGCGCCACGCTGGCTATCAACTCTGATCTATGTCGGTATGGGCTGGCTGGTCGTGTTCGCGTTTGAGCCAGCAATGACGCGCGTACCCGAAGGTGCTTTATGGTGGCTGCTCTTCGGTGGCATCGCCTACTCTGTAGGCGCCATCGTCTATGCGCTGCGCTGGCCTGACCCATGGCCACGCTGGGTCGGATTCCACGAAATCTGGCATATCTTCGTCATGGCTGGCGCTTTCTGCCACTTCTGGGCCATCGCCTTCCACCTGTCTCATGTCCCGGTAGGGGCTGGCGTATGAACGCGAACGGACTCTACATCAACCACAGAATTACCATCCCCTGGGCTGAAGTCACCCTGAAAGCTATACGGGCACAGGGAGCGGGCGGTCAGAACGTGAATAAAGTGGCTTCGGCCATTCATCTTCGTTTTGATGTGCGACGCTCGTCGCTACCTGAGGATGTGAAAGAAGAAGTGCTCAAACTGGATGACCAGCGCCTGACACAGGACGGTACTATCATCATCAAAGCGCAGCGTTTCAGAACACAGGAGAAAAACCGCGAAGATGCCCTGCAACGGTTACAGCAGCTGATTCGCTTCGCTATGAAGAAAGATAAACCCAGAGTAGCAACGCGACCAACAAAAGCATCACAACGCCGCCGGGTTGATAAGAAAGTACATCGAGGTCAAATTAAATCTATGCGCGGCAAAGTCCAATAATAACCGTACTGGCCGCCATTACTTACTGGTGCGCCGGTGCTTACGAATAGTCGCATAGGCGCTCTGGATCTCCTGCGCTTTCGACTTAGCACGCTCAAGCTCTGCCGCCGACACTCCACGGGCGACAAGCTTATCAGGGTGGTACTCACTCATCAGGCGGCGGAACGTCTGCTTCAATTCTTCGTCAGAAACATCCGGCGCTAATCCGAGTACATTGAAAGCACGCCGTACCTCACGGCTCATCATCAACTCAGGACGACGCGGTTGAGATGTCTGTTGCGCGCGCTCCTGAGGCCGCGCTTTTTTCTCCCAGTCCGTTGAGCCCTCGCCCCGGCTCAACCACCAGTAAAAACGGAACGGGGGAATGCCGAAAGCCCTGCCAACCTGCTTCAGTACCTTGCGCTGCGCACGTTTTACCCGGCCATCTGCACGCGCTACTTTCACCAGTAACGAGAAGAAGACCTCGTGCTGGTTCGGCGGTAATCCAGCTTCCAGCGCTTTCAGATCACGCTCCAGGCGATAACTGCTCTGCTTACCCTCACCAAACAGACGAATGGCCAATGCACGACGGTCACCGGTCATTCCCAAGGCTTCGATCACGCCTTCGGCGGCGGCAATTTCTTTTTCGCTGATGCGACCATCCGCTTTAGCAAGATGCCCCATCACGCGGAACAGAGCACTCATATGCTCCTGAGCCATTGGGCCTGCCGGACCACTGCGCGCCTTTTCAGCCAACCGGTCTAACAGGTGTCCGGCAATCGCACCAATCACCAGCCCGAACGGCCCACCGGACAACAGGCCTATGGCTGCACCTGACGCTTTTCCTACCCAGACACGATTACTATTCGCCAACGGTTTCAATCGTCACCACCGTCTTGGTTAAGTAAATCGTTCTCCAAAGTCTTCAGTCGCTCGGGGGTGCCGACATCGACCCATCGGCCATTCATCAGCTGACCTGCGAGCCGGTCCGTCGTCATGGCCTCTCGCAACATGGGTGCTAGTGGATAGGCGCCCGCCGACGCGGATGCCCATAGTTCAGGTTTAAGAACGCTGACCCCACTGAACGTCAGCTGCGGCTCATTGACCACCCGCCCGGCCTGCAACGCAAAATCGCCCTTCGGATTATGATCCGGGTTATTGACCAGCCAGAGGCAACCAAGGTCAGTTTCATTCAGCTCATATTGAGCCGCCTCGGTGTAATCCCAATCAGTCCAGACATCACCATTGATAAGCAGAAAAGGCGCTGCGCCAAGAAGCGGTAATGCCTGATAGACCCCACCACCGGTTTCAAGCGCGTCGGTTTCAGCGGAGTAGTGAATAGTCAGCCCCCACGCACTGCCATCCCCCAGGTGCTGCTCTATCTGTTCTCCCAACCAGGCATGATTAATCACCACCTCTTTAATGCCTGCCGCAGAAAGCTTCTCAAGATGGTGCACGATCAGGGGTTTACCACACAGCGGAATAAGGGGCTTGGGGCATGTATCTGTCAGCGGCGCCATTCTGGTGCCACGACCTGCCGCCAGAATCATAGCCTTCATGACAGGCCTTTCTCCATCGCTGGGAGAAATCGGTCATCGAGCCACTGACAGAAGGCCGAAAATTCATAATACCGTCCCGCGACTTCGCGCAGATACACGCAGGTATTAGGGATATCCGCCAGATAACCTGCCTTGCCATCACGGATGTTAAGGCGGGCGAAGATACCCGCAGCTTTGAGATGTCGCTGCATCCCCATCAGGTCAAACGCTCTGGAAAAGGCGTCATATGGCATATCCAACACGCCCGCCACTGAAGCTTTCTCGTGATAGTAGGCGGTCAGCTCATCAACGATCTGATGTGGCCAACGCACGTAGCAGTCACGCAATAGCGACACGAGATCGTAGGTGACAGCCCCCTGAACAGCATCCTGAAAGTCGATAACACCCAGGGCACCATCTGCACAAAGCATCAGATTCCGTGAGTGGTAATCACGATGCACGACCACCTGCGGCTGAGCCAGCGCTGAATCAACCAGAATATCCGTAACATCAGCCATCAGTCTGTGTTCATCGGCCGACAGAGACAGCGAAATCTGACGTTCGCACAGCCAGTCGGTGAACAGAGAAATCTCCTGACGCAGCAGTGCGGCATCATATACTGGCAACTCACCGGCCTTGAGTTTCTGGATGTTGATCAGCTCATCGATAGCGAGTTTGTACAACGCAAGTACGCGTTCATGGTCGGCACCATCGTGAAGCGCCGGCCAAAGCAGTTTATCGCCGAAGTCCTGTAGTAACATGAATCCCTGAGCGATATCTTCGCCTAAAACTGCGGGCACATTCACACCCTGCTCTGACCAGCTGCGAGCGATCGCAATAAACTTAGGGTTATCTTCTTTCTCTGGAGGTGCATCCACACAGATCCAGCTGGAATCGGCGCCCGTCAGTCGAAAATATCGACGAAAACTGGCATCGCCCGAAACTACTGACAATTCTGCGGTCAGATCTTCACCGGTAAGTTGCTGAATCTGATTTACTGCCCAATGCGCAAGGTTGTCCCTTCGCTGATCCATGCTGGCCTCTCGGTGTCAGTCGTTCTAGAATTGGACCCCAGAATTGGCGCCCTGATAAGCCGCTAAAGATAACACACTTCATTCCGGAATCGCGCCTGCTGCCCTACATGACTGACCTGAACCGAACATCTCAGTATCTACTCCTGTACTTTCGCCTGTACCTGCGCCCGCGCTTGCATCTCCCGTGCCTGTATCTATTGCTACCTGCGCTCGCCACCGGCCTGAGCCACCACGCATTGGCCGACTCTGCTGGGCAGTTCAACTATGAAGCCCTCGGCTGGACTCCAAGATCGCAGCTCCCGGCGGAACAGGCTGAAGCGCTCCCGGAGTTCTGCACAGGTGCCTACGTTGTCACCACACCTGTGGCTCTCGATACCGACCGGATTGAAGCAGAAGCCGATCAGGGTACTTTAACCCGTGCCGGTGAAATTGAACTGAACGGCGATGTTGTATTTCAGCGACGCGATCAGCTTCTCAAAGCTGACTACGCGCATTGGTTTCCTGAGCAACAGGTGGCTAATTTCACGGGCAATGTGTCCATTACCTCACCGGGCATGACGCTAGGCGGCGACAACGCTCGTATCGACGACGCACAGGGCGACATAGAACTGAACCACAGCGCCTGGGTCATTGCCGACCGTCACCTGCGAGGAACCGCTGAACAACTGGGATCCCCCCAGGATCAGGTACTGGAAATGAAAGGGGCGACTCTGACCTTCTGCGAACCCGGCCACAACGACTGGGACATCGCAGCCAGCGAACTGCGACTGGATCAGAACGAAGGATTTGGTACGGCGTGGCACACTCGACTCAGGGTCGCCGAGGTACCGATTCTGTACATACCGTATTATCGCTTCCCGATTGATGACCGGCGCCTCACCGGCTTCCTCGACCCGTCACTGTCTGTGAACGGCATGGGTCAGGCGGAAGATATTCAGATTCCTTTTTATCTCAATATCGCACCCAATCTGGATGCCACCATCACCGCCCACCACGTGCTTGACCATGGTTTGTTGTGGGAGAACCAACTACGACACAAAACGGCGCTTTTCGGTGATGGCGAGCTGAATTACGGCATCCTCGCAGACGACGAAGAAACCGGCGAAGAACGTTCTCTGGTGAATTACTCACAAACGGGTCGCTGGGGCCGTCACTGGAGCCACGAATTTCTCTACAATAATGTCAGCGATGAGGACTACTTCTCCGACATGAACCCGAGTGCCTCTGTGTACCGGGCTTCCCACCTGCCTAGAAGGGGCCTGGTTCGCTACGATACAACACCGGTAAAGGCGACTTTCCTGGCTGAGAGCTTCCAGACGACGGACGAAGACATCTCGCTCAGCAACCGTCCGTATCGCCGCCTGCCTCAGGTCGGCCTGACACTCACGCCAACACTAGAGTCAGGTTGGACGCTGAAGCAAACCGTGCAGGCCACCCGCTTTAACCGTGAAAGCTCCGCCGTGATCGACGGTAATCAGCAGACGCTCAGTGGTCGCGCCGCTCTTAACGGTGATCGTTTTCTGTCGGACACCCGCATCGCCTACCCGATGACACAGCCATACGGTTTCTTAACGCCTGCACTGGATTACCGCTATCGCAGCTACCGGCTTTACGATGCAGAGCCTACCGACGACGATGAAACGCCAACGTTCGGAGCACCGCGCGTGACCCTCGACGGCGGCCTCTTCTTTGAACGTGAAACCAGCGCCTTCAACACTGACTACATTCAGACTCTGGAACCTCGCGTGCTGTATGCGTACAGCCCCTACCGGGGCGGTCAGGAAGATATTCCGGCCTTCGATACCAAAGCCACCAGCGTCACCTACTCAAGTTTATTCAACGGCGACCGCTTTACTGGCGGTGACCGCCTGGCCGACCTGAATCAGATCAGCACCGGTGTCACAACACGCTATATACGCGACGATGGTCTGGAGCAGTTCAGGGCTGGCGTAGGTCAGATCTGGTATTTCCGCGATCGTGAAGTGAACATCAACGAGACCGAAAGCGACTACCTTGAGCGCCATACATCCAGCACCCTGGGCGAAGCGGAATGGAACCCAAACAACGACTGGACAGTCTTCTCTTTTCTCGAGTGGGATTCGCATCAGGACTACTTCCGTCAGCAACGCTACGGTGTCCGCTTCCGTGATGAAGCGAATCATATGTTAAGCCTCAGCAATACACGCACCGAGAGCCGCGACCCTGACACTGAAACTAGCTACAATACGCACCAACTTGATGCCAGTGCGTTCTGGTCTCTGAACGATCGTTGGGCGCTATTTGCAAGGCAGCTTCGTGATCTGAAACACTATGAGACGGGAGAACGTCGCCCGGAAGACCCGGTTCTGGAGTCTCTGGCCGGATTCGAATATCAGAATTGTTGCTGGCGAGCACAATTCACCTATCGGGAAAGTTCACCCCGCAGCTCAGGGGAGTTCTCAACCGAAAAACGTTACGGCTTTATGCTGAGCATTCAGTTAAAAGGTCTTACCACACTGGGCAGCGGCACCGACAGCCTCTTGTCTGAAAGCATTTATGGATACTCAAGACGCCAATACCATGACTATTAAGCACCTGATTTTTTCTCTTCTGGCAATGACTGTCAGCGCCTTACTCCATGCAGAGCCTCAGTTGATCGATCGAGTGGTGGCTGTTGTCGATGACGACATCATCATGGAAAGCGAGCTAGAACAACGCATCAAAACGGTGGGTGTTCAGAGTAATCAGAACGAATTACCAGAAGCAGACACCCTGCGCGAACAGGTACTCGAGCGCATGATCACCGAAAGCGTGCAATTGCAGGTGGCGGATCGTGCCGGCATCCGCATCAGTGAGTCGCAGCTGGATGACGCGATGGGACGCATCGCAGCGCAGAACGGTATGAGCCTGGCCGAGTTTCAACAGGCCATGACCAGCGAAGGCGTATCTTTCGCCTATGCCCGTGAACAGATCCGCAATGAAATGCGCATCAGCCGGGTACAGCAGTATCAGGTCGGTGAACGCATCGAGATCACAGATCAGGATATCGATTACTTTCTGGCCTCGGATATTGGGCGTATCGCCTCGGCTGCAGAATACAGACTTCGCCACATTCTGATTTCAGTTCGCTCTGGTGCCGCACCACAGGAATACAAAGAAGCTGAAAGTAAAGCAGACAAGCTTGTGGCAGCGCTACGCGATGGCGCTGATTTCGGCAAAACTGCCATGGCCGAATCCCAGGGACGTACAGCCTTGAATGGCGGCGACATGGGCTGGCGTAAAGACGCTCAGCTACCATCCATTTTCGCGGACATCGCGCCTGAAATGAGCGTCGGCGATATCTCAGATCCAATCCGCACCGCCAGTGGTTTCCACATTATCAAGCTTGAAGACAAGCGCGGCGGCAACTCTCAGCTGATTCAACAGGCTGAAGTAAGACATATTCTGATTACCCCGAATGAAGTGCGCGATCAGGATCAGGCCCGTGAACTTATTAATCAGATTTATGAGCGCCTGAAGGCCGGTGCAGATTTCGCAGAGCTGGCTCGTGAATACAGTGATGACCCCGGCAGCGGTGCCAGTGGCGGTGACCTTGGTTGGGTCTCTCCCGGCGACATGGTGCCGGAATTTGAGCAAGCGATGGACGTAACACCAACCGGTGAGTTAAGTACGCCAGTGCGCAGTCAGTTTGGCTGGCATGTGCTTCAGGTGACCGACCGTCGTGAAGCCGACATCGGTGAAGAAGTGCAGCGTAACCAGGTGCGCCAGATGCTCTATGGGCGCCGCTTCGAAGAAGAACTTCCTATCTGGCTGCGTAAAATCCGCTCAGAAGCCTACGTCGATATCAAGGAACAGCCGTGAGTCTGCGCCTTGCCGTAACGGCGGGAGAGCCGGCCGGTATCGGGCCGGACCTCTGTGTTCAGATTGCCCAGGCTAAGCTGTCGACCGATCTTGTCGTTATCACAGACCCGGCCGTACTGGCCGACCGCGCAGATTCGCTGGGTCTGCCCCTGACTCTGCATACCTTTGGTGATGCCGGAGCGCAGTCGGGTAATGGTCACCTGACCGTCTTTCCTGTCACGGTCAATGCACCAGTCAGCGCAGGCGTTCTCAACAAAAAGAATGGTGCCTTCGTGCTAGAAACCCTGCGCATCGCAGCGGAAGGATGCCTTGATGGTCGCTGGGATGGCATAGTGACAGCACCGGTTCACAAAGGGGTTATTAACGAATCCGGCGTTCTTTTCAGTGGCCATACTGAGTATTTCCGTGATTACTGCGGCGTTGAAGAAGTCGTTATGATGCTCGCCACAGAAGACCTACGGGTCGCTCTTGTTACCACCCATCTACCGTTAAAAGATGTCGCCGATGCCTGCACTGGTGATCGCATTCAACGTGTCAGCCGGATTCTCAACAACGACCTGCAGCAATTCTTTGGTGTGGCTGCACCGCATATTCTGGTAGCAGGCCTGAACCCGCACGCGGGTGAAGACGGCCACCTGGGTCGCGAAGAAATCGATACCATCATTCCTGCCCTGAATGCACTGCGGGAAGAAGGGCTCAACCTGACAGGCCCTCTGCCTGCAGACACTCTGTTTACCCCCAAGTATCTGGATAACGCCGACGCGGCGCTGGCGATGTATCACGATCAGGGGCTGCCTGTTCTTAAATTTCACGGCTTTGGCCGGGCTGCCAATATCACCTTGGGGCTGCCCATCGTCCGTACCTCTGTTGATCACGGCACCGCGTTAGATCTTGCTGGCACAGGTAAGGCTGACAGCGGTAGCCTGCACACCGCTATTCAGGTCGCCACTCAGATGGCAGCCAACCGCAGAAAGGAAATAACCCAATGAGTAAACACACACCCAAAGCCCATGGCCACAAGGCCCGGAAGCGCTTTGGCCAGAACTTTCTGCACGATCAGCACGTAATCGGAAAAATCGTAAAAGCGATCAGCCCGAAACCGACGGATTGTCTGGTAGAAATCGGGCCAGGGATGGGCGCACTGACTGAGCCGCTGCTGGAAACCTCTGGCAAGCTGGACGTGGTCGAGCTCGACCGCGATCTGATTCCGATTCTGCGTACTAAGTTCTTTAATTATCCGGATTTTCGTATCCACGAAGGCGACGCCCTTAAGTTCGACTTCAATACAATTCTGGAGCCGGGCCAACGCCTGCGTATTGTGGGCAACCTGCCCTATAACATTTCGACGCCGCTGATTTTTCATTTCCTGAGCCACCATAAAATGGTTCAGGACATGCACTTCATGCTGCAGAAAGAAGTCGTCGAGCGACTAGGCGCAGTGCCGGGCAACGGTGACTACGGTCGCCTGAGCATCATGGCGCAGTACTACTGCAAAGTAGAACCTCTGTTTATTGTCGGGCCGGGCGCATTTAACCCGCCACCTAAGGTCGAATCTGCCATTGTGCGCATGGAGCCATACGAAGAGCTGCCGTTTCCGGCAAAAAACCACAAGATACTTGAGCGCGTAGTGCGTGAAGCCTTCAGTATGCGACGCAAAACTATCCGCAATACATTGAAAAATCTCATTGATGCCGCCACCCTTGAAAGTATTGGTATTGATACTGGCCTGCGCCCAGAGAATCTGACACTGGAGCAATACGTCACCATTGCAGACAAGGTTGCAGAGCTACTGAAGGAGTCATCCGATGAAGCTTGAAGACACCGTCAATGTTGAGGTGGAAACCGAATACCTCGAAGAGCAGTCACTGCCAGAAGATGACCGCTTTGTATTCGCTTACCACATCAGCATCACCAACCGCGGTGATCAGGGAGCAACACTGCGGACGCGCCATTGGTTCATCGCCGACGGCAATGCCGATGTTCAGGAAGTAAAAGGTGAAGGCGTTATTGGCGAACAGCCTACCATTGAGCCCGGTGAGACCTATCGCTACTCATCAGGATCAGTCCTGCAGACACGCGTCGGTAGCATGCGCGGCTACTATGTGATGGAAGCGGACGACGGCACCCTGTTTCATGCGACCATCCCTGTATTCACCCTGGCTCTACCCAACGCACTGAACTGATGGCTACCTACGCGATTGGCGATCTGCAGGGCTGTTTCGAGCCGCTACAAAGACTGCTCAGCGAAATACGTTTCGACCGTAATAACGACCACCTGTGGTTTGCAGGCGATCTGGTTAACCGTGGCCCGGAGTCGCTGGAGTGCCTGCGCTTTATTCAGCAGTTAGGGCACAGAGCCACCGTCGTACTCGGCAACCACGACCTGCACATGCTGGCCTGCTACTACAGTGATCGTAAAACCAAGGGCGGCGATACACTGAAACACGTATTCGAGGCACCGGATGCCGGTTTTCTGATGGACTGGCTGCGGCATCAGCCTCTGGTTCATTACGATGCTGCGCGCAATTGGTGCATGAGCCACGCGGGGCTGCCACCTATGTGGTCAGCACGCAAAGCCCGCCGTCTTTCACAGGAAGTTGAATACATTCTTCAGAACGACTGCAAAAACTTCTTTCAGGGCATGTATGGCAACCAGCCAGACCTGTGGGACAAAAGTCTGACAGGCATTGACAGAATACGCCTGATCATCAATTACTTAACACGTATGCGCTTCATTGACCAGGAAGGCCGCCTCGATCTGAAAACCAAAGAAGGTGCCGGGAGTTCACCCCAGGGGTTTATCCCCTGGTTCAGACATCCGCAGAGAAAATCAGCGGATACCCGGCTGGTATTCGGGCACTGGGCCGCTCTGGAGGGAAATGCCGATGTGCGCAATGTATGGGCTCTGGACACAGGCTGTGTCTGGGGTGGCTCCCTCACGGCATTGCGCCTTGAGGATCAACTACGATTCAGCGTGCCCGCGCAGGCTGACAACTAAGAGAGACCCCAATGAACTTTGAACGAATTAATATCGCGGAAGCCAAATCTCTACTCGACGAGCCTGATGTGCGGATTGCCGACATCCGCGATGCCCATAGCTTCAATGATAATCACATTAAGGGCGCAGTAAACGTCGATAACGACAACCTGCCAGAGTTCATGCAGAACACACCGAAAGACGCTCCCCTGATCGTATGCTGTTACCACGGCAACTCAAGCCAGGGCGCCGCTCAGTTCTTTGCTGCTCAGGGCTACACCCGCGTATTCAGCCTCGATGGTGGTTTTGAAATGTGGAAAATGGCCGTTCCTGAATTGTGCGCTCGTTGAGCGCATCTCTCCCGCTTTTCCCATCCGGTAAATATCCCAGGAACACACAGCAGAAGAGGTAGGCTGTTTTTCTGATCTTGTGTGCTTTTATCTGGCTTTTCTGTCAAATCGTGTCTTTGATCACATTGGTCGACCAATAATGCTGCATGCCGGCACAAGCTGTGCATACTGAATATACGACGTCAAAGAAATATAAATTCTCTGGCCAACAACAACGAATAAGGGACATACTGGTCCCAGACATAGCAATTTTTTTACAGGGTTTTATGTAACGGAAACACATATTCGGACAGACCGATAAGGGGTGAACCATGAGCGTATTCAGTCGTTTCCAGGAGCGCTATCGCGACACGCAGGAAGAGGTAATGAGCCTTCAGGACTACCTTGAACTGTGCAAACAGGATCCCACCGTTTATGCCTCCGCGGCAGAAAGAATGCTAATGGCCATTGGTGAGCCAGAAATCATCGACACCTCCCGGGATCTTCGTCTGAGCCGGATATTTTCCAACAAAGTCATCAAGCGCTACCCAGCCTTCTCTGAGTTTTACGGTATGGAAGACGCCGTCGAGAACATTGTCTCCTATTTCCGTCACGCTGCGCAGGGGCTCGAAGAGCGTAAGCAGATCCTGTATCTGTTAGGCCCGGTCGGTGGCGGTAAATCATCTCTCGCCGAACGGCTGAAAGAATTAATTCAACGTATTCCTTTCTACGCCATTAAAGGTTCACCTGTTTTTGAGTCGCCCATGGGGCTGTTTGACCCCAACGAAGATGGGGCGATTCTGGAGGAAGACTACGGCATTCCACGCCGCTATCTTGGCAAGGTTATGTCTCCGTGGGCCGTCAAACGCCTCCACGAATTAGGCGGTGACATCAGTAAGTTTGAAGTCGTAAAACTTTACCCGTCCATTCTCGATCAGACTGGTGTGGCCAAAACCGAACCCGGTGACGAAAACAACCAGGACATTTCATCCCTGGTCGGTAAAGTCGATATCCGCAAGCTGGAAGACTATGCCCAGGATGACCCGGATGCTTACGCCTATTCAGGCGCACTCTGTCGTGCCAACCAGGGGCTGATGGAGTTTGTCGAGATGTTCAAGGCGCCTATTAAGGTGCTCCACCCATTGCTGACAGCGACCCAGGAAGGCAACTATAACGGCACCGAAGGCATGGGAGCGATTCCTTTCGAGGGCGTCATCCTCGCTCACTCAAACGAATCCGAGTGGCAGGCATTCCGGAACAATAAAAACAACGAGGCTTTCCTCGACCGTGTTTATATTGTGAAGGTCCCCTACTGCCTGCGCGTTGATGAAGAAATAAACATCTACAAAAAACTGCTGGAGCATTCGTCACTGGCTGAATCGCCATGCGCACCTGACACCCTGTCGATGTTGGCCCAGTTCACTGTACTTTCGCGCTTAAAAGTCCCCGAGAATTCCAGCGTCTACTCAAAGATGCGAATCTATAACGGCGAGAATCTGAAAGACACGGACCCGAAAGCCAAGTCGATTCAGGAATACAAAGATGGAGCTGGCGTCGATGAGGGTATGAGCGGCATCTCCACCCGCTTTGCTTTCAAAATTCTCTCCAAGGTATTCAATTTCGACTCAACCGAGGTAGCCGCCAACCCAGTGCACCTGATGTATGTCCTTGAGCAGGCGATTGAACAGGAACAATTCCCTGAGGAAACGCAGAATCGCTATCTGAACTACCTGAAGGAATACCTGGCCACCGAGTATGTGAACTTTATCGGTAAAGAAATTCAGACCGCGTACCTCGAGTCGTATGCCGAATATGGTCAGAATATCTTTGATCGTTACGTCACCTATGCCGATTTCTGGATTCAGGATCAGGAATATCGAGACCCGGAAACCGGTGAAATGCTCGACCGAGTATCGATCAATGAAGAACTCGAGAAAATCGAAAAATCCGCAGGCATCAGTAACCCGAAAGATTTCCGCAATGAAATCGTGAACTTCGTACTGCGTGCACGTGCCAACAATAATGGCAATAACCCCAGCTGGCAGTCCTACGAGAAGATGCGCTCCGTTATCGAGAAGAAAATGTTCTCGAATACTGAGGATCTTCTGCCGGTCATATCCTTCTCCGCAAAATCTTCGAACGAAGATCAGAAGAAGCACGACGACTTCGTCGCGCGTATGACCGAGCGCGGCTACACCGAGAAGCAGGTTCGCCTGCTTTCTGAGTGGTATCTGCGCGTTCGTAAGTCACAGTAATTGTCTGCGGGCACCTGTTCGCTGGGTGCCCGCTGAGAGAGGGTTGAATGTCATATATTATTGACCGACGCTTGAACGGAAAGAATAAAAGTATGGTCAACCGCCAGCGTTTCCTACGGCGCTATCGCGGCCATATCAAAGACGCAGTGCAGGATGCCGTAAACCGCCGTTCCATCACAGATATGGATCGCGGCGAGCAGATCAGTATTCCCACCAAAAATACGCACGAACCGCGCATCGGCCATGGACAGGGGGGCCGACAACACCGCGTATACCCAGGCAATAAAGAGTTCAATACCGGCGATGAACTGGAGAAGCCACGAGGTGGAGGCGGTGGCCAGGGTAGCGGACAGGCCAGTAATCAGGGCGAAGGCGAAGAAGACTTCACATTCGCCATTACCCGAGAAGAATTCCTGAATTATCTGTTTGATGATCTGGCACTGCCTAACATGGTGAAGCAGTCTCTTGCGCGCACTAAAAACTTCAAGACCCGTCGCGCTGGCTTTGTCTCTGAAGGCACACCAAACAACCTCTCGGTGGTAAAGTCGATGCGCAACGCCCATGCCCGCCGCATCGGAATGGGCGCTGGTAAGCGTCGCAAGTTAAAAGAACTTGAGGCTGCATTGGCTGATGCAGAAAACCGTGGCGACTCAGGTGCGGTTGCAACACTGAAAGCCGACATCGCTGATCTTCAGCGTCGCCTCAAGAAGATCCCTTTCCTTGACGATATTGACCTGCGCTATCGCAACCAGGTCAAAGTGCCCATGCCTACCAGCAAAGCCGTGATGTTCTGTCTGATGGATGTCTCGGGCTCAATGACGCAGGACGTCAAAGACATGGCTAAGCGTTTCTATCTGCTGCTGTATCTTTTTCTGGAGCGCAATTACGAACAGATTGAGATTGTATTTATCCGCCACCACACCAGTGCCAAAGAGGTAACCGAAGAAGAGTTTTTCTATTCGCGGGAGACAGGCGGCACCATCGTTTCCAGTGCCCTGAAACTGATGAATGAGATCGTAAAATCACGCTACGACGAAAATGAGTGGAATATCTACGCAGCTCAGGCATCGGATGGCGATAACTGGGATGATGACTCCCCTCAGTGCGCTGAAATCCTGCGAAACGAACTTCTGCCAGTAGTTCAGTACTTCTCATACATTGAGATTACGCCGCACAACCATCAGGCGCTTTGGGAAGCCTACCAGCAGGTCGGCAGTGAGTTTAAAAAGAACTTTGCGATGGCTCAGATCCGCGGTCCTGAGGATATATTCCCGGTATTCCGCGAGCTGTTCTCAAAAGAACAGTATGAGGAGGCAATATGAGTAACTACATATCCACCGATTCGGACTGGACCTTTGCACTCCTCGAAGAATACGACAGCGAAATAGCGCGCGTCGCGGCCCACTATCGGCTCGATACTTATCCGAATCAGATCGAAGTTATCAGTGCAGAGCAGATGATGGACGCTTACTCGTCGGTCGGTATGCCAATCGGCTACAACCACTGGTCCTACGGTAAGCAGTTTCTTGCTACTCAGAAAGGTTATCAACGCGGTCAGATGGGGTTGGCGTATGAGATCGTCATTAACTCCAATCCCTGTATTGCCTACCTGATGGAAGAAAACACTCTGCCGATGCAGGCACTGGTGATTGCTCACGCCTGTTATGGGCACAACTCATTCTTTAAAAATAACTACCTCTTCCGCACCTGGACGGATGCGGGCTCCATCATTGATTACCTGGTGTTCGCCAAAAATTATGTACGAAAATGCGAAGAGCGCTACGGTCAGGATGAAGTTGAGCAGGTTCTTGATGCCTGCCATGCTCTGCAGAATTACGGTGTCGATCGCTACCGCCGCCCCAAGCCAATTTCTGCGGCCGAAGAACGGATGCGTCAGGAAGAGCGTGAAGAAATCCGCCAGCAGCAACTGAACGATCTCTGGCGCACCCTTCCAACCAAAAAACAGAACGGAGATGCAGCCCAGAAGAAACGAAAATTCCCGTCAGAGCCGCAAGAAAATATTCTGTACTTTATTGAAAAAAATGCGCCTTTATTACAGCCATGGCAGCGTGAGCTGGTGCGTATCGTTCGTAAAATATCTCAGTACTTTTACCCACAACGTCAGACTCAGGTCATGAACGAAGGCTGGGCTACTTTCTGGCACTACACACTGCTGAACCATCTTTACGACGAGGGAAAAGTTAACGATGGTTTTATGATGGAGTTTCTTACTTCACATACCAACGTGGTGTATCAGCCTGGATTTGATTCACCCTATTTCAGCGGTATTAACCCCTACGCACTGGGCTTTAATATGTTCCAGGACATTAAGCGTATATGCGAAGACCCTACCGATGAAGACCGCGAGTGGTTCCCGGATATTGCAGGAAAAGACTGGCTGGATACTCTGCACTTTGCCATGCGTGACTTTAAAGATGAGAGTTTTATTCAGCAATTCCTGTCACCCAAGCTGATGCGCGACTTTCACTTGTTCTCTATTTACGACGATGAAGCGGCAGATCACTATCGCGTTGATGCGATTCATAACGACAGCGGTTTCCGCCGGTTAAGAGAAACCCTCGCACGCCAGTACGACCTGTCAGTGCGGGAACCGAATATTCAGATCACAAACGTTGATATTGAAGGCGACCGCTCAATCACCCTGAGGCACACGCAGCAGGATGGAATGCCACTCGCCGGAGATACGTACGAAGTGCTTAAACATATTCACCTGCTCTGGGGCTTTGATGTTCACCTGGAAAGCTGGGATGGCGATAAGATGCTGAAACGGATGAGCTGTCCGTCGATATCAGTAGAACTTTGATTTATTGCGCTGACTCAACAGCCGGGACCATCACCTACCAGGCAATCACCATATCATCACGCTGAATCGCTAAGCGCTCTGCAGGGCCGCCCAGCTCAGCAATTACAAACTGTGGCTGCACCTGCTTAACCACGGCTTCGGCGGCCATGTCAGTCAGCTCAGTACGAGGCTCCAGATCCAGGTTATAGAGAGTTCCTGTGCGATACACTTTTAATGTATCCCCCGGCCGTAAACCAGCGGCAGCGCTTGCTTCTATGTGCAGACGATTGCCGCGAGCCCTGACTATCCGGGCCATAAAAGGCTGGCAACGCAACATTTCGTCAACATCACCGGCTGCTCGCTTGAGAATATCAGCCACTTCAGTGCCGTAAGACGTCGCCCAGAACTGCGGCGTAGCAAAGCCGGTTTTCTCATTTCGCGGCGCTTCCCACTCGCCTTCTGTGCGGTATGAGCGCTGGAACAACATGGCGCCACTGAGCCCGTCATGAACAAACACATCCATCACAAAGTCCCGAGTCGGCGCAGTAGGAAACCCCATCAACCGACTGGCAAATCCGCTTTTCTGTGGTGTATGTAACGCCAGGTCACGAATCACACCGGACACCACATATTGAGCACCAAGCTGCGTCGCCAGCGCCACAGAGGTTGTCAGACGCTGCTGAGCGGTTTCTGCTGACGGCGCGCGCCGAGGATCCTGATAGAGGCTGATCCGGGTTGCGTCGAGCGCGTGCACGCCACCACCTGAATTGAGCTCCGCAGCAAGCCAGCGCGGTAAGCCCTGTTCAATATTTTCTAATCGCCCTAAAGTAGCCTGCTGTGGCTGCGCCAGTCCGAAACCTGCAACGGCCACGGCTTTCCGGTAACTCTGTACGGAGGCAGGACACAAGGCTGCTTCGTCGACGTCAGCACGAATCGTAACTTCGTACATGCCGTTCACTGTGTCTTCACGCAGGATCTCAACATCACTGACCTGCGAGCGTGTCGATACGCGCACAGTGTCTGCACTGACGACGCCCTTCTCCATCAACTGCATTCCGCTGATCTGTGCGCCTGCCTGTAAACTGGCCTGATGCAGCGCATCTTCCATCGCCTGCTCTCGTGCATACGACAGTGCTCCTTCAACCGGAGCACGACCAGTCACCTGCACTACTTCGGCCTGAATATAACCAAACGGGAGTGCCAGCAGTCCGACAAGTAACGAAGATAAACGGAAGCGTTTCATAACAAAATCCCTTACTCGATGAAGTAGAAGCCGCTTTCAGGCACAGAGGCTTCGCCCTGAACACGGTTACGCTGGCTCGCAGCAAACTGCTGAGCATCTCGCCCACCAAGAGGCACCCTGCAATCCACGTTAAAGCGTTGGTTGTCCATCGTCTGCAGGCAGTTACGGAAGCCCTGATCGATGATCATCTCAAGTACGGTTTCTGCACTGCCATCTGGCATCAGGTCAGTAGAAACTACCCGCGCACCATGCATATAGGTTTCTACATAGCTGCGAAACCTGTCGTTCTGTACGACCATATCGCGCACGGTAGTGCTGCCCTGAACAGAGGTACCGTATACCCGCTCGGCCATGGCCCTGTAGGCATCCATTTTGGACGCACGAATGGCCATCAGGCGCTTCTGAACCGACGACTGCTTAGCGGCGTCATCAATAGCGCCGTAGCCGACAACCCGGAGCACCATAGGCGCAACAGGGTCAATTTCCTGTTCGACGGGCTTAAAGAATTGCTCAGGTGGTGCACTGGCATTGCCCTGATCCAGAACCGGTCCGGCACAGGCGGTTAACAATCCTGCAGAGAGCACCAGGGCGCCTGCGGTTACACATTTCAGCTTCATATCTGACTCCATACCAGCAGCAGGTGGATCACCATCCACCCCTGACTTGTTTTGCTATAAGACGGCTATCGGCCGATATGAAGAAAAGTTAAGACGATTGACGCTCACTTTTTTGTACTGACTTTGTAACCGCAGGATAACGACCAGCGACCAGTGCTCTTAACCACCGGTCCGGTGAGCGATGCCATTGGTACACAGCCAGCGATGCGAGCAGTATGGCGGCACCGGCAAAGCTCTCCCACTGCAAGCGTTCACCCCGCAACAGATAACCCCAGAAAATAGCGAGGACAGGTGCAACCAGCGTGATCAGCGTCACTCTTGAAGTCGGGAGCTGCCGCAGAATATAAAAGTAGAGTACAAAGGCGAGCAGCGAACCACAGGTAATCAGATAGCCCAGCGCAGCAAAAGAAATGACATCCTTTTCTTGCGGAATATGCACACCGAAGAAGGGGACCGTACAGAGATACAGCAACCCCGACACCCAAAGCGTGCCGCTCGTCTGAACCATAGGATGAATCCCTGCTCCAACCTGCTTCACCCAGACCGCGCTACCAGCGAAACACAATACCGACACCACACTGCCTACAATGCCGCGCCAGGCCAGACCGTCCATAGAAATGCGTGCCGACACCACCAGCGCCAGTCCCGCCAGCGCCATTACCAGAGCAAACGAACGTACAGGGGTGAGTTCACGCTCACGCAGAACAACATAAGCCAAGGCACCCGACAGCATGGGGGAAAGCCCATAAATCACTGAAATCAATCCCGATGGAATATGTGCAGCCCCCCAGTACACCGACATCATCGCGCCATAGATCCCAAGACTGCCGCCCAGATAACTCTGCAATGCCTGTTTATTGAAGACGAGGCGCTGGCGCATCAACCAGACCAGAGGCAGGGACAGTAAGGCACTGACCCACATACGCAGACTGACGGCCGTAAAAAAATCGAGCCCGTTCTGGCTGAATTGAATTGCCACTGGCGTGGTGGACCAGATCAGTACCACCAGAAGATACGCCACTATAATTTTCATAAGTCACCTATAGCCTACCGGGCTCTACCATGAACCCTGGGTGTGTTTTGGCAACACAGCGACCAGAAACAAAAAAGGCCGCATCAAGTGCGGCCCTTTGAGAATAATCCATTAACAGTCAATCATTCTCCGGCCCCACTATTGTCACAACGGGCAATACGACACACGCGCACGACCATTCGCAGCGCTGCTGGCGCCGCGAACATCTTCGCTGAGAAATGTGTCAGTTGTGAAAACACAGAGTGATTCCGAAAAATTAAATTGCTGTTACGAAAGATTACGCACGACTTTTACGATTCGCAACCGATTTCTGAAATTGCATCTAGTATTAATTGCATCCGTACTCACGTATTCCTGAGGATGCTCACATGTTAAAACGCTCTCTTCTAGGCAGTGCTGTGCTGCTCGCCAGCAGCTACGCCACAGCCACCCCTTTTATGCCGATGGATGCTCGTGGTCTGGCCATGGGTAATACCGGTGTTGCCAGTGCTAAATTAGCGCACGCTCCCGCCTACAACCCATCGCTGCTATCGCAGGCTGAAAGCAGCGATGACTTTGCTCTGATTTTTCCGCAGATCGGGGTCAACCTGGCAGACGAGGCAGGCCTCAAGGATGAAGCAACCCGACTCGATGATGACATCATTCCACGCATTGACGCCGCCTTCGAAGAACGCGGCGCCGGCGATCCGGTGAACTTTAACAAAGCCGTTGAAAATATGACCGCTGCTGCAGAACAGCTGGGTCTTCAGATTGATTCGATGGACGATGTTGATGGTCGTACCAATGCACAAAAAGCCGCTGACTTGCGCACTGACAATCAGGCGTTTGGTGACAGTATTTCGGCAACGAACACCGAGCTTCAGGAAGTTGAGTCTGCCACTGATGACATGATCGACAGCTTACGTACTATCTCCGGTGACCCTCTACGCGGGCGCCTGGGTATTGGTGGCGCGGTCGCGATTCCGGGTAAAAAACTGGCAGCGGCTGTCAGCTTTAAGGCCGACGTTAACGCCTCAGCTCGCATTCTGTTCAGTGGCAATGACGCCAACCTGCTGGGTGCCTATGTGCCTGCTGCATCCGGTTATCTCGATGCTTCCAACGGCATTACTGACAGTGTTGACACCCTGGCCGACCAGGTTGAAGGCGGCACCGCAACTACTGCAGATCTGAATAACACAAAGAGTGCAGTTGATGAGGTAAACACCTATACCTCCGACCCAGTTCAGACTGCTGGCGGCAATATCAGTATTTTTGAAAACGGTGAAATCTCGAATGCGGCATCCGACCCATCATTTGATTCACAGTATCAGATCGTTGCCATCGGCATTGCCGAAGTGGGCCTTAGCCTGTCTCGTGAGTTTGTGATCGCCGACAAGCCTGTGGCCATTGGTATTACACCTAAGCTGCAACAGGTAGCAACTTACCACTACGTTGGTCAGGTGGACGAAGAAGACAACGCACCTGACGTTGAACTCGAAGATTCTGAGCGCACTTCTAACCACATCAACCTGGATATCGGTACCTCCTTCTACGTTGATCCACAGGAACGCCTGCGTGTCGGCATCGTTATTCAGGATCTGATCAGCAAAGATTTCGAATACGCTGAAGTTGCTGTAGATGGCGATGCGGACGGCGAAGTCGCCGCCGGTGGTAAAGTAAGCCTGAAACCGAAACTGCGCGCCGGTGTTGCCTATACCCGTGACTGGTACAACCTTGCCGCAGACCTCGACCTGACTGAGAACGAAGCTCTGGCATTTGAAGATCCAACACAGTACCTGTCAGTCGGTGGCGAAGTCGATCTGGCGGGCTGGGCTCAACTGCGTGCCGGTTTACGAACTAACCTCGCCGGTGAAAGCAATGTTGTTTCACTGGGCGCGGGTGTATCACCTTTCGGTGTTCACTTTGACCTGGCAGCAATGATGGATATTTCTGATCCAGAAAAAGAACTGGGCCTGGCTCTGGAAACTGGTTTCTACTTCTAACGCCAGCGACATCCCGGTACACTCAAAGGCCATCCTATCCGATGGCCTTTTTTATTTTCTGAGTACCTTATGCAGACCTATCTTGTTGGCGGCGCAGTCCGCGATCATCTTCTCAATCGCCCGGTAAAAGACAACGACTGGGTGGTGGTTGGTGCAACACCCGAAGAAATGATCAGCAAGGGTTACGAACAGGTTGGCGCCGATTTTCCGGTATTTCTGCATCCTGATACGAAAGAAGAATACGCACTCGCACGCACTGAACGGAAAAGCGGAAAAGGTTATCAGGGTTTTGTCTGTGACTTTTCATCCGCGGTGACACTCGAAGAAGACTTACTGCGCCGCGACCTGACCATCAATGCCATGGCCCAGGACAGCGACGGCAAAATCATCGACCCTTATAACGGCCAGACAGACCTGCAGAACCGGATACTGCGTCATGTTTCTCCTGCCTTTCAGGAAGACCCTCTACGCGTACTACGTGTCGCACGCTTTGCGGCTCGCTTCGCTGGTCTGGGCTTTCGTATTGCCGACGAAACCATGGACCTGATGAAGCAAATGGTCGTTGGCAACGAACTTGATCATCTGGTGGCTGAACGGGTCTGGACTGAAACTCAGCGATCACTGGGCGAAAACAGCCCTGATACATATTTCCGTGTACTGCGCGAATGCGGTGCACTGAAGGTATGGTTTGAAGAGCTCGATGCTCTTTTTGGGGTTCCCCAACCTGAGAAGCATCATCCGGAAATTGATACCGGTGAGCATGCGCTACTCTGCTTACAAGCCGCACAGAAACTCAGCGACTCGACGGCTGTGCGCTGGGCTGCGCTGATTCATGACCTGGGTAAAGGCCGCACACCAGAAAGCGAATGGCCGCGCCATTTTGGACATGAGAAAAAAGGACTGTCGCCCGTCAAGCAACTCTGCAATCGCCTGAAAGCTCCGAACGACGCTAAAACATTGGCACTGCTAAGCAGCGAGTTTCATACGCATGTTCACCGCGCCTTCGAGTTGCGACCAGACACTCTGCTGAAATTATTCGATCAGGTCGATGCCTGGCGTCGGCCCGAACGATTTGAGGATTTTTTATTGGTCTGTATTGCTGACGCGCGCGGCAGAACCGGGCTGGAAGAGTGCGATTACCCGCAAGCAGAATATTGCCGTAATGCTCTCAAAGAAGCCCTGACAATAACGGCGCAGGATATTATTGCGACGGGCATACAAGGGGCGGAAATTCGTCCGGCTCTGGCCAAAGCTCGTGCAGACCACCTTAAAGGCTGGAAGTCGACTCTGTCGATTTAACGTCAGCCAGCGTCGCTCCCTCAACAACCACTTTTTCGAGTGGCTGATCACTCACGTGTGACCAGTAATCTTTTAGTGGTGTCTTATTTTTCGGGCAGAGTCCGGTTGGCCATAAATCCAATAATGGGCGCAGTACAAACGCGTAACGCCAGACATCAATGCGCGGAAGCGATATACCATCGATATCGCCACTCAGCTCGTCTACCACCAAAATATCGATATCCAATGCACGGTCTGAATATTTCTTGGCGTCGGGCTGTCGTCCGAATTCTGTTTCAATGGCTTTTAATCGGGTATTTAATTCCGCCACCGTACAATCGGTATGCGCTTCTACCACCAGATTAATAAAAGCCGGGCCACTGAAGCCGACAGCCTCAGAACGATAGCAGGGAGAGACAGCAACGATATTAACGTCATCGGCCAGACGCTTCAGGCCCAGGGGAATATTCTGCTCGGGCGACAGGTTAGCTCCAACCCCTAAAAACACATGCGCCATCAGCTGATACCACGCTCGATAACCAGCCCCACAGCACGTGCCTGTGGCACCACCGCAGGCTTCTCTACACGAATACTTAACCACGGCATGCCAAATTCCTGCAGCAAACCATCGGCCAGACGTTCAAGCAAGGATTCCAATAACTGAAAGTGCTGCTCTCGTACAAAGCGTTCGATATATTCTGTCACCGCCTGGTAGTCCAGCGCGTGCATTAAATCATCGGTCTGAGCAGCCACCCGAATATCCCAGGCCATCTCAAGATCAAATACCAATGGCTGACGTACCTGTTTTTCCCAGTCGTACACACCAATCACAGCGTCGACCTTTAATTCGCTGATAAAGACTTTATCCATAACCAGCTCCTTAATTACCTGACGCCAGAGGTTTAAGTTCTGTCATTGGCCAACGCGGGACACACGACACAGCGATATCCGATACTTCCCCCGCATTCAGACGCTGAGCACCGGCGTACGCAATCATGGCGCCGTTGTCTGTACAGAGTGCAGGCCGTGGATAGTACACGCGCCCTTTCAGCTGCTCAGCAGTCACCTTTAACTGTTCACGCAACATGCGGTTTGCACCAACACCGCCAGCGATAATCAGGCGATTCACACCGGTCTGCTTCATTGCGCGCTTACACTTAATAGCCAGAGTGTCGACCACTGCGGCCTGAAAGCCCGCGGCGATGTCTTTTTTATCCTGCTCAGCAAGAACACCATCAACGGCACAATTAAGGATGGTCGTACGGGTAAAGGTTTTCAGGCCACTGAAACTGAAATCCAGACCCGGGCGGTCTGTCATTGGGCGCGGAAAACTGAAACGGCCTGCATCACCCTCATCGGCCAGCTTACTCAGGGCCGGTCCACCCGGATACGGCAGCCCCATCATCTTAGCGGCTTTATCAAAGGCTTCACCGGCCGCGTCATCGAGCGATTCACCCAACAACTCGTACTCACCAATCCCTTCTACTTTAACGAGCTGAGTGTGGCCACCGGAAACCAGCAGAGCAATAAAAGGAAACTCGGGGACGTCGTCTTCTAACATGGGCGCGAGCAGGTGACCTTCCATATGATGAACACCTACGGCTGGAATACCCAGAGACCAGGCCAGAGAACGCCCCAGACAGGCACCGACAAGCAGCGCACCTACCAGACCGGGTCCACTGGTGTACGCTATGCCTTCCAGATCCTGCAGGGTATGCCCGGCCTCTTCCATGACCTCACGAATCAATGGCAGACCTTTTCTTACGTGGTCACGGGAAGCGAGTTCAGGAACAACACCACCGTACTCAGCATGGACAGCGATCTGTGAATACACTCTGTGCGCCAACAGCCCGCGTTCGGTGTCATACAACGCGACTCCGGTCTCATCACAGGAGGTTTCTAACCCCAATACCAGCATAACTAACCTCTGTTCCGCTCTCTGAAGGCTCAGGCAGACTGCCTGTTCCGACCCTAAACCGCGCATGATACTGCTACCTAACAACACACGCCACTCGCGCGCCACTCACTCATCATGACGCTCTCAGAATCGACAGTAAAAACCCCTTTGCATTCCTCAGGCAAAGTCTATAGAATGCCCGCCCTCTGACTGGGACTACTGTGTCCCCACTATACCGAATTGACAAACATGTAGGTGATTGGATGCCAGCTGTAAAAGTTAAAGAAAACGAGCCGTTTGACGTTGCACTGCGTCGCTTCAAGCGTTCATGTGAAAAAGCAGGCGTACTGTCTGAAGTACGTCGTCGTGAGCACTACGAGAAGCCAACCTGGGTTCGTAAGCGTAAAGCCGCTGCTGCTGTTAAGCGCCACCTGAAGAAGGTTCAGCGCGAACAGCGCAAGATGACTCGCCTGTACTGATACACGCGACATCTGTTGAGGACTGACACATGAGCCTGACCGCAACCGTTAAAGATGCTGTGAAAGCAGCAATGCGTGCGAAAGAAAAAGAGCGCCTCAGCGCACTTCGTCTGATCACCGCAGAATTTAAAAAGGTTGAAGTCGACGAGCGCATCGAAGTTGATGACGCACGAGCTTTACAGATTCTCGACAAAATGTGTAAGCAACGCCGCGACAGCATCAAGCAGTATCAGGATGCTGGTCGTGACGAGCTGGCCGCTGTTGAACAGGCAGAAATCGATGTTATCAGCGAATTTCTGCCAGAAGCGATCAGTGATGAAGAGCTGTCCCAGATGGTCTCAGATGCAATTGCACAGTCCGGTGCTGCAGGCATGCAGGACATGGGTAAAGTGATGGGCATCCTCAAACCCAAAGTGCAGGGCCGTGCCGACATGGGCAAGGTCAGCCAGATGGTGAAGTCCCAGTTCTGATTCATCGCACACGCGTTGATACAGCAAAGCGCCAATAGCCCATGCTACTGGCGCTTTTCGCGTTTCTGAAGATAATAACTTTGAGACTGATTGCGGATACACACCCGAATGGCCGGCCGGATACCCCAGAGCTTTATTGATGAACTTCTCGCCCGCGTCGATGTTATCGACGTGGTCCACAGTCGTGTGAAGCTGAAAAAGACCGGCAAGAACTACTCCGCCTGCTGCCCTTTCCACAACGAAAACACACCCTCGTTCACGGTCAGCCCAGACAAGCAGTTTTATTATTGCTTCGGCTGTGGTGCTTCCGGGACAGCTTTGCGTTTCGTTATGGAATTCGATGGCCTGAGTTTTCCAGATGCTGTTGAAAAACTCGCCGACCAGATGAACATGGCCGTGCCCCGTGAAGCTGCCAGCCAGCGGGAAGTCCAGCAGGAGCAAGAACACCAGTCACTGTTTAAGCGGATGGAAGCTGCCAGCCAGTTTTTTGAGCGACAGCTGCGCGAACATGATAAGCGCGACCGAGCCATTCAATACCTGAAAGGCCGTGGTCTTTCAGGTAAGGCTGCTAAGTTTTTTGGTATCGGCTATGCCCCACCCGGCTGGGATAATCTGCAGGAAGCCCTGGGCACAGACAAAACTGCGGTACGTGAATTAGTCACCAGCGGTATGCTGATTGAAAAAGACGACGGTCGCACGTACGACCGCTTCCGTGATCGTATTATGTTCCCGATCCGGGATGCCCGCGGACGCTACATTGCCTTTGGTGGACGCGTATTAGGTGACGAAAAACCGAAATACCTGAACTCTCCAGAAACGCCGATCTTCCAGAAAAACCGCGAACTTTATGGTCTCTACGAAGCGCGAAAAATACGTCAGAAACTGACTCGTTTCGTGATCGTTGAAGGCTATATGGACGTCGTTGCATTGGCCGAGTTCGGCATTCACTACGCCGTCGCGACACTGGGCACGGCTACCAGCGAGCATCACCTGCGCCGGCTGTTTAAGATCGTCCCTGAAGTTATCTTCTGTTTTGACGGCGACGACGCGGGGCGCACCGCTGCAGCGCGTGCCATGGAAACAGCCCTGCCCGTTCTCAGCGACGGCGTCCAGGCAAGGTTCCTGTTCCTTCCCGATGGTGAAGACCCGGATACCCTGGTCAGGCAGGAAGGGCGGGATGGCTTTGAGAAACGTCTCAATGAGTCTCTGCACCTCCCTGAGTTTCTGTTCGAGCAGCTCAAGCAACAAGTCGATTTTGATACTTTAGATGGCAAGGCCCGCCTCGACAAAATGGCGGCGCCACTGATCGGCAAACTTCCAAAAGGCACACTGAGAAGCCTGATGGAAAAACGTCTTGAAGACATGATAGGGACACGCAGCGCTGCGATGGCCGCGGTGAATGAAACCGCCCCGGAGCCAGAACCCGAGATTGACGACGGCGTCTCCATGCCAGACATCATTACTGAGCCGGTTCCGCCAAGTCATGCACCAGATACCGAAGACCCTCTCGCGCCTATGGTGCACAGAGCGATTTCCAGTCTGGTGCGATTTCCAGGGCTGGCACAGGAACTGAGTATTCCCGAGACCGAAGCCGAAACTGAATACGAGCGGTTGTTGTTTGAAATCCTCAAGCGGTTACACCAGTCTCCACAGCAGGAAAGCATTGGTCTGTTGATTCAATGGATAGGCAGCCCCTACGAACCTGAACTGAAAGCGCTCGCAGATCACCCGGAAAGCGACCAGATACGCCCGGTTGCTGCTGACGTGAGGGTGGTGCTTGAACGGATGACGGCCCGCAAAGACGACCGCGCCCTTGAAGAACTTGAGGCTAAATTTCACCGTGGCGAAAAGCTGACCCCGGAAGAACGATCTCAACTGCACGAACTCAAGAAACAGCGGAAACAAAGAAACCACAAACGCACGGGTATATATCATCGTCACTGACTTGAAAATTACCCGCTTCAACCCAAACTTACCAACTACGCAGTCACCCCGCTCCGGTCCGCCAGCCACGGGGGAACAATCTCTGCCAAGTCTGGCCTAAACAGTCGTCTAATCACTGGCTTAAGCAGAGGTTAAGCGGTATAATTCGCGGTTTTCTTCCGCCTTAAAATTCGGAACACAGGGCTTCTATGTCGACCAGTACGCAACAATCCCGTCTCAAAGAACTTATCGCCAAAGGTAAAGAGCAGGGTTACCTCACCTATGCACAGGTGAATGACCACCTGCCAGACGATATTGCAAACCCGGATCAGGTTGAAGATATCATCCGTATGATTAATGACATCGGTATTCCTGTGTCAGAAGTTGCCCCGGATGGCGAGTCCCTGTTCATGTCTGAGACAGCCGACGACGCTGCTGCCGAAGAAGCTGCCGCTGCTCTGGCATCTGTTGAATCCGATGTGGGCCGCACAACTGACCCAGTGCGCATGTACATGCGTGAAATGGGTACCGTTGAACTTCTGACCCGTGAAGGCGAAATCGTTATCGCCAAACGCATCGAAGAAGGCATCCGCGAAGTGATGTCTGCACTGGCGTATTTCCCAGGTGCGGTACAGCGCATCATGACGGCCTTCCAAGAAGCCGAAGAAGACCCGAACCGCGTTGGCGATATTTTCAGTGGTTTCATCGACCCGACACCAGACGGTGAGATCACCCCTCCTGGCCCATCTGCAGCTCAGAAAGAAGAAGCTAAAGAAGACAGCGATGATGACGATGATTCTGAAGAAGACAGCGGCATCGACATGGCTGAAGTGGTACGCCGCTTCACCGAAATCAACGACGCTAATATCGCTGTAAACAAAGCCATCGAGAAGCATGGCCGTGCCAGCAAGCAAGCAGAAAAAGCGATTGCTGCTCTGGCTGAACTGTTCGCACCGATCAAGCTGACGCCTAAACACTTCGACGTACTCGTCAGCGATGCGCGTGCAGCACTGGATGCCATCCGTGCTCAGGAACGTCAGATCATGGTTCTTATGACCCGCAAAAGCGGCATGAACCGCAAAGAATTCATCGGTGGATTCCCAGGTAACGAAGTCAACAACGAATGGGTTGAAGAGCTGATTGCAGCCGGCAAACCTTATTCAGACAAACTCGACACCTACAAGCTCGAAATCTTCCGTTGTCAGAAGAAGATCAAAGCTGTCGCCGATAGCGTCGGCCTGAGCATTCCGGAAATTAAAGAAGTTAACCGTCGCGTTTCTATCGGTGAAGCACGTGCCCGCCGCGCTAAGAAAGAAATGGTAGAAGCTAACCTGCGTCTGGTTATCTCGATCGCTAAAAAGTACACCAACCGTGGCCTGCAGTTCCTTGATCTGATTCAGGAAGGCAACATCGGTCTGATGAAAGCCGTAGATAAGTTCGAATACCGCCGTGGTTATAAGTTCTCGACCTACGCCACCTGGTGGATTCGTCAGGCGATTACGCGTTCGATTGCAGACCAGGCACGCACCATACGTATTCCGGTTCACATGATTGAAACCATCAACAAACTGAACCGTATTTCCCGTCAGATGCTTCAGGAAATGGGCCGTGAGCCGACGCCTGAAGAACTGGCAGAACGTATGGAAATGCCAGAAGACAAAATCCGTAAAGTCCTGAAGATCGCTAAAGAGCCGATCTCCATGGAAACGCCAATCGGTGACGATGAAGATTCACACCTCGGTGACTTCATTGAAGACACCCAGTCTTCATCGCCACTGGATACAGCCACCAACGACGGCCTCACAGAAGCCACCCGTTCAGTGCTGTCTGGCCTGACCGCTCGTGAGTCAAAAGTACTGCGTATGCGCTTTGGTATCGACATGAACACTGACCACACCCTTGAGGAAGTCGGTAAGCAGTTCGACGTTACCCGTGAGCGTATCCGTCAGATCGAAGCTAAAGCACTGCGTAAGCTTCGTCACCCGACTCGCTCAGAGCACCTGCGTAGCTTTATCGACGAGTAAGGTAAACCTACTCTGCGATCAGAATAACCCGGCCAATGCCGGGTTATTTTTTGCTCAAATTTCCAGAAAAATCAAAGCACTGGCACTCATCAGTAATGGTGCTTATAATGCTGCGCTAGTCATATCAGATGACTGATCTACATGAGCACCGCACCGAGCTCAATGTAGGTGGGGGATCACACCCCCAAGCGGTTAACATACCGCTGTCTTTGTAGGAGGGGATCTTATCCCCGACACGCTCTGCAAGTGCTGACAAGACGTACCGGTTTGGGCCGGAACAACGCAGTCAAAGCGATGCAGACGAAGTATTTACGAGCCCTGCGAGTGCTGACAAGGCGTACCGCAGATTATCGAAGGAGTGTAGCGAGCCTACATGACTGAGATAATCGAGGAACAACGCAGTCAAAGCGATGCAGGCGAAGTAAATGGGCCTTTAGCTCAGTTGGTTAGAGCATCCGACTCATAATCGGCAGGTCCCCAGTTCAAGTCTGGGAAGGCCCACCATTTTTTCTATATAAATCAACGACATAAAAAAAGCGGGACTCAGCCCGCTTTGTTAATGTCCACATTCTGTCCACGCTTCAGGACTTTAATCCAGAACTCCACCTCAACCAGTCGCCGATCCAGCCGCCACAGTCCAGCAGCAACCACCCAGATTCCAAGATCGCCCCCGGCTGCTATGGCCTGTAATAAATCAAGCTCCATCGCCAGACTCTACAGCAAGCTCAATGGCACCAGCGACAGCAGTCAGGACTTCAGGGGGAACCACCACACCGACCGCCCCCAAACCCAAAGCCAGAACGCCAGCAATAGCACGCTTTCGACCCATTGACGCCAACCCCTTCCATAGCTTACGCATTTTTGTATCCCTCCGTGGCCATCGCCACCCCTGTATTAATCAGCTCGTCCGAGTATGGCTGAACTCCGTTCTCATGCCGTGTAATCACAGCGACCAGCCCCGGCAGATGCTCCGCAACTTCGATTGTTTGATCAGGATGCACCCCCAGCGATTCAGCGACGTGACCGACATATGCCCCGGTGTCGTTTTCGTTTGGTGGTGCCCATCGGTTAATAAGTCCGCGCACGGTATCAATACCGTATAGAGCCTGATAGTTCATCAGCAGCTTTGACATAGCCCGAATCCCGTATTCAGGGGCACCGAAGATAGCAAACTGGCCGTCTGTCCCGGTCTGACCATTCCACAGGCTGCCCGTAGTCTCCCGGATATTTCCCGGATTGTTATTCCGCAGCCCGCGCGGAGCAGTAGAGAGCGCGATTTTGCGACCGCCCAGGATAATAAACGCAGCCACCGCCGCCACTGTCATAACTGTGTTCATCAATTCGCGTCCCATACTTTAAAGCCCGGCTCCGGCTCGAACGTCTCGCCGGTAAAGTCCATCACTACAGCCGTCTCTGGCCCGTAATCGTAGGTCGAAAATGCAAACGCCGAGTACTCGCCCGCCTCCATCTGAAAATCTGCACTAGTTACACCCCTGACAACATCCGAGCACGTAACAGAAATATTCTGAGAATCAAAATCCAGAAAAATATCAGCAGAAAACCCCTGAGTTAGATACCCACCAAAGCTCGGCATAACGTAATCTATGCTAGTGAACGATTTTCGCACTATCCCTGACCTTCGTTGTGACCCATATCGACTGACACAGCCGACAGTCTGCCCGCCGCTCGATTTTGTCGGCGCACTAACAGATTGCCGCTCAGAACACACACCAAACCCGAATTCATGAAAAAACGACGTCCCCGGCTCAGCATTGTAACCATATACACGCAGTTGCCGCTTACCCTCAGAATGCGCCTGCTCAGACAACGCCACCCCCTCGCCGTGCGCCGCAGTCCCAGCAATGACAACCGACTGAGTCGAGGCCACCGAGTCCCAGCCCTTCAGCATCACGACCTGTGGCAGAATGACAACAGGAAAATCAGGAATATACGCCGCCCGGCTCATTGTGTTACCTCATACAATCGCCCGTTTTTAAACTCCAGTGCGACGCCGTCAGCGCGGCATTCCTTCACGCGCTCAAGCTGTCCTGTACTGATCTCACCCGTTCCCTTTTCTTCTGTTTCCGGCAGGTAGCACCGATCCTCTGGCAGTTCCTGATAACCGGTAACGATGCCGGTTTCTTTCTCGAATGATACGAACGCCATCAGCCCACAACCTCAATAGATTTGATATTCACGCCACTAGAACCAGCGTTGACCAGTGTCCCGTCAGGTGCCAGCTTGTACATTCTCAGATATTCTTCAGGGGCAGTTCCCGGAATTACCTTCAAGCAATAAACACCTTCAGCACCAACACCGCCACCGCTTCCAAGAATCGTCACAAACGCCGCACGCTCTACGCCCGTAAAGTTGCCCGTCATATCGATCAGCACCTTACCCTGATCCTCGTCAGTTAATGCGCTACCATAAACAACAGACAGCAACTTTCCATTGATCGCCGCCAAGCCATCTATCCGAACCTCCAACTCTGCCCCTGACCACACGACAGTGCGGCGCTGGAACAACTCTGAAAAGTCCACCGCATCATTGATCTGTTCAGCAGTTAGAGCGCGTACATACATCAGTTCAGATACTCCAGAATTTCGACCACTGTGTCACTGTCAGCACTGGCCCATAACGAACCCGACGCCTCGTGATTCAAAACCCCAGCGACAGTGAATGACGTTCCACCCTGGGTAGTTGCAATACGGATAGGCCCAGCGGGTGAAATGATCGCGGTTCGCCGATTGGTAACAGCGCCCGACAGAATTTCGAGACCAGACGGCCCGACAGTGTATGAACGAATATCGCAACCACCGGCCGCAGCGTTAAATTCATCTACATTAACAATTTCCGTTGAATCCGCAGTCGCCGTCAGGTCGCCTTCATCACTACTGGCAACCATCAGAACAACTACGTTATCTGTATTGGTCTCATTAATTAATCGAATGAAACCCGCGACAAATTCAAAGCGGAAATTATCACCCCGTCGCAAAACCGCTTCTTCTTCCTTGTCTGTAACGGCTTTAAATTCATACTCAGCCGAACGCACTACGATGCGCTTTGTATTTCCGCGCAACTGCGTTTCTGAGTTCGCCGGAATCGTGATTTTTCTAGGACGCACGCAACACCACCCCCACACCGATAACACCGACTACAATAGCCAGCACCTTCAGCATATTAATCGACTGCTCCGCAGATTCGCGGCCCTGGCTACGGTAGATCTCGCTTATTCGCTCATTCGTTTCCAGCGCTGCACCCACCGCATTTTCCCGAGCCATTCTCGATTCAACCAGCGCACCGTCGAACGCGTCACCGACAAATTCGAATGCTTTAGCGCTGCTCGCGTCCATCGCATCGAACACACGATCTGTCAGCCCCGCTGAATAGTCGAACGATTCAGTCAACGAACGCCCGGCTAAACTCATCGCGTTTTCACCGAACTCATTAGCAAAAGCGAGCGCGTCAGCATTACCGGCACGCATTGCATTTAGTGCGTTATTCGTTGCGCCCTGGTCTGTCACTGTTACGCGGTTATTGTCACCGCCAACCGCTAGACCCGAGTTTCCCGCAGCATTAAGAGCGCGATTGTCAATATTATTTGTTGTGCTCTTGCTGGAGTTGCCGCCTCCGAAAAGTCCCATTTACTTCACCACCTTCACGACAACAAACGCCGCGACAATCAGCCCGATGACCATCACAGGAGTAGACACGCTGAAACCAGAACCGCCGCCCCCCGCATTCACAACAGTATTCCCGAAGTCTGCGCCCTGGCTGGCCCACTGATCACCGCCGCCAACACCGGACGACGACGACAGGTCATATCCACCCGATCCTGAAAACGCGCCTGAAAATCCGCCCATGTCAGGCCCCTTTTCGTAAGTAGTAATAGATGGTTCCAACAACCGCAGCAGCTACCGCGACTTTCATCGCTCCACCGCCTGCACTGTCGATACCATCCCCCGCCAGTTTTGCACCCGCACCGACGCCAACCGACCCCGCCGCCAGCAATAATAGAAACGGCATGTCAACGACTCCGCACAACCATAACAACCGCAGCAGCTACAGCAGCTAGAGCGCTCACCGCTTGCCAGTTGATATTCTTCGGAAGTAGCGCGCCTGTGCCCGCTTTATTCGTTGGCGCAGCATTCGGAATAGCTGCAATGTTTTCTGCTTCGCTGGCTTTTTCTTCCGCGACCGGTGATGACGTGCCCCAGATATTCGACACGTACTCGTTACCGAAAATCTTCGCTTCATCAACTGCACCGCTCACCAAATCGCTGGCGGCGCTTTTAATGCCTTCCCATACAGACATACTTTCCCCCGAATTTAGAGAACCCCCGCGGGGGTTCTTTTATGACGCACGACGCCAGTCAGCCCGTTCAGTCTGATCGACTTGCTCAACCAGAACCGCAATGTTCTGTGCACCACCTTCAGCAACCGTCAGACGGAAATTTAAGTTCTGCCACTGCGTAGACATGCTGTCCGCAACCGGATAATCACGCTTGATCGAATCGAATACAAAGTACCCGTCAGGCGCTGTCTTAAATGCGCGGTCAAGCAGATAGGCATTGTCGGCTTCGTCCAGCTCGAACACTGTCCTATCGTTCTGCTTAATTTCCAGCTTTTCAATCAGTGCTGACTTGAAAAACATTCGCATTACATCCGGGCCTTTTACCAGTGACGTGAAGTCAATCTGACCGGCACCGGTAACAGGAATCGTGTAACGGATAAAGCGACGGACACGGGCACGAACTCCGTTGTGTGCCGATACGTTCGCAAAGCCCTTAAGCGTTGGACTGGTCGCGGTATCTGCAAACTTCACTTCAAGCACCGCGTTATCACCTGGGCCCGTCACCAGACCGGTTGCGACCTGTGCATCCAGCATCACGGCTTCATTCAGGCCGAGCGGTAATGAAATGTGCCCCGTGCTGTCGTATTCGACACGGTTATAAGCGTCCAGCATCTTCAGTTCATCCAGCGTCAGCGAGAACAGCTCAACCGCGTTAAGCGTCAGCGTTACGCGCTCGATCTCGTCGATCTGATTGGACTTGAGATGGATTTCGTCATAACGAGAACCGGTCTGCAGAACTACGTTCGCAGTTTCACCAGGGCCCACCGCTGTAAACGAATCGAGCTTGATATAGCGTTGCATATCAGAACCAACCCTTTTTCTCAGTGATAGTACCCACAGCGTCTACGTTATTCGCTGCCCAGATAGCGGCAAGCGATACAACGGCCATCAGACCGACACTCACCATAGTTGCCTTATTGATTTTCACGCTTTAGCCCTCTTGCCTGTTGCGTTGTTAAAGTCACTACAGGAAAGGGCATTCAGGATTGTTTTTGTAGGGAATTTCGGTTGTCTGAACCTATAGGTTCAAAAAAGAAAAAACGGGCATTGCGCCCGTCATTTTTTGTACTTCAACTCTACCCGCTTCGCAGGTTCTCCACTGGCTTCGTCGTAATACAGAAACTGCATTGGCCGCAGTCCTTTCACTTCAGATTCTGGTATATCCAGCAACTCCGCGAACTTCTTTATACTCGCTGACTTCTGGCCGCCAACCCAAAAAATTTCGCACATATCATATACCGTCTTCGGTATTTCCTGTGGACGCTGTGTTACTGCATGCAGAATAGCGCCGTACTTGCGGCCTTCATTGTATAAGCGGCGCAGGTTCGGAGCTGCACGGCTAACCGACTCAACACACCGCGCCAGCTCTTCTATCGTGACATACGTCATTTTGCCACCGTCCAGAACCGCCCACACAACTGCGGCGAACCATTCGAAATCGGCAGGCCCGCTGTCACCGTCCCAGCCGATCCGGAAGCCGCGCCCGGTTTTAACCGCTTTTTTTATCGCGTCAATGAAGTCGTTCCGGTTGCTGTAATAGGTTGTTCCCTTCGCATGATCGTGTGAAATGTCCCACAGGATATGGCGAACCCCCTGAGATGGGACCGCCTTATTTTGTTTCAGTGCCTGTGACTTGCCCGTGCCGGACTTTCCAGCGTACAGGGTGTGATGATTACGCAACGCGGGATTCGGATTCTTCGCCATGCTCACCCCCTTCCTGTTCCGCTTTCGCCTTCGCTTCAGCTTCTGCACGCTTCGCCGCTTTCACCTGGGCAACGATTCCATAACCCATGATTCCCAGCGCCCCGGCAAACTCCAGCTCTTCACGATATGCCAGCAACCAGCCCGGCAGGCCCGTCAGTTCGTACTTGTACAGTACAGCGGCCAGCTTTTCAGAAACCCGCTGTTTATGTGCGTTCGGTACGTCGATATTCGGAGCAGTTAGGCCCAGACCCGCCTCCAGTATGCCCACAGCAGTGGCCGCTGATATTTCGGCCTGCTTTTTCAGCAGTTCGTCAGCCGCTTCCTGTTCGGCTTTCTGTTCCGCTTCTTCCTCTGGGTCAAAATCCGGTTCCCTCAGTTCGTCCAGCTCCGCGAACTCTTCGACCGCTTCCGCTTCTGTGTTTTCCTGCTTTTTCTCACTCATTACGCTGCACCTTTTGCTATTTTCGCTACAAAAACGACCGCGCCAACGATGCCCGCAATGATCCACGGTGCGCCGGTTGCTTTCGGTTCGTTCGGTTCTTGTTCCTGGTTCTTTTCCGGTTCTGGCGATGGTTCACCAATCGGTTCCGGAACCGCATCATTACTAGGTTCTCCCGGTTCTTTCAGGTGTTCATACCCTTCACGCGGGATGATTTCACGACGCCAGCGCTTCTGCCTGACAGGCGACGTGCTTTGATCACACGAGCCCCCACACTGCTCCGAGTGGCAACGTTTATACAAGTAGGTTTTGTGCCTGCCCTTCTTCGTCTCATGAAGCGTCGCGGTCTCTCCGCAATCCTCACAGGTTACGGTTCCCACAACCGGGTTATTTGTCCTCGGCATACACCCTCCGAATCAGCAATTCGTTCAACTCCAGTGACTTCCGTAGCATCTGTTCTGCAATCGCTGGCTTTTCAAACATGCCGGCTGTTTTCATATCCTCCCCCAGTTTCTTCAAACCCCGGTTCAGTTGCTCCGCTCTCTCTTTTTCTCTTCCCATTGTTGCCCCCTTCAGGCCATTACAAAATCATCGACACTGGCCGATTTATCAGCCATCGCCCAATCCGGAACAGCGCCCCGGTTCATTGACTGCCAAAACGCACTACAGGCCCCTTTGGCCCTGTGCATTCGTTCGGCCCATATCTGGCGCTTAAACTCCTTCAGGTACACACCCTCTGGCCTCGCTTCTTCTGCCCAGGTGACGCCCTTCGGTTTAACTGGCAACCAGTGCGCGAACTTGCGGCACGCGCCATCCTTTGCCCAATTCACGAACGATCGGAACGCATTTACGCCGACCATCGTCAGCGAATACTTAGAGGGCCTTACAGGTAGTTTCTTTTCGTCCGTTAGCTCTGATCGCACCGCTTCGAGCGCTTCGCCTATCCGCTTGCGCTGGCCCTTGTCGGTTTTCGGCGTCTCGTCTAACTTCCGCTTCAGGAACTCACGCCGCGCGATTTTCGGCCCGTATTCCAACTGAAAGAACTCGTGAACATCGTTGATCAGCGTCCCCATAATTCCGGCGTCATATATCCCGACGCACTCCCAGCCCGTCGCCCTGGCTGGCTTACTGATCCCGTAACGGTTGCCCCGTACTTCGCCCTGATCGCCGTCTTGCCCCTTCGTCATGTACCCCGCAGCTTTCGCCATGTACGCCCCAGCCTTCTCTGGCTCCTTGATCTTTTCAAGATGCGCGAACCCCTGCCCCCAGAGGCGCTCTATTCGTTGTGCCCATGCCTGAAAATCCTTATACGGAACGCGCCAGCGCATCATAATGTGAACGTGTGGGTTGTCTTCCCCGTCCGCGTTCTTCGGGTTTTCGATCACCCAGCAATAATCTAACGGCTCGTCGCCGTGCGCCTCGCCCCTGTGCTCCTTCCCTTCGTAGTTTTCCACCCAGCCACGCTTCCAGATTTTCTGCATCGCGTCCAGAAACCGACTTAGCTGTTTCTGCACTGTCTCGCCCGCCTTCACACGCGCCCGCGCTTCTTCGTCCAGCGTCAGCGTTGCGAACGTCGAATAACCGCCGCGTTTTTTGTGTACATATCGGCATGATTCAGCCATCTTTTGTGCTCCTGATATCGTCAGTGACGTTGTGACACGCTCCCCGGTGTGTTCCGGCGGGCGTGTGGTGATTGGCATTTCGCACTTCGTGCGGACCCGGTATTCATCTGCCCAGGGCTTATGCTCGAAAATAACTTTCGTGTGATTTTCGCGGTTGTAATCCTTGATCACTTCGCCGGTATCAAGATTTACGCGACCGCCGCGCATTTCGATAAACGGCCCCTGCCCCTCAGCACCGCGCCGAATGTCCTTCGCTTTTTCCTTTTCAAGGGCTGTCGGACATTCGGTTTCCTTGACTAGCCTATGCTCACTACGCTCGCGGCGCTGGCTTCGCCAGCCGTCCAATGCCGCAACTCTGAGCACTTCCCGCTCTGCATCCGTAGCCCCCAGAACCGGATAACCGACCGGCAGACCATCCGCGTCAAATTCGGAACCAAAAAAACCGGCGTCAGGCCGGTTAGAAATTAAACAAGAATATAGATGTGCATTATCATTCATCGAAAATATACGCCGTTGATTCTTCTATCGCGTTACCCAGTTTTTTCCTGGCTTCGCCCACCGCTTTCAGACACGAATCTACAGGAGTGAAAAGGTCGTCTCTGTGTTCTTCTACCTTTTGAGCGACCAGCCCCAGCGACTCAAAAAGAGCGCATGCTTCGCCTAGCGTCAGTTTTATTTCTACGTCAGGCAGGTTAGGTCCATCACTGCCCGGATGTCCGTCTCCCCACATTTTCAATACTCCGACACCCGTGCATACGTGCACTCAGCTACTTCAAACTGACGTTCCGTCAGCACGTCTTTCGCTTTATTCCATGCCATCCGGGTCGCTTTTAATTTTGATTCGGCATATATCTCAAACTCCAGAACCGTACCGCCTGCCTCTATTACCACTTTCCACATACCGCCTTAACTCCCGATCAATAATCTTTATTTTCGCTTCCGCTTCCTGACACTCGACCCGCGCCAACGGGCTGAACATATCAACCCGCTTCAAGGCCTTTACTGCTTCGGCCCGTCGCTTTCTGAGTTCTTCAACCATTCGACAAATACCCCGAACAAAAAAGAACCCGGAATAATCACGGCAAAGGTCGCCGCGATCATTGCCGCCTCATATACCGCTTGACTCATTCCCACACATCCTGACTCCCGCGCGACGCATCCTCATAGCTCCGGTGCTCCGCCTCCAACTGAGCAGCGGCCAGCTTCACTTCCAAACGCTTGGCGTCGTACTGCGTTGCGGTTTCATCCTTCGCCGCCGCAATGGCTGACAGAATCAACAGCGATTCCTGTACTGTCGCCAGCTCTTCGCGGTTCAGTTCTACGTTCACTTTCATATCGGTTCCCTCAGTATTTGCTTTCTAGTGCCTGCTTCAGCAGCAGCGCGTTATTGATCATGTAACGTTCGCCCGGTTGCTTCCTGGGCTTTGTAGGTAGATCACCAGCGGCGCACATTTCACGAACGGCCCGAACCGTCCGGCCTGAGCGCTTTGCATACTCTTCTACTGACAGGTACGGGGTGTCTATTTGTACTTGCATCAGCTATCCTCGCCTTTTTCGCACGTTTTATTACCAGTCGCCCCGATTGTGCCCGATGGGACACAAATAATGCTATGTGTCCCAAAAGACACAGTCAATCCCGATTTACCGATCAATTGAGGATTTTCAATGAGTTTTTCCGAACAACTGCGCTTGATATGCGATATAGAGGAATGGTCACTAAAACAATTTAGTGATAAGACAGGCGTCCCTTACGACAGTATTCGAAGCTACTCTTCAGGCAGGAAGAACCCCGGATATGAGGTTCTTTTAAAGATTTCTAACACTCCAGGCCTTGAAAAATATCGCGACAAATTACTTCCCAGAGACTTCTCTGAGGGACCATTTGAAACGAACTTTAGAACAGTACTTGCCTATATTTGCGGTAAGGAAAAATGGAACGCACGTGATATTAGTTTAATGTCCGGCGTTCCATATGAAGCAATCTCAGACTACTTAACGGGAAATCGAATACCTACCGCTCGGCACATACACGAGCTATCTTCAACCCCCGAGCTCCAACACTACAGCCACCTGATAGATGCAACTGATACAGAGACAGGCATCACTCAAGGGACATATCTGGATGACCTGGGGCGAGGATACCTTCAAGCCGTTGAAGATAATCTTCCACTGTATGCCCAGCTTCTTCTTGGCGAGATAACTTCCGAGAAGCCTGAGCGGCCAGCAGGCCCTCGATCTGCTCAAGTACATAAACCTGGTGGCTTCTCGGGCGAAGAATAAATTCCATGAACATTCGATACTCAGCATCACTGAGAGTATCCCAACTCAATGTTCTTTGTTTTTTGTTATCCACACTTACTCCTTATTAGTACTGGTTATACATCCAGTACTAAGGATACCTGTTAATGATCAAAAAAACAGACACCGGCTATCAGGTAGACATCAGGCCCAATGGTCGCAACGGCAAACGCTACCGGAAAACCGTCGCCACCAAAGCCGAAGCCCTGGCGTATGAAAAGTGGGTAATCAGTGAGTACAGCCAGCGCGACCCGTGGCAACAACCGGAAAAGGATAACCGGACACTCTCCGATCTTGCCGCGACGTGGTACCGGCTCCACGGGCACACACTCAAAACCGGAACCAAGCGCATGACCGAACTCAATACGGTTGTCACAGGGCTGAATGACCCAGTGGCCGCGACGTTCACAGCCCGTCAGTTCACCGACTGGCGCTCTACGCGGTTGCAGTCAGTCAGCGCGAATACAGCGAACCACGATCTGACCTACCTTCGCGCCCTGTTCAATGAGTTACGCCGTCTGGGTGAATGGCACCAACCCAACCCGCTGGCAGACGTTCGGAAGATCAAACACGATGACACAGAGCTGAGTTACTTAGAACCCGGGCAGATCAGAGCATTGCTTTCAGAGCTGGATAAAAGCCCCAGTAGTCACGCCCGCATTCAAGCGCGGTTGTGTCTGGCAACCGGTGCCCGGTGGGGTGAGGTCTCGAGTTTAAAACCGACCGCGATCAGAGCCGGAAAGCTGCACTTGAGTGGCACGAAAAACGGGAAAAACAGAAGTATTCCGATCAGTGACGAACTGGCAGAACTGGCGCGGAGTCACGCACCGTTACTGGATGGAATGAACACGTTTAAAAGAGCGGTTGCCCGGCTCGACTTGGCATTACCACGCGGACAGATGACGCACGTATTACGGCACACGTTCGCGTCACATTTCATGATGAATGGCGGGGATATCCTGACGTTACAGCGGATACTTGGCCACGGCTCAATTCAGATGACAATGCGCTATGCCCACCTGAGCCCCGACCACCTGCAGGATGCACTAACGCGGAACCCGCTGGCGTCCACATTCTGTCCACACTGACCCGGTTTTATGGGGTTTCATTGGTCGCGGTACGTTGCGTAAGTCATTGATTTTATTAAAAACCTTTATTTTTCAATAACTTAAAAAGCGACTCATAATCGGCAGGTCCCCAGTTCAAGTCTGGGAAGGCCCACCATTTTTACTTCTTTATACCCTCTGCTCATCATCGTTAGTCCCCACAGGGGCGCCTGCCGGTTAACTCTGGGAAGGCCCACCATTTTTACTTCGACACCTCCGAGGATGCGAGCATCCGACTCCACTCTTTAGCTCCACAGGTCCCCAGTTCAAGTCTGGGAAGGCCCACCATTTTTACTTCGACTCCCTTAAGGATGCTAGCATCCGACTCAACTCTTTAGCTCCACAGGCCCCTGCCGCAAGTCTGGGAAGGCACACCATTTTACTTCCTAAGTGCCTCTACTCATCATCGTTAGTCCCCACAGGAACGCCTGCTGCAGGAACGCCTGCCGGTTAAGGTCGGGGAAGGCCCAGTTTTTTGGGAGGGTTTCATCATCAGGTATAAATCTGAGATCCTGAAAAATTGTATGATCCTGAACTTTACAATATTTATGATAATTACCTCGGCCACTTCAAGTGCAGTGAATCTATAACATACAGATGGCTGTGCTCCTTTCCATAGCCAAATGCCTCCAGATGCTCATGACCAGCTTCAAGATCATCGTGCCGGTGAAATAGCGCATTATTTTCGTCCTCTGGCCAAAGTTTATACGCCAGCATCAGACCGATAACAGAAAGCCCGGCCAATACTAAAAACGCCGAATTCACATCCAGCACGGTTAATAACCAGCCAGCGAACGGATAGGCCATCATCCAGCCTGCGTGGGAGAGTGAAAAGTGTGCAGCAAAGAGCGCTGGCCTGTCCGCGTTACTGGCTGAACGAACCAGAACTTTACTGGTTGGGGTCTGCACCAGGGAGTAACCCGCTCCCAGCACGAACCAGATCATCAGCAAAGTGACATAGTCTGTGATAAGAGTGCCGGATAGTTGTGCAACAATCATCAAGCCGAGGCCTGCCAGCATCACTCTGCGCTCAGTGATTTTTTCCAGAAGCGTTGGCAGTGTCAGCGCTGTGAGCATGGAGCCAAAGCCGAAAGCAGCCAGAGCGAATGCCGTTTGCTGGCCACTCAGGGCAAAATTCCCCTGCACCAGAACCACGGTGTTAACGAACACCATAGCGCCCCCCAGGGCGGTGGTAAAACTCAACAACAGCAGACCTCTCAGTCGTGGAGTCAGCAGGTAAATGCGTCCACCTTTCGTAAGTCTGTCTGTCCAGGTATTCACCGCAGAAGCCTGGGCTTTTGGGAGGGTAACGGATAGCACCAGCAACGCTGACGCCACGAACCCCAGCATGGTGCCGAAAAATAATCCATGCCACGAGGTAATCAGCAGCAATGTCGCCGCCAGCATGGGGCTGATCAGACTTTCCATGTCGTATGCCATGCGGGAAAGTGACAGCGCTCTGGTGTATTCACGCTCGTCCGGCAGTACATCAAGAATCGTCGCCTGAAATAACGGCGTAAATCCGGCGGAACTGCTTTGCAGAACAAAAATAACCACATAGATGTGCCAGACCTCGGTGAGGAACGGCAGCGAAAGCGCCGTCAGTGCGCGGATAATATCCAGCAGCACTAGCACAGGTTTGCGTGGGCGCCCCTGAAACAAGGCCGCCAATAGCGGTGACACAAACACATAGGCCAGCATTTTGATGGTCAGTGCCGTTGCCAGCACAGTGCCTGCATTGTCTCCCGCCAGCTCAAACGCCATCAGACTCAGGGCAACCGTCGCCAGGCCTGTGCCCAACAACGAAATAACCTGCGCAGCAAACAAATGGCGGTACACCCGGTGACGGAGAATGCTCAGCATGGAAACCTCAGCGATTGACGTTGACTGACAAAAAACCGATTGCTGGTCGGTTTTTACTGTGGCAGTGTATGCCTCATCCTGAACGTTGGAAAGACTATGATTCTCGGTGAGTTAGAAAAGCAGGTTCTGAACCATCTCTGGTCAGCGGGTGAAGCCGATGCCAAGCAGATCCATGCCGCCTTCAGTGCCGGGCGCAGCAGCTCCCTGAACACCATTCAGAGCACTCTGGACCGTTTGTACAAAAAGCAGCTGCTCAGCCGCAGCAAACAAGGACATGCCTTTGTCTACCGCACCCGGGTTGATCGGGAAGACCTGATCGCTCAGCTGATCCGTAATATCACCAGCGACCTTGTCAGCCATGACAGCCAGTCGCTGATGGCGGCATTTGTTTCCTTGTCTGCCGATCTGGGCGACGATGAGCTCGATCGCCTGGAGGCTATGATCCGGAATCATCGTCGCAAAGGTAAAGCACATCCATGATTACCGGAAGCTGGGGTTTCATTCTGAACCTGCTGAGCATGGCGGCATTGCTCGGACTGGCCTCAGCTGTCTTTCAGTTATTAACGGCTCCTCTGATTATCCGGGCAAAAAACCGTGTTGACCCGTTGGAGCAAAAATGGCTCATTTTAAGCTGGGCCGTTTTACCCTGGACAATGACTCTGTTGCTGTTTGTTGAGGGCGGAATCGCCTTACCAGACGACCACAACACAGTGCATGGCGCTCTGGGACTTATTCACTGGCACCATGCCGATGAGTTTGTGATCAGCGCCTGGCACAGCTGGTTTCTGAGTGCGGTCGGTTTATGGCTGACGTTGCGTATGGGGCAATTTGCGTATCAGCAATGGCGTGTAAGGCAGCAACTGAAACTTCTGCGTGAGCAGGCACAGACCACATCGAATTCCGCTTTCCGCACTCTGCCGACCCGCGACGTTGTGGCCATGGCAGCCGGATATTTCCGCCCTGATATTTACCTGTCGCAAGGTTTGCTCAATCAAACAACGCCAGACCAGCAGGCAATCATCATTGCTCATGAGCAGGCGCATATCCGCCAGTTCGATAACCTGAGTCGCTGGTTACTGATGCTGTTTATTTGCCCACTGCCAGGCTTTGTGCGAACCCCCATTCTGAACTGCTTCACATTAGTGACCGAGCAGCTCGCCGATCGCCGGGTTACCCGCAACGCCGAAGCCGCCGACATCGCAGAAACGCTGGTGAAAATCGCGCGCTTACGCCATCGCATCAACAAGCCTGGTCAGGCGGCGTTTGTCGCTGCAGAACAGCTGCGCGAACGGGTCTGCGAGCTGCTGACCCCATCTCGTCCGTCCGCTCTGAAGCTGGGCCTGTTACCACTGGCTATTCTGCTTACAGCCACGGCGGTGCTTTCTGCCACTGATGCTCTACACCACTTTTTTGATATTTTCCTCGTCCATTAACGGAGCTGAAATGAAGCTTGTTAACCACGTTAGTTCTGCATCCAAAAAACCGATTACCAATCGGTTTTTAATCTGTCTGATCCTGTTCATGCCCTGGTATGAAAGCGCTTACGCTGAAAATTCAGTGAGGCTATCTGAAGCCGTCGAGCGGGCGTTAAAGGGGCATCCACAAATTGCCGTCTGGTCTTATCGGCAGCAGGGCATACAGGCTGAAATAGAAGCGGCTGGCAGCCGGCAACCTGCTCAGCTGGAGCTGAGCGTCGAAGATGCATTCGGTACTGACCAGTATGAAGGTACCGATGCCATGCAGACGACCTTGAGTGCCCGCTGGCTGTTAGAAGGTGATCAGATCAGCGCCAGAACAGAACATGCAGCGGCTCAGCAGCGCTTGCTGACAGCAAAACAGCGAGTGCAGCTGGCAGAAGTAACTGCAAATACTTCAACACTCTTTATTTCGTTACTCGCCGATCAGGAGCGGCTGCAACTGGCACAGGAAGCGTTAGCCGACGAAAAAGAAATTCTGGCGATCATTCAGCGCCGTGTGAATGCCGGTCGTGCCCCCAATACTGACCTGATACTGGCACGTACCCGTTTAACAGAGCAGGAGTTGGCAGTGGAAGAATTCGGGCACCGGCTGCAGTCGGCGTCACTGCGATTGTCTGCGCAGTGGGGAGCGACAGAAACCCAGCTTTATGCCGCGGGAAACCTGCTGCCATTTCTGCCGTTGGCAAAAGCTGAAGCTGCCATGAACAAATTGCAGGAAACCCCGTCACTGAACCAGATAAAAGCGGAAGCAGAACTGTTCAGTGCGGAAGGAAAACTAGCAAGTGAAGAAGCGGTAACCCCATGGTCGGTTGGCGCAGGCGTGCGCCGTTTCGAAAATACGGATGACTATGCCCTGGTCGCCCAGTTCAGCATTCCGCTGGGCGCGAATCAGCGCCACGCCGCTCTGCAGCGCTCGGCCAGTGTCCGTGAACAACAGCAGACACTTTCAGCACGGGCGCATTTGCAACAACTGACCATCCAAACCCGCACACTGCTGATGGAACTGGAACACAGCCAGCACGTTATCAATACCCTGACAGAAACCATTCTGCCGACTCTCGATAGCGGTCGTCAGCAGGCGCTTAAAGCCTATGAAAACGGGCAGCTGGATTATGTACAGTGGGATAACACCCGCCAGCAATGGCTAAATGCCCGCAAGCGTTTGCTCGACGAAGCGGAAGCACTGCATCAGCAGTGGATTGAATTACAGCGCCTGACCGGCCAGACCATTTATTTCTGAGGTTAAGTTATGACACCCCGTAAAATATTTTCCCACCTGTTGCTGGCTTTGCCGTTATTCGCAGGCAACGCTCTGCCAACACAAATGGTTTATGCCCAGTCGGCGGAAACAGCCGAAGCGGAACCGGAGAAAGGACCTCACCGCGGACGCATGCTGCGCGATGGTGATTTTGCTCTGGAGCTGGCCATTTTCGAAACCGGTGTACCGCCGGAGTTCCGGGCCTGGAGCACATTGTCCGGCCAGCCCATTGCACCACAGGATGTGCAGCTGAGCGTACGTCTTATTCGTCTTGGCGACGTCGTCGATAATATCGGTTTCCGCGCTGAAGGCGATTACCTGCGTGGCGACATGGAAATTTACGAGCCTCATTCTTTTATTGTCGATATTCAGGTTCAGCATGCTGGCCAGCAATACCAGTGGCGTTACGACAATTTTGAGGGACGTACGCAAATCGCCGCGCCGGTTGCCGATGCCATGGGAATTACCACCGAAGTCGCGGGGCCAGCGACTCTGCATATTCAGACACCCGTCTGGGGCAATCTGACGTCAGTACCAGGCACCGAGCGCAACGTCAGCGCACGTTTTGATGGCGAAATCCGCAAGGTGCACGTACGCGAAGGACAGGTGGTTCAGGCAGGCAGCGAATTGCTTACCATCGACAGCAACGAGAGCCTGAAAAGCTACAGCGTACGCGCACCAGCCTCTGGCATTGTCAGCCGGATTTATGCCGCTGCCGGAGAACAAAGTGCAGGACGTACTCTGCTGACACTGCAAGACAACCGTACATTGCAGGCTGAACTTGCCGTGTACCCGAAAGACTGGAGTCGTGTAAACGCCGGAGCCCCCGTCACCATCAAGGTACCCGGCACAGAATTGCAGGCTCAGACTGTGCTTAAACATGCGTACCCCTCTGTTCAGTCCGATCAGTCACGTCTATGGCTGGCCACCCTTGATAACGCCGAAGGTTTGTTGGCGGCCGGAATGAAAATCAATGCCCGCATTGAAACCGAAACCCGTGACGTAGCTCTGGCCGTCAAACGCTCTGGCTTACAGGCGTTTCGCGACTTCACCGTGGTTTACGCCAAAGTCGGGGACGAATACGAAGTGCGCATGCTGGAACTTGGCCAGGCCGCCGGTGAGTGGGTTGAAGTGCTCGGTGGTCTTGAGCCCGGCACAGAATACGTCAGCGAAAACAGTTACATCATCAAAGCCGACATCGAGAAGTCCGGCGCGTCACACGACCACTGATACGGGAAATCGCCATGTTGGATTTACTGATAAAACTGGCCATTGCCCGGCGTAATCTGGTGATGCTCGTTGTTGCCATCGTTGCCGTGCTGGGTCTGTGGAATTTTAACCGGCTGCCGATTGATGCCGTGCCTGACATCACCAACGTACAGGTGATGATCAATACCGAAGCCGCCGGCTTTACCCCACTGGAAGTGGAACAGCGTATTACCTATCCGCTGGAAACCGCGCTGGCCGGATTACCGGGGCTGGAATACACCCGTTCGGTATCGCGCTACGGCCTGTCGCAGGTGATCGCTATTTTCAGCGATGACACCGATATTTATTTCGCCCGCCAGCTGGTCGGCGAACGCATGGCATCTGCCAGCGGTCGTCTGCCTTATGGCTTACAACCAGAAATGGGGCCTATCGCCACCGGTCTGGGTGAAATTTTTATGTTCACCGTTGATGCTGAGCCTGGCGCAATGAATGCCGATGGGTCTGCCATCACGCCTATGGATTTGCGCAGTGTGCACGACTGGATTATCCGCCCGCAGCTGATGCAGGTGCCGGGCGTGGTGGAAGTAAACCCCATCGGTGGCTACGAGCGGGAAGTCGTGGTGCAGATGCAACCGCAACGCATGCTGGCTGCTGGTATCAGCAGTGCCGATATTGTGGCCGCTATCCGCGCCAACAATGAAAACCGTGGCGCCGGATTTGTTGAGCGAAATGGTGCGCAATGGCTGATGCGGATTCCGGGGCAGGCAATGCAGGCCGACGATATAGCGGCAATTACCATTACCTCTGACAATGGAAAAACGGTGCATATCAGCGACGTGGCCGAGGTGAGCATTGGCCACGGCCTGCGCACCGGCGCCGCGACCCAGAATGGCCGGGAAGTGGTGATGAGTACGGTGTTTATGCTGGTTGGTGAAAACAGCCGCACAGTGGCAAGTAATGTCGGTAAAAAACTGGCCGAGATTAATGCGTCTCTGCCTGAAGGCATTGTGGCAACGGCTGCCTACGACCGCACCGGACTGGTAGAGAAAACCCTGAGTACCGTCACCACCAATCTGGTGGAAGGTGCTTTGCTGGTGATTGTTATTTTGTTCCTGATGCTGGGCAATATCCGCGCGGCCATCCTTACCGCGCTGGTTATTCCTCTGGCAATGCTGATGACCTTTACCGGTATGGTACAGACTCGCGTCAGCGCCAACCTGATGAGTCTGGGCGCGCTTGATTTTGGTCTGCTGGTCGATGGTGCCATCATCATTGTCGAAAACTGCCTGCGTCGTCTGAGCCAGCAGACAGGTCCGCTTGCATTAAAAGAACGTCTGCAACTGGTGTTTGAAGCCACTCGGGAAGTCATCCGCCCGGCATTATTTGGTGTATTTATTATCACCGCCGTGTACGCACCGATTTTCGCCCTCGAAGGGGTCGAAGGCAAAATGTTCCACCCGATGGCCATCACCGTTGTGATTGCTCTGCTGAGTGCGATTCTGCTGTCAGTCACCTTTGTTCCAGCTGCAGTGGCCTTGCTGTTCAAAGGTCCGGTTACGGAAAAGCGCAACCCTCTGGTGTCGGCACTCATGCGCATGTATCAGCCATTATTGGCGCTGGCCCTGCAAGCTAGAGCGCCCATCATTGGGCTGGCGGCAGTGCTGGTTTTACTGAGCATCTGGCAAGCCACCAGGTTAGGCAGCGAGTTTGCCCCGAATCTGGATGAAGGTGATATTGCCATGCATGCACTGCGCATCCCAGGTACGTCTCTCAGTCAGGCCATTGCCCTGCAGGAAACACTGGAAGAACGCATCAAAGCCCTGCCGGAAGTTGAGCGGGTATTTGCCAAAATCGGTACCGCTGACGTCGCCACCGATGCTGTGCCGCCGAGTGTGGCCGATAACTTTATTATTCTGAAACCACGTGACCAGTGGCCAGATCCGAATAAGCCCAAGCAGCAGGTGATCGCCGAACTGGAAGCCCTAGTCAGTGAAATCCCTGGTAATCGTTATGAGTTTTTACAGCCCATTCAGATGCGCTTTAACGAATTACTCGCTGGTGTACGCGCCGAAGTTGCTATCAAGATTTTCGGTGACGATCTGGATGTGTTAACTGGCCTTGGCGCGTCGCTTGAGAAAATTGTTGCTGGTGTCGATGGAGCGGTGGACATTCAGACTGAGCAGGTGACCGGCTTGCCACTGCTGGAATTTATTCCGGATGCTGACGCATTACGCCGTCACGGTATCAGCCGCCAACAGCTGCAGGATCAGCTGGCCACCGCTCTGGGCGGAGAAGTCGCAGGTACCCTGTTTGAAGGAGATCGCCGGGCAGATATAACCGTACGCCTGCCTGAAACCGTACGCGCTGATATCGACGGCCTGAACTATTTACCGGTGACCGTTGCACACGGGCAGGTTGTTCCACTGCAGGAGCTGATCACACTCAGTGAAAACATCGGTGTTAATCAGGTAAACCGCGAAAATGGTAAACGCCGTCTGGTGGTCACCGCCAACGTTCGCGGTCGCGATCTTGGCAGTTTTGTGGAAGCCGTGCGCAATGCTGTTGGTGATGAACTGGATATTCCCGCAGGCTACTGGGTGGAATATGGCGGTACCTATCAGAAGCTGCAGTCAGCCTCGCAAAGATTGATGATTGTTGTGCCAGTAACTTTGCTGATGATCGTTGGTTTGCTGGTACTGGCACTGAATTCTGTGCGCGACGCACTGGTCATTTTTACCGGTGTTCCACTGGCCTTAACCGGCGGCGTACTGGCGCTGACCGTGCGTGATATTCCCTTTTCGATTTCTGCGGCCGTAGGATTTATTGCCCTGTCGGGTATCGCCATTCTGAACGCATTAGTGATGGTGTCGTTTATCCGGGAATTACAGCGCTCTGGGCAAAGTCTTGAGCAGGCTATCGTTGAAGGTGCACTGACGCGTCTGCGTCCGGTGATTACCACTGCACTGGTAGCGTCACTGGGTTTTGTCCCGATGGCACTGAACACAGGTATCGGTTCAGAAGTACAACGACCACTGGCAACCGTCGTGATTGGTGGTGTTATTTCTTCTACGATTCTGACCTTGTTTGTGATTCCGGCACTATACCGTCTGGTGCATCGTAGTGAAAAACGAGGGAATGCATGAAATTGTCTATAACACGTCTTGTACTTTTACTCGCCATGTTAACCACAGCGTCCTTCGCTGTGGCCCATGGCGTTGACGACAACACCCGCATCTTCTTACAGCAGAACACCGGCGTTCAGTTTGTGCCGTTCCTGTACATTGGGGCCAAGCACATGATCACGGGTTACGATCATCTGTTGTTTCTGGTCGGGGTGATTTTCTTTCTTTATCGCAGCCGCGAAGTACTGCTGTATGTCAGCCTGTTTACCCTTGGGCACAGCATTACGCTGATGTCCGGGGTGCTGGCCAATATTCAGGTGAATGCTTACCTGATCGACGCCATTATCGGTTTGTCAGTGCTGTATAAGGGCTTTGATAACCTGGGTGGCTTCAAACAGTTACTGGGCTTTCAGCCGGACACCCGTCTGGCAGTGCTGATCTTCGGGTTATTTCATGGCTTTGGTCTGGCGACGAAACTGCAGGAGTTTCATATCCCGGAAGACGGCCTGCTGACCAATCTGATCGCTTTCAATATTGGCGTCGAACTCGGGCAGTTTGCGGCACTGGGGCTGATTCTGATTCTGATATCCGCGTGGCGTCACTCAGCGACGTTCGGGCGTTTCGCTGTGCTGACCAACACGCTTTTAATGGCCTGCGGAGTGATGCTGACGGGTTATCAGCTCACTGGCTATTTTTCTTCCTGAGGACGGTTTTCTATGACAACGCAAAGCACACAACTTCAGACCTCGGCCAAACAACTTTGGCTGGCGACCGCTGCGGCGTTTGTGATTGGTCTTGTTACACTGGTGCTGGTGATTATGCCTGCGGAATACAACATTGACCCTACGGGTGTCGGGTCCGCATTGGGCCTGACCGCGCTGTCGCCTGAAAAACTTGCCGAAGCGGAGACAGAAGCAGCTAAGGCTTCCGCTAAAGCAATGGATGGTATGGCGACGGTAGTTCTACCGCCTGCGAGCGGTAAAGAATTTAAACTGGAAATGACCGCCGGTGAACAGGTCGATTTTGAATGGATCACCGACGGAGATGTCGTATATGTGGATATGCACGGCGAACCATTTGATGATCCTACCGGCTATTTTAAAAGCTATGCTGTGACCACCACCAATGAAATGAAAGGCAGCTTCACCGCCGCTTTTGAAGGCACACATGGTTGGTACTTCCGTAATGACAGTAACGCTGAAGTCACAGTGCAGCTGTTTTATGAAGGCCAATATAAAAATCCAAAAATGATGTAAACCCAATACAGGAGATATGGATATGAAATCGTTACTTATTACCGCCGCAATGTCGCTGGCCGTGTACTCAGGTCAGGCTCTGTCACATGGCTCTCATGGCGTCGTGGATGCTGATGGCGCAAAAATGGCTGCAGCTCGTATGGTTCAGAAAATGACGGTACGTGACTTCGGATTTAAGGCGGGTCAGCTGGCACCGGAATGGCGCAATATCAGCGAGTCTCAGGTTGCCGTTAGAGAGACTGGCGAAGGCTTTTATATCATTGAAGTGACCAAAGCTGAAAGCGAAGACAAGGTCTATGTAAAGGTACTCAGAAACGGTGATGTGAGCAATGTAAGTACTACTTACCCACAACAATAGCGCTTACTCAGACACCACCAGCCTCTTCTGTAACAGGAAGGGGCTCAATGACCGAACCTCGCCCTCCTCAATACCAACAGTATCTCAACATTTAACTTGCCACACTCACTTGTTGATATGTTATATTGTAACCACATAATTTACTGGTGGTGCAGTATACGTCTGTGACCATGACACTTACGGATGAAGGATTTATGACCATGGCTTCGTTTTATGAAAGTGAGCTGAGCAAATCACTATTAGTGCTGGCAATGGCAGGCACCCTGGCGGCTTGTGGTGGTGGCTCAGGCAGTAGCTCAGATAGTGACCACGACGACGATGACCACTCAGAAGAAGAGCATGCAGGAGGTCGCCTGATTTACTCAGTTTCTGACGATTCTGGCCTGAATATGTACGACCAGACCGTAGAGTCTGATGATGCGTATTCGACCGACGTAATTGCAACTTCTACATCCGGCTCCACTCTGGTGCTGGCTAAGAGCGGTCTGACTGCTGCTCTGTTAGACGGTGGTGCTGTTTCTATTGTCGATTCAGGTCTCGAACACCTGGTGGATGAGGACGGTCATACACACGACGTTTCATCGGCCGCAACCACTCTGACGTCGGGAATCACTACAGTCATCACGACTCACGAATACTTCTCTGCCTATGACGGCAGCACAAGCACTGTCCTGAATGCAGAAGATGGGGCTGTCGTAACCACCTGGACGTCTGTTGATTACCCAACACTGGCACTGGCCGGTGGCCACTATCTTACGTTCACCGATATCGACGGCAGTATAACCATCGAAGTTAAGGAGGCTGATGGTGAATCCCTGACCGCCCCTGTCAGCGCTACCTGTAATGGTGATATCACAGCAACCGCTCAGACAGAGCATCTGACTCAGATTTTATGCAGTAATGATTCGTTGCTTTCAGTTATCGCTGCCGAAGGCGAGACCGATACCAGCTTCACGATCACAACAGATACCAGCACAACCGTCGCTGACCTGACCAACTTAACGGCGACCTTCTCGACCTACGACGTTATTGCTGGCTGGAGCACTGAGGCCAATAAGCTGGTGCTATCCAAAGCACACAGTGACCATGTCGATACCGCAGATATCTCTTCAGAATTAGTGGCGGATGGCATTATTACCGTTGCAGCACCAAGCAGTGACGAATCAGAAGCACTTGGCGTGCTCGGTACCAGCGGTCGCTTTCTTGCTCTTTTCTATCACGCCGAAGGCGAAGAGCTGACGATTGAAGGCAGCAGTAAATTCGATCTCGACACGTCAATCAGCTGGTCCGCATCGGATCTTTTACTCGCTGATTCCGAGGCCTTTATCGCAGTGAATCTTGCTGGCAACACATTGTTCTTCATTGATGGCCATGACGGAGAAAGCTACCACCTCCACTCCAGCGCGGAGGGCAGCTCTGACCTGAGTGCACTTGCAAGTGCGGTGCTCGCTCATGCGCAGGACGATCACGATCATGATGAAGACCATGACGATGAGCACGACCATGATGAGGAAGACGGTGAATCAGACCACGACCACTGATCACTGAGCCCACTCCCTCGCATGGAAGCCCGGCCCTCAGGTGCCCGGGCTTTCTTTGTTTTCTGATATTATGCGCGTCTGATTTTTATAGGTTCCGGTATGAATTTTCGTCTTTCTGTTGTGACTCTGAGTCTGCTTGCAGCCACCTCCTATGCAGCCCCTGCCAATGAAAAAACGCTGGATACGATCGTGGTTACGGGCGGTGGTGACCGCTCCGTATATGATACGGCACAGCCTGTTTCTGTGTTAGATACCGACGATATTCATAAAAATGCTGGTGACAATTTAGGCACCCTGCTGGAGTCTCTGCCGGGCGTTGCCAACGCCTCTTTTGGCGCTGGAGTCGGACGTCCGGTGATCCGCGGCATGAGCGGCAGTCGCGTAAAAATCCTGCAGAACGGCACCGACACTTCGGATTTATCGGCCATGAGTTCAGACCACAGCCCCATGGCTGAGCCGAGCGCAGGTGAACAAATTGAAATTGTATATGGGCCATCGACGCTGCTATACGGTGGCGGTGCGATTGGTGGCGTGGTTAACGTGATTGATGGTCGCATCCACGAAATTATTGTTCCGGGCATTCGCGGTCAGGTTTCAGCGAAATACTCTTCTGTCGATGAGGGCCAGCATATCGAAGGTATGCTCGATCTCGGCAAAGGTAACTGGAATCTGCATCTCGATGGTTTTAGCCGGGATGCTTCCGACTACTCCAGCGGCGAGCAAGGCGATATTCCCACCGGCAATAATTCAGGCGAGATTGAAAACAGTGAAACCTCAGGCAGTGGTGGTGCCATTGGTTTAAGCTGGGTCGATAGCGAATACGGTTTTATTGGCGGGTCTGTCAGTACTCTCGAATACGACTACGCTGTTCCAAACCTGGATGAAGAGAGCTTCCGGGTTACTCCAGAGCAAATCCGTTATGACCTGAAAGGTGCCTGGACACCCATGACAGGCATCATCGAAGAGTGGCGCACCGAAATTACCTTTAATGACTACGAGCATGCCGAAACCGGCCATCGTGACGATGATGACCGCCAGCCTTTTGTTGATATCGGTTTGTTTGATAAAGAAACCTGGGAGTTTGTTACCCGACTCCGCCATGCAGAAATCGCAGGCTGGCACGGCCATGCCGGTGTCCAATACAGTCAGCAGGATTTAGAACTTTGCCATGATCACGGTGGCTGTGAAGGCATTCCTTCATTCAGCGACCCTGAAGATGACAGTATCGGCTTTAACCTGGCGAACAGTGAACGTGGAGGTGACCTCTACGGGCACGACACGCCGATGCCAATCACACGTACAGAACAAATAGGTATATTCCTGGTTGAGCACCGTGATACTGGCTTTGGCTCACTGGAGTTAGGGGCACGGATAGATCAGGTTACAATCTCTTCCGACCCTTCTTCCATTGATCCACCATGGCGTCAGGCCGACAGTTATTACGATGACTACACCTTTACGCCAGTCACTTTGTCTGCGGCCAGCACCTGGTTACTGGATGATTATCAGCGTATCGGTTTGAGCCTCGCACGCGCGCAACGAGCACCGGAAGCGCCGGAATTATTCTGGAACGGTGATCACCACGCCACCTTTGCTTTCCAGCTCGACAACCCTGACCTCGACATTGAAACCGCGCATACCATCGACCTGAACTGGATCTGGAAGTCGGATAACAATGAAATCCGCCTGGCCACTTATTACTATCAGTTCGATGACTACATCTATAACGATCTGAAATCAGAGACTGATCCTTTTCACGGTAATGATGTGTACCGCCATGAACAGGAGGACGCCAGCTTCACAGGCGCAGAAGCCAGCTGGTCACATATAGTAACCATGAACTGGTCGTTTGATTTAAGTGCTGATGTCGTTAACGCAAAACTTGACGATGGCCGGCACCTTCCACGTACACCACCAGCGAGTTTTCTGGCCGGTCTTGAGTAGGGAAATCAGAGTTGGGAAGCACGCACTGAATTACGCGCCGTTGCTGAGCAATCAAACACCGCTGACAATGAAACCACGTCTGACGGATATCTGATGCTTAATGCGTCTGTGGGTTATCAGTTTCTGCTCAATAACTCTGAGCTGACGCTGAGACTCGATGGACGCAACCTGACCGACCAGTATGCGGTTAATCATGTATCGTATCTCAAGCGCGCAGCGCCACTACCCGGGCGTGACATCCGCTTCGGCGTCCGCTGGGCATTCTGATACATTCGATTCTAACATCAGGTCACGGACGCCGTGCCCTGATGTACATCGCCAACGCTGGGAGTGCTCCGGTCAACAGAGCACTGCCTGCGACGATCAAAGACAGTACCAGCGTATTCAGTGTGAAGATATCAGCGCTTATATTAATTCCGAAAGCACCCGCCAGATAGCCCTGCCCTAACGCAAACGCCAGCCAGACAAAGAGCAAAGACGCACAAAGACCGGCTAAGGTTATCAGCAGTATCTCCAGTTCACTCAGTAAAAACAGATAAAAAGGAGACGCCCCCGCCATCCTTAATAGCTGAATTTCATGGCGACGCTCGCGCACCGAACTGAGCAGCATGGCACTGAGCCCCAGCAAGGCGGATAAGAGAACCAGCACACCAATAAAACGCAGTGTCTGCTCCAGTATGCCCATCATCTGCCATAATTCGCTCAATGCGACGCCTGGCAGAATTGCCATCACAGGCTCGGCCTTATAATTATTGACCGTCCGCTGCAGTGAAAAAACGCCAATACGGGACTTCAGCGCAACCATAAAGGCGGTAATGCTTTCGGGATCACCCGTGTACTGAGCGCTATTATGAATCGCCTTCAGGCCTTGCAGGCTAACATGCACAGTCTGGTCAACGGGCGTACCAGTAGGTTCTAAAATTCCAGTTACTGTAAACGGTGAGCCTTTGTGTAAATTAAAATCAGCCGATGAAATTCCATGCGACAGCAGAATTTCCGAGCCGGGTGAATAGCCAAGTTCGCGAGCGACGGCAGACCCGAGAACCACTTCAAATGCGTCCGAAAACTCCCGACCATCAGCAAAAACCAGTGGGTGCTTAGCGCCGTAGCTGAAGTAGCGAAAATAATCCTGATTAGTCCCGAGCACCCGATAGCCTTTGTGCGAATCCCCTAGCGAAAATGGAATCGACCATTTTATTTCGTCAGACGCCGAGATATCTTCATAAGTGGACCATGAAATATTATTCGTCGGCGCCCCCACACGAAATACCGAATACAACAAAAGATTCAGGCTGCCGGTGCGAGCACCAATAATCAGATCGGCCCCAGAGACTGTGCTGGCAAAACTCTCTTTGGTCTGCACACGGATATGTTCAACGCTGATCAACACACTGATGCTGACAATCAGAGCCAGCAACGTCATAACAACAGACGTTTTTCTATCGACCAGACTCTTGTAGGCGATTTTCAGAAACATGACTACGCTCCTGCCCGGTTGATATCGGCTAACACATCGGTGCGGTCAAAATCGCAGGCGAGTGTCGGGTCATGACTGACAAAAATAAGCGTACTTTGGTAGGCATCACAAAGATCCATAAGCGTTGTCATAAAGGCTGTACGGTTCTTCTGATCCAGAGCAGACGTTGGCTCATCCGCGATAATAAGGCGTGGAGAGTTAAACAATGCCCGCGCAATAGCGACCCGCTGCTGCTGACCAATACTCAGGCTCTGCCCCGGTAACCGCCAGACAGAATCCGGGAGCTGCAGCTGCTCTAACAACTCCTGAGCCCGGGCGATCCCATTGCGCTTAACCTTTTTACTGAATTCGTTTGCCAACAGGATGTTATCAACCGCATTGAGATAGGGAATCAGATTGAACTGCTGAAAAATATAACCAATATTCCCGGCACGGAAACGATCACGTTGACGCTGGTTTAACAGATCAACCCGCTCATCCAGAAGTGTAATCTGGCCCGAGGTCGCCGGGAGAATTCCAGCAATCAGATTTAACAAGGTCGATTTTCCTGAACCTGACTCCCCTTGTAAAAATACCTTCTCGCCTGCAGCCACTTCCCACCGGGGGATGTTCAGCAAAGTATCGTGGTCATGATAAGAAAATATAAGGTCTTGCAGAACAACAGACATGGGACGATCCTGTAGAAAGCAACCAAGAGGTGGATGCCAGGTGCAACGTTGCTATAACATAACACAAGTATATGTAAGCTCAATGTCAGTTGTGATGCTGTACAGCATCAGCTAATTCAATTCAGGTTATTCAGGTTTTTACGATGAATCCACTAATCAGACTGCTAGGGCTAACCGCCTTCGGCCTCATTTTCAGCGCCTGTACAGAGAACGCCGATCCGGCCGGTACCAATGACAATACTGCCGATGTCAGTAAGCAGAAGACAGAAGTAGCCGCTGTCGAACAGGAACAACCCATCAGGGCCCCAGAACCTCTGCCCGTGCTCCCCAAAGAGTCGTTTACATCGGTTGACTGGACAGACCTTATTCCTGAAATGGATCTGATGGCATTAAAAAATCCACCTGAAGCCTTGATGAATATCGAAGATGGATCGGAAGAAGATGTCATCGGCGGGAAGCTTAATAATAATGAAGTCAGCGGCGTGTATGGAGATAATGAGGACCTCGCGGACTCTGCATTTCAACGCGCACTCGTTTCTACGAATACAGTGAGTGAGATGCAGGGAAAGCACATCAAGCTGCCCGGCTTTATTGTGCCTCTGGATTTCGATGACGATCAGACCATCACCGAGTTCTTTCTGGTTCCTTACTTTGGCGCCTGCCTACATTTGCCGCCCCCGCCACCTAATCAGATCATCTATATCTCACACCCTGATGGTATTCAGGTCGATGCGTTATACGATCCATTCTGGCTTTACGGCACTCTGGATACCGGCATTATTGAAAACACGACAGCGAAGTCGGCCTACCGTATGCGACTCCATCATATAGAGCCTTACTACGAGTAAGGCTCAGAGCACAATCAGAAATGGATAGTATGATCTTTTGCTGTCAGTTCTTTCGTGCCGGTGCTGTCCTCGGTCAACCAGACCGCTTTCAGGACCTTCAGATCAGGAAACTCTGTCGATAATTCAACTGCCATAGATTCAGGCAACTGCCCGTCTGCACACGCGAAGGTGTACTCTGCAATAACATCCGATGCTTCGCTGTCAGACTGAGGAGCTTCAACTCCTGAACCCGCGACGACCGTACAGTCGGCACCAGTAAACTGGAACAGCGAGCTGGCATCATTCAACTTCTTGTGCGCTGCGGCAACCGTAGTACGCTCTTCTTTGTTTTCAGCGACATGCTCAAAACCAATAATATCCGCCGCTGGCGTCTGTAGATAAACCGTCACCACATTGCCTTCTACGGCAACATTCAGGTGGCCTACACCATGAATATGCGCACCGTGGTGCTCTCCACCGTGGTGGTCATGCCCATGATGATCGCTCTCCTGATGGTCAGGGTGCTTATCATGGTCGTGGCTTTCATGATGCTCATGCTCTTCATGGTGATCATGCGATTCGGCGGCTGCACTCATGACCGTCAGCATTGATGCAACCATCAATGCTACGGAGGAAGAAACACGCACCGCAGGAAACAGTGCATCGTTATGAATCGCTTGTTTAACAGGTCGTTTCAATGTCATACATTCTCCGTTTCGGGTTCCGGCGATGCCTCAGCGTTCTGTTCATTATCACCACTTCGGTCCCACGATGGAAATGGATCAGGTAAGGTTTGCCAGTAGCTCTTACCTTCCAGTAGCTCGTCATCAGTCAGCAGGCAGCGATCAAGTGCCTCTGTAACGCTTTTCTGATCCAGGTTCTGACCAATAAACACCAGTTCCTGACGCATATCGCCAAACGGCTCAACCCTGTGCCGTCTTCATCGGCGAAGGTAAAGGTTTCGGCGACAGGCAAAGGCTCTGAAATACCCGTGGATTCAATCACCAGATAATCAAACCGGCCTTCTTTAGCCAGCTTTCCAACTTCGACCAGCAGGTCTTCACGTAATGTACAGCAGATGCAGCCATTGCTCATTTTAACGAGTTTTTCTTCACTGCGATTCAGCGTCACCTCAGTCCGAACGATGCTCGAATCGATATTGATTTCACTCATGTCATTGACGATAACCGCAACACGTCGCCCTTCACGATTATTCAGGATATGACTGAGAACCGTCGTTTTACCTGCTCCCAGAAAACCTGAAAGCACAGTGACGGGAAGTTTTTCTGCGGGGGAAACTTGCATAGGAGGCCTCATCTCTCGGTCTCGTCAGGGACGACGTCCAGTATATGTCTTGATAGCTAGTGTTACCTTATAACATAGCAATGAGACTAATCAAGAGATCCACTACAGGGGCTTCAATTGAGGCAAGTACCGCCCTGCAGTCTATATTCGAGTCAGGTGACAGTATTGTCAGCACCTGCGAGCTTCGAAGGCACATCGTCAGTTAAATGAGGAATAACTCCCACTGACTGGGGAGAGTGATGACCCTACTCGCATTTCGGCGGGTATAGAACACGTCGACGACATTATTTCCGACGTCTTTCAGGCACTCGATAAAGCCTGAATAAATAGGTAATAGAAAAGGAGTGGCTGAAGAATTTTATCCACTCCTTTTATACTCTCAGCGATAATGCTCTGAACGCATGGCTCTGAATTCGCCCGGTGTCATACGCGTCCACTGTTTAAAGGCACGATAGAAAACGGCGGTATCCTTAAATCCTAGTAAAAAAGCAATATCGTCGAGGGTTAACTCATCGGCCAGTAGATATTCTTTTGCTTTGGTTAATCTCACATCGGCCAGCAACTCCCGGCAGCTCGTGCCTTCATCTGCAAGACGACGCTGCAGCGTTCTGGGCGTTACTGCAAGAATCTCAGCTAACAGTATTTTTGTTGGCTCGCCATAGCTCAGAAGAAGCTCAAGTAATAACCGGCAACGCTGACTCCAGCTCTCTTCGCTCACCTGCTGACGATGAATTACTTCAAGCGCCTGAATATCACGAAAGGCCTGCTCACTTAACGATGGTGATGCATCAAAATCACGAATTTCGTTCGTGCTGGTAAAGGTCACCTGGGTGAACGGCTCTCCAAATTCTGGGCAACAACCAAGCATGCGTTGATACTCTTCAGCAGGTAGTGCATTTGAGTTTGTAAAACGTACCGCTGAAGGTGTCAGTCCATAGCAGTCTAGGATGGCATCGCATGCGGATGAGACAACGCCTTCTATCTGATGACGGCTGACATAAATATCAGGGTGAGGATGAAAAGTAAGTGTTATCTCATCGGCGCCGCGCTCAACCCCCACGCTAAAAACATCTGTTGTAATGGTCAGGTAGCGCTTTAACATGCAGCAATAATCAAACAGAGTCAGATGATTCTGTTTGAAAAAGAATTCCAGGCGAGGGTGTTTACGGCTTGAGAATGGCCCAAGACGTAATCCAAGAGCATCCTCACCTAACCAGTCCGAAATAAGGTCCAGGTTACGTCCGACAGACTCCGCCGAGACTCTGCACTGCCCGGCAAAGGAATCCATTAATCCTTCTACCATACGTTTTACGGCAAGATACTCGCTCTCTCTGTTTACACTCTCGAGAAAATCCTCAAGCGCTTGCAAATGGGAAACAACGGTATCTGCAGCAACGGTTGGTTCGACAGCAAAGACAGGTTTTTCAGGTCGGAGGGCGGCCATTGGCATGTCCTGCACTGATTGATAGCTCGCTTCTGTTTCCATGTTGAAATCCTCTTATGTCTCTTAAAAAGCCACCGTCTGCTGTGATGGCTTTATCCGCTACGTTCTCTACAAAGCGTTACAAAACTAGCCTGACTATCCCGCACCTGAATTCAGTTTGTCTCAATTCGTTATACGGATCGCCCGTGTTTGAGCGCTAGGCTGAACAGCACCACTCATTCACCAACTAACAATAATCACAGGTGTCCGATGAACACATTATATTCCGACAAGCGGTGCGTTAAGCTGACCAACGCACTCAGGTCTGCTTTGCTATTTGTATTAGTTCTTACCAGTCAATACGCCAAAGCAACGACCACCACTGCTATTGCTATGGAAGGTTATATCTATGGTTCCCCCATCGTTCTGATGGATGAAACCCGCAAAGGTATGACAGGCCCTGAGCGCTCTTGTACGTTCGGTGCAGACATTAACACCTTCAAGCACGTCTTCGACTTGCCTGACACCGACTTTAAAGCCGTGGTTCGACCAAATGTCGACACGCTTTATTCTTCAGCCATGCTCGACCTGTCTGAGAGTCCTGTCATTCTTACCCTTCCGGAGGTTTCAGACAGATACGTACTGATGGCCCTTTTGGATGCATGGTCGAATAACTTTGCCGGAATTGATACATCCGGAGGCAACACACTCGCTGGCCAATATCTGATTACCGGCCCGGAGTGGCGTGGCCGGATTCCGAATGAAGTGACTCATATCCCTGCTCCGACCAATCTTGTGTGGATCATTGGTCGTACAGAACTGCTGGCAGACAACGACCTGGACGCCGTTAATCGGATACAGCGACAGTACCGCCTAAAAACATACCGTCCCTCCCGAAACAGACAAAACAACCAGGCGGTGAATTGTCTGGAGGACCATGAAAAAGAACCGCCGATTGATGTTGTTCTGAAAATGGATGGTGAAGAGTTCTTCACGCGCTTGTCTGACGTTATGAAAGAAAATCCACCGCCGGCAGACCAGAAAGGCATGGAATGGTTACTCGGCCAGATAAACACCGGGCGCTATGCAAAAGGTGGCGTCAGTGACTTACCCCGCCATAAAAAATGGGCGCTCGATGAGGGAGTCCGCCTGGGGCAAGGCAGTATCGACGGCGCGAAGAAACTGCTCGGTATCGGCGGCTGGGGGCCAAACCCTAAGCTGATCCCACTGGGTGATTACGGTAAACGCTACTTTATTCGAGCCGTGGTTGCTCAGGTAGGTTTCGGAGCCAATCAGAATAAATACGCCGTCTACCAAAACGCTGAAAGAGACAGTCAGCTACGAAAAATGCATGGCAGTAACGACTATACATTCACCTTGAAGGCAGACGATATGCCAGATGTGGGCGCCTTCTGGTCAATCACGGTTTATGGTGATGATGGGTTTCTGAAGAATAATGCGCACGCTGCCGCGGTCGGAATCGAGCGCTATGCACTGAGCAGTAATACGCCTTTAGCAACCGATGAAAATGGTGATATCACTCTGTATATTTCTTCACAGCCACCACAGGGAGCACCGCTGAGTAACTGGTTACCGGCTCCTGATGAGTATTTTCAGTTAACTCTGCGTTTTTATGATCCAGACCAGGATATTCTGAATGCTGAGTGGCAAGCACCTGCTGTCGAAAAACAATAATCCAAACCAAGGCGTGGGCCGTATCAAATACAGATGCGGTCCCGTCCTTCATTCTTAGCTTGGTACAGTTTTTCGTCAGCTCGTTTCAACAGGGTGTAGTAAGAGTTTTCTTTATTCGGCATGGTAACGGCAATGCCGATGCTTATCGTCAGTCTCACTGTTTGGTCTTTCATCACAATAGGCTCTGAACGCATGGCAGTCCATATCTGACGCGACAGTATATGAGCCGCTGAGGCTTCTGTATCTGGCAGCAAAATAACAAACTCCTCGCCACCATACCGGAATGCCATATCCGCCGGACGGTTCAGCACATCCTGTATCCGTAACGCTGTCTGACGCAGTGCCTCATCGCCGAACGCGTGTCCCTGAGAGTCATTAAGATTTTTAAAGTAGTCGAGGTCCAGCATAATCAAGGAGAGGGACTTACCCTCTCTCGCGCCGCGATCATATTCTCGCTCCAGAACTTCATCAAAGTGACGCCTGTTGTACAACCCCGTCAGAGAGTCGGTTGTACTGATTTTCTCCAGGCGAGCATTTGCCTCCCTTAACTCTTGTGTCCGTGCTTTAACCTCCTGGTCCAGGCGCATATTCTGTTCTCGTTCAGTTTCGAGTAACAAGGCCTGAGCATGAGCAGTATCCCGCTGTGCCCGTTCTCGAAGCTCCTTCTCCATAGCCATTCGCACGGATAGAGCAAACGCGAAGAGCAATACCTGCAACAGCTGTCCCAGGGCCAGAGCATTATCCAGTAGCAGACTATTATTAAAGACCCCAAGCTTGCCGAGAATGTACGATGCACTCCCCAGCGTGTACATGAGTCCGGCAACGAAGACTGCAAACGCCGGCGGGTATCCACGACGCATCCTCACAACGACCATGGTCGCACAGGTAAGAAAGGTCATCATGGAAAGTAGCAGAGTGGGGTAAATCACCTCCGCATAGGGAAGAAGGAGACTCAGAAACGCCATGACCGTCGACGTCGCAGCCAACGCCATAGCAGCCAGGTTTATCCAGCGATGGCTCTCGCAGATCTTCACAACTTTAGCGATATAGAGCGCACCGAATACATTCGACGTATTAATCAGAGTACTGACTGCGATGTCATTCCAGGCTGGTGACTCCGGCCATAGAAACTGGTAGCTGCGCCCCCACAGCGTGGCCTGAATAAGAGCCATTGCCAGCGACAGACCACTAAAATAGAGATAGCTGCGATCCCCGGATGATAGAAATATAAGGGCGTGATAAAGCCCCAGCATCACTACGGCGCCAAAAAACAGCCCCTGAACCCAGGCACTGTTCTCCATTGTTTGCCGGAGTACAGTGTCTTCAGAAATGGTCATCGGGACTTCAAGAGAAGAACCTGACTGAACTCTCAGATACACAGATCCAGATAAAACTGATGAAGGCAGAGGTACGGTAAACTCAGGGCGCAGAAGAACGCGCTCAACGAAGCTGAGTCGATCTCCTAAAGGATAAGCAGTGAGCAGGTTCTGATGTTCATCAAGAATAAAAACCTGCACATCGTCGAGCATGGGATAATTAACACTCAACCAGACGGCATCGCCCGGGTTGCTGTAGCGAAAGGTTAGCCAGACGGTCGCATCGGTATAGCCAAACTGAGGTGGGTACTCCCGCACTTTCTCGAACGGCTGCGTCACTACATCCTCGAGACCGTAGTTACCCTGTTCATCGAGAAAGTAAGAGACCTCAGGCACAATGCGGCCAAAACCTGGTGATAGCCTGTGTTCATGCAGCCCTGCTTCTGCGCCCAGCGCCGAGACACTCAGAAGCACTGCCGCCATAAAAGCAGCACCCTGAAATGAAACCCTGGATAACAAAAGCGCAATGAGTGCCCGCATTGGCCGCTCCTCAATTTTACAGCTTTCAGTGTATGTAAAATTTCCTGAGCGTCCTGTGAAGTTCTGTTAACTTGCGGTGATATTGCACATATATGTGTGTATATTTTGTCGTTATGTGAGTGACAGCACAGATTCATAACTGACCACATTTGCACGTACGACGTCAGTTATGATCTTCACGTCTGCATCATTCAGTGCAGGTTTCGTTTATGCACCAGGTAGTACACCGCAGGCACGACCAACAAGGTCAGCACCAGAGCACTGATCATGCCGCCAACCATAGGTGCAGCGATACGGCTCATAATCTCTGACCCGGTACCGGTTCCTACCAATACAGGCAGCAGGCCAACGATGATGGCGGCAGCCGTCATGGCTTTGGGCCGAACCCGCAGAGCTCCCCCCTCCATAACGGCCTGACGCAGATCCTCAAGAGACAACGCCCTGCCCTCCTTTTCGGCCAGCGCCCTGCGCTGCTCTAAGCACTGATTCAGGAACACCAGCATGATCACGGATAATTCTGTCGCGACACCCGCCAGTGCGATAAACCCAACACCAGCAGCAACCGACATGTGATATCCAAGCAAGTACATAAGCCAGACGGAACCGACTAATGCTAATGGAAGGCTGGCAATAATAATCGCGACGTCTGAAAAACGACGGAAGTTCATGGCCAGTAACAGAACGATCATTGCCAGAGTCAAAGGGACAATATAAGTCAGCTTTTCTTTCGCCCGCTGCATATATTCGTATTGCCCGGCCCACGTCAGGGAATACCCGGGTGGCATATCAAGCTCTGAATTCAGTCGGTTTCTGGCTCGTTCGATGTAAGTGGCAAAATCAACGTCGCCGACGTCAATGTATGTCCAGCCACTGGGGCGACCATTTTCGCTTTTGATGACAGGAGGGCCGCTCTCCACACGTATATCGGCAATATCCCCTAGCTGGATATGAGCACCTGATTCGGTCACAACCAGCAGCTTCTGCAATGCTTCGGGTGAATCCCGGTAGGATTGCGGATAACGCACATTCACTGGATAACGCTCCAGCCCTTCTACGGTCGTCGTCAGCGTCTGGCCGCCCACAGACGACGCAATAATGTCATGCACATCTGCCATATTCAGACCGTAACGGGCTGCAGCCCAACGATCCGGCTCAATCGTAATATACCGACCGGCGGACACGCGCTCTGAGTACACCGAGCGGGTACCTTCAAGCTCGCCCAGTATTTCCTCAAGCGCCCTACCGATCGACTCAATCTGATTGAGATCCGGGCCAGATACTTTAATGCCTAAAGGCGTTTTAATCCCCGTGGATAACATATCGATCCGGGTTTTAATGGGCATCACCCAGGCATTGGTCAGGCCGGGAAATTTCACCAGCGCATCCAGTTCCGCTTTGAGCTTGTCGGTAGTCATGCCGTCGCGCCACTCACTTTTGGGATGAAGCTGGATAAAGGTTTCAATCATGGTTAACGGGGCCGGATCTGTTGCCGTCTCTGCGCGACCGATTTTTCCGAATACGCTTTTCACCTCAGGTAGGGTAGCGATCAGTTTGTCCGTTTGCTGTAACAGCTCCCGGGCTTTACCCACTGAGATTCCTGCATAGGTCGTCGGCATATACATCAGATCGCCTTCATCCAGCTCCGGCATAAACTCGCTGCCCAGTTTATGCGCCGGCCAGAGTGTCGCCAGTACGATGATGAATGCCGACACAATGACAGCTAGCGGATAACGCAGCACACCTTTCAGTAAGGGTTGGTACATCCCCACGAGAAAACGGTTCACCGGATTGCTCGATTCACTGCGGATTTTTCCGCGCACGAAGTACCCCATCAGCACCGGGACCAGCGTAATCGCAAGCGCGGCACTGGCAGCCATGGCGTAGGTTTTAGTGAATGCCAGTGGCGAGAACATCCGACCTTCCTGTGCCTCCAGGGTAAACACGGGGATAAAACTGACAGTAATAATTAACAGGCTGAAAAATAATGCCGGGCCGACTTCAGAAGCCGAGCGAATAACAATCTCCCAGCGGTTAGCCGCAGTGACTTTCGTACGCTCCATATGCTTATGCATGTTTTCAATCATGACGATAGCACCATCTATCATGGCACCAATGGCAATCGCGATACCGCCTAGCGACATAATATTCGCGTTCAGTCCCTGTAATTTCATCACCAGAAATGCAGCCAGAATGCCCACCGGCAAACTGATTAATGCTACAAATCCCGAGCGGATGTGGAAAAGGAATAACAGGCAGACCAGAATAACAACGATGAATTCTTCGGCGAGTTTTTCCCAGAGATTATCCACCGCGCGGTTAATTAACTCAGAGCGGTCATACACAGGAATAACCTCGACACCATCCGGTAATCCGGGCGCTAATTCATTCAGCCGTGCCTTCACGGCATTAATGGTATCTGCAGCATTTTCACCGTAGCGCATGACCACGATGCCACCGACCACTTCACCCTGGCCATTCAGTTCAGCAATACCACGACGCATCTGCGGGCCCAGTTCAACCCGAGCAACGTCTTTCAGAAGCAGCGGTGTACCGGACTCTGATAAACCCAGCGGAATCTGTTCAATGTCTTCGCGACTCTCAAGATAACCGGTTGCACGGATCATGTATTCGGCCTCGGCCATTTCGATCACCGAGGCGCCGCTTTCCTGGTTTGCGCGTTTTACCGCATTGCGGACATGCGCGAGAGGAAGATCAAACGCACGCAAGGCTTCTGGATCAACAACGATCTGATACTGGCGCACCATACCGCCCAGACTGGCCACTTCTGACACGCCTTCAACCGACTGCAACTCGTATTTCAGAAACCAGTCCTGAAGCGTGCGTAACTGGCCGAGGTCGAGATTGCCCGTCGGGTCTGTCAGAGCATAGATATACACCCAACCGACACCCGTGGCGTCCGGGCCAAGCTGTGGCTTTGCCTGCTCAGGCAGTTCGGGTGCTATTTGCGACAGGTATTCCAACACGCGGGAACGTGCCCAGTACATATCGGTGTCGTCATCAAAAATAACGTAGACGTAAGAGTCACCGAAGAAGGAAAATCCGCGGACAGTCGTTGCGCCCGGCACCGACATCATGGCGGTACTCAAAGGATAGGTAACCTGATTTTCAACAACCTCAGGTGACTGGCCGGGATAACCGGTTTTAACAATGACCTGAACATCCGATAAATCCGGGATGGCATCGACGGGTGTATTTTTTACTGACCACAGCCCGGCCCCGGCCAGCATCACAGTCACCAATAGCACCATGATGCGATTATGGACCGACCAGCGAATGACAGCCTCAATCATGATCAGCTCCCTCGTTTGTTTCCGCTGCGTGGTTCATGTCACTTTCTTTGCTCATGTCTTCGCTTGAGGCTGGATAAATCTCGGTGACGGTAAATTCACCACTCGATATTTCGAATACGAAGTGGATGCTATCGCCTTCATTCAGGCCGGATAAATCAAGTTCGTCGGACAAACTGAAATCCATTGTGGCGGCCGGCCGGTTCCATTTTTCAATCGGCCCGCGGCTGATGTTGGCAACCCGCGCCTCTTTATCAAGACGGTTAATGACACCATCAGCCATGGCACTGGATGTTTCTGTAGTTGATGCAACCTTGTGCTCAGACATCGCCATTTCATGTTCGAAACGACTTAAATCAGCTTTTTTGGCTGATTCAGAGTCGATCATAAAGTGCGCAGAAATAACGACTTCATCACCCACTTCCAGACCCCGATGTATTTCAACAGAGTCAGCATCTGAACGACCGGTTTCTACCGGGACTGAGCGGTATTTTCCGGCTCCTGTTTTTAACACCACACGAGTGCCCTCAGCGACGCGGATAACGGCATCACGCGGGATGAGCAAGGTTTCGCTTGCCGAAGGTTTTATCACCACGCTGGCGTACATTCCCGGCCTCAGCATATCTGCTGGGCTGGTCAGGCGAATACGAACCTGAGCAGTGCGGGTCGCTGTATCCAGAGCTGGATAGATGTAATCCACAACGCCATTCCATACATTCCCCGGAGCCGCCTGGCTGGTTACCTCAACGGATTCGCCGCCTCCGATAAAGCTCAGATCGTCACTGAAGACATCGGTGGTTATCCAGACCTGCGATGCCTGCGCCAGTGTCATGATCTCAGTGCCCGGCACGACGTACATCCCCTGACGGATATTTAACTGATCTACAACGCCTGATTGCGGCGCCCGCATAGTTAATGTCTGACTGACGCGACGGGTATTTTCGATCTGCCGGATAATGTCATCAGGCACCTGCAACGCCTGCAGTCGTAAGCGAGATGCCGATGCGAGTTGTTGATTTCCGCGACGCAGGGCAAGCAGATATTCTTCCTGTGCATTAACCAGCGTGGGCGAATAAATGTCGTAAAGGGGCGCGCCTTTTTCTACCGGGTCCCCTTCAGATCGCACATGCAGTTTTTCGATCCAGCCTTCGGTGCGTGGATGCATATGAACGACAAAGTCATCGTTATATTCGACATAGCCTGCCGAACGAATGACAGGATTGAGAATCCCGCGCCTGACTTCGGCGGTGCGCACCCCAAAACTATGCTCGAGTGCAGGGGCAACACGAACGGTGCCGGCAGCGTCTTCCTGAGAGTTCTCCTCATAGACAGGCACCAGATCCATTCCCATGGGCGACTTGCCCGGCCCATCGCGACGATAGTCCGGGTCCATCGGAGCAACCCAGTAAAGCGGCTCGTTATTTTTTTGAGCATCGCCACTGCTGTCAGATTGAACCCCAGAAAACTGACCAGCACTCCAAAAAGCAAAAAGACCGACGGCAATCCCCGCAGCAAATATCACTGAATTACTTTTCATTTTTAATTTCCTCTGCTGATGGAGATATTGAAGTTGATGACATGGCTGCCGCGGATAAATAACGAATATCGGCTAATGTGCGATGGAGACTGGTTTCTATTTTTAATCGGGCGAGACGTGTATTCAGTACGGAAGTACGCGCCTTAACAACAGACGGAAAATCACCACGATCAGAGTGATACGCAGACAACGCAGCGGATGCCTGCTCCTTCACCTGAGGTAGTAGCTCCTGCAGATAAAACGCCTGGCGCTCATATAAGTAGATATATTCAGTGATCGCCGCCGAAAGTTCGCTGCGCATCCGGCGTAATAGCAGTGTCTTATCCGTACGCAGAGCTTCAGTATCGGCAATAGCAGCACTTACCTCGCGATCCTGGCGATTACCGGTAAACAACGGCAGATCAAATGTCACTCCGACCGACATCAGATCCGCACGGTTATTACCCATCAGGTCATCATCGCGGTACCCGTATTTTGCTGTCAGCCCCTAGGCTGGCCGATACGACTGCTGTGCCAGCGCCTCACCGGTTTCACTGGATTGAATACGACGCTCAAACGCCAGCACCTGCGGGTGATGAGTAACGACCTCCGCTGACGGCAGTGCATCAGGGCCCGGCACCTCGGGTAGCCCGATAAAACTCTCTGGATCAGCTTCTAGCCACTCACCCAACTGCTCACGGGTAACCGCCAACGCTTGTCTGAGTTCGGTAAGACGATCATCAAGACGAATCAGCTCCACGTTCGCCTCAACTACATCCTGCTGGCGGGTATTATTTAATCCCGAGGCGTACCCTGCACGCTCGGCATCCACTAACTGACGGAGCAGGTCACGCTCCTGCTCCATCAGCTGGATACTTTCCTGCGCCTGATAGCCCTGCAGCCAAAGGCGGGTAACCGCTTGCCTGACTCTTAAAGCGCGATCCTGGCGTAACAGCGGCTGCTGAGATGACAGCTCCCGATTTCTCTGCGCAGTCAGTGCACGACTGTCCCCACGGGGAAACATCTGCGTCACCGCGACACTTAACTGCGTCATCGGCTCCTGCTGGATATCAAAGGTATCGACCGGGAAATTTCCTGCCGTCAGAGTGACCGAAGGGTCAGGCAATGAACCGCTCGACTGAGCACGGTCAATCAAGGCCTGCTCACGTTGCACACTGCTGGTTTGCCACAGGTCCTGTTCAAGCGCCTGCTCGATAGCCTGATTGAGTGTCAGCTCAGCAGAAAACACCTGACCTGATAACGTCAGCGCGACAAGACCTAACCACCGCGCACTGGATAATTTTAACGACATAACAAAGCGTCTCTGGCTTTCGCCTCTAAAGAGAAAAACTTAAAAAATAGCTATAAATGAGGCGTGCAAACCCGTATTCCGGGCGCACTTATCCTGGGTCAGGCCAGAATGGGTGGGCGGTAGAGAGAATCCGCAACAGAAGGATGATCTTGAGCGACCATCGAAGAGATTGAGCTTGTAATATTGATGACAGGAATCGACACGCTGAGCCCCGTCAGCCCCATAATCTGCACAGAGCATTCAGGCATATCTCACGTGCCACTGTCGCAGCAGTTATGGCTGTTCGGTTCGGAAGCTTTACTGATGTCATTCCCATGATGCTCATGCATCGAATGGTCATGCGCCATGACTGAAGTGACCGTGTGTGAGGGAGCCACGTCTGAAGCAACCGTGTCAGATGAACCACCATGACCCAGGCTGCACAACGACCCGGCAGCCAACACCGGCTGAGCCAGAATGGCCAGCAGCATCAGCAATACACCGGAAAAGCGGAAACGTCGGGGCATCAGCACTCTGAAGAAACCATATAAGACACTCATAGGTTAAATCTCCAGGCGCGCGGCGTCAATTTTCCCCACGTTACCCCACGCAACCCCACGCAAATTCCACGGAATCTGATTCAGATGAAGAGGCCAGTATGGTAACCTCCTGCCACATTGAATTCATACAGGGATGTATGCACTCGAAGAATACAGCGGACTCACGCTGTAAGACCTCTGACGTGCCTCCCTGACATGGGAGAACCACCAATAATGTACATCCGCGCCATCAGCAGAGCCGCCCTACTCTGCAGTACCATCCTGTCCTTTAACGCCATAGCTGCTGGCGATCGCGCCGACTATGACCTCGACGACGACGGCCTGATCGAAATTAACGACCTTGCCGACCTGAACGAAATCCGTAATCACCTTGATGGCGCAGCCCTGTATGGTGAGAGCACAGGCTGCCCGGAAGAGGGTTGTAATGGCTTTGAGCTGACCGCCGATCTCGATTTCGACACCAACGGCGATGGCCAGATGAATGAGCTGGATACCTACTGGAATGATGGTGAGGGCTGGGAGCCAATAGGCTCGTCTTCTTCAAACGCCTTCACAGCCGACTTTCATGGTAACGGCCATCAGATACGCAACCTATATATCGATAGAACCGGCAATGCAGGATTGTTTGGCGGAATATCGGGCACTCCCGAGAAACCTGTAGAAATTACAATGCTCATAATCACAGGAAAGTTAAAGAGTCGCGGAAGTGATGGGGGCATGCTTGTAGGTGAAGTTAAACATACCACTATCGATCGAGTATTTATCTCAGGCAGTGTCCGCGCCTCCTGGTACGCCGGTGGCCTCGCAGGCGAAACCTTGAATAGCACTGTGAGTAACGTATTATCCAGCGTTAATATCCTGACAGGCCGGAGTCAAGGCGGCCTGATAGGTCGCTTCTCCAGCAGTACCCTCGCTAACAGCCTGTCGACGGGATACGTTGAAAACGGTTACGGCCTGTTGGGCTATAGCTACAACAGTACCAATGCGAACCTGCACTGGGCGACCGATACAAGCGGCCAGGAAACAAGCCGAGGCACTAACGCTTCCTACTTTGGTGCACTTTTGAGTGAACTTCAGTGCCCGACGTTATCAGACAACAATACCTGTACAGATAGAGGTACTTTGTTCGAAAGCTGGAGCAGTGAAGTATGGGACTTTGGAACAGGCCAGCAGTTACCCGGACTGATCATGGGAGGTCGTATTTACCGTGACAGCGACGGCGATGGTTCCCTGGACGAGGACGATGCTTACCCAGGTACGTTTGCGGCGTCACTGGATACCGATGAAGACGGCTATATTGATAGTTTCACCCCTAGCTGCGATGCCAGCTGCCGCATTAATAGCGGTCTGATTCTCGACGCCTTCCCATCATCCGCCGCGGCATACCTGGATGCCGACCTGGATGGCCTAGTCGATGAGTGGGCCGACGGCTGCGACGCAACCTGCCAGACCAACAGCGGATTAACCTATGATGATTATCCGGATGACCGTGATAACGACGGCATCACCAACGCGGTCGACACCGACGACAATAACGACGGCATCATTGACGCCGATGCCGACTCTGATGGCCTGATCGATATTGCTTCGTTGCAAGAGCTGAACGCTATCCGATTCTCGCTTGATGGAAGCGGTCAACGCTTAGGTGAATTCGACGATATAGACAGCTCTGGATGCCCAGGCCTCATATCTGAGGGTATCCTGAAGCAACGATGTGCTGGATATGAGTTGGTATCTGATCTGGATTTCGATACCAGTGGCGACGGCCAGATGGATGAGCTGGATACCTACTGGAATGATGGCAAGGGCTGGGAGCCGATCGGACCATCTTACGACGATTCTTTCAGAGGGGACTTTAATGGTAACGGCCATCGGATACGTAACCTCTATATCGATAGAAGCGGCAATGCCGGACTATTTGGTTACATCGAAGGCTCTAAAGTTCAACCAATAGAAATTTCCCAAGTAGCCATTACCGGTCCAATGACATTTATTACCAGTAGCTATAATGCTGGCGTACTCGCAGGTCGTATTAACTATGCTGAAGTTGATCGCATTTTTGTCTCCGGGATCATCAGCTCCCAACGGGACGCTGGCGGCCTTGCAGGCGATGTATCCAACAGCAATATAAATAACGTTTTCTCCAGCGCAGCTACCCTGACGGGTCGAACTCAGGGAGGCCTAGTCGGTCGTATTACTAACAGTGCTCTCTCTAACAATCTGTCGACGGGATACGTTGAGAACGGTTACGGTCTATTAGGCTACAGCTATCAAAACAACAACGACGCCTCATACTGGGCGACCGACGCGAGTGGCCAGGAAACGAGCCAAGGCACTAACGCTTCCTACTTTGGTGCGCTTTTGAGTGAGCTTCAGTGCCCGACGTTATCAGACAACAATACCTGTACCAACACTGGCACCTTGTACGAAAGCTGGAGCAGTGAGGTATGGAACTTTGGAACAGGCCAGCAGCTACCCGGACTGATCATGGGTGATCGTGTTTACCGTGACAGCGACGGCGATGGTGCCCTGGACGAAGACGATGCTTACCCAAACACCTTTGCGGCGTCACTGGATGTCGATGAGGACGGCTATATTGATAGTTTTACTCTTGGCTGCGATACCAGCTGCCGCATTAATAGCGGTCTGATTCTCGACGCCTTCCCATCATCCGCCGCAGCATACATGGATGCTGATCTGGATGGTCTGGTCGATGAGTGGGCCGACGGCTGTGACGCAACCTGCCAGACCAACAGCGGATTAACCTATGATGATTATCCGGATGATCGTGATAACGACGGCATCACCGACGCGGTCGATACCGACGATAATAACGACGGCATCATTGACGCCGACGCCGACTCTGATGGCCTGATAGATATTGCCTCGCTGGAAGAGCTGAACGCGATCCGATTCGCAATGGACGGCTCAGGACAAGCAATGATCGAAGGGAGCCTCCCGGATACCTCTGGTTGCCCGATCATACTTTGGCAAGGCACCGCGCAGCAGCGCTGCCACGGATACGAGTTGGTTGCCGATCTGGACTTCGATACCAACGGCGATGGCCAGATGAATGAGCTAGACACCTACTGGAGTGATGGCGAAGGCTGGGAGCCGATCGGACCATCTTTCGACAATTTCTTCAGAGGGGACTTTAATGGTAACGGCCATCGGATACGTAACCTCTATATTAATAGAAGCGGCAATGCTGGACTATTTGGTTACATCGAAGGCACCTCAAGACAACCAGTTAAAGTTACACAGATCGTTCTTAACGGCCCGATAACATCGATTACCGGCAACACTAATAGTGGCGTACTCGCAGGTCGTATTAACTATGCTGAAGTTGATCGCGTTTTCGTCTCCGGGATCGTCAGCTCCCAATGGGACGCTGGCGGCCTCGCAGGCGAAACCTTGAATAGTACTGTGAGTAACGTTTTCTCCAGCACTGCAACCCTGGGCGGCAACATTCAAGGTGGCCTGATAGGTCGTTTTTATAACAGCACTCTCGCTAACAGTCTGTCGACGGGATACGTTGAGAACGGCTACGGTCTATTGGGCTACAGTAGTAGTAATAACAATGCGAACCTGTACTGGGCGACTGATACGAGTGGCCAGGAAACGAGCCAAGGCACTAACGCTTCCTACTTTGGTGCGCTTTTGAGTGAGCTTCAGTGCCCGACGTCCTCAGACAACGATACTTGTACAGATAGAGGTACTTTGTACGAAAGCTGGAATAATGAAGTATGGGACTTTGGAACAGGCCAGCAGTTACCCGCACTGGTAATGGGTGGTCGTATCTATCGTGATAGCGACGGCGATGGTGTCCTCGACGGGAACGATGCTTACCCAGACACTTTTGCGGCGTCATTAGATACCGATAGCGATGGCTCCCCTGATCGCTTTACCCTTGGCTGCGATGCCAGCTGCCGCATTGATAGTGGTCTGATGCTCGACGCCTTCCCAACCTCAGCTGCTGCATATCGGGATACCGACCTTGATGGTCTGGTCGACGATTGGGCTGACGGCTGTGACACAACCTGCCAGACCAACAGCGGTTTATCCTATGATGATTATCCGGATGATCGTGATAACGACGGCATCACCGACGCGGTCGATACCGACGATAATAACGACGGCATCATTGACGCCGACGCCGACTCTGATGGCCTGATAGATATTGCCTCGCTGGAAGAGCTGAACGCGATCCGATTCGCAATGGACGGCTCAGGACAAGCAATGATCGAAGGGAGCCTCCCGGATACCTCTGGTTGCCCGATCATACTCTGGCAAGGCATTGCACAGCGGCGCTGCCACGGATACGAGTTGGTTGCTGATCTGGATTTCGATACCAATGGCGATGGCCAGATGAATGAGCTGGATACCTACTGGAATGATGGTGAGGGCTGGGAGCCAATAGGCTCGTCTTCTTCAAACGCCTTCACAGCCGACTTTCATGGTAACGGCCATCAGATACGCAACCTCTATATAGATAGAACCGGAAATGCTGGGCTATTTGGTTACATCGAGGGCTATGAAGTCCAACCAATCAAAATTTCCGAAGTAGTTCTTGCGGGCCCAATGACATCCATTACCGGTGGCTATCATACCGGCGTGTTCTCAGGCGCTATTCACCACGCTAAGGTTGATGGCTTATTCATATCTGGAACGGTCAACGGTGAGATATATGTGGGTGGCCTTGCAGGCAGAACCATCAACAGTTCTGTTAGTAACGTTTTCTCAAGCGCTGTTATATTGGAGGGCTATAATAAGGGTGGGATAATTGGTCGCCTTTATAGCGCCGATCTGTCAAACAGTCTGGCGACCGGGTACGTTGAAGGTCGTGGTGGTCTCATAGGCGCCGGCTTTTTCGATAGTAACGAGTTTTTGTACTGGGCGACCGACACAACCGGACAGCCAACAAGTTCAGGGACTAACGCCTCCTACTTCGGTGCGCTTTTGAGTGAGCTTCAGTGCCCGGCCACGCCCAACGATGACACCTGTACAGAGAACGGCATCTTGTACGAAAACTGGGATAGTGAGGCGTGGGATTTCGGCTCAGACCGACAACTTCCCGGACTCATCATGAACGGTGTGGTCTACCGCGACAGTGATGGCGATGGCGCCCTGGACGAGGACGATGCTTACCCAGACACTTTTGCGGCGTCACTGGATACCGATAAAGATGGCTATCCCGACAATTATTCGCGAGGATGTAGCTCCACCTGTGTAAAGGAGAGTGGTCTATTTCTCGATGCTTTTCCTGAGAACTCAGCGGGCTGGCTGGATGCCGATCTGGATGGTCTGCTTGATAAGTGGGCCGACGGCTGTGACACAACTTGCCAGACCAACAGCGGTTTATCCTATGATGATTATCCGGATGACCGTGATAACGACGGCATCACCGATGTGGTTGACACCGACGACAATAACGACGGCATCATTGACGCCGATGCTGACTCTGACGGCCTTATAGATATTGCTTCCTTGGAAGAGCTGAACGCGATCCGATTCGCAATGGACGGATCAGGACAAGCAATGATCGAAGGTAGCCTCCCGGATACCTCCGGCTGCCCGATCGTACTTTGGCAAGGCATCGCGCAGCAGCGCTGCCACGGATATGAGCTGATATCAGATCTCGACTTCGATACTAACAGCGACGGCCAGATGAATGGACAGGACACTTACTGGAATGATGGCGAAGGCTGGGAGCCTATCGGATCTTCTTACTCTAGTGCATTCAATGCGAACTTTCATGGCAATGGCCATCAGATACGTAACCTCTATATCGATAGAAGCGGCGATGCTGGATTATTTGGTTACATATTAGGCGCACGCGGCGATCTATCCACAATTACCGAGGTAGCTATTACTGGTCCACTAACATCTGTTACCGGTAGTCCTGATGCCGGCCTGCTCGCATCCCGTTTAGGCTATGCTGAGATCGATCGCGTGTTCATCTCAGGAGGAGTAAGTGCGCCTAGCTATGCGGGCGGCCTCGCAGGTTACATATCACAGAGCACTATCTACAACGTATTCTCTAGCGCTTCTATAATGACTGGAAATATTCAAGGCGGCCTGATAGGTCACCTCTCGAACAGTACTCTCTCCAATAGCCTGTCGACGGGGTACCTTGAAGGTGGTGGTGGACTGTTGGGCTATAGCGATAACAACAATTCATACCTGTACTGGGCTTCCGATACAAGTGGCCAGGCAACAAGCGCAGGCACTAACGCCTCCTACTTTGGAGCACTTTTGAGTGAGCTTCAGTGCCCGACCGCCCCCAACGATGACAGTTGCACCGACAAAGGTACCTTGTACGAAAACTGGGATAATGAGGTTTGGGATTTCGGCTCAGACCGACAACTTCCCGGGCTCATCATGAACGGGGTTGTTTATCGCGACAGTGATGGCGACGGCACACTGGATGTGAACTACTCACCGACCATAGAACTCTTGCTGACGCAAGATGGTCGCGAGGAGAACACAATCGTCGAAGGGATGGGTGACGTTACTATTGAAGTAATCATCACTGATGAAAACGGCTGGGATTATCATTCGGTTGATTGGTCATCCAACGATATTAACCTGGCTGACTCCTATGAGTTAGGTAACAGCATCACCTTCAGCTCTGATGGTTTGGTTGCAGGGGATTACACAATTTCGGCAACTGTGACTGACAGTGGCATTCCGCAACTCAGCGACACGGCAGAGATGACGATCCGGGTGCTTTCAAACGTGGACCCTGCGCCTGCGGCCTCTTCTGGCGGAGGAGGTTCTGGCGGCGGTGCCATATTCTGGTTATTGGCCCTGCTCTCTGCACCTCTGCTGATAGGGCGCGTCAGGGCCTGATTTGGCACAATCGACTGTTTAATCCAATCACGGGGAATGAGAATATCATTCCCCGTTTTTTATTTTCCGGAGACTGTTCATGTCATTGCCCGATTCTTTGCGACCCGGCCTGAAATTGCCTGTGGTGGTTGCCCCTATGTTTCTGGCCTCTGGCCCTGCGTTGGTCACTGAGTGCTGTAAAGCCGGTGTGATTGGTACGTTTCCGGCGTTAAACCAGCGCTCAAGCGAAGGCCTGGATCAGTGGCTGACGGAAATTCGTGCCGACCTTGATGCCTTCACCGAATCGTCAGGCGAGCCAGCGGCACCATTCGGGGTCAATCTGGTGGTACACAAGAGCAACGCCCGCCTGCGGCAGGATCTTGAGGTCATTGTTAAGCACAAAGTGCCCCTGGTAATCACCTCCCTCGGGGCTGTTCAGGATGTTGTGGATGCCGTACACAGTTACGGCGGCGTCGTTTTCCATGATGTCGTGAATACCCGCTTCGCGCGCAAAGCTGCCTCCGTTGGCGTGGACGGCTTAATTGCTGTCTGTGGTGGCGCCGGAGGCCATGCCGGTGACTGGAATCCGTTTGCGCTGATTAATGAGCTGAAGCAGTTCTTTGATAAAACTATTCTGCTGGCGGGCAGCCTGAGTACCGGGCGTGACGTCGCCACAGCCAGGATGATGGGCGCTGATATGGCCTACATGGGTACCCGTTTTATAGGCACTCAGGAATGCCAGGTGCAGCCTGAATACAAAGAAATGCTGACCACCAGCAGTGCTGGCGACATTGTGTATACCCCGAAAATTTCGGGCGTGAATGCTTCTTTCCTGAAGCCTTCACTGGATGCCCACGATATCGACCTCGCCACGCACCAAAAACCCGATCATGTCGATTTTGGTGCAGAACTGGATACTGAAAAAATGGCTCAGGCCACCAGCGCTAAGCCATGGAAAGACCTATGGTCAGCAGGTCATGGGGTTGGCAGCATCACTGACGTACCGACAACTGCCGAACTGGTTAAGCGCCTGAAAGCCGAATACCAGAACGCCGTTTCTTCTTTCACTGGAGACTTCTGATGAGCCATTCCTACTCTACCCTCGACTGGAGCGTCAGTGAGCACGTTCTGACACTGACTCTTAATCGTCCTGAGCAGATGAACGCCTTCACGGTTGAAATGTGCAACGAGCTGATTCATGCGTTTGATCGCGCCAGTGCGGACGATGATGTCCGTGCCATCATTGTCACCGGTGCAGGTAAGGCCTTCTGTGCGGGTATGGATCTGTCAAAAGAAGGGAACGTCTTCGGACTGGATGAATCCCAGCAACCAACACTCAATGACCTGAATGAGCGCTTTAGTGATAAAGACATCGTCGAGGGTGTGCGCGATACCGGCGGCCGCGTTGCGCTGGCCATTTTCCGCTGCACGAAACCTGTCATTGCGGCGATCAACGGTGCCGCGGTAGGAATTGGCGCAACCATGACCTGTGCCATGGATATTCGTATCGCCTGTGAGCATACTCGTATCGGCTTCGTGTTCAGTAAGGTCGGTATCGTGCCAGAGGCCTGCTCCAGTTGGTTCTTACCGCGGATTGTCGGCATTTCGAAAGCACTCGAATGGACGATGACGGCAGACATTTTTAAGGCAGATGAAGCCAAAGATGCGGGGTTTGTCAGCAAAGTCGTTCCCGCTGACGAACTGCTACCGGAAGCCCGACGGCTTGCAGCCAGCATAGCTCAGCGTTCTGCGGTATCGGTGGCCATGATACGCCAGATGATGTACCGCAACAGTGCGATGACTCATCCGGCAGAAGCACATAAGATTGAGTCGCTCGGAATGTTCTACACCAGCCTGAAAGACGGCAAAGAAGGTGTGGCGAGCTTCTTAGAAAAACGTCCGTCCGACTTTCAGGGCCGCGTCAGCACAGATATGCCCGATGTCTATCCCTGGTGGGATGACGTTGAGTCATCAGACTGACCGACACAAGAGACTCTTGTGTAACCGGCAGGCAGTAACATTTTTACTGAGCTGTCGGTCAATAGCCTGTGATAGCGTCGGATAAGAATCGAACACCTCTGACAGGGAGGATTAACGATGAAAACAGGCATTATCCTTCTCGCCGCGGGTCGCAGCACCCGCTTTGGTAGCGACAAACGATGCGCCCCCTGGCCGGGCCAGACTTGTATGCTGAAAGCCAGCATTGAAAACGCCCTTCAGTCTGGTTTGCCATGCTATGTCGTACTGCATGAAGGCGATCAATCCATACTTGACCATTGTATCGACGATGGCGCTGAAGCCGGCGTATGCCCGGATGCCGCTCGCGGTATCGGTGACAGCATTGCTTTTGGCGTGCACGCAAATCAGGACTGGGATGGCTGGATCATTGCCCGAGCGGATATGCCGTGGATCACAGCCGAAACCTACCGGGTTCTCGCGTCCCATCTCGAAGACCACGATTGCGCTCGCCCTGTTGATGAATATGGTCAGCCCGGATATCCAACTGGCTTCAGAAAAGAACACGCCTTCGAACTGATGCAGCTCCACGGTCACAGGACAGAAGCTCGACTGATTCCGGACGCCCCCTACGTTAATGTGATGATCGGCGATTCTATGATTCACTCTGACGTTAACCGCCCGGAAGACCTTCCTTACCCGGCCTGATTGATCCCTCATATACAAAAAAGCCCGGATTGCGTAGGCAAGCCGGGCTTTCTTTATAACTTATTAATCAAAAGCGACTGACTGATGCTCAGTTGGCGTTTTCGATCAGATAGTTTTCATAGTCTTTGCGCAGGTCTATTTTCAACAATTTACCTGTGGCAGTGTGCGGCAGAGACTCAACGAAAATCACGGCATCTGGCATCCACCATTTGGCGATTTTACCTTCGAGATACTCAAGCACGCTTGCTTCATCAACGTCAGAACCTTCATTTTTGATCGCCAGCAGAATCGGGCGCTCATCCCATTTCGGATGACGAGCACCAATCACACAGCACTCTGCCAGACCCGGGTGGCCTACCGCGGTATTTTCAAGGTCAATCGAGCTGATCCACTCACCACCTGATTTAATGACGTCTTTAGAGCGGTCAACAATATTCATGTAGCTATCTGGGTCTATGGTTGCCACGTCGCCGGTATCAAACCAGCCGTCTTCAAAGCTGGATTTGTCGTCGTTGTTGTAATAACCATTCACCACCCAAGGGCCACGAATCATCAGACGACCATAGGTTTCACCGTCATGCGGCAGGCGATTACCTTCGTCATCGATAATTTTGATTTCGATGCCAAAAATCGGGCGACCTTGCTTACGCTGAAGCTGGTATTGCTCTTCTTTAGGCAGCTTCGCCATGATCGGGTTCATCGCATTGATCGTCCCGATCGGGCTGGTTTCGGTCATCCCCCAGGCATGAATCAGGAAGGCATCGTGCTTCTGATCAAAGTCTTTAATCATCTGCAGAGGCGCGGCAGCACCACCAACAATCACGTTCTTCACTGATTCCAGTTTCTTACCAATGCTGTCCATATGATTCAGCAGCATCAGCCATACCGTCGGAACACCTAACAGCAGATCAGGCTCTTCTGCTTCGATCAGCTCCCACAGAGAAGCGCCATCCATCCCTGGCCCCGGGAATACCTGCTTGGCCCCAGTAATACATGCAGAGTACGGCGTGCCCCAAGCGTTCACATGGAACATAGGAACAACCGGCAGGAAGCATGAACTGGATGACAGGCCCATCACCTCTTCACCGACGGAAGCAAACGCGTGCAGGCAGGTTGAGCGGTGTGAATAGAGAACGCCTTTCGGGTTACCCGTGGTACCTGAGGTGTAGCACATGCTGGCACCTTTGGTTTCAGGAAACTCAGGCCATTCAAATTCGTCGGATTCTGCCGCCAGCAGCGTTTCATAACAAAGCGCATTAGGTAGCTTGGTCTCCGGCATTTTGTCTTCATCACACAAAATGATGAAGCCTTCGACGTTACCGATATGTGGAAGGATCGCCTCGAGTAGTGGCACGAAGGTCAGGTCGACAAAAATGTAGCGGTCTTCAGCATGATTGATGATGTACACCAACTGCTCGGCGAACAAGCGCGGGTTAATGGTGTGCAGTACCGCACCAAAGCCAGAAATACCGTAGTACAACTCGAAATGGCGATAGTTGTTCCATGCCAGTGTGGCTACACGATCGCTGTCCTGGATATCAAGGCGAGTCAGCAGGTTAGCCACTTTACGGGCACGGCTGGCAGCGTCTTTCATGGTGTAACGGTGGATATCACCTTCACAGCGACGGCTAACAATTTCAGTGTTCGGGTAGGTCGCTTCCGCGTGCTGCAACAACGTTGATACCAGCAGTGGGCGATCCATCATCAGACCTTGCATAGGGGTTCTCCAGAGGTGTTTATTCTTGTGCCTGTTACGATAGGTAGGTCATTTACGAATGACAAGGTGGTTTGTGTCCAAATATAGAGGTCAGGGTGTAGCTGACCATAAAAAAGGCCGCTCGTCGGCGGCCTTTATGTGACTAAGCTTCAAGATTGGTCAATTAACTGGCCGCTTTCAGCTTGTCTTTTTCTTTCTGCAGTTTCATGTCCTGATCTTCGCGGTAGAACTCCGTCTTCCAACGCTCGATCAGATCCATGTTGTCGTGATCCCAAGGGTGGAAGCCTTTCTTGAACCAGTCCAGATAGTTCTTGGTGACACCCGTGAACATCCCCTTCTTACCAGTCATAAAGCGCCAGAAACCTTTGAACTCTTTCCAGGACGGCATCTTGCGCTGCCACCACAACAGCTTAATGGTGTACCAGCCAATGCGATGAAAGAAGAACAAGGTCGCGTAGACCTGACACCAGCGCAGGTATTTCTGATCACCTTCAATGCTCATGAAAGTGTCAAAGGCGACAGACTTGTGCTCAATCTCTTCAACCGCGTGCCAGTAGAGCAGGTCCTGCACTGACGGAGCCAGATTCTCTAAGGTCTCTGGGTAAGTCAGCAGATGCTCAGCAAGAATCGCAGTCAGGTGCTCCATGCAGACAGTCATCGCCAGGCGGAACTTATCAGAGCGATTAACTACGTGCTTCTGGATGTAGTTGCCCAGGTCTTTGTCGAGCGCAACCGCGTCGAAGCCAAGCTCGCGCAGGGCTTCATTCACGCGCTCATGCTGACGGCTATGATGTCCTTCCTGACCAATAAAACCGCGGATTTCTTCCTTCAGCTTTGGGCTTTTGATCTTGTCGCGATACTGACGGACAGAAGCGATAAACTCGCCCTCACCCGCAGGAAAGGTGGACGACAATGCGGCAAAAAATGCAGAAAGTAATGCGTTATTGTCGAAGAAATAAGGCGTATCCAGTTGCTCGAACGGCATCGACATGTGCCGTGGCTTAATGGCCGGATGATCTGCAGTTGCTGTCATAGTGTCCTCCTGTCAGAACAGGTTTAAGTCATCTGTTGTTGTGTTTTATTTATAGTCACCCGAGACGCATACCGGCAACAGGTTGAAAGCAAACAATCTCCGGTGAAAAAAAATACCGCTTTAGGTCATAATGTGTGGCAAATAACTGACAGGCTGATCAACTATGCCAACGATCTGGGTCGATGCCGACGCCACGCCAAAAGCCGTTCGAGAGATCATCTGTAAGGCGGCTATACGCACCGAAATGACCACACGTTTTGTCGCCAACCACAGGGTTCCGGTGACGCCGCACCCGTGCATTACTTCACATCAGGTGGAGCCGGGCTTCGATGTCGCAGATAACTACATCGCGCAGGAAGCAGTCGCTGGCGACCTGCTGATTACCCAGGATATTCCTCTCGCTGCCGAGGTTATGGAAAACAAAGTCGACGTCATCAACAACAGGGGCGAGACCTATAACCCGCAGACAATCCGGCAAAAGCTGCAGATGCGCGACTTTATGGAAACCCTGCGCTCTTCAGGCGTTCAGAGTGGCGGGCCTACGGCGTTTTCAGACAAAGATAAGCAAACCTTTGCCAACTCTCTGGACCGCTGGCTGGCGCGCGCAAAACGGGCATCCACATGAAAATAGCCGTTCTGGGCGCGGGAGCAATCGGTTGCTATCTCGGTGCCGTATTGAGCAAACACCATGACGTTACCCTGATTGGGCGCGAGCGACTGATCAATGCATTCAACCATGTCGGACACATGGCGCTGAGCGATTATCAGGAAAGGGACTGCCAATACTCAAATCTGACCGTCACCGATTCGACAGATGCTCTGGCCTCTGCGGACCTCATTCTGCTCACAGTAAAATGTCTGGCCGTCCACGAAGCTGCCCAGCAACTTCAGGCATTTGCAGCAAAGACAACGCCCGTCATCAGCCTGCAGAACGGCATCGGCAGCGACGACATGCTGCGGCAGCTGAGGAACCCGGTCATCCGCGGCATCGTCGGCTTCAATGTCGCCCCCATGGACAACTGTCGGTTTCATCGTGGTACCGAAGGCGATGTTTACTGCGAAGAGCTGATTGATAGCACTATCGCTAATGAACTCGATAGCGCCTTTCATGACATGGGGTTCCGGCTACACACGAACTCAGGCTTTGAGGCATTACAGTGGGCAAAATTGCAATTGAACCTCAATAATGCGATCAACGCAGTGAGTAACCTGCCACTGAAGCAGGAGCTTGAAACCCGAGGCTACCGGACCATTCTCAGCCTGACGATGAGCGAGTTAATAGAAGTCACCAAACAAGAACAGCTGAAGCTGCCGAAATTAACCAAACTGCCTGCACGATGGATTCCTGTCCTCCTGAAGGCTCCTGATTCATGGTTTAAGAAACTCGCCTCTTCAATGCTCGCGATTGATCCCCAGGCGAGATCGTCAATGTGGGAAGATCTTAACAACCAACGAACAACTGAAATTGACTACATTAATGGCGCAGTCGTCAGAGCCGCTCACGCACTGGGGCTGCAAGCACCTGCCAATTTGACGCTTGTTGAGTTAATTAAAGATATCGAAGAAGGTCGGCGAACGCCTGGAATTCCGAGTGAGGAAATTCTCGAAGAAATAAAAAAGCGGCGCTGAATCAGCGCCGCAAAGAGCAGGCTTCGATCGGTCTGTAAGACCCGCCTACCGTATGACTAACTTTTCATCAGGCAACCGCTTCTGCTTTTTTCGCTTTCGCCGCAGTCACCTTATTGCCTTTCGTTGCCGCATCTACTTTTACCCAATCATAGTGAGCGGTGACGACACTCTTGTTACGCTTCCAGAACTCCAGCGTTGAGTAAGGCCAGAGAACAAAGTTCTTACCATCGGACTGCTGGTACCAGCTGGAACAGCCTGAAGTCCATACAGATCCTTTAATGCGCTCCTGAATCTCTTCGTTGAACTGATCCTGTGCGGTTTTCTTCACATTCAGGTAGTCAACGCCACGATTCTTCGCTTCTTTCATACATTCAAGAATGTAGTGAACCTGCGCTTCGATCATGAAAATGATGGAGTTGTGACCCAGACCAGAGTTTGGTCCGACCAGCTCAAACATATTCGGATACCCTGTGACTGTATTCCCCAGGTACGCTTCAGCGCCGTCTTTCCAGTCTTCCAGAATGTCGTGGCCCGGCAGACCTTTCAGGTTGAATTTATCCATATATCCGCGAGGATCTACGATAAATCCAGTGCCCAGAATAATGGTATCGCACTCACGTTCTACGCCATTTTTATCAACGATAGAGTTCTCTCGAATTTCGCTGATGCCATCGGTAACCAAGCCAACATTTTTACGGTTAAAAGTTTTATACCACTTGTTCGAAATCAGGATACGCTTACAACCAATGGTGTAATCCGGCGTGAGTTTCGCACGTACTTCCGGGTCTTTAACCTGAAGGTTAATAAAGCGCTTCGCAAAGAACTCCACGGCTTTTGCAATGGCTGGGTTAAAAATCGGCCAGACACGCATTTCATTCGTAAAGTACAGACGTGAACGATACAAGCGACGCAGCGATGGGAACTTATTAAATACCCATTTACTGGCCTTACTATATGGGCGTTCATCACGAGGAATAACCCAGGCTGCTGTACGCTGATATACATCAATCTGTTCTACATCCGGAGCGATCTCTGGAACATATTGAATTGCACTACCACCGGTACCGATCGACGCGACCTTTTTACCTTTCAGATCATAGTCATGGTCCCACTGAGCCGAATGCATGACCTTGCCCTTGAACTTATCCAGCCCTGGGATATTGGGAATCTGAGGAACATGCAGAGGGCCTGTTGCCAGCACAAAGTAGCGACATTGAACCGTCTGACCATCTGCGGTGCCTACCGTCCAGATCGCTGACTTTTCGTCAAATTCAGCACTGTTCACTTCCAGCCCGAAACGGATATTCGGACGCACGTTATATTCTGCTACAGTATCGAGAATATATTGCTGAATCTCGTTCCATGGCGCGTAGCGCTTGGTCCAGTCAGACTTATTAGTGAAAGAGTATGAATACAGGTGCGACTGAACATCACAGGCGCAGCCCGGATACGAATTATCGCGCCATGTTCCACCCACTTCGGCGGACTTCTCGATAATGATGTAATCGTTAAGGCCTTTTTTCTGCATACCAATGCCCATCGCCAGGCCGCCAAGACCTGCGCCGATGATGACTGTATCTGTATACTTCGGCAGAGTGTTGTTCATTTCTTTCATCGTTTTCTGCTCCGTCGCGTTATTATGTTGTTTACTTTAGCCGGAGCATTCGGCGCTCAACCATGTCAGGAATTTCCTGCTAATTAACAATTTCGGCCACCATGACCCTAAGATCGATACTTGCGCTCAGCTTTACCTCCGAGCAGATACATAAGAAATACGGCATAGACCCCGCGCCAGCTCTGGCTCGCAACGGTATTAACCCGGATCAGATTGATGCCTCAGCGGTGATTTCGCAGGCGGATGAACTGGCTGTGCTTTCTGACCTTTATGTTGATCTACGTCATGATCCGCTGGCAGCAATGAAGCTTTCGAGCACGTTTGGCATTGCCGCCTACGGCGCTTTTGCAATGATGCTGATGAGCTGCAGCACCGTAAAAGAAGGTATTGAGCTGGGTATCAAGTATCAGGAATTGAGCTATCTGTTCAGCCGACTCGACTTTGAAGTCAGCGGTGATCAGGCTGCACTGGTACTCCATCCTTATCATGTTCCCGAAGAGCTGCACCGCTTTATTATCGATCGAGATGTCGCGGGCACCTTTCAGTTTCTTAGCATGATGCAGACCATGCTCGGCCAGCAGAAAATGCAGAAACTGATCTCTGTGCCTTATCCAGAGCCATTTGAAGCTGACTTCTATCGGGATACGTTCGCGTGCCCGGTCGAGTTCGGGACCGATGTCGCACGTTTCGTCTTTGACGCAGCACTACTGGATCAGCCACTGCCGAATGCCAACCCAACGGCTCTCAGCCTGTACCAGCAGCAATGCGACGAACTGCTGAAACAGCGCCGCCAGCCAGAAACGAACAACCTCAGCGACCGTGTTAAAAAGTATCTTGGGATGTTCAGGGAGGGGTATCCTTCTATTAATGAATGCGCCGATACCTTCAGCACCAGCGAGCGCAGTTTCAGACGACAGCTCAAAGAAGAGGGAACGACGTTCCAGCAGTTGCTCGAATCTGTACGTTCAGAGAAAGCATGCCGTTTACTGGATACCACCGAAGACAGCATCGAAGTGATCGCAGGAAAGTTAGGCTACACCGAGGCGGCGGCCTTTATCCGGGCATTTAAAAAGTGGCACAGCATGACGCCTGCCCAATACCGAAAACGAGAGTCCTGAGTAAACCTCAATCGTCTCCGAAGAGGCCACGCAGAGCATCCCGCTCATCAGCACTGACGGCGCTTTCAGAAGGTTGAGGACGTTTGCTCACCACCTGATTGCGCCCGCCTCTTTTTGCCTCATACATACACTCATCTGCGTTCTCGATCAGGCTCTCTGTTGTCTGTGCGCTGTTATCCGCCACAGCAACACCAATACTGGCAGTGACCTGAAGGTCAGTTTCATCAAGAGGTATAACGGTTTCACGTAAGGCGTTAAGGCAGCGCTCAGCCACCTGCCGCGCCAACATGAGTTCGGTGGAGGGCAGAATCACGGCGAACTCCTCGCCGCCATAGCGACAACAGATGTCGAGTTTACGAGTCTGATCCTGCAGCAGCTGAGCAACCGTCTGGAGCACCTGATTGCCACTCTCGTGCCCCCAGGTGTCATTGATATTCTTGAAGTGATCGAGATCGACCATGATCAGGGCTGTCGTCATACCCGTTCGGCGGGTTCGTTCCAGCTCATGCTCAAGACTTTTTCGGAAATGGCGGACGTTGAACAATCCGGTAAGCGGATCAGTAACGACCTGCTTGCGCAGCGTTGTTACTTCATCGAACAGAATGCAATGCGATTCACCGACCGGGCAGTGGAGTTTCTCAACGAACATATCCTCTGGAGACATACGGGTACAACACTTCCCTGCGGCTGATCAAAAAGGCGGTATACGTCTGAAGTATAGCCCAGCTACAGAAATCTGCTCTGCTACTGGTATTATCTGCTGACACTCCGGACGATACCTATGAAAGAACAGAATTCAGACACCCAGAAAGATCGGAACTTTGACGATCTCGCCGAACGTTTCAGCCGAACCATTTATGCTACTCCGCGGGGTCAGCTTCGCCTGATGGCTCTGGAACAGGACTTCAGCGACTGCGAGGTCGATATCGCAGGCAAGCGGGTTCTTGATATTGGCGGGGGCCAGGGGCAGTTCAGTCTTTCGCTTGCTAAACAGGGTGCGGATATCAGCCTCTGCGATATCTCTGAAGAAATGCTGCGTCTGGCTAATGACCTCTTCGCAGCAGAGAAACAACAGCTAACCACTCGCCCAGGGCGCCTTCAGGACGTTGAATCGCTCTTTCCCGGGCAATTCGACATTGTTCTCAATCATGCGGTTCTGGAGTGGCTGGAGCACCCTTTTGAGGCCCTGCCAGTGCTTGCCAGCAAAGTAAAACCTGGAGGCTGGCTGTCGCTGATGTTTTACAACCTGCATGGCCACCAGTGGCGCCAGATTATGAACGGCCGGACTCACGCGCCTGAATCCGCCAACCCCAGGCTGCGGAAAGAAGGCAATGCCCCTCAGCACCCACTTAACCCGGATGACATTGAATCAGCGATGACGGACCTTGGATTCGAACTGACGCGCTGGCGCGGTATCCGTTGCGTACATGATCATATGCATCAGAAAATCCGTGAGCGTATCGGTCAGGATGCCGTCAACCGCTCAGACCTCGAAACCGGGCTCAAAGAGCCTCATCGACGACTCGGGCGCTACGTACACTTCTTACTGCGGAAAACTCAATGAAAAAGCTGCTCGTCAGCGCCTGTCTTCTCGGCGAGCCACTGCGCTATGACGGCAATGATAATGCTGGCAAAGCCTCGCACCTGAAAAGTCTGCTCTCGCAATGGCAAGAAGAAGGGCGAGTTATTCCAGTCTGCCCCGAAACACTAGGGGGCCTGCCGACTCCACGACCGCCAGCAGAAGCAGAACAAGGCGGAGGAAGCGCCGTACTCACGGGTATCGCCAGAGTGCAGACCTACACAGGTGATAACGTCACACAGGCCTTTATCCATGGTGCAGAGAAAGCGCTCGCTACGGCACAACGCTATCAATGCCAGGGAGCCCTGCTAGCAGCCAGATCACCTTCATGCGGTGTCAGCGAAATCTATGACGGCAGCCATACCAGAACCCTGATCGCCGGCGACGGCGTAACCACTGCGTTATTGAAACAGCATAATATTATCTGCTTTACGCCGGATATGGCGGCTGAACTGATTCAATGGATGAATCAGGATTAAAGAAATCTGTTGTTCAAAGTGAAATAGGTACTTTTGGGAAGGTTTCTGAAATGGCGCGCTCGGGAGGATTATTTACACCCTTCGGGCCGTCGTCGCAGGCTCCGACGTTGTTTCGCTTCGCTCTACTCGAACCTGAGGAGGTTCTCATCATCTCCGTCGCGCTAACAAATTTGTTAATAAACGAGATGGGTGGGGAAAATATCTTGCTTCGGGGAAGGTTTCTGAAATGGCGCGCTCGGGAGGATTATTTACACCCTTCGGGCCGTCGTCGCAGGCTCCGACGTTGTTTCGCTTCGCTCTACTCGAACCTGAGGAGGTTCTCATCATCTCCGTCGCGCTAACAAATTTGTTAATAAACGAGATGGGTGGGGAAAATATCTTGCTTCGGGGAAGGTTTCTGAAATGGCGCGCTCGGGAGGATTCGAACCTCCGACCGCCTGGTTCGTAGCCAGGTACTCTATCCAGCTGAGCTACGAGCGCGCATCAGAAAATCACGATATAAACATTCAAAGAAAGAATGGCGCGCTCGGGAGGATTCGAACCTCCGACCGCCTGGTTCGTAGCCAGGTACTCTATCCAGCTGAGCTACGAGCGCGCATCGTGGGGCGCGTATTATAGGGTTGTTGAGGTAGGTGTCAACGACTTAAATACGCTTCTGCCGAAGCAGAAAGAACGTGGCGGAGAGAGAGGGATTCGAACCCTCGATAGGGGTAAACCTATACGCCCTTAGCAGGGGCGCGCCTTCAGCCACTCGGCCATCTCTCCACATCACGGCGCGCATCATACCACGTTCAGAGAATTTTCAAAGGAAAAATTCAAGAAAATTAAGGCGTTAGTAGTTACCGTTAGGGTCACCACCGTCCTTCTCGCGCTGAATGCGCTGGTAAATTTCCTCGCGGTGTACTGCAACTTCTTTAGGGGCATTCACACCGATTCGTACCTGATTTCCTTTAACACCCAAAACGGTCACAGTGACTTCGTCACCAACCATCAGTGTTTCACCAACACGGCGGGTCAAAATAAGCATAGAGGTTCTCCTCAGATTCCAGTTTCTGTATAGGGTGCTGTGACATTCGTCACCTTTGTGTCCCACTCTTCCAGTATTGACCAGTTCAGCCAGTTTTAAAGCCGGGTCCTGCGTAGAGTGAGGACTTTTTGTTATTAGTAGGCATTCCTTCATGGGCCGCCCACTGATAACAATAGAGCTTAGTGCTCTTCAGTAACCTCTGCATCCAGTCCGAACGCGGTATGCAGCGCACGAACAGCAAGTTCAAGGTACTTCTCCTCAATCACGACTGAAATCTTGATTTCAGAGGTCGTGATCGCAAGGATATTGATGCTTTCATCCGCCAGCGTCTTAAACATTTTGCTGGCCACGCCGGCATGGGATCTCATACCTACCCCTACTAGAGACACCTTACAGATGTCATCAGTTCCGTTAACGCCTTCCGCATTGAGTTCTTCGGCCAGTTCTGTAAGTAGCTTCAGTGCTTTCTGGTAGTCGTTACGGTGCACGGTGAAGGTGAAGTCAGTTGAGCCATCTTCAGAGACGTTCTGTACGATCATATCGACTTCGATGTTCGCATCACTGACAGGAACAAGAATTCGTGACGCTACGCCCGGTACGTCAGGCACACCCTGAACTGTTACTTTTGCTTCATCACGGTTAAACGCAATACCAGAGATAACGGGTTTTTCCACGGAGCTGTTCTCCTCGGTTGTAATCAGAGTGCCGTTGCCTTCTTTGAATGAGGACAGCACACGCAAAGGAACTTTATACTTACCGGCAAATTCAACCGAGCGGATCTGCAGAACCTTTGATCCGAGGCTGGCCATTTCCAGCATTTCTTCAAACGTCACGGTTTCCATACGACGAGCAGCAGCAACCACACGAGGGTCAGTGGTATAGACTCCATCAACGTCAGTATAGATCTGGCACTCGTCAGCATTCAGTGCCGCCGCCAGAGCCACCCCAGTGGTGTCTGAGCCACCACGACCGAGCGTCGTGATGTTGTTGTCATCATCCACACCCTGGAAGCCAGCAACAATACAGATACCGCCGTTATCCAGAACTTCGCGCATCTTGCTGGTTTCAATATCTTCAATACGGGCTTTCATGAACGCATTGTTGGTTTTAATGCCCACCTGCCAGCCAGTAAATGAACGCGCAGTGATACCTCGCTTTTCCAGCGCCATAGCCAGAAGAGCGATTGTCACCTGCTCACCAGTGGAAACAAGAACGTCCATTTCACGGGGAGAAGGACTATCGGTAATCGCCCCGGCTAAACCGATCAGGCGATTCGTTTCACCGCTCATCGCTGAGACGGCAACTACCAGCTGGTGACCCTCATCGTGAAAAGCTTTCAGCTTATCTGCGACGGCTTCAATACGCTCCGTCGTGCCGACCGAGGTGCCGCCATATTTCTGTACGTACAACGCCATATGGGGATATCTGCGCAATTGATCAAAAGGGTCGCAATTAAACAATAAATGGAAGCACGAGAAAAGCAATCTATAGACGTTGGACGAGACTGTTCTGCCACATACACAACAATTCGGGCCAGACGCTGAAATTAGTGAGCTAAAAGAAGAAAGCCCGCACGAGGGCAGGCTTTAAGACGGAGGTATGAGAAGGATCAGAGCTTAGTAGCTGCCCACTCTTCAAAGGCTTTGAGCGCAGCGGCAATACCTTCTGGTTTCTGACCACCGGCCTGCGCCATTTCTGGTTTACCACCACCACGGCCATCAACGTAAGCAGCCACTTCTTTAACGGCGTCACCCGCCTTCGCCTTACCGATCAGGTCTTTAGTCACACCGGCAAGCAGGGTCACTTTCCCGTCATTGGCAGAGGCCAGCATAATCACCGCGGACCCCAGTTTGTTCTTCAGCTGGTCCATCGTGTTACGCAGCGCGGGTACATCGGCGCCATCCAGTTCGGCGGCCAGTACTTTTACACCGTTTACATCTTTCGCCTGACCTGCCAGATCTGAACCGGCGCTGGAAGCAAGCTTGCTCTTCAGTGCATCCAGTTCTTTTTCTAACTGACGGCTACGACTGATCAACTGTTCGACCTTATCGCCCACGTTATCAGTCGACCCTTTCAGAGCACGGGCAATCGTTGTCAACGTCGCTTCTTCACGGGCGACGAAATCAAGAGCAGCCTGACCAACAACCGCCTCAATACGACGGATACCCGCAGCAATACCGCTTTCTGAACTGATCTTCAGCAGGCCGATATCGCCAGTACGCTGAGCATGTGTACCACCACAGAGTTCGATCGAGAAATCATCCATTCCCATCGACAGTACACGGACTTCATCATCGTATTTCTCACCGAAGAGAGCCATAGCGCCGGCCGCTTTCGCATCATCGATGTTCATCAAGCGCGTTGCTACCGGTGTATTCGCGCGAATGTGCGCATTCACCAGATTCTCGATCTCTGCTAATTCTTCTGGTCTGACCGCCTCAAGGTGAGAGAAGTCAAAACGCAGCTTGTCGTAGGTTACAAGAGAGCCTTTCTGTGCGACGTGCTCACCCAGTACGTTGCGCAGCGCAGCGTGTAGAAGGTGTGTTGCCGAGTGATGAATGGCTGTGGAGGCGCGTTTTTCCGCGTCCACGCTTGCGGTCAGCTGATCACCAAGAGATACCGTGCCTTCAACCAGCACACCTTGGTGCAGATGGTTTTTGCCCTCTTTGGTCGTGTCTTTTACCTGGAAGACAACACCATCCGCTTTCAGGAAACCTGTGTCTCCGGCCTGACCACCGCTTTCTGCGTAGAAGGCCGTTTCGTCAAGAACCAGGACAGCTTCGTCGCCAGCCTTCAGCTGCTCAACTTTTTCGCCGCCCACAAACAAGGCTTTCACCGTGCCGGTATTTTCCAACGACTCATAACCGAGGAAGCCGGTTTCACCGTCAAGATCCAGGCCTTGTCCGTAATCCGCAGAGAAGTTGCCAGCGGCACGGGCAGTTTCACGCTGTTTCTCCATGGCGGTATTAAAGCCGTCCTCATCAACCTTCAGATCACGCTCACGGGCCACATCCGCCGTCAGGTCGAGAGGGAAGCCATAGGTATCGTAGAGTTTGAACGCGGTCTCGCCCGGAATGGTATCGCCGCTCATATCGGCAATCGCATCGTTAAGGATCGCCATCCCCTTATCGAGTGTCTTAGCGAACTGTTCTTCTTCGATACGCAGAACTTTCTGAACGTGCTCAGACAGGTTGACCAGTTCAGGATAGGCTTCGCCCATTTGCTCACACAACGCGGGAACCAGCTTATTGAAGAAGCCTGCTGACGCACCCAGCATGTGACCATGACGTACTGCGCGACGAATAATACGACGCAGAACGTAACCACGGCCTTCATTCGATGGCAGTACGCCGTCGACTATCAGGAAACTGGTAGAGCGGATGTGGTCAGCAATCACACGCAGTGATTTGTTCTCGGTGTCTTTGCAGCCTGTCAGTTCGCCGGCCGCTTTCAGCAGTGCCTGGAAAATATCGATTTCGTAGTTGCTGTGCACGCCCTGCATAATCGCAGAAATACGCTCAAGCCCCATGCCGGTATCCACCGATGGTTTAGGCAACGGCAGCATCTCACCGTCAGCCTTGCGCTCGAACTGCATGAAAACATTGTTCCAGATTTCAATAAAACGGTCGCCGTCTTCTTCTGGCGTGCCCGGAGGCCCACCCCAGATGTGTTCGCCATGGTCGTAGAAAATCTCGGTACACGGACCGCAAGGGCCAGTGTCACCCATCTGCCAGAAGTTATCCGATGCGTAACGTGCGCCTTTGTTATCACCGATACGTACGATTTTATCCTCTGGAATGCCCATCTTTTTATTCCAGATATCGAACGCTTCGTCGTCTTCCGCATAAACCGTCACCATCAGTTTTTCGACGGGCAGGTTCAACCATTCTTTTGAAGTCAGGAACTCCCATGCGTAACTGATCGCATCCTCTTTGAAGTAGTCGCCGAAGCTGAAATTACCCAGCATTTCAAAGAAGGTATGGTGACGCGCCGTGTAGCCCACGTTTTCCAGGTCATTGTGCTTACCCCCGGCACGAACACAGCGCTGCGAAGACGCGGCACGGGTGTAACTGCGAACGTCGTTACCGAGGAAGCAGTCTTTGAACTGCACCATACCGGCGTTGGTAAACAGCAGCGTCGGATCGTTACCCGGCACCAGTGGGCTGGAGGCAACGATTTCGTGTCCCTTCGATGCGAAGAAGTCGAGGAACGCCTGGCGGATTTCTGAGCTTTTCATACGGTTGCGTGATTCCAAACGAGTTCAGAGATAATAAGCAGGTCAGTATAGCGGTTTGTAGGCCGGAGTCCCACAGCAAGGAATGGGTTGACTACGTTTTAAACAGGCAATAACATAACTGCATGGTTATTTTATTATAAGCAGGCTAATTCTATGAACATTGATCGTCTCGTCTTTGCTATCGCCGGCTCGTTTATTCTGCTCAGTATCGCGCTGTCGCAGCTGCATTCTGAATACTGGCTGTTCTTCACGGGTTTTGTAGGCTTGAACATGCTCCAGGCGGCTTTTACCGGTTTCTGCCCACTGGCCCGGATTCTCAAGGTGTTTGGCGTCAAAACAGGCTGTGCGTTCAACTGAGAGTTCGTCTGGAAGAGAGAGATCGTTCCGTACCGCCGAAGCACTTCAAGCTTTGGCGGAAAACCACACGCCAAGGTAATAAAGCGTATGTATACTGGCCCTCTTTATTGGGGGTTTTATGCAACGTTTTTTCGTTTTTACACTATCTGTATTCCTAAGCCTTCCAGTGCTTGCAACAGACTGGAAAGACTATCCAGAAGATCTTCAGCAATACGACTTTTCAGGAGATAAGCTGCAACAGCAGTGGCAGGACCTGACGAAGCTGACACGGGTTGAGTACCCGGATGTCGACTGGATCAGATCAATGATGACCGACTATCCACGTCTCGCTCACCATATGATGGTTCTGGGCGCAGATCCTGAAGCTCACCCGGCCGTCTTTAAAGCAATTCAGGACAGTGATTACTCAGATCTGGCCAGCGCGGTTCAGGAAGTCTGGCGTTTACACTATTCAGGCCAATACGAAAAAGCGTATGAACTGGGTATGCAGCTTGGACCCGTCGGAGAAGTGCCTGCGATTTATTCCCGCCTGGTTCATGCGACCCTTCTGATTGATGATCACGATGACAAAATGGAAGAGTTTGCTGAAGCCGCTGCTTTATCCAATGAAGGCCTGGCTCTCGCTCCAGAATACCGCTTTGCAGAATTCGGACTGGTCTATGCGAAAGTCCGCATGCTCGAGTTAATGAGCACAGGAGAGGCCCGCAGCTCCGGTTATATTCCTATCGCACAGGATAAGCTCGATAAGTTGCAGGAGTACGCACCAGATCGCGGCGCTTACCCTCTCACACGGGGTGGGCTTGAAGCCGGCATCGTTGAGCGCGTAGGCTCATTTCTGGGAAGCATTACTTACGGTGCGACAGAAAGCAGCGCGATTGAGAATTTTGAAAAAGCTCAGAAACTGTTGCCGGATATGGCGATCGTTTACAACGAATACTCTGTAGGCTTGATTCGCCTTGATGAAGATAACTTCCGCAAAGAGATACGCAAACTACTGAACACATGCTTGGCCATTGAGCCCGTCAATGCTGAAGATGCCCTGAATCAAATGCATTGCAAACGCACGCTTGAATCTATGAATAAGGATTAAAAGCAATGGAAAATAGCGGTGTAATTTACCTGATGATGCTGCCAGCGATGGCCGTCACTATGCTGCATCTCGGCATCGGCCCTTTCGGCCATCCGAGCATGATAAAACACCACCTTGCTTTCCTGCGCGCACCAAAATTACTAAGAATAATAATTCAGGCAATCTGCATCGCCGTGCTTTTCACGGGCGCTGCACAAATGCTTGGAATGATCGACCTCACCACCTCCACAGACAATCCAGCTGATTGAGAGGAATCATGGACACTACCCACATTTACAACGGACCAATAGGCCTCGAAACCCGACACGCAGGCCCAGCCGATGGCGAGGTCGTTATTCTATTACACGGTTTCCCAGAGTGCTGGAGCACCTGGCGCCATCAGATTCCTGTGTTAGCGGAAGCCGGTTACCGTGTCTTCGTGCCTAATATGCGCGGTTATGGTCACTCATCCAAGCCAGCCGACGTAAGCGACTATCACGTCGATGAGCTGATCAAAGATGTCGATGCCATCCGCCGTTATGCCGGTGTTGAGAAAATCCATCTTGTCGGTCACGACTGGGGCGCCATGGTTGCCTGGTGGTACGCACTGAATAAACCTGAGCAGCTTGCCAGCCTGAGCATTCTGAACGTGCCCCACCCTAAGGTATTCCTGGGAACAGTGCGTAAAAGTCCGGTACAGATGCTAAAAAGCTGGTACGTGTTCTATTTTCAGATCCCGCGCCTGCCAGAATTGACGTTGCCAGTGAATAATTTCTTCTTTTTCAGAGATATTCTCAAGCGTACATCCAATAAAGGCAGCTACAGCGACGAGGACTTCAGTGAACTGCAAAAACACTGGCGTATTCCTGGAGCTATGCGAGCCATGGTCAACTACTATCGCTCAGCGTTACGTAGCCAGCCTAAGTCACCGAGAGGCGACCGGATTAAAACGCCGACTCAGATACTCTGGGGGGAGCACGACCTCGCGCTGACGCTGGAAATGGCGCGAGACAGCGAAAAATTCCTCGACAATGGCTCACTGACTACTTACCCGGATGCGACACACTGGCTCGCGCACGACAAACCGGCGGAAGTTTCTGCTCGCCTCATAGGCCATTTCGAAGCCAACCCCGCCTGATCCATCTCAGGTGCGGAAAGGTTCCCCCCTCATTTGACCTAACGGGGGGGGTTATAAGCCGCCATAAATTTCCGACTTTTTATACGATTCGCCGTATAATGCCGCCAATTTCATTTATAGGGAGTACCCCATGCAACGAATCGTCATAGTCGGCGGTGGCGCAGGTGGACTGGAACTGGCCACACAGCTCGGGCGTAAACTCGGTCGAAAGAGAAAAGCCGAGGTTGTGTTAATTGACGCCACCCCAACCCACCTGTGGAAGCCATTACTGCACGAAGTCGCTACTGGCGCACTGGACTCAGGCATCGATGAACTGAACTACCGCGCCCACGGCAAAAAACACGGGTTTCATTTTCAGATCGGGCGAATGAGTGGACTGAATCGCGAGAAAAAATCGCTTGTTCTCGAAGCTATGCTCGATGATGAGGGCAAGGAAGTATTGCCAGAGCGTACCGTCGATTACGATACGCTCGTCATGGCATTAGGCAGCGTCACCAATGATTTTGGAACTAAAGGCGCAGCGGAAAACTGCATTTTTCTGGATAGCCGTGACCAGGCTGAGCGCTTCCATAAATTACTACTGAATGAATTCCTACGCTGCAGTAACCTGGAAGAGCCGCGACCACTCGAAGTGGCCATTGTCGGTGCTGGCGCGACCGGCGTGGAACTGTCTGCCGAGTTGTATAACACCGCAGAAGTAATGGCCTCATACGGCCTTAAAAACGTCTCGCCAGAGCAGCTTAAGGTTCGCTTAATAGAAGCCGGAGACCGTATTTTACCGGCTCTTCCTCCACGGTTATCTGCAGCAGCTACCCGGGAACTTGAGTCACTCGGTGTTGAAGTCATGACCTCAACCATGATCACTGAAGTTACTGATTCAGGGTTTGTGAATAAATCGGGCGAACATATTCCAGCCGTTATCCGTGTCTGGGCAGCAGGCGTAAAAGCCCCTGAGTTTATGAAAGAACTCGGTCTCGAAACAAATCGTGCAAACCAGTTAGTCGTGAACAATAGCCTGCAGACTGAAGACGAGAACATTTTTGCACTTGGCGATTGCTGCAGTGTTATTGATAAAGCAACAGGAAAGCCCGTGCCCCCGCGTGCGCAAGCTGCGCATCAACAGTCATCTCATCTGGTAAAAGCCCTGAGCGCGAGACACAAAGGCAAAGCCATGCCGGAGTTTGTGTATAAAGACAAAGGCTCTCTGGTGTCCCTGAGCCGCTACAGCACGGTTGGAAGCCTGATGGGGAACCTGACCAAAGGGTCGATGATGATTGAGGGGCGCTTAGCACGCCTGGTCTACGTGTCACTCTATCGACTGCACCAGGTAGCATTACACGGGTACTGGCATACCCTGCTGCTTACCCTGGTTGGACACATCAATAAAGTTATTCGTCCTCGGTTGAAATTGCATTAATCGTTGAGAGGTACGCCTGGCGGTAATCGCCAGGCGTTGAACCTGTCCAGCGCCGGAATGCTTTATAGAATGCACTCGGCTCGGTGTAACCCACTTTATAGGCCACTTCATACAAAGGCATATCACCTTCGCAGATGAGCTTCATCGAAAGTCCCTGACGCGCCTCGTCTAATAAGTTCTGATAGGTTGTACCCAGAGCGCGCAACCGGCGTTGAAGATTTCGCACGCTGATACCCAACTGATCCGCGACCCCCTCCTGGGATACATTTCTCCGGATCAGGCACATTTCCAGAATATCTTTTAATTCAGAATAGAGAGCCAGATGCTCACGAAACCTCTGATCCTGACGGATCAGCTCACGTTGAACACTTTTGAAAAGCACCGGCTGAGGATCTGGTCCATCACGATTCCAGGCGACCTGACTGATCTCAAGCATGTAGAAGCCTTCAGTCGCAGCGACCTGTATTCCGGTGATATCCGCCGCTTGCGCTGCATCCGCAATTTCGCTCTGCGGAAGATGCATACAGAGGTCTTCGGGTTCAAAACTATCGCCTAGCGCATCCCGGCAGACACCCGCCATGATCACCACGGCAGCAGACAACTGCAGTGGCGACACATGCCTTTCAGGATGACGCTCTACCGAAATCAGTACTATGTCACTTTGGGAGGTATCAATTTCATAGCGCAGACTTCCTGTCGACAGATACACGTAAGGAATCAGCGCCTCGATACCTTTACGCAACGAAGGCGCACAACGGAGCAATCGCTGCAATGGCATCTCACGGCGCGCCATATAGATACCGAGATCAAACGCCAGCAACTCGTCATCAAGAAAACGTGCGACAAAGTCGTATGCATCTGCAACACGATCTGTATCAACCCACCTTGGAAGTGGTAATTCCGGGTCTATCCGCAGGATAGGCCATAATTGATTCATATCCACGCCGCGGCCGTTCCAGTAATTCAGCAGGTGCTGTACCAGTACAATATCGACCTGAGCAGTCGGCGCCATATCCTTCCCCAACATTCGAATCCTATGAGCAATCAGACAGTTAACATTTGTTCTTTTTCTGTCAAAATCGAATGTTCCGTACCTGCGCCATCTGAGTCAATAGACTGAGGCGACACTGCCCGGTTAGGCACGAATTTAGGCGTATAAACTGAATTACTCAGAGCTTTCGCGCAGTAAGGTATCCACGGCAGCACTGATCTGATCGCTGCTGAAGCCACGATATGACAGAAAGCGCCAAAGTTTCAGTTTAAAATCAGGATTATCATGTCCTATGGAACGCGCCTTTCTGCGGGCAACTTCAAGCGCTTTTTCGTGCCAATTTTCTTCTGACGTTTCAAATGCAGAACAGGCTGTTTCTCCATCAACGCCTTTTTCCCGCAACTCCTGCTTCAAGCGAACAGGACCAACCCCACGAGAAGCACGGGAACGGACAAACATTGAGGCGAAACGCTCGTCAGACTGCCACTGGCGTTCAGCGAGCTCGTCTAACACGCATTCCAGATCGTCGGCAGAGGCTGCCTTTGGAGAGAGCTTCCGCCACAGTTCGCGGCGGGAATAATCACGGCGGGAGAGCAGATCTACCGCCGCGTGTTTCAGGCCAGACTGGTCAAGAGGCTCAGGCTTCGGCTTCTTCATCCTCAGACTCTGGTTGTTCTGAAGGTACATTCAACAGCTGCGCACGGATCTGACCTTCGATATCAGCGGCCATTTCTGGATGATCCTCCAGATACTGGGACGCGTTCGCCTTACCCTGACCGATCTTATCGCCCTGATAGCTGTACCAGGCACCTGATTTCTCAACAATGCCACATTTCACACCCAGGTCGATCACTTCACCCATATGGTAAATACCTTTGCCATACATGATCTGGAATTCGGCCTGCTTAAACGGCGGCGATACCTTATTCTTAACAACTTTGACGCGGGTTTCGTTACCGACGATTTCATCGCCCTGTTTCACTGAACCCGTGCGACGGATGTCCAGGCGAACAGAAGAGTAGAATTTCAAAGCGTTACCGCCAGTCGTAGTCTCAGGGCTGCCGAACATTACACCGATTTTCATACGGATCTGGTTAATGAAGATCACCAGACAGTTAGCATTCTTAACATTGCCCGTGATTTTACGCAGTGCCTGAGACATCAGACGTGCCTGCAGACCAACGTGGCTGTCGCCCATCTCACCTTCAATCTCGGCTTTTGGCGTCAGAGCTGCAACCGAGTCAACAACGATGACATCAACCGCCCCAGAGCGCACCAGGCTGTCACAGATCTCCAGAGCCTGCTCTCCAGTATCCGGCTGTGATACCAGCAGGCTATCAAGGTCGATACCCAGCTTTTCGGCATACAGAGGATCTAACGCGTGCTCGGCATCAATGATAGCGACTGTTTTACCGACTTTCTGTGCCTGAGCCATCGCAGAAAGACACATGGTCGTCTTACCTGAGCTCTCAGGGCCGTAAATCTCTACAATACGTCCCATTGGCAGGCCGCCAATGCCGAGCGCAATATCCAGACTCAAAGAACCCGTGGAGATTGCCGGAATCGCTTCACGCGGTTGCTCACCCATTTTCATGATGGCGCCTTTACCGAACTGGCGTTCGATCTGGCCCAGGGCCGCATCCAGAGCTTTCTGTTTGTTCTGATCCATGGTCGGTTCCTTGGTCGTATTCATTCGTTAATCAGGAATATTGTTCAGCAATCGTTGATCACTGTAGATTTAACCAGTATTTAATCACAGCGTTTTCTAATGTCAATAAAACACTGGTTATTTGTTCAGTACTTTTTACTCAGGTGAATTTCAAAGATCGGAGTCATTGACGAAGTCCAGCAACATCTCCAACGCTTTTGCCACCGACTGTTGGCGGACAGCATCCCGGTCACCGTCAAACTGAAAGAGGGTTACCCTCTGAACGGCCTCACTGCCACAGCCAATCCATACTGTTCCGACGGGTTTACCCGCAACGGCTCCACCTGGCCCGGCAATACCACTGACGGCAATGCTGACATCTCCGTATTTAGCTGCACCCGATACCATAGCTTTCACGGTAGCTTCGCTGACCGCCCCATGAGCATTCAGTATGTCTTCAGGCACACCGAGGTCACGCTGTTTGGCAGTATTCGAGTAAGTAACAAAACCGCATTCAAACCACTGACTACTCCCGGAAAGATCGGTACACGCTGCAGCAATCATACCTCCAGTGCAGGATTCCGCCGTCACAAGCTTCAGGTTACGAGAGAGCAACTCTGCAGATAGGGCATTGAGAAGATCAGGTGTGGCAGACATGGATTTTCCGGCGTCAGTATCTGAGGCACAGAATATCAGATGAAGCGAGAGCGGACATGCCTTACTGGCATGTCCGTTCGCGTAAACTGAAGACTATTTAATCACCCGGATTTCTACCCGGCGATTCGCTGCACGGCCCTGTGCGGTGTCGTTACTGGCGATTGGATCTTCTTCACCGTAACCTCTGGCTTCTAAGCGCATGGGGTTGATTCCCATATCAATCAGATATTGCATCACTGCATTCGCTCTGCGCTCCGATAGCCGCTGATTGTTTGCAGCGGCCCCCAGTGAGTCCGTGTAAGCACCGATCTCGATACGGGCGTCCGGGTACTCCATCAGAGTGTCTGCGACCTGTTCGAGAGTACGCGTTGCGCCACGGGTCAGTTCGGCAGAACCACTAGCAAAATAGACACCATCAAGCCGGGCATCCAGAACCGAACATCCGCGGTGATTTACAGACATACCCGAAGGCGTACCCGGACAATCATCAATATCATCAACGATACCATCATCATCGCTGTCTGCCATGATGACCACCGGTGCTTTTACCGGTTCTGGCTTTGGCAGCGGACGCGGCTTAACCACCGGTCGGCGTTGCGGAACGGGTTCGGTGGTGCCAAAGCGTTTCATTATAGAAAGGCCGACAAAATGAGCATCCCGGGTGAAAGACTGACCAGAAATGCGCGCTGCCCAACTGTCTTTAAAGCTGTACTCAATCCCTATCCCCAGCCCCAGAGCCATTGAGGCTTCTTTGCTGTAATCAACGTCAGAATCGGTTGAAATCGACGCCAGCCCAGCTTCGAGATAGGCGTTCAGGGAATTTTTTCCGTTCCAGCTGGTTTGCCAAGGATACCAGTGTAGTGCAGCGCCCAGAGCACTGTAACCGAAGTCCGACTCTTCTCCTGTATCACCATCTTCAAGAACCGCGTTGCCGAGGTCGGTGTAGTGAAGCTCTACCGAGATGTCGTCTTTCAGACGATAACCACCGAAAAGTTGAAAACCAAAGCCTGACTCATCAACGTTATCGTATACGCTATCACTGGTTCCGGGCGTCAGGCGACTGAAGCCCAACCCCAGCCCAACATACGACTCTTCTGATTCGAAGGCCTGTGATACCAAGGGTGCAAACATCACGAGCACACCAACCAGCAGAGACACTGTGGGCTTTAAAAAAGCCCGTTTGTGCCGTTCTGCTCTGCGGCGCAGCACCACCAGCGGCAGGCCGAGCAGTACCCAGAGCAAGCTCTGACTACCAAGGCCTGGCAGTGATGCATTCACTTCACCTTTGCCCGGTACGATATTCTCCACCAGCTCAGGGGCCTGTTCGGCATCCGGTACCTGCATGTAATCTGGCGTACCATCGCCATCGGAGTCCGCACACACAGCGCCGGTACCACATTCCTGACGGTCACTGATCCCATCACCGTCCGAGTCGCCCGAACCATCCGGCATGCCAGCAGCATTGTTGCTGTCCGGATCACGGTAGTCAGGAATGCCATCGTCATCGACGTCGCCAGTGCCACCTTCTTCGACGGTGAGGATGCCATCGTTGTCGTCATCAGGGTCGAGGTAATCAGGAATACCGTCATTATCGGTATCGTCATTACGAGGATTACCGTCGCCGTCTGCATCTTCAAATGCCGTCGAAACGCCATCGCCATCATCGTCCGGGTCGCGGAAGTTCGGCAAATCATCACCATCGCTGTCCCAGCAGAGAATCAGCCCCGGACACTCAACAGCATCACTGATGCCATCACGGTCCGAGTCACCGCCTGACGGGTCCAGATAATCCGGAATACCATCAAAGTCGCTATCGCCTTCATTTTCTTCTGCGGTCGGAACACCATCGCCGTCGTCATCCGGATCACGGTAGTCCGGACGCCCGTCATTATCTGTATCGTCGTTCAACGGATCGCCGTCACCGTTACGGTCTTCGTCTACGGTCGGGATACCATCGCCGTCATCATCCTCGGACAGATAATCCGGAGCACCGTTACTGTCGCTGTCCGGGCAAGGGAGACCCGTCGGACATTCGCGAGCATCACTGACACCATCGCGGTCGCTGTCACCACTGCCGTCTGGTGTCATGGCTTCGTTACTGTCATCCGGGTCAAGGTAGTCAGGGATATCGTCGTTATCAGCGTCCAGACCCAGCTCTTCATCCGTCGGTACACCATCATTGTCGTCATCACGATCCAGATAGTCCGGTTGCCCATCACCATCGGTATCGTCATTGGCTGGGTTACCATCTGCGCCCAGATCTTCCTCAATCGAAAGAATGCCATCACCGTCGTCATCCTCGTCGAGATAATCAGGAATACCATCTTCGTCTGTATCACGACACGGAACACCATCCGGACACTCAGCGCCGTCAGGCACACCATCTTCATCGGAGTCACCAGCTGAAGGATCCAGATAATCAGGAATACCATCGCCGTCACTGTCGCCAGTGCCCTCGTCTATGGTGTTGAACCCGTCGTTATCGTCATCTTCATCGCGGTAATCCGGTATGCCATCACCGTCAGTATCGCGAACTGGCCCTTCTTCAATAGTTGGACGCCCGTCGTTGTCATCGTCGTCATCCGCGTAGTCAGGTGTGCCGTCACCATCAGTGTCACGACACGGGATACCAGTCGGACACTCCGTGATGTCGTTGATACCATCGCCATCCGAGTCGCCACCGGTTCCTGACGCTGTGCTGCCATCCGGGTCGAGGTAGTCCGGAATACCATCGCTATCGGCATCACCGTTACCTTCTTCGTCGGATGGGATACCGTCGCCATCATCATCGCGATCCAGATAGTCCGGGGTGCCATCGCCGTCGGTGTCATCGTTCGCCGGGTTGCCATCCGCGTTTGGATCTTCGTCAACAGTCAGACGACCATCATTATCATCATCCGGGTCGTTATAGTCCGGCTGACCATCCTGATCAGAGTCTTCACATGGTGCTCCAGCCTGACACTCGGCCAGATCTGACAGGGTGTCATTATCGCTGTCGCCCGGACCACTGGTGTCGCTGTCGTTCGGATCGAGATACGCGGGGATTGTATCCTCATCGAAGTCAGGGCCAGCCTGAGTCGATGGATTACCGTCGCCATCGGTGTCGTCGTCTTCGCTACGAGTGTTCACACCATCGCCGTCGTCATCCGCATCGCGGAAGTCCGCAATCCCATCGTTATCAGTATCGCGATCAGAACCTTCAATACTGCTTGGTACGCCATCGTTGTCGTCATCACTATCGAGGTAGTCAGGCAGACCATCACCGTCGGTATCACGACATGGGAACCCGGTGTCACACTCAATATCGTCAAAGATACCGTCTTCGTCAGCGTCGCCCGGCGAACCGTTCAGTTCGTCGTTCGGGTCCAGGTAGGCCGGAATGCCGTCACCATCAGCATCGTCATCACGAGGGTCGCCGTTACCGTTAAGATCTTCTTCCAGCGTCGTGCGACCATCACCATCGTCGTCAGGGTCGAGGTAATCAGGAACTCCGTCGCGATCGAGGTCATCGTTGTCCGGATTACCATCACCATTGGCGTCTTCTTCCAGATTGGTCAGGCCATCGCCGTCATCATCGGTACTGTCAGGGTCGAGATAATCAGGTACGCCATCGTCGTCACCATCAGGCCCAGGATTAGTTGCCGGGTTACCGTCACCATCCAGATCCGCATCTTCGTCGGCCGTTGGTATGCCGTCGCCATCATCATCGCCATCCATGTAATCCGGGACGCCATCGAAGTCACGATCAACACATGGAATACCCGTCGGACACTCAATTTCGTCTGGAATCCCGTCGCCATCGCCGTCACCCGGTGATGTGCTTACACCGTCATTGGCGTCGAGATAAGCTGGAATGCCATCACCGTCGGCATCGGGGCCAGCATTGGTCGCCGCATTATTATCGAGGTCGGTGTTCGCATCTTCCATCGGTGTTGGAATGCCATCGCCATCGTCATCCGCGTCGAGGTAATCCGGGATATTATTTCCGTCGGTATCGCGACCCGGCGATTCCTGAACAGTCGGAATGCTGTCCCCATCGTCGTCTTCATCGCGGAAATCTGGAATACCGTCGAAATCCGTATCCTGACACGGCAGAGCGGTGCCACACTCGGTGTTGTCCGGAATGCCATCGCCATCCGAATCACCTACTCCGGCTTCGCCGTCATTAGGATCGAGATACGCGGGAATGCCATCGCTATCAGCATCCGGCCCAGGGTTTGTCGCCGCATTGCCATCAAGGTCTGTATCCGCATCTTCATCGCGTGTGAGGATGCCATCACCATCATCGTCATTATCGAGATAGTCTTCGACACCATTGCCATCGGAGTCCGTTTCAGCGCCTTCATTACGGGTAGGAATCCCGTCATTGTCATCATCAGAGTCCATGTAGTCGGGACGCCCATCGTTGTCGCTGTCACGGCACGGCAGACCTGATACACATTCACGGTCATCAGTTATGCCATCGTCGTCAGCGTCTCCCGGTGCTGCAGTCAGGCTATCGTTGGGATCAAGATACGCTGGGATACCATCGTTATCGGCATCCGGCCCCGCTGTCGTTGCTGGATTCGCATCGCCATCAGTGTTGTTGTCTTCGTCAGCTGTAGCGATACCGTCGCCATCATCATCACGATCCAGGTAATCCGGGGTTGCGTCGCCATCGGTATCACGATCTGAACCTTCGCTCAGAGTCGGAATACCATCGCCATCATCATCGGAGTCGGCGAAATCAGGGATGCCATCGCTGTCAGTGTCAGTGCACGGGTAACCGGAAGCGCATTCGATATCATCTGGAATACCGTCATCGTCACTGTCACCTGCTGAGCTGTCATCTGCATCATTCGGATCAAGATAGGCTGGTATGCCATCCCCGTCCTGATCGTCGTTGATGAAGTCACCGTCGTCGTTAAGATCTTCGTCGCGTGTCAGGATACCATCGTTGTCGTCGTCTTCATCACGGAAGTCCGGCACTCCATCTGCATCGGTATCACGATCGCCGCCTTCTTCAGCAGAAGAGATGCCATCGTTGTCGTCGTCCTCATCCATGTAGTCGGGAGTGCCGTCCGCATCGCTGTCCTGACAAGGAATTCCGTCCGGACATTCAACAGTATCCGGGATGCCGTCGCCGTCACTGTCGTTGGTGCCGTCAGTGCTGTCGTCATCACGGTCGAGATAGTCAGGGATACCATCGCCGTCGCTATCGTCATTCGTTGGATCGCCATCACCGTTGACGTCTTCCTCTTCCGTCGTGCGGCCATCACCATCATCGTCGTCATCGAGGTAGTCCGGTGTGCCGTCGCGGTCCAGATCGTCGTTGGTTGGATCGCCATCGCCATTTCTGTCTTCATCAAGGTCGGTCAGACCATCGCCATCACCGTCGGCCGCAAAGAACTCAATTGCGACTGGTATCAGAGCTTCTTCTGCTGCTGTGATGGATACGGTCGCAGTTCCAACCTCAAACAACGAGGTCAGTTCGACGCTGTAAATGCCATTGCCCTGATCAGTGACGGCAGAGAGTGTACCCAGGTCCGTAGCGAATTCAGCTGGCACTTCAGTAACGATATCGCCTGCTGTGTCGCGGACAATGACCGTGATCACTGAAGCAGACGAGCCATCGGCAGCAACCGACAAAGGCGTTGCAGAGGTGGATGAATTGTCAGCGCTGACCAGCACTTCAATGGTGATCTCTCCACTGACTTCACGCGTATTCCCTGCCCCATCCTCAGAGACGACGGTCACTGGATAGCTTCCGTTATCCAACGCATCGGTAACAGTAAGACTCCAGCTACCCGCAGCATCCGCGGTAGTTTCATACTCGTTACCGTTCACAGACACTTTGATCAGCGTTCCGGCCTCGGCGTCACCGGAGAGTTCCGGTGTGTAATCCACAATGGTGGTGCCATCCTGAGTCAGCGAAAGCTCAGCCGGGTCAAGAGTATCAATAGTAATGCCGAACGACTCAGACACCCCAGATAAGTTTCCTGCGGTATCCGTCGCGGTGGCCGTCAGTGAATACTCACCGTCGTCCAGCGTGGTCCGCCCGTAATCAAGGCTCCACTCGCCAGAGGCGTTTGCGATAACGTTGCCAATCAGACTCTCATCGCGGTAGATATTAATCTCTGCCCCCGCCTCACTTTCACCGCTGATTACTATGCGATTATCGGACGTCAGGCCGTCGGTGCTGTCGACACCTGTGTCGTCTGAAATTCCAGTGATGGAAGGCGCTTCTGGCGTGGTCGTATCGACCTCGATCAGAACAGGCGCTGAAACAACGCCGGTATTGCCCGCCAGGTCAGTGACCTGATTTGTGATTTGATATTCGCCATCCGTCAGGGCGACGTCGGTGTAATCCAGCTGCCACAGCCCTGTGTCGTCGGCTGACACGATCCCAGCCGGTATGCCATTGATAAAGACTTCAATCTCGCTGAATGGCTCCGAAGAACCGGAAATCACCAGCTCGTTATCCGCCGTAACACGATCATTCGGTGTCGCTGTATCTTCACTGATGCCTGTGACCGTCGCAGGCACTGGCGCCGTGGTATCAATCACCAATTGCAGCGGCTGACTGTCAGTTTCGTTTCCAGCGAGGTCACGGCTTCGGGCTATGACCTGGTAGGTACCATCGGCCAATTCCAGCGGCGCACTATCAAACTGCCATTGCCCGGATTCATCCGCTTGAGTCGAGCCGAGTGAACTGCCATCCAGCAGGATTTCAACATGGCTGCCCGCTTCGGCGGTGCCCACATAGACAACCACATTATCTGAAGTGACAGCGTCGGCGGCTGACGCACCGGTATCCTCAAGAATACCGCTCAGTATCGGGGTATCAGGCGCCTGCGTATCAATGACCAGCGTCAGCACAGAGGATTCAACGCTCTGATTTCCGGCAATATCTGTAGCTATCGCTGTAATCTGATGCACTCCATCTGCCAGAGCAACATCCGAATAATCAAGCGTCCATTCGCCACTGCCGTTGGCCTTCACCATACCAACAAGGGCACCGTCGATGCGGATATCGAGATCGGCCCCCGCTTCTGCCGTACCATTGAGTACCAGTGTCGCGTCTGAGGTCACCTGATCGCCTGCTACGCCCGTGTCTTCTGAAACAGAAGTCACAACCGGCGCATCCGGAGCGGTCTGGTCAATGATCAGCGGGTAAACCACAGACAGCGGGCTTGTAAGCCCTGCGAGACTTTCTGCCTGAGCTGTCAGCTGATAATTACCTTCATCAAGCTCGATACCTGAGTGGTCGAACGTCCAGCTGCCAGCAGCAGTAGTATTCGTGGTTCCGATAGCAGCGCCATCAAGGAAGACCGTAATTCTGCTGTCAGCTCCGCCACTACCATTGATAAGCAGAGTCGCGTCAGCTGTTATGCCATCAGCAACACCAGTGTCGTTCGAGATGCCTGTGATGGCTGGGGTCGCCGGGCCTGACGTATCAATGGTGATGGAGTAATTGCTGGACACAGCAGACTCATTGCCTGCCGCATCCACCGCCACGGCGGTGACCACATAGTTGCCATCGTCCAGAGTAGTGGCGCGGTTGTCGTATACCCAATCGCCGTTACCATCCGCTTGAACAGTAACCACCTCGTTCCCATCGATTGAGACAACTACGCTATCAAGCGCTTCTGCCGTACCAAGAATACGGAGGGTATTGTCGCTGGTGATACCGTCGCCAGGCGCCCCCGTGTCATCGGATATCGCCGAGATTACAGGTGCTGCCGAGGCTTCGGTGTCGACTGTCACTGTGTAGGCTGACGCCGTAGAAGTATTGCCCGCGGCATCTGAGACGACGGCCGTGAAAACATGCTCACCGTCGCTCAGGCTGACGGATGTGTGGTCGTACGTCCATGCGCCAGCCGGGTCGGTATCCGCGAATCCTGTATAGTTTCCGTCCACGAACACAGATATGCGTTGATTCGCCTCAGCCTGCCCTGCCAGCACCAGCTCAGCATCTTTGGTCAGTGCATCACTGTTCGAACGTCCGGTATCCTCACTGATCCCCGTGATCACAGTAGGAGCGGGCGCTACGGTATCGACGACGACAGTCAGTGAATCAGATTCAACACTGGTATTGCCCGCATTGTCAGTAGCCGTCGCGGTGATTGAGAATGTCCCGTCTTCCAGGCCTGTACCCGGGTAGTCATACGACCAGTTGCCACTGGCGTCAGCAACCACGGTGGCGACCTCGTTACCGTCAATACGAACGGATACAGAGCTTCCCGCTTCTGCGGTTCCGGAGAAGGTCAGTGATGCGTCGTTGGTGACCTGATCACTATCGGACAAGCCGGTGTCTGCCGAAATAGCAGACACAACAGGGGCCGCCGGTGCAGACTGGTCAAGCGTGTAGGTTTCAGCGTCAACAGGGAGTGTGACTGAAGCTGCATTGCCCTCTGCATCAACAATGTTCTGAGCGTCGGAAAGGGACAGTGCGAGTGTGCCGTTAGCTCCCGAAATACCCGACACAGTAATATCGAACACGGTCTCGGAAACTGATGCCACAGACGCGACCGTTCCGAACGACGCAACAAAATCAGTGGCGTCGATGTTCTCAATGTATTCAGAGAAGCTGACACGGAAGGTAACGGAGCTTGAATTAGTCAGCGACTGCGCAGGCTCCTGCCTGGCGATGGCTGTCACTGATGGTGCCAGGCCATCAGATATTACGATTCTGTAGTCTTCAACCTCACCCGTTGCCAATTGCCCGGCAGGCGTTGCAGCCGTCAGCCCGAGGTTTGCGATCCGTAAGCGCATATAAGTGCGGCCTGGAACAACATCTACTGATGACCTGAGACCAGACCAGGTCAGTGATGTCGCAACCTCGTAGGAGTTATTGGAAACACTTACAACGCCAGAAGCTTCATCAGGCTGGAATACACCATCACCATCGAAGTCAATCCAACCAATGACATTCGATGCAAACCCATTAATAGAAGTTGCAGGTACGGTGATATTGTACTGCGAACCTGTCGCCGGTACCGCAGTTACCGATGAGATTGCATTATCCGAGTCGTCCGAGGCTTCGCCAAGTGAATTATCTATCCCGTCGACAAAGCCGTCGCTTTCTCCAGAAACGCCTACCGAACCGAGTCTGACGCCCTCGACAATAACGTGAGACGCGCCATCAGATGACGCCAGTGTACCGTAGGAGTCAGGAGCATCGCCAAAATCGGTGGCAGGTTCAGAACGGACACTGCCGGCGCGGAAAAGAAGCCATGAGTCGTATCGTGCGTCGCCGCGGTCAGCAAGACCAGCCGTCACAACAACCTCCTGCCCCGGGGTCACTCCGACACGACAGGATAAGCGGCGGGTAAAGCCATCCATTTCAACATCGAACGCACCCCCGGTGTTATCCAGAAAGAGCCCAGAGTTAGATATTCCGTCGTTATTATTAGGGCGGTCACTGGAGTCTGGAGATGGCAGCTGATCAGAATGAATATTGTTAATGGATACTTCATCACCACCCGGTGTTAATGCACAGTTCGAACCGTCCACCAGAACCTTAGCGACATCGTTAAAGGCGCCGACATATTCCAGGTACTCTTCTGAACCAAAGATGAAGTCCAATACCAGTACATCTTCTTGCGGGACAACTGAAAACACAAACTTGACTGGATCATAGACACGGCCACCGAAGACAGAATCTTCAATGCTACGAGTATTAAACTGTGTTTCTGTATCTGCTGCTGAATTCGGACCCAGCACATCAACAACATCACCTGAGCTTAGAATCACCCCCTGCCCAAAGTCGTCGCCAAGAAGAAATTCATACCCGCTGAATTGACCAGCCTGAGACTGATTTGAGCCGCCAGTACGGATAATATAAGACGGATTACTGATCTGAACGCCCGGCCCTGAAAGCAACTCAGCCATCGTATCAACAGTTACTTGAGAATTGCTGAGAGGGAGAACTTCTTCAGCATGAAGCGACGAGGCATACGCCAGCGCGGCGATACAACCTGCCTTAAAAAAACGGGACATCTACGGGTCCTTTCGATTGCTCAATAATTAGAATACTGCCAACATCCCTGGAATTGACGAATGCACGTAAAAGCATCTGGTCGGCGGTATTACGTTGATTTCCATAATTGTAGCTTGTCATGGCAAAGCGATGATCCGTCTTCATCTTTACAAGCTGTCATTTCAGACCATCTGACATCACCGTTAAAAAAACGTGTATTACTCACTCCAGATAAAGCCAACCCTGAAGCAAACCGCGCGGACAATAAGTCTCTGAGAGGTACAGATTTCTGAAGTGCATCTTTATACCTGAAAACGCATTTAGTTACATTCCCATTGCATGCATTTACCGCTGATTTACAGTCAATCGGACGCGGTGTGCAACCAACGCATTTCAGAATCAAAAGGCTTTCCCGTACAATCCGCCTTCATCCTCAAGCCCAAGGAACAACAGGAATGAGCAAGGCGTCTTCACATACTCCGATGATGCAGCAGTACTTCAAGATTAAGTCTGAATTTCCGGACACCTTGCTGTTTTACCGTATGGGCGATTTCTACGAGCTATTCTACGATGACGCCAAGCGTGCCGCACAGATCCTCGATATTACGCTGACCGCTCGCGGGCAAAGCGGTGGGCAGCCCATTCCAATGGCCGGTGTGCCATTTCACGCAGCAGAAAACTACATCGCCAAATTGGTTAAAAACGGGGTCTCAGTTGCTATCGCCGAACAGGTAGGCGACCCGGCCACCAGCAAGGGCCCTGTAGAACGAAAAGTCGTGCGCATACTAACGCCCGGCACACTAACCGACGAAGCCCTGCTCGATGAGCACCAAGACAACCTGCTTGTATCTGTGTGCTCTCACCAGCAACGCCACGGGATCGCCGTTCTTGAGATTTCATCCGGCCGTTTCAGTGTCTTTGAGGTGGATGGGGAAGATGCTCTGCTGGCAGAAATTGAGCGCCTTAGACCCGCAGAATTACTGTTGCCAGAAGATCAGATTTTTCCGGATGCGATTGCCAACCGTGCCGGTGCCACACAGCAAGCACCATGGCACTATGAGTCAGATACAGCATTGCGCCTGTTGACAACTCAGTTAAAAACCCGCGATCTGCGCGGCTTTGGCTGCGAAGGGATGAAAACAGCGATCCGTGCCGCAGGCGCCCTGCTCAACTATGCGCAGGAAACACAACGCAACAGCCTGCCCCACATTCGCTCCTTAACGGTAGAGCAACCTGACGACGCCATCATCATTGATCCTGCCAGCCGCCGTAATCTGGAAATCGACATCAACCAGAAAGGCGACGGCCTCTACACGCTCGCGTGGGTGCTCGACAAAACCGCGACAGCCATGGGCAGCCGTCTGTTACGCCGCTGGCTGAACCGCCCGCTGCGCGACCATTCTATTCTGAGGCTGCGCCAGAACCTGATCGCACAATGCCTGCAACAATACGCGCATGAAGACCTGCACCAGCATCTGAAGCAGGTCGGTGATATTGAGCGTATTCTCTCTCGTGTGGCTCTGGGCTCCGCCCGCCCCCGTGACCTTGCGCGGCTGCGTGATGCCCTTGCGGTTATTCCCGACATCCGCCAGCGCCTGTCCGAGCTGGAAGCTCCTCTGGGGGCAGATATCTGTGAGCGGGCGCCCGAATTTCCACAATGGGTCAGCCGCTTACAAGCGGCGATTATCGACAATCCTCCGGTCGTCATTCGTGACGGGGGCGTGATCGCCGAAGGCTACGACGCCGAACTCGATGAGTTGCGTTCCCTCAGTGAAAACGCAGGCGACTACCTGGTAAAACTGGAAGAGCGTGAACGTGAGCGGACAGGTATCAGTACCCTCAAGGTTGGCTACAATCGCGTACACGGTTACTACATTGAGATCAGTAAGGCGCAGTCTGAATCAGCACCGACTGAGTATATCCGCCGCCAGACGCTCAAAAATGCCGAGCGCTTTATTACCCCAGAGCTGAAAGAGTTCGAAGACAAAGCACTCAGCGCAAAGGCGCGTGCATTGAGTCGGGAAAAAATGCTCTACGATGCCCTGCTGACAGACCTCGCCGAAGATCTGATCCCACTGCAGGTCGCCGCGGCGGCCTTGTCAGAACTGGATGTACTCACTTGCCTTGCTGAGCGTGCAGAAACGCTGCGCTTCAATGCGCCTGAACTGGTTGATGAGAGTGTCGTCGACATCCGTCAGGGCCGTCATCCTGTGGTCGAATCGCTGATCACCGACCCGTTTGTCGCCAACGATACAAGCCTCGATGGCGAACGCCGCATGCAGATCATTACCGGTCCGAATATGGGTGGTAAATCGACCTATATGCGTCAGGTGGCACTGATCACTCTACTGGCACACATCGGTTCTTACGTACCGGCTGAGTTCTGTAAACTCGGCCCCATAGACCGCATATTCACCCGTATGGGCTCAGCTGACGACGTCGCCGGTGGTCGCTCTACCTTTATGGTGGAAATGACTGAAACCGCCAATATCCTGCATAACGCGACGCGGGACAGTCTGGTGTTAATGGATGAAGTCGGGCGAGGCACCTCAACCTTTGATGGTCTGTCGCTGGCCTGGGCGGCAGCCGCACATCTGGCCGAAAATACGGAAGCCTTTACGCTGTTCGCGACGCATTACTTCGAAATGACCGCTCTGCCAGAGCAGTACAGCAATACGATTAATGTTCACCTGAAAGCCACCGAACATGATGAGCGCATCATTTTTCTGCACAGTGTCGAAGAGGGCCCAGCTAACCAGAGCTATGGCTTGCAGGTTGCACAGCTGGCGGGGGTTCCTCCTGCGGTTATCGCCAACGCCCGCCAGCAATTGTCGCAACTCGAACAACAAACGAGTCCGGTAACGCCTGTCGTTACCGCCAAAACCGGGCGTAGCGCTGAACCAGCACCTATGCAATCAGACCTGTTCGCCAGTGGACCGGGGCCAGCCGAAGAAGCACTCGCCAAGGTCAACCCGGATGACCTGACCCCGCGCCAGGCACTGGAGTTGGTCTATTCTCTTAAGGACCTGATATAAAGGATGAAGATAGATAACCGTTCGGTTTTTCCGAACGGTATCTTCCGAAATTCCACCAGCAGAAACCCGTTCATTCCTTGCCTGACCATCGCCGACTACCTAGAATACCCGCAATCGTGATAAGTAGGGCCGAAGAGCCCGATATTTAGCAGGGCCAGAGAGCCCCGAATAATGATTCAGGAGAAGATCATATGACCTTCGTCGTAACCGATAACTGCGTTAAGTGTAAGTACACAGACTGTGTTGAAGTCTGCCCGGTAGACTGCTTCTACGAAGGCCCGAACTTCCTCGTAATCCACCCGGATGAGTGCATTGACTGCGCACTGTGTGAACCAGAGTGTCCGGCAGAGGCCATTTTCTCTGAAGATGAAGTGCCTGCAGGTCAGGAGCAGTACATCGAGCTCAACGCTGAGCTGTCTGAAGAGTGGGCAGACAACAACATCACTGAGCAGAAAGATCCGCTGCCAGACGCAGAAGAATGGGACGGCGTACCAGACAAAATCCAGTATCTGGAACGCTGATATACCGGTCTGCTCTGACCATCAAAAAGCCCCGGTAACTAGTGTTGCCGGGGCTTTTTGTTTTCTTCGCGCTCTATATCCGATGTCAGCTGAGCCATTGATCGAACATTTCGACCATCACAGTCTCGCCCGGCTCAACATGGCCACGCTCCTGCTCAAGAACAATGAAACAATTTGCCTTGCTGACGGAGCTCAGAATTCCCGAACCCTGCAGCCCTGTACTGCGCACCTGCCACTGACCAGCGTCATGCAGTTCAGCAACACCTCTCTGATAATCCGCCCGGCCTGGCCGCTTTTTTAAGCGCTCGCTGGCGATGGCAGGAATACGAATCGGTGGCGTGACAATCTCACCCGCCAGACTCCGCAACACAGGCAGCCCAATCTGATGCAATGTCACCAGGGCCGATACCGGATTACCCGGTAAACCCAGAAAAAGCGTTTTGCCGATGCGCCCAAACGCCAACGGCTTGCCCGGTTTCATCGCCAGCTTCCACAAATCAAGCTGCCCGAGCGCTTCGACCGCCGTACGGGTAAAATCCGCTTCACCGACGGAAACACCACCACTGGTAATAATGATGTCGGCATCCGCTGCGGCTGTCTCCAACGCTTCCTGTATGGCTTCAAGCGTATCGCTGACCGCGGTAACCAACGAGACCTCAGCTCCTAATCGATTGAGAACCGGGCGCAATACAAATGAGTTACTCTCGTAAATTTTACCGGCAGGCAAGTCATTACCGGGGGCAATCAACTCATCGCCGGTCGTTAGCAGGCTGACCCGCAATGGCCGGACAACCAACACGTCAGCAATACCGATACTTGCCAGTAATCCACAATCAGCAGGCGTCAGGCGTCGCCCAGCGTTCAGGACGACATCGCCATGGCGAATATCTTCTCCGGCACGACGAATATTATCGCCATCGCGAAGAGACTCCGGGTTATCGACCCGCACACCGGCATCCACAACCTCGGTATTTTCCTGCATCACCACCAGCTTCGCGCCGTCGGGAACAACGGCTCCGGTCATGATCCGGACACATTCCCCAGCACTGAGTACCCCTTCAAATACTTCACCAGCCAGGACAATGCCACGCTGACGGAAAAGGCCGATCGGTGTGCGTCCGCTCTCAAGCTTACCCGGATTGACCGCGTACCCATCCATCGCTGAATTATCCGCAGGGGGAACATTCACAGGGCTGATAACATCTTCGGCCAGAACCCGTCCGCATGCGTGCTCCAACGGACAAAGCTCGCCTTCAGTCACCGAAGCCACCTGCGACAACAGATACTCAATTGCTTCATTAACCGGTGTTAAACCCGGTTTATCACAAGGGTTCATAGGCTCTTCTCCGAAGCTTGCGGACTCACAACCTCAGTGGTTACTGCGATCCAATCCTCTAACGCCAGTTCGAGAGAATCCCCGACGTTTAGAGGTCCGACACCGGGAGGTGTGCCCGTCATGACCACGTCGCCCGGATTAAGGGTAAAAGAGTGAGACATGTGAGCGATCAGAGACAGTACAGGGTTAAGCATATCGGCACTATTTCCTGACTGTTGCTGAGCTCCATTGCGGTGCAAAGAGAAATTCAGGTTCTGCCAGTCAGATACCCGCGCCGCAGATACAAATGGGCTCAGAGGGCACGAGCCGTCGAACGCTTTTGCGCGCTCCCATGGCAAGCCCTTCTCTTTTAAAACGGACTGAACATCCCGCAACGTCAAATCCAGGCCGAGACCGACACCGGCAAGAGCGCCGGACACTTCAGCTTCGCTGGCTTTCTGAAGACGTTTCCCAATCAGCACAGCCACTTCGAGTTCGTGATGAACATCACCCTGAGACAGAGGAATACTTAACGGAGCCTGCAGATCACAGGCCGCATCAGCAGGTTTAATAAATAAGACAGGCGTATCAGGAACGGGATTATTCAGTTCTGCGGCATGGGCCGCATAGTTACGACCAACGCACACGATCTTGCCGACCGGCGATGAAAACGGCGCACCATCAAGAGAAGGGGTGAACATAATCGACCTGCTACAACGTAAAACCCCGACTATAACATGCCGGGGTTTATCGCGAATCAGGTCTGGTTGTCAGGCTTTACCGCCGGGGAACGAGATCAGTTCTGCCAGTTCGCGGTTCACTTGTGAAGGAACCTCAAGGCTACTTTCAAGAACCCCCCGTAAGGTCTCCTGACTCTCGAAATCCATAAAATCACAGGCACAGCCAACAACATCGTCATCGATATGAACAAGGGAGCAATCCATATCGATGATACCGCCTGTGTCGAGCGTCAAGCTGATCTTCAAAGATTGCTCCAACTGCCAGGTGACGTTCTCCGGAATGACCAGAAGAATGCCTCGCATGCTGATATCTAAGCAGAAGGTTTCAAGCTTCTGATTACCGTCGTCAACCTGAACCCGTTGAAACAGGTGAACGCGCTTTGCTTGTCGTTGTTCCATGGTTGTTTCCTGTTTGGGATACAACAGGTTTAGCCTGTTATGGCGAAACCGCAAGCTCGCGAATGCGATTTGTTCCAGTCAGGTCACTTTTCAGCGACCTGACCGAACTATCAGGCTAAACGCTTATATTTCATACGCTTAGGTTGAGCATCGCTACCCAGACGTTTCTTGCGGTCTTCTTCGTATTCAGTGTAGTTACCGTCGAAGAAAGTGACTTTCGAGTCGCCTTCATAAGCAAGAATATGAGTCGCAATACGGTCGAGGAACCAACGGTCGTGCGACACCACCATGACGGTGCCCGGGAAAGCATCAATCGCTTCCTCCAATGCACGCAGAGTTTCGACATCAAGGTCGTTGGATGGTTCATCGAGTAACAGCACATTAGCACCCTGTTTCAGGGTGTATGCGAGTTGCAGACGACCACGCTCACCACCAGACAGCTCACCTACCCGTTTCTGCTGATCACCGCCCTTGAAGTTAAAGCGACCGATGTAGGCGCGGCTCGGGTACTCTTTGCCGTTGATATCCAACATGTCGAGGCCGTCAGAAATAGATTCCCACACGGTCTTGCTGTCATCCAGCTCATCGCGAAGCTGTTCAACAAACGCCAGCTTCACGGTTTCACCAATGACCACTTCACCGGAATCCGGTTGCTCGGTGCCAGCGATCATACGGAACAAAGTCGACTTACCGGCGCCGTTACCGCCGACGATGCCGACAATCGCACCCGGTGGCACAGTAAAATCGAGATTGTCGATTAAGACGCGATCACCAAAGGATTTGGTCACATTGTGGAACTCAATGACCTTATCGCCGAGACGCGGACCCGGTGGAATATAAATCTCGTTGGTTTCGTTACGGCTCTGGAACTCGCGGGAGTTCATTTCTTCGAAGCGTGCCAGACGCGCTTTGCTCTTCGCCTGACGGCCTTTAGCACCCTTTCGCACCCACTCCAGCTCATGCTTGATCGCCTTAGTGTGTGCTTCTTCTTCTTTCTTCTCCTGCTCTAAGCGCTTTTCTTTCGCCTCAAGCCAGGTGGTGTAGTTGCCCTGATACGGAATTCCGTGGCCACGGTCGAGTTCGAGAATCCACTCGGCACAGTTATCAAGGAAGTAACGATCGTGGGTAATGGCTACAACAGTACCTGGGTACTCTTCGAGGAATTTCTCCAGCCAGCCAACCGACTCAGCATCCAGGTGGTTAGTTGGCTCGTCGAGCAAGAGCATGTCTGGCTTCGACATCAGCAGACGACAAAGCGCAACACGGCGACGCTCACCTCCGGAAAGCTTAGTGACATCGGCGTCCCACGGCGGCAGGCGCAGAGCATCGGCAGCGATTTCCATCTGACGGTCAACATCGTGGCCGTCGGACGCTTCAATGATGGCTTCCAGCTTGCCCTGCTTTTTGGCCAGCTCGTCAAAGTCAGCGTCTGGCTCAGCGTACGCGGCATAGACCTGCTCCAGCTCGGCCTTGGCGTTCATCAGTTCACTGAGACCGTCTTCGACATTGCCACGCACGTCTTTCTCAGGGTCCAGTTCAGGCTCCTGAGGAAGGTAGCCAATATTAAGATCAGGCTGCGGGCGCGCCTCACCGATAATGTCGGTATCCAGGCCGGCCATGATCTTGAGCAGGGTTGATTTACCCGCGCCATTCAGGCCCAGGACACCAATTTTAGCGCCCGGAAAGAAAGATAAAGAGATGTCACGCAGGATCTGTCGTTTTGGTGGAACAATCTTCCCCAAACGGTTCATAGTGAATACGTACTGTGCCATGGGCATCGCCTCCGCAATGTATTTCGCCGCAACGCTACTGAAAAGCCCATAGAAAGGCAAATAAAGCCCATTATGAAGGGCCTTTGCTTGTGAAGGTGACGGACAATGACTAAGGTTAATAGCCATAATCAGTCGTTACGGACACCGCTTTACATGCTCCCGCATCATGGAGCCCCAGAGGCTAAAATTCATTCCGCTGCCAGTAACCGGGCGAATACTCCCCTGTTTGTGCTGAGCTTTATATTCCTGACCGTGGTTCTCAGTTTCCAGAGCTGGCAGCAGTGGCAGAACGCACGACACGCGTACGATATTGACGTTGAACGGACTCTCGATCATTACAAACGCCAGTCAGAGCTGATCATCAAAGCCGGCCTGCACGCTAACCAGATATTCACCCGCAGCTACGGTGATCAGCTTGAGGTTTATGCGAAACGCCCGGAAGCAGCCGACACAGATGATTTATGGGGGCATGTCAGCGCCGCGATTTTTAACGCAACAGGCTTCTTCGTAACCGATCAGAATGGCAAGGTTCTCAATCACTACGGCAGCCTGCTAAGTCCTAACGAACCCAGCGACATCGAAAATGAACTGCGCTCACAGGGGTTAGATAAAGCGATTTTCTCACTGCGCTACAGCCACCTCGGCGGTTACTACGTCGGCACACGTTTTAATACCAGTGACGGCCCCATGATTATGGTGTCCCGTCGCGCCTACAGTCACCTCTCAGAAATTATTTTCCGTGGAGGGTTTAATGGCTTTGAAATGGTTCTCTATGATCGACGCGACAATACCGTGTCAATCCGGGAGCAGTTTTACTCAGACACTCAGCACCCGACTCTGCTGACAGAGAGTGAAACCGGAAATATCCTCTACCGCGACAGCATTCCAATGTCTCCGTGGGATATTCTCGCCTTGCCTATTCAGGGCTACTGGAAGCAGCAGTTCATTGAAAGTATCCGGATTCCGGCCACTTTCCTTATCGTTTTCGCCATTCTACTGATAGTTCTGCGTCGCTATCTCAGCCAACAGGGCGAGGCTGTTGTCGCTCTTCAGAAAGCCACAGAAGACACCGAACGCCGTGCCGACAGAGTGCTTCGTTCCATTGATGAAGCCTTTATATCTACGGATCATGAAGGGCACATCGATTACCTGAACCCCAAAGCATTGTCATTGCTTGGTCGTACAGAACCAGACCCGGTACTCGGCATGTCTCTTGAGGATATCTGGACTGCACCCGATGCACTCTGGAACAGAGGGCTTGCACCAGAAGCCATAGAGAGCCTGAAACCTGATCAGCGCGTTATGCATGTCCAGCATGCCGACGGAAAGCATATTCTTGAGCAGAAAATGCAGCTTCTCTACGACAACAAACAAGTCAGCGGCTACGTATGGTTACTCCGGGATATTACTGAGTCAGAGCAGGCCAAAGCCGCCCTCGAACACAGCAGAACCCGATACAAAGCTCTGTTCGAAGAGGCAGGTATCGCGCACGGCCTGCTTGATCTGAGTGAGTTCGACGGCACTGCCGATACCCTGAAAGTGGTCAGCGTGAACGAAGCTACACTGCAACTGGGTGACTTTGATACCGTGGAAGCGATGGGTGCTCACTATCAGCGCCACACAGAATCCCTGACCCCACTTCTGAAGGCACTGACCAGCAGTAAATCTCTCCGGCTGCAGCAGAACGAATGCGAACTCACATTGCGTGACCGCAGTGGTCGCCCTATCGATATCTGGGCAAGTATCAGCTTCCGCACCAGCTCCAGCCATCAGGTATTACTGACCATGCTGGATATCACAGAGCGTAAGCAGGCCACGGAAAAGATTCGTGAGCGCGAAGCCTTCTGGATGCACGTGATGGAAGCGATGCCCGATGTTGTATACGTCCTCGACGTCAATGACCGGCTTGAGCAGAAGACTATCTTCTCCAACCGCCACGTCGCGCAACTCTTAGGTTTCCCTGACAGTCGTGAGTACATCGAGCGCAGTTGGATGGATTATGTGATTGAAGACGACCTTGCTCGCTGCAGAGACGGCCTACGTAATATCAGGAACTCCATCCATGGCCAGACCATTGAAACCACCGCCCGCTTCCTCAATGCCGACGGCGAAATCAGGGTACTTAAGTTCCGTGATACGCCGTTCACCTATGACAGCAACGGAAAAGTAGAGCGCTATATCGGCACCGGCAGAGACGTTACCGCAGACATTGAGAAGCAGGAACAGATCGTCGAGAGTGAACGCCGCTACCGCCTGCTGGCGGAGAACATGAATGACATCGTCTGGGCCACTGACGCTCAGCTCAATTTCAACTTCGTAAGCACCTCAGTGCAACGCCTGTTGGGTTATCAGCCCGAAGACCTGGTGAATGGTGGAGTTGCAAAAATTTTCTCACGGCCCGACCTCAAACGGTTAGGCAAAGCACTACAACACCAGATACAGATCGCCATCAACAGCCCGGAGACAGCCAAGCGCCGCAGTACCGTCATTCGGGAAGATTTCTATGCCTCGGCCAGCAATGGCAGTCGTGTACTTCTGGAGTTACAAGCCAGCCTGCTGTGGAACGACAAAGACGAACTTCAGGGGCTTCTGGGTATCTGCCGGGATGTCACCGAGTCCCGCAGCATTGAGCAGGAGCTGCAACTCGCGGCCGAAGTATTCGAAAACAGTAACGAAGCCATTCTGATCACAGATCAGAAACTTAAGATCGCTAATACCAACCGCGCCTTCCAGCATATCACCGGGTATTCGGCCGAGGATGTCACAGGTAAGACTCCCGACTTCCTGATTTCATCGGAACAATACGAAGAAGACCTGATTGAGAAAATCGGTGAGCGACTGATGGTCGATGGTTACTGGCAAGGCGAGATTTCCTATCGGCGCCGCCAGGGCGATATACGCACCGGCTGGGCCGGGGTCAGTGCGATTCGGGATCAGAACCGCGAAGTTCAGAGCCTGATCATCATTATGTCCGACATCACTGAGCGCAAAGCCAGCGAAGAGCGCATTCACAAGCTTGCCTATTATGATCCACTGACCGCTCTGCCCAATCGCAGCCAGATGCATGAAACACTGGATGGCATGCTCAAGCGAGCACGCAAGCAAGGTCTCTGGGTGGTGCTGCTGTTCATCGACCTCGACCGCTTCAAGCCGATCAACGACTCTATGGGTCATCCTGCCGGTGACGAAGTGCTGAAACAGGTTGCCGGGCGCCTGCGTAATTGCGTTAAACACCGTGATCTTGTCTGCCGTATGGGAGGCGATGAGTTCACCATTGCGATTGCTGATCAGCCAAGCCATAACGCGGCTTCAGATACCGCAATCATGGTTGCTGAGCGTATTCTCGAGTCACTGCATCAATCGTTTAACCTGAATCAGCGTGAAGTCTTTATCAGCGCCAGTATCGGCATATCTGTATACCCCAACGACGGTAACAGTGTGATTGAGCTCCTGAAAAACGCCGACATGGCCATGTACCACGCCAAAGACATGGGGCGTGACAACATGCAGTTCTTCACAGCCTCAATGAATCGTAAAGCAGTCCAGTTACTCGAGCTTGAAAACGACCTGCGCCATGCATTAGCACGGAACGAAATGCAGCTCTATTTCCAACCACAATATCGCACCGACAGTGAAGAAGCCGTCGGTGTTGAAGTCCTGCTACGCTGGATTCACCCGACTCGAGGCATGATCTCTCCCGGCACCTTCATTCCTATCATCGAAGATACGGGTCTTATTGTACCTATTGGCCAATGGGTACTCGAAGAGAGCTGTCGTTGCTTTGTTCGCTGGCAGGCAGAGGAACAGCTCGGGCTTGAGCGTATTGCAGTGAATGTATCTGCGCGCCAGTTCCGCTCTGAAGATTTCCTCAATGTTGTTAAAGACATCATCATCCGCACCGGTATACGCCCAGAACAGCTCGAACTCGAGCTGACTGAAAGCATCCTGATGGAAGATGTAGAACTTGCTATGGAAACACTGCGGGGCCTGCGGGCTGCGGGCGTTAAGACCGCTATTGATGACTTCGGTACCGGTTACTCATCACTGAACTACCTCAAGCAATTCCCGGTAGATACCCTGAAAATCGACCGCAGCTTTATCCAGAACCTGCCGGAAAACGCCGATGACGCACAGATCTCGCGAACCATCATCGCCATGGGCCACAACCTGGGGATGGGTATCATCGCAGAGGGGGTCGAAACCGCCGAGCAACTGACCTTCCTGCAGATGGCAAGGTGCGAAGAGGTTCAAGGCTTCTATTTCAGCAAACCCATTGATGAAGCTTCGCTGATCAGAGATCTTGGCAAAAGCTGAACATCAGTCATGATGATATGACACCTTCTCAAGTGCGAGGCGCGCAACTTTGCGGTAGAATGTGCACCTTAAAAATTTTTGATTATCCTACTTGAGGAAGCCCTGATGTTTAGCCGTGATATGAACATAGCGGATTTCGACCCAGATCTGTGGTCAGCGATGCAGTCTGAGGATGCCCGTCAGGAGCATCATATTGAGCTGATCGCCTCTGAAAACTACACCAGCCCACGCGTAATGGAAGCACAGGGCTCTCAGCTGACAAACAAGTACGCTGAAGGTTACCCAGGCAAGCGTTACTACGGTGGCTGCGAGCACGTTGACGTGATTGAGCAACTGGCTATCGATCGCGCCAAAGAGCTGTTCGGTGCAGGTTATGCCAACGTTCAGCCGCACTCAGGTTCTCAAGCGAACGCTGCCGTTTACTTCGCACTCTGTCAGCCAGGCGACACCATTCTGGGCATGAGCCTGGCGCACGGTGGTCACCTGACTCACGGTGCCGCGGTATCTTTCTCTGGTCGCGTTTACAACGCAGTTCAGTACGGTCTGAACCCAGAAACGGGTGAAATCGATTACGAAGAAGTTGAGCGTCTGGCTCGTGAGCACAAGCCTAAGATGATCGTTGCTGGTTTCTCTGCGTACTCTCGCGTTGTTGACTGGCAGAAATTCCGCGAAATTGCCGATGAAGTTGGCGCTTATCTGTTTGTCGATATGGCTCACATCGCTGGCCTGGTTGCTGCTGGCGTATACCCATCACCGGTCGGTATTGCAGACGTAGTGACCACCACAACACATAAAACTCTGCGTGGCCCGCGTGGTGGCCTGATTCTGGCCAACGACGACGAAGACCTGAACAAGAAGTTCAACTTCGCAGTATTCCCTGAGTCTCAGGGCGGCCCACTGATGCATGTAATCGCAGCAAAAGCCGTGTGCTTCAAAGAAGCAATGAGCGAGGAATACAAAGACTACCAGGCTCAGGTAGTTAAGAATTCGCAGGCAATGGCCAGCACGTTCATCGAGCGTGGCATTAACGTCGTTTCTGGCGGCACTGATGATCACCTGTTCCTGGTTGACCTGATCGGTAAAGAGTACACAGGTAAGGATGCTGATGCGGCACTTGGTCGCGCTAACATCACTGTGAACAAAAACTCTGTACCGAACGACCCTCGCTCGCCGTTCGTAACCTCTGGTCTGCGTATCGGTAGCCCTGCGATCACCAGCCGTGGCTTCAAAGAAGAGCAGGCTACGCAACTGGCAGGTTGGATCTGCGACATTCTTGATGGCCTTGAGAAAGGTGAATCTGAAGCCGTTGAAGCATCAGTAAAAGAAAAAGTTGTCGCCCTTTGCGAACAGTTCCCTGTGTACAAATAAACACTGGAACAACGAAAAACCGGCCTGATGGCCGGTTTTTTTATGCCTGAATATTGAGACAGATCACTTGGGTCGCCTGTCAGCGTCACACGTATGTCACAAAGTTTTCATAGAGTAGTCATGCTTGAAACCTGATCCAGAAACAGAGGATTCCCGCATGTCCGATTCATGGAAACCCGTCACCTATGTTCAGCTCATCAACCTGATGAGTCACAACGAAAGCCAGCTGGAAGAGAGTGTCCGCCCTTTCTGGAACGCGATCCGGCTCCCTGCCGCTGAATTATGGCAACAACACCCTTGGGGCAATGAAGGCTGCGGGTTCTGGGTTCTGGCGACCGCCGGGCGTCGCTGCATCTATTACAATGACCTCACCGAAGGTTTTTCTGTTGGCCAGTTCGAGCGCTGGGGCCACATCATCAATTACCAGAAGTCGAAGGCCGGTCTGCAGCATGCGATAGACAGCCTGTTACAACAGGAACCCCTGACTGAGACGGCATAGGGTCTGCCATGCCCTTCTAAACCTGTTTGAGCTGGCCAGAAATAACCTGTCTGGGCCGCGAGTATTTAATGATCCAGATCATATTTTGATTTCGCATCACTGGCCCAATCCTACGAATGTCAGTTGATCACCCCTGAAACGTACGTCAGACACCCCCACACCCTGAGAATCTTGGCTGGCTTACCCCTTACTTTCGCGCATCAGACAGTTGTTCAATAGCCTCAGACAACTTACAACAACCTCACTACAACACAGGATTTTCAGTATGACTGAGGCAGCGACTCCAACTTCCACGACTCGTATGACCGCTGGCGAGCGTGCAGGCATTCCTCCGCGTCGTATGGACTTCAAGTTTGGTGACGATACCAAGCGCTACTGGTATGCAGACAACGCATTCCTGACCACCTTCTGGACCACACTGTCGGCACTTTTCCCTGCCGGAGAAACCTTCTTTATCGACTCAGTGAAAAACTATCGCCACGTGGTGACAGATCAGAAACTGAAAGACGAAATTTCCGGTTTTATCGGCCAGGAAGCTCTCCATACCAAAGAGCACCAGGCGTTTAATGACATGGCGGATCGCCACGGCCTGCCTAGCGGGCGTATCGACAAAGAACTCTGGGGCCTTCTGGATCTGGCGAAGAAAGTCTTCCCGAAAAAGCTACAACTTGCGACCACTGTAGCTCTGGAACACTACACCGCGATTCTGGCAGAGCAGCTTCTGCGTGACACCGACCACCAGGACAATATTCAGGATCGCGAAGCGCTGAAACTCTGGATGTGGCATGCGCTGGAAGAGAACGAGCACAAGTCTGTCGCCTACGATGTTTATGAACTGATTGGTGGCGGTTACTTCACACGTATCTTCGCCATGATTGTCGCAACCATTGGCTTTATTGTCTTCGTTGGCCAGGGGCACCTGCGCATGCTGTGGGCAAACGGCACCCTGTTTGATATCAAGGACAACGCCAAAGGCTTCTGGAAATTGCTGGGCTGGAAAGGATTATTCCCACGTCTCTTCTTCAAGTACATGGATTTCTACCGTCCGGGCTTCCACCCCAACGATCACGATACAGTAAAACTGTTAGAGGACTGGCGCGAGCGTATGCTCAACGAAGGCGGCCTTTTAGCAGAGCAGACTTACAGCAAATCCAAAGCTGCCTGAAGCAGAAGTATTCTTTACTACCCAACAATGTATGGCCGGAATTACTCCGGCCATTTCTTATTTTGATCATAATTCACTGATTGTTGCCCCGTCGCCACGTTCTTGGACACGCAAACTTCTTCTAAATTGTAGGACATAGCGCGATGACAGAGATGCGCTCCCTACAAAATATAGAAAACAGAGGCAGGTTTTCGTATGGCTACTATGACACAAGCACAGGGAACTCCACGTATCACCGCAGGCGAGCGAGCAGGTATTCCGCCCCGCCGCATGGACTTCGAATTCCCGGATGAAACAACGAAATACTGGTACGGTGATAGCGCCTTCCTGACAACATTCTGGGTGACGCTTTCAGCCCTGTTCCCGGAAGGTGAAACCTTTTTCGTGGACAGCGTGAAGAACTACCGTAAAGACATCACGGACCAGAAGCTGAAAGACGAAGTCTCCGGCTTTATTGGCCAGGAAGCACTTCACAGCAAAGAACACGAAGCCTTTAACGACATGGCTGAAAAGCACGGTCTGCCAGCACTGAAGCTGGATAAAGAGCTCGGGGTTCTGTTTCGCCTGATCCGCAAATATGTACCGAAGAAAATGCAGCTCGCTCTGACCGTAGCGCTTGAGCATTACACCGCGATCATTGCTGAGCAGCTGCTGCGCGAAGATTTCCACCAGGAAATGTTCCGTGACCGCGAAGCCCTGAAGCTCTGGATGTGGCACGCACTGGAAGAGAACGAACATAAAACTGTGGCCTTCGACGTATACGAGCAAGTCGGTGGTGGCTACCTGACCCGCGTCAGTACGATGCTGATCGGGACTCTGGTCTTCGCCGTGGTGGTAGGCAGTGGACACATAAGATTACTGAAAGCCGATGGTCAGCTCACCAACTGGAAAGCCAACTGGCGCGGTCTGAAGTTTCTCTGGGGCTGGAAGGGCTTGTTCCCTCGCCTTGGCCGCCAGTATTTCGATTTCTATCGCCCGGGTTTTCACCCAAGTGACCACGACACGGTCGAATTGCTTGAAGAATGGCGTCAGCGCATGCTGAACGACGGCGGCCTGTTAGCAGAGCAGACCTACAGTAAGAGCCGCAAGGCCTGAGTCAGCTTGAGCACCGCTCATTGACACGCCGGAATCAGGAAGATCCACCTGATTCCGGCAGATTTTCAAATATTCTTCTATTTTCTGTAAATCCCGTTTGGCCGTAATTTACCCCCCTGGCAAGGAAAAACCCCCTATAAATCGTTACATTTTGACAGTTTTTCACCGACATCACGCTTTTTAGACACCTGTTTATCAGTTCGCTACGGTGATTTAAGCCACAACTTACTTAACCCTGTCTTTAAGACACCCCCGGCCACGCGTAAAATTTGGCATAGAGATACCTTCAACTGGAAAGTCTTGCCACGTCTAATAGACTCAACAAAACAACATCTACAACAAACATAAACCAACGCAGGTGTATCGTATGACTACTACAGCAACCGCTACTGCCCCAACTGGCAAGGTACGCATGACTGCAGGTGAGCGTGCAGGTATTCCGCCGCGCCGTATGGATTTCGAATTTTCTGAAGATTCCAAGCGCTACTGGTACGCGGACAACTCATTCCTGACGACTTTCTGGACAACACTGTCTTCACTGTTCCCGGAAGGCGAAACTTTCTTCGTTGATTCCGTGAAGAACTACCGTCACGAAATCAAAGACCAGCTTTTGAAAGACCAGGTGTCAGGCTTCATCGGTCAGGAAGCTATGCACTCGAAAGAGCACGCTGCTTTCAACGACATCGCTGAGCGCAATGGTCTGCCAGCTAACACGCTGGATAAAGAGCTGGGCATGCTGTTCAAGCTTGGTCGCAAAATTCTGCCTAAGAAGCTTCAGCTGGCTATCACGGTAGCGCTTGAACACTACACAGCAATTCTTGCTGAGCAGCTGCTGCGTGACGAGCGTCACCAGGAGAACATTCAGGATCCAGAAGCTCTGAAGCTGTGGATGTGGCACGCGCTGGAAGAAAACGAACACAAGATTGTTGCGTATGATGTATACGAGACAATCGGTGGCGGTTACTTCACCCGTGTATTCGCAATGCTGGTTTCAACCATCTTTTTCTTCGCGATTGTTGGCCAGGGTCACATCCGCCTGATGTGGGCAGACCGCAGCCTGTTCAAACTGAAGGATAACCTGAAAGGCATCTGGTTCCTTTGGGGCTGGAAAGGTCTCTTCCCACAGTTGTTCTTCAAGTACATGGACTACTTCCGTCCGGGCTTCCACCCGAACGACCACGACACCGTTCAGCTGCTGGACGACTGGCGTGAAAAAATGCTGCAGGAGGGTGGTATTCTGGCTGACCAGATCAAAAACCCTTCTCACGTTCGCACAACGGCTGCTTAATCAGCCGACAGGCAACGGAACATTCCGTTCTTGTCAGAGGGCCGCATCAGCGGCCCTTTTTTATTGCCGCAAAGGTAGAACCTGAGTACCATTGCGGCCAGTTTTTATCCGCTTTTCTTTGAACGGACCGCTCTTTAATATGCATTGCCCTTTCTGCGCACATCCGGAAACCAAAGTCATAGACTCACGTCTCGTGGCTGACGGTGAACAAATCCGTCGGCGCCGGGAATGCATTCTCTGTGGTGAACGCTTCACCACCTTCGAAACTGCCGAGCTCGTTATGCCGCGAGTGATCAAGCAGGACGGAAAGCGTGAACCTTTTGACGAAGATAAGCTTCGTTCAGGCATCCAGCGCGCACTCGAAAAACGCCCTGTCAGCATCGAATCGATTGAGGCGGCCATCACTCATATCAAACAGAAACTCAGAGCCACTGGCGAACGCGAAGTCGCCAGCCGAGACGTAGGGGAATGGGTGATGGACGAGCTGCGCTCGCTGGATGAGGTCGCCTTCGTCCGTTTTGCATCGGTTTATCGCAGCTTCAAAGACCTGGAAGAGTTTCGTGCCGAAATCGAACGGATCAGTTTGAAAGCGGCTTCTCCTGCCGTCGTTAAGGCTGTCGGGAATTCAACGCTCGTCTCTTCAGAATCTTCAGAATCTTCAGAGACCGGAACTGATGACCCTGGTAGTGAGAAATCATCATGAGCCGCATTTTACCCAGTGATCTGGAATGGATGGCTGACGCCCTCCGACTTGCAAAGAAAGGTCTGTACACCACCAGCCCTAACCCTCGCGTGGGCTGCGTTATTGTCAAAGACGGTGTCAAAGTCGGAGAAGGCTGGCACCAGAAAGCCGGTGAGCCGCACGCAGAAGTTCACGCTCTGCGCGCTGCCGGTGATGAGGCACGCGGCGCTACGGCTTACGTTACGCTGGAGCCTTGCAGCCACTATGGCCGAACGCCTCCATGCGCAGAAGGACTGATTAAGGCCGGCGTTGCCAGAGTCGTTGGCGCAGTCCGGGACCCTAACCCGAGCGTTGCCGGGCGCGGATACGAGATGCTCAGACAAGCAGGCATAGAGGTTGTCGAGTCGTGTCTCGAAGCTGAAGCAGGTGCGATCAATGCTGGATTTATGAAACGCATGCGCACAGGCCTGCCGTATGTGCGGATAAAGCTTGCAATGAGTCTCGACGGACGCACAGCGATGGCGTCCGGTGAAAGCCAATGGATTACAGGCAGCGCCGCCCGACGCGATGTTCAGGCGCTCAGGGCCCAAAGCTGTGCTGTCATAACCGGGGCCGAGAGCGTCATCATCGATAACCCGTCCATGACGGTGCGCCCTGACGAGGCGGGTCTGGATATTCCAGAAGGTCTGTGCCGGCAACCTCTGCGAGTCATCGTAGACGGTGCTCACCGTGTCAGTAACGAGGCTACGATCTTCGACAAGCCCGGAGACATTCTGATTGCTGCCCGCACGCCTCCAGCATCGCCCATTAACCGCGATACTAGTCTCGGGGCGCTGAATTATTGGGCTGGCGAGCGCGATGAACACACCGACATCGACGCTCTGTTGCGTCACCTTGCGACTCAGGGCAGCAATGAAGTTCTCATCGAAAGCGGAGCAAAACTCGCGGGTGCCTTTGTCAGTGCAGGCCTCGTCGACGAACTTATCGTATACTGCGCGCCAACATTACTCGGAAGTGACGCGCGGCCGCTGCTATCATTGCCACTCAGTGAGATGAAGCAGCAGATCCGCTGGCAATGGCAGGACGTTCGCATGATCGGCAATGACCTGCGGCTGACTCTACACCCCGATACTTCTACAGCAACAAAGAAGGCCTGACGTGTTTACCGGTATTATTGAAGCAGTGGGCAAAATAGCCAGTACCCGATCTGAACAAGGTGATCTGCGCCTTCGGATCAATACGGGTAACCTCGACCTGAGCGACGTAAAGCTCGGCGACAGCATTGCAACCAATGGTGTCTGTCTGACCGTCGTTGCAGCCCATGCCGATGGCTTTGAAGCCGATGTATCACGAGAGTCTCTCGCTCACACCCGGATTGCTCAGTGGGCACCGGGTACCCGAGTAAATCTTGAGAAAGCGATGCTGCCGACGACCCGTATGGGCGGCCATATTGTCAGTGGTCATGTCGACGGTGTCGGTGTTGTCCGCGGACGCAAGGCTGATGCGCGCTCAATCCACTTTGATATAGAAGTGCCCGCCGATCTGCGTCGCTACATTGCCGCTAAAGGCTCAGTCACCGTCGATGGTGTCAGCCTGACGACGAACGCACTGACAGCAACAGGCTTTGAATTAAACATTGTGCCTCATACGGCACAGGAAACGACTCTGGCCGACCTGGAAGCCGGAGCAGAAGTTCACCTTGAGGTCGACGTGATTGCACGTTACCTCGAGCAGCTTCTGGGACAAAAAACACACGATGAAAGTCGCCTGACACCAGCGTTCCTCGCTGAGAACGGCTTCTGGAAATAACCGGGAAGTATTATGGCTCTGAACAGTATCGAAGAAATTATTGCCGATATCCGCGATGGTAAAATGGTTATCCTGATGGATGACGAGGATCGCGAAAACGAAGGCGATATCATTGTAGCGTCCGAGAAAGTTACCCCCGACATCATCAACTTTATGGCAACAGAAGCCCGTGGTCTGATCTGCCTGACTCTGACAGGTGAACGCTGTGATTATCTGGGGCTGCCATCGATGGTTGCGGGCAACGGTGCTAAGTTCTCTACCCCCTTCACCGTCTCTATCGAAGCGGCAGAAGGCGTTACCACTGGTATTTCAGCAGCAGATCGTGCGGCAACTATCCTCGCCGCTGTAAACCCGATGGGCAAGCCAGATGACATCGTCCAGCCAGGTCATATCTTCCCACTGCGAGCGCGCCCTGGTGGCGTACTGAGCCGTGCTGGTCATACCGAAGCAGGCTGCGACCTTGCACGTCTGGCTGGCCTGATTCCATCGGCAGCCATTGTTGAAGTCATGAACGCCGATGGCACCATGGCCCGCCGCCCTGACCTCGAAGTCTTCGCAGAAAAACACGGCCTGAAAATCGGCACTATTGCTGACCTGATTCAGTACCGTATGGCCAACGAGAAAACCATTGAAGTCGTCTCTGAAGACAAAGCTCATACTGAGTTTGGTGACTTTAATCTCATTACCTTCCGCGACACGATTCAGAACGAAACGCATCTTGCCCTGACGATGGGTGATATCCAGCCGGAAGAGCCAACTCTGGTTCGCGTTCAGACCAATAATATGATCCGCGACGTACTGGGTCTGCGCTCCTGCGAATCTGGCAGCTGGTCTTCGACGGCAGCCCTGGAGCATATTGCGAGAGAAGGTAAAGGCGTACTGGTTCTGCTCTCAGCAGATCAGAAAGAAGACGTCAGCGCTTCTCTTGATAACTTTTTTGGCCGCGCCAAGCCTATGCGCAGCCCGAACACAGACAGCAGCGGTGCCTTCCTGACGATCGGCACTGGCTCTCAGATTCTGCGCGAACTGAACGTCCGTAAGATGAGACTGCTCAGCTCTGAAATGAAATACAGTGGCATCTCAGGTTTCGATCTCGAAATCACCGAATATCTGCCATTCAGCGAATAAATGACCGACAGGAAATCATTATGAAACACATCCGTACAATCGAAGGGAATCTGACCCCGAACGACGGCAAGTACGCCATCGTAGTTGGCCGCTGGAACGCCTTTGTTGTTGAAAGCCTGCTTGAAGGTGCTGTCGACTCTCTTACACGCCATGGCGTTGAAGCAGACAACATCACCATTATCCGTGCACCGGGCGCTGTAGAAATTCCGCTGGTCGTGAAAAAAGCAGCAGCGTCTGGCAAATACGATGCGGTCATCGCATTGGGTGCTGTTATTCGTGGTGGTACGCCGCACTTTGAGTTTGTTGCTGGCGAATGCTCGAAAGGCCTGGCGTCTGTCATGATGGAATACGATATCCCGGTTGCTTTCGGTGTTCTCACTGTCGACACCATTGAACAAGCCATCGAACGCTCTGGTACCAAGGCAGGTAACAAGGGTGAAGAAGCAGCAATGTCAGCCTTTGAAATGGTTGCACTGCTCAAAGCAATGGAGGCGTAAGGACAATGTCCCGAGCTTCTGGCCATCAGAAATCAAGCCCGGCTGCGCGCCGTAAAGCACGCCGCTTTGCATTGCAGGCACTGTATCAATGGCAGGTGTCTGGTAGCGGTCTTGGCGACATCGAAGCCGAATTCCGCACTGACAACGACATGAGCAAAGTGGATGACGAATATTTCCACGATATTCTTCATGGCGTGCCCAAAGAAAAGAGCGTACTGGACGACAAAATTCAGCCATTCCTGGATCGTCGCATCGATGAGCTGACTCCAGTAGAACTGGCGATTCTTCGCTTAGGCGCCTTTGAAATGTGCCATCGTATTGATGTGCCTTACAAGGTCGTCATTAACGAAGCCATTGAGCTGGCGAAGACCTTCGGCGCAACCGACGGTCATAAATACGTTAACGGTGTTCTCGATAAGCTGGCACAACGCGAGCGTATGGTGGAAATACGCGGCGGTAAAGGCTGACTTTTGACGCGGTCTTCAGAGTTTGACCTGATCCGCGACTGCTTTTCTACCGGTTACCCGGCAGCGAGCGACTTGCTGCTGGGTATTGGTGACGACTGCTCCCTGATCACCCCGCCCGCCGATATGGAACTCGCCCAGAGCATTGATACTCAGGTTGCGGGTGTGCATTTTCCTGCGGATGCTCCGCCCGGCCTGATTGCTGGCCGTGCACTGCGCTGCGCCACCAGCGACCTTGCTGCTATGGGCGCTGTACCGCAAGGCTTTCATCTCGCCCTGACACTGAACAACAGCGAAGACTGGTTTCTCCGTGACCTTGCTGCTGGACTGCGCCTCACAGCTAATACATTAAATATGCCGCTATTAGGCGGAGACACTACGTACGGCGAACACCTGACCATTACCGTTGCAGTGCAAGGCTGGTTGCCACGAGGACTGGGCTTACGACGCGACGCCGCGCGCCCGGGTCAGGATATCTGGCTGACGGGCAAAGTCGGAGGAGCAGCACTGATACTCGACGACGTCCTTCGGGACCCGACAAGAGACGATCAGGAAACTGCCCCCTACTATCACCCCAGAGTGCACCTGTCGTTTGGGCACCTGCTGCTGAGCCTGGCCACCGCCGCCATCGATATCTCAGACGGACTGATTCAGGATACCCGCCACATAGCGAATGCTTCCGGTGTCGTGATGAATCTGGATGCCGAAAAGATACCTACCGCAGTCAATGGGGAACATCCACGCTGGCATGAATGTCTGACCGGTGGTGACGATTACCAGCTACTGTTTACCGCACCCGCCAATGCCCGCGAGCGCATTGAAGCCTGCGCATTAACGGCAGGATTACGCGAGTGCCGGATCGTAGGTAACGTCACTGCCGGCGACGCAGATGTCTGCGTCCACAAAAATAATGAATTACTGGTATTCAGCAAAGAAGGGTACACCCACTTCCGTAGCTGATACTGCTCTGAGATTCACACAGGACGATTGCCATGAATACTCACAACAGATTTCTTGCCGTACTGGGCACATTTCTTTTTACCATCAGCATGAGCGCTTCGGCACTCAGTGACAGCGCTTATATTGACGTCAGCGGTCAGGGCGAACTGGATGTTTATCCGGATTTTCTGACACTTTCTGTTGAGCTCAGCGCCACAGAGAAAGACGTTGTGCGTGCAAAAAACAAAGTCGATGATGCCTTCGCACAGCTCTCTGGGGTTGCAAAATCTCATGGCATCGCCGAAGACGACATCGAATCCGTCCGGATCAGCAATTACCCTCAATGGGAATATCAGGGCAATGGTAAACGCCAGTTAATAGGTCACCGGGTTATTCGCCCTGTTACCATTACTCTTCGTACGCTGGATAAATACGGCCCGTTTCTTGAAGAAGTCCTGATCGACGAGCGCTACCGTATTCAGAACACCAGCCTGGGCTTTGATAAGCCCGCAGAGCACGAGAGCAAAGCCCGCCGCTTGGCTTTACTGGATGCCAAAGCTAAAGCAGAAGAAATGGCGGCCACTCTGGGGCAGAAAGTGACAGGTGTACTCTGGATTCAGGAGCAGGCTGCGCACTTCCCTCAGCCAGTTATGATGATGGAAAGCGCCCCGATGATGCGGTCTGCAAAAGCGGACAGCGGCAGCGGTATGAAAATTCAGGAGCAGACCATCAGCCAGCAGGTTCAGGTCCGCTTCGAGATGGAAGAAGACTGACAGAGCGAGCGAACTACCAGAGATGAGCGAAACACCCGAGATACAACCGGGTCGCTACCGCCACTATAAGGGTAGCGACTATGAAGTGTTTGGGCTGGTCCGACACAGTGAAACAGAAGAGTGGCTGGTTCATTACCGCACGCTCTACGGTGACTTCAGCCACTGGGTACGCCCCCTGACCATGTTCACAGAACAGGTGACGACGGCCGAAGGAACACAACCGCGCTTTCGTTACCTCGGCGTTTACAGCGGAGACGTCAAATGACGCCTGCCGTAAACGCCGCTAAAAAAGGCGGCATAACATACGAGCTGCTCGAATACAGCCATGATGCTAACGCTGAAAGCTATGGCCTTGAAGCGGCTGAGAAGCTCGGGCTGCCCCCAGACAGTGTCTTCAAAACATTGTTGGTCAGCCTGACTGGCCATAAAAGTACACTGGCTGTCGCAGTACTGCCTGTTTCAAACACCCTCAGCCTGAAATCCATCGCTAAAGCGGTGGGTGCCAAGAAAGCCGAGATGGCCGACCCTAAAGTCGCTGAGCGCACCACCGGATACGTCGTAGGAGGCATCAGCCCACTGGGGCAAAAAAAGGCGCTCCCGACTGTGATTGACGCCTCAGCACAGGCTCTGCCACGCATTCATATCAGTGCAGGGCGCCGCGGGCTGGAAATTGCACTACATGCTGACGATCTGGCGACATTGAGCAGAGGCATTTTCGCTAAAATTACGGCAGAATAGGCCTTTTACATCAAGGCACCCTAGGCTGTTCATGAACGCCCTGCGATTAATTCCGGTTTTACTTGTCACCCTGCTGTTCACTCTGGCTGGCTGCGCGCCTCTGGACTATCAGGCCGTTCAGCTCGATTCACCCGAACAGCCTGCTCAGACCGATGGCTACATCAACAAAGAAGTCAGCGAAGGCGTGCATGTTATTGAAGTGCGCCACGAGAGCTTACCTGCCATGATGCTGACCAAAGAACGGACCCTGAGTAATCTCAAAGATATCTGGCACCGCCGGGCCTCAGAGCTCTGCAAGAAAGGTTACCAGGGAGAGCCTGAAATTATCCGCCCGGATGAAGCCAGAACAGACGAGTTCTATTGCACACTCAATGTCTGCCAGAAATACTTACTGGCCTCAGGCGTTGCCTATTGCAAAGCGACCTACGAACTCTGATCTGACTCAGTCAGTGCCTGAGGGTCCATCAGAGACTCTAACTCTTCGCGGCTCAGATCCGTCATTTCTGCCGCAACATCCAACACTGGGCGCCCTTGTTGATACGCGGCCTTGGCTACCTCAGCCGCCTTCAGATAACCAATAACAGGATTAAGCGCTGTCACCAGTACCGGATTCTTTGCCAAAGGTTCAGTCACCGATGTTTCACGTACCGTAAAGCCAAGAATTGCATCGTCGGCCAGGCTGGTCGCAGAGCGACTCATTAGCTGCATGCTGTCGAGCAACCTGCTCGCAAACAAGGGCAGCATCACGTTCAGTTCAAAGTTACCGGACTGCCCAGCCACGGTAATTGTTGTATCGTTACCGATCACCTGAGCACAGGCCATCGCGACGGCTTCCGGAATCACCGGGTTCACCTTACCGGGCATGATGGATGAGCCGGGTTGCAGAGCGGGCAGTTCAATCTCGCCCAGCCCTGCAAGAGGCCCTGAGTTCATCCAGCGCAGGTCATTCGATATCTTCATCAAAGCGACAGCGAGAGTCTTCAGGGCACCAGACACCGCAACCACAACATCCTGGGCTCCCATACCCGCAAAGCGACTGTTCGCCGGGTAGAAACCCTGCTCTGCCGAACTACTGAAATCAGTGCTGGTATCGCTGTTCAGATACGAATTCAGATAACGACATACACTTTCAGCAAAATCATCATCAGCATTCACGCCGGTACCAACAGCAGTACCACCAATCACCAGACCCTGTAATTCACTACCAGCGTCTTCAAGATTACGCATGGCGTGTTCGATCTGTGCCGACCATCCACCTAACACCTGATCGAAACGTACGGGCATCGCGTCCATCAGATGCGTACGCCCGGTTTTCGTAATATGAGCAAGCGATGCCGCCTTCTGCTCCAGAACTTCAACAAGATGAGAGAGCGCCGGCAACAGCTCTTCTGACAGCGCAATAAAGCCCGACACGTGCAAGGCGGAAGGAATCACATCATTACTGCTCTGGCTCGCATTGACATGATCATTAGGCGAAACCTCAGAGCCAAATGACCGTGACGCCAGTGTTGCGATCACTTCGTTCGCGTTCATATTTGAACTGGTGCCCGACCCCGTCTGGAAAATATCGACGGGGAAATAGCTTATTAATGCCGGATCACTCAGTAACTGATCGACGGCTTCGACAATGGCAGTAGCCCTACCGGAATCCAGCGTCTCCAGCGAGAGGTTCGCTTCTGCCGTTGCCCGCTTCAGCGTGAGAAGTGCACGAATAAAACGTTCAGGCATTGGCTGACCTGAAATAGAAAAGTTATCAATCGCTCTTTGAGTCTGAGCGCCGTACAAAGCATCGGCAGGCACCGGCACTTCGCCCATGCTGTCACGTTCGGTCCTGAATTGAGAGGCCATGTTACTGCTCCGTTTTAAATATAGAGTTTTGTCTGTCTGCAGGCTGAGGAGTTCAATTGACTGAGTCGAGACTATCCCGGGCTTCGAGCACTCTGGCAAAGTTCTCTTCAATCCAGTCAGCGAGTGCCATCACTTTTTCTGAAACCTCTTCCCCCATTGGCGTCAGGCTGTACTCGACAAAAGGCGGAACGACCGGATGGGATACCCGGCTAACGAAGCCATCTTTAACAAGAGCCTGAAGTGTCTGAGCCAACATTTTCTCGCTGACGCCATCAATTTTTCGGCGCAGCTCGCTGAAACGGTGTGTGCCGGTACGCAAACCAATCAGTACCAGAACGCCCCAACGACTCGACACATGATTCAGAACATCCCTTGACGGACAGGGGGCTGCAAAGAGATCTCCACGTTCGAAACGTTCAGATAGCTTCGGCGACTTTTCTGTTTTTGAAGGTCCACTCATCATACTTACCTTTTGGTGCGTACTTACTAAAAGAAAGTATAGCGTCTAAAGTGGTTTCATCACACAACGAAAGCACATACGGAGTACATACAATGATTGCAATCACCGGAGCCTCAGGCCAACTCGGACGCCTTGTTATCGATGAACTGCTCACGACAACACCTGCATCAGAAATAACCGCACTGGTAAGACACCCAGAAAGCATCAGTGATCTCGCTGAGCGCGGGGTCACCGTCCGGCAGGCTGATTACAACGAACCAGGCACGTTGATCGAAGCCCTCAAAGGCATTAAAAAATTACTGCTGATTTCCTCAAGCGAGGTGGGACAACGTGCCCAGCAACATCAGAATGTCATTAACGCTGCGAAAGAAAATGGCATAGAGCTGATTGCCTACACCAGTATTCTGCACGCAGATACCTCGCCACTAGGGCTTGCCGAAGAACACCGTGCCACCGAAGCCATGCTGTCGGAATCTGGCATTCCGTTCGCCCTGCTGCGCAATGGCTGGTACAGCGAAAACTACACAGCAGGCATTCCCGCAGCGCTTCAGCTGGGCACACTCTACGGCTGTGCGGGCGATGGTCTGATCGCGTCTGCAGCCCGAGCAGACTACGCCGCTGCTGCTGCGAAAGTAATTACCATGGACAATCAGGGTGACAAAATTTATGAGCTGTCTGGCGATAAAGCCTACACACTCGCAGAGCTTGCGGCGGAAATCAGCCAGCAAACCGGAAAAGAGATCGGTTACGTCAACCTTCCTGAAGCCGACTATGCGTCAGCACTTGAGCAAGCTGGCTTACCTGCACCACTGGCACATATGCTTGCCGATTCAGACACGGGGGCTTCACAAGGAGGTTTGTACGATAACAGCCAGACGCTGAGCGGACTTATTGGCCGACCAACGACGCCGATCGCAGAATCAGTAAAAGAGGCACTGAAGGGAGGTTAACCAGATCTTCATTACTCTGAGAAAGAAGGGCGCCTGCCGGGTTAAGCCAGGCGTCCTTATTCAGATCCAGCAAGAAAGCGGCGAACATCACGTTCCTGGCGAAAAACATGAAGAATAAACACCTTGCTGTGCTCAACTCGGTAGAACACGCGGCAAGGGTTAACAATAACTTCGCGGTAAGGAAAACCCTCGAGTTCCGGAGGGAAACGCCCCGACTCAGGAAATTGGGCAAGACGCTCGACAACTTCAAATACACGAGACACCAGCTCACTGGATGCCACCGGATTGGAGAGCGCTATATATTCTGCTAACGACTCAAGATCCTGAACAGCTGCCTCCGTCCAGATTACTTCAACCGGAGTTATTTCATCCATTTTGAAAGCCGGTCCTTAGCATCGCTATGAGACATAACGCGGCCATCCTTGACCGCTTGCTCTCCGCGAGCGATCCCTTCAAGGATGCTCATGCGGGCCATCAACTGCTCGTAGTCATCCACATCCAGCAAATACGCCGAAGGCTGGCCATGCTCTGTAATCAATACAGGCTCTTTAGTTTCGTGCAGATCAGCAAGAATACGGGTTGCCTGACGCTTCAGGCTGGTCACTAGCTCGGTTTTCATAGCTGATACTCGACAATATGAAGTATCACTATAGTATCACTTATAAAGATAACGCAACCATCGAAAAATCTTACGCCACGGCGGAATAGTTACTATCGAAAGGATAATCATTAGAGGAGTAAGCCACTTTACCGCGCGATTATAATCAGTATTGATCCAGAAATAGGCGTGTCGAATCATGAGCTCATCCAGTAAGGCTTGATCATTTTTACGAATTTGTGCCACGAAGTTGTAATTTCCATCGACTGAACGACGAACTTTATCGATACATAACCTTTGACCGAAAAGTCCCTTTCTGGAAGCCTGCCATAGTCCCGCCTGAGCCGAGCGAGGCTGATTTACCACTACCTTTTTAAATGGAAAGTCACTGACGAAGTGCACGACAGGCCCATACTTACCGGCTTTTATTCTCCTGACTACTCCACATTCACTTCGTCTATCTTTCAATAACTCTTCGGATGGAGAGGGTTTTGGTCCGACATTAATTAGAACAAGAATAAATAGAGGTAAATATCTCAAAAGTGAGACAACAACATCCTTGCGATAATTTTCCATTTCAAGATCCTACTGGAATAAAAAAACGCCACTGCATTTTCATGCAGTGACGCTTTTATCAAAACGACTCAGCTATTAAGCAGTTTTGTTTTTCTTACGGTTCTGATTCGCTTGTAGCTTCATCGCCGAAACGATAACTTTCTGGTACCAGGAACCCAGAGTACGAACCATCAGGTCAAACGCAACAGCATCTGGGCCAATCAGTACGCGACGCTTGTTTTTCTTAACGCCATTGATGATGGTTTTTGCTGCTTTGTCTGGTGTGGTGATAAACAGACGCTCGAATTCTGCTTTGGAGTCATCTGCGCTTGCGCCAGTGATTTCTGACGACTTCTCGTTGAAGCGGGTCGACTGTGCGATGTTGGTCTTGATGCCGCCCGGGTGTACACAGGTGGTGCTGACGCAAGAACCCGCGATATCCAGATCCTGACGCAGTGACTCAGTCAGACCACGTACCGCAAACTTAGAGGCGTTATAACCGCTCATCAGTGGCTGTGAGGCCAGACCGAAGATGCTGGAGATGTTAACAATGTGGCCTTCACCGGCTTTTTCCATGTGCGGCAGGAATGCTTTGGTGCCATACAGTACGCCGTAGAAGTTGATGTCCATGATCCACTTGTAGTCTTCGATAGACAGATCGCCCACAGTACCCGCCAGAGCAACACCTGCGTTGTTGAATACCAGGTTGGCTTTACCGTGATCGGCGACCACCTGATCAGCCCATGCATAGAAGGCATCTTTGTCAGACACATCCAGCTTCTGGCTGGTGATGTTGACCGGATACTGCTTCAGAATCTCGACGGTTTCTGCCAGGCCAGCTTCGTTTACGTCGCTCAGAGCTACGTTACAGCCCTGCTGTGCCAGGTTGATCGCCAGTGCGCGTCCGATACCAGAACCGGCACCTGTGACTGCTGCTACTTTACCGCTCAGATTTTTCATTTTTTTCTCCTTCAGGCATCAGGCCGACGCCTGAAAAGTGTCTGTTGTCATACGTTTTTTGTGATGGCTAAACTGTACGTTAGCCCACCGTATTTCAAAGGGTGCTTTCGGCCAATATATGATCAGAAAACACCCCGCTTTGGCGTAATTTAAAAGCACTCAACGCATAGTGTGATCTGCACGTTTGAAGTTTTTAGCCAGCAACCAGAACGCCCAGCTGAACCCCGGGAACATAGCGATTACCTTGCCGCTTTTGCTCTTATACCAGGAATTACAGCCGCCTTTTTCCCAGACGGTTTTCTTCATTTCGCTGTGAATATGATTGGTGTAACGCTCTTCGGCCTCAGGTGTCACTTCGATCGATTTGGCATGTGCACCACGTACACGGTGAATTGCCTGCATGATGTAGTTCATCTGGGCTTCAATCACGAAGATCGCTGACGTGTGGCCAATACCTGTATTCGGGCCGGTCACAATGAACAGGTTCGGGAAATCAGGAATGACTGTACCCAGGTAAGCGCGAGGATAATCTTCCCAGACATCACTGATCGCTTTTCCACCACGACCAACAACCGGGTAAGAGATAACGCCATCGGTTGCGTCGTAGCCGGTGGAGTATACGATCAGATCAAAATCGAGTTTCTCACCCTTCTCTGTATTGATTCCGGTCTCTGTGATTTCGTCGATACCGTCAGTCTTATCATGCAGGAACACGTTATCGCGACAGAACGCTGGATATAGGGTGTTCGACAGAATAATACGCTTACAACCAATCGTGTAATCAGGGGTTACTTTGGCACGCAACTCCGGATCTTTAATCTGACGTCTGATATTTGCCAACGCTGGTTTTTGCGCCGCAGCCTTGAGCCCGGCTTCGGAATATTTAAAACCAAGAATACGGGTTTCAAGCCCCCAGTAAATACTCCAGCGAAGCAGCTTATAGATAAACTTATTCTTCAGGAGTGCACGCTGCCATGGCTTAAATTTCTTATCGTGACGCGGCATAACCCAGTGCGGAGTACGCTGAAAAACGTGCAGCTCTTTCACGTCTTTAGCGATTTCTGGAATTATCTGGGCAGCACTCGCGCCGCTACCAATAATGGCAACTTTTTTGTCTTTGTAGTCGTAGCTGTGGTCCCAGTCGTTGGTGTGGAACGACTTACCTTTAAAGTTATCCTTACCCTTAAAGTTCGGAATAACCGGTGTGCTCAATGGACCAGAGGCATTAATAATAAACTGGCTCTCGTAAACTTCGCCGTTATCGAGGTGGATATGCCAACGGCTGATGTCATCCTGCCACTCAACTTTAGCAACGTTACAACCCGTGTGCGTGCGCTCACGCAGGTTGTATTTACTGATAACGAACTCTGTGTACTCGTTCAGTTCTTTCTGATTGGCGAACATCTGCGTCCACGGGTACGGCTCATGCGAAATGGAATACAGCGGTGACTGAACATCGACCGCAGCACCCGGGTAGGTATTCTGAGACCAGGTGCCGCCCATAAAGCTGCGACGTTCAAGGATGACGAAGTCTTCACGTCCCTGCTTGATCAGGTTAATAGCGGCGCACTGTCCACCAAAGCCGCTACCGATAATGACAATGTTGTGTTGCTGCATCTTGCTTTACCTCGTTCATTAAACGCACGCCCGCCAATCTGACGACACACGATGTCACTTTACTTCTGACGACACGTGATGTCAAATAGCCAAATGACGTCTACCAATACCACCTCATCGGGCCGCAGTTACCGGGGTTTAACCCCTGAGCAGCGCACTGCCCAACGCCGCGAACGCTTCGTTGAAGCCGGCCTGAACCTGTTCGGGAACGAAGGTTTTCACGCCACAACGGTCCGTAAACTCTGCAAAGAAGCCGGCCTGACCGATCGATACTTCTACGAAAGTTTCTCGTCTATGGAGGAGTGCCTGATTGAGGTGTACGAGCGATGCTTGCAAGGTATTCTTGCCCGATTGCAGAAGTCTCTCATTAACCTCGAGGGCAAGACCTTCCCGGAAGAGTTGATCCGTAGGCTCCTCAATGACTTCTTCGCTGAGATGGAAGACCCCAGAGTAGCCAAAGTCTGTATGTTTGAAGCTGAAGGCGTCAGTGATTACATGCACGGTCTTTACAATGATTATATTCGCCGCTTTGTTATGGTTCTGATGGGCGCCTCACGGGCTTATGTCAAAGAATGGCCACTCAATACCGAAGAAACAGAAGTCCTCGGCAATGCAATCGTTGGTGGTATTATTCAGGCCACTCGCAACTGGGCCGTCAATGACTATCACCTGAGCCGCGAATCACTAGTGAACGGTATCATGGTCATTTTCAAAGGCTCTCAGCTTCTCTTAGGCGAAAAATGAAACTCGAAGACATTCGCAAGCTGCATCAGAAAAAATATCGTCAGCTTCACCAGAAGTTTCTGGTCGAAGGCGAGCACCTGATTCTGGAACTCGAGCGAGCTGGTGCTGATAACCCAGTACTGGTGCGGAATACGATCCTGTACGTGACTGAACAGCACAAAGACTGGCCTGCGCCCTTCGAGAAGAAAGTCATCAGCAATAAGCAGATGTCTCAGTTATCGGACACGAAATCACCGCAAGGTATGATCGCCGTTGTAAATATGGCAGACCTGTCTCCTGCGTCAGCGCCTGAGCTTAAGTCTGTCTACCTTCACGAAATTCAGGACCCGGGGAATCTGGGCACCATCATCCGCACTCTCGGCTGGTTTGGTGGTTTCCGCCTGCTGCTCAGCCCCAACAGCGTTGATCCATATAACCCGAAGGTGGTTCGTTCCAGTATGGGTGCCATATTCCATGTCCCGATGGAACTTGATGTCGGCCTGATGTCTCTGCCCCACCGCTTCCGCAATATCGCCACGCTGGATATGCATGGAGAGCACATGAGTCACTCTTCGTTCAGGGGCTGCGACTGCTACGTCTTCGGCAATGAAGCCAGAGGCGTACCGCGCGAAGCACTCGAAACGATTGATCCGCATACCTTTACAATCAACGGCTGTGGTGCCATCGAATCTCTGAATCTTGCAACAGCGGTTAATATGGCGGCGTACGAGATCAACCGTCTCTGACTCTTTACAGTTTTATCTGATCATAATCCGCCCGACGGCGTTGCCCATTTCCGGTACTTGAGGGACAATAGCGCCCCTTTTTCGGCTGCCCCTGATGATGGTTGCCGACAATGCTAAGCAATCGTGATCAGGAGTCGTTACATGACCACCCGTACCGAACTGGCAAATGCCATCCGCGCACTCAGCATGGACGCCGTGCAGAAAGCCAAGTCAGGACACCCAGGCGCCCCGATGGGCATGGCAGACATCGCCGAAGTTCTCTGGAACGACTATCTGAAACACAACCCGGAGAATCCGGAATGGGCCGACCGCGACCGCTTTATCCTGTCTAACGGTCACGGCTCTATGCTGATTTACTCCCTGCTGCACCTGAGCGGTTACGATCTGTCAATCAACGATCTGAAAAACTTCCGTCAGCTGCACTCCAAAACTCCGGGTCACCCAGAGTACGGTTATGCACCGGGCATCGAAACCACCACGGGTCCATTGGGTCAGGGTATCGCCAATGGTGTCGGTATGGCACTGGCAGAGAAAGTTCTGGCAGGTCAGTTCAACCGTGAAGGCCACGAGATCGTTGATCACAACACCTACGTATTCCTGGGCGACGGCTGCATGATGGAAGGTATCTCCCACGAAGCCTGCTCTCTGGCTGGCACACTGGGTCTGGGCAAGCTGATTGCCTTCTACGATGACAACGGCATTTCTATTGATGGCGAAGTGGAAGGCTGGTTCACTGACGATACCGTTAAGCGTTTCGAGTCCTACGGCTGGCAGGTGATTCCTAAGGTGAATGGCCATGATCCGGAAGAGATCAAGCAGGCCATCGACACCGCCCGCGCTAACAGCGATCAGCCAACCCTTATCTGCTGTAAAACCATCATTGGTTTCGGCTCTCCGAACAAAGAAGGTAAAGAAGAGTGCCACGGCGCGCCTCTGGGCGACGACGAAATCGCCCTGACCCGCGAGCGTCTGGGCTGGAAACACGGTTCTTTCGAAATTCCTGAAAACGTATACGAAGGCTGGAGCGCGAAAGAAAAAGGCGCTGCGGCAGAATTCGCATGGAATGACAAGTTCGCGGCATATGAAGCTGCCTACCCAGAGCTTGCTGCTGAGTATAAGCGTCGTATCGCGGGAGACCTTCCTGCAGACTTCGCGGCGCAGGCCGATGCCTACATCCGCGAATGTCAGGAAAAAGGCGAAACCGTTGCTTCGCGTAAAGCGTCTCAGAACACACTCAACGCCTTTGGCCCTATGCTGCCGGAATTCCTCGGTGGCTCAGCAGACCTCGCAGGCTCTAACCTGACCCTCTGGAATGGCTGCAAAGGCGTCAGCGGTCTGGACGCGTCCGGCAACTACATTTTCTATGGCGTGCGTGAATTCGCCATGAGCGCCATGATGAACGGCATTGCCCTGCACAAAGGTTTCGTACCGTACGGCGCCACCTTCCTGATGTTTATGGAATACGCACGTAATGCCGTACGCATGGCTGCCCTGATGAAGCAGCGTTCAATCTTCGTCTACACCCACGACTCCATCGGTCTGGGCGAAGATGGCCCGACTCACCAGCCAGTTGAACAGGTAGCCAACCTGCGTAACACGCCAAACCTGCAGACCTGGCGTCCGTGCGACACCGTTGAATCTGCAGTGGCTTGGAAATCGGCAGTTGAGCGCAAAGACGGCCCTTCTGCTCTGATTTTCTCTCGTCAGGGCCTGCCACATCAGGAACGCAACGCCGAGCAGGTTGAAGCGATCGCCCGCGGCGGTTACATCCTGAAAGACTGTGCAGGCACGCCGGATGCCATCATCATCGCCACCGGTTCTGAAGTCTCTCTGGCGGTCGAAGCGGCTGAGAAGCTGAGCGACAAGAACATCCGCGTTGTTTCAATGCCTTCTGCCGAAGTCTTCTGTGCCCAGGGCGCTGAGTACATGGAGCAGGTACTGCCAGCCGCCGTTACTGCTCGCGTTGCGGTTGAAGCACTGCACAAAGACTACTGGTACAAGTTTGTCGGTCTGAACGGCGCCATTGTTGGCATGGACACCTTTGGTGAATCCGCACCAGCAGGCGAACTGTTCAAAGAGTTCGGCATCACCACCGATGCAGTCGTTGATGCAGTAAACGGCCTGCTGTAACTGCTTACTAAGTAGTACTCAAAGCCGTTAAAAAACCGGGCAATTCGCCCGGTTTTTTATGTCAATCCATCCCTCGTCGTCAAAAGCCAGTCAGTCGTATTGACTGCCGTGATAAGCTCTACTCAAACACTAATAAGGAAATATCCGTGTCCAGAGTCATCAGCCTCACAATACTTCTCTCCCTTCTTAGTTCACCCTTCGTCCTTTCAGATACTGATAGTGATGGAGATCTGATTCCTAACGAGTCTGACAACTGCACGGAGATTGCCAATGCCAGCCAAACGAACTCTGATAACGACCAGTTCGGCGACGCATGTGATGATGATGACGATAACGATGGTCTCAGTGATGCACTTGAAACGCAGCTAGGCACTGATCCAACCGATTTTTCTGATCGACTTAACGATACCGATAATGACGGTAGCAGCAATCTTGCGGAGCTTCTGCTCGGCTCAGATCCAAATGACGAGACATCGACTCCTGATTCAATAGAATCTAAAGACTTCAACATCACTGATGATCTCGATAGCGTCATTCATTTTACTGGCATTAAAGGGACTCAGGAGGTGAATGGAAATACATTCTCAATACCAGCCCCTTTTGAACACGACCTTGCCGGAAGCGTAATAACTCAAGCTGATCTTGCAGTCAGGCCTTTGAATAGCAGTGTTTTGTATCTCGAATCTTTTGCTTTCGCAATCGAAGATCAGCTTGAGTTCTTCGTCAATGGAAATCCAGTTAATATAAATATCAGCGGGCATTTCGGTGAACTCGTTTCCTTACCGATACCTGCCGGCATCTCGATAGTTTCCATCAGGTACAACGAGCCAACAGAAGCGAGAGATAGCCTGGTGATGGGGGATATCTTATACGAAGAGGACTCAGATGAAGATGGCCACTCTAACAGCCGGGATAATTGCCCAAACACCTCTAACCCTGATCAATTAGACACAGACAAAGACAATATTGGTGACCTCTGCGACGATGATGCAGACGATGACGGCTTAACCAACCAGCTTGAATCTGATCTAGGCTCAGATTATTTAAACCCCGACGATTATGACATGGACAGCGATAGCGATGGGGTAAGCAATCTTATCGAAGTGCTATTGCAGTCTGACCCCATGTCAGCGGCTTCAACACCAGAGACGAAAGACAATCTCGACGTAAAATTCGGAAGTACAGCACAGTCCTTCCTTATGGTGAGCCAGGGAGGGGTTCTGATAACAAAAGAGAATGATGTTGACTTCTTTTTGCCCTCATATGAGTTAGAAGAAGACTATTCTTCAAATCCCTCAGCAAACGGCCGATTTGTTTTCGCAACTAACTTTACTGAAACGCAGATCATCAACCTCCTTATAGCGATCGAAACTGCCCCAGATACCGTTGCAATTACCGAGCTATCCATTGATGGTGAGACATTGTTACCTACTTATGACCCATCAGTAACTGCAGTTTCGATAGCGGGCGGACCCCGTTTAATCTCGGTCTCTTTCTCTTATGAGCTAGTGGATGGCGAGACACCACCATACCTGACTTTAGAACGCCTCGTTAGTGGACAAGATACGGAGCCTTACTACGATGAACTTGATAATCTCGTTGCTCCTCTGGATACATGTCCGATGGTGCCGTCTGGCTTAACGGACAGCGACGGCGACGGCCTGCAAGACGAGTGCGATTACGACGAAGCGGATTCAGATTCAGACGGGGTTCCAGATGCCGGTGATAATTGCCCTACCGTATATAACCCGCTTCAAGAGTCTCTTTTTTATGACATAGTCTTTCTCGGTGATGCATGTAATCCAGATGATGACGTTGATGGAATTCCCGATGAAGTTGAAGACCAACTCGAATATAGAGATCCAAAAGGCGGAGATCTTCAACTACACGAGAATGGTTTTCTAATCCATATTGTTGATATAGACACCGACGGTGATGGCGCGAACGATGTCTACGAAATAAATACAGGAACAGACCCGTTCACTGCCGATAACTTTGATACGATCTCTCTAGCCGACTATGTGCCTCTGGGCGATATTGAGTACACCTACCGCGCTCGTGTTTCACTCAGCCCGCCACAATACAACGAAGATGTCACTACAACTGTCAGCGAAGACTCACCTAGGGTTTATAAGAACACTAGCTATGGCTTGTTCGGTGAGGGGAGTCATTACTACCGGATAGGTAAAGATGGTATCTACCTAAAAAGCCTGTACCGAGATTACTTTATTGAAGGTGATTTGAATTTCGGCGTCGAGGAGATTGATTTATTACACCTGCCTTTCGAGCTTCAGGAGGGAGGAACTGTTGCAGCTTCTGGCGATTCAAAATGCACTCATGAGCACTGCTTGAATCACTTCGTGTACATGATTGATAAAGGTGAAATGAACTTTAACGGGGAAAGTAGAGAATACATAACTCTCGTATCCTCAGTATTTCATCGCAGCATGTATTATATCTACCTCAAAGATATCGGGCTTTACGGCACGCATTTCATGAATCTGGTCGACTATAAGATAAACAGTCGGGTTGATGTCGAGGCGGTTGCCGCAGCTCTGCCGGATGAAGAACAGACAGAGAGTGTAGAGACAGAGCCCTCTTCCGGTGGCGGCGGTGGTGGCGCGGTCAACCTTTTCTGGCTGGTACTCGCTTTTCTTAGCCTGCTGGCACGTCGGCGCTCAACAGTCTGAGACCGCAAGCAAACTGTTATAAAACCGGGCAATTCGCCCGGTTTTTTTATGCCTGCCGGTTTTTACACTGACAGAACCAGTCAGCAACCCTCTTTAATCAACCCGCACAAAAATACTGCTTTCCCACCCCTTGCTAAACAGGCCACAGGGTATATCTTGAATTAGTACCGGCTAATGAGAATTGATAACGTTATCAATGAAATATTTTCTTATTTTCATGCTCGCGGCTTGTTCTGTTCAGGTTGTCGCTGAACCGAGAATATTTGGCTTAGTCGCTAAGAGTACCTCTGACCCGAACTTTGTACTGGCCTGGAATGCGTGCGACAGAGCGGCGCGAAAGGAAGGTAATTTCTGCGAGTTACTGGGCTCCCCAGAACCAGCGAACGCTCACTTACAGGCCAGAGCAATTGAGGCGGCGCTCACCAGTGAGCGCTACGCTGCGATTGCTGTTTCGGTGACGCAGTCATCCTTCATTGCAGACCGGCTGACTCAGGCCAGCATTCCAGTCATGACGTTTGATTCCCCCTTCAAGAAGGAGGAAAAGCTAGCCTCACTCCCATACGTCGGCGCCGACAACGAAGCCTTTGGTCGTGACCTCGGTAGGCTTGCGCTTGCAACGGCTCCCGAGGCTGGCAGCATCTGTATCATGACTGTGGATCACGACCCTAACCTCGCTATTCGTGTCGATGCGCTGCGTCGCTATCTCGCCGGCGATCACCCGCTTAAGTCCGGGCAGCGTTTATCGGGCCAAGGTGGCTGGACAGAACCGACCCGTTGCCCAAAACTTCCTAACGCCCATCACAGAGAAGCATTGCATCAGTTAACAGGTATCCTTCGTGATATTCAGCCTGACCTTCTGGTCTCAGTCGGACATTGGCCAATCGTCAACGAACGTGCATTTATTGCAACGATGTCCGCTCTCGGAGACGAACAGCTAAATACGCAGATTATTGCGGGTGTCGGCAAGATCAGCACCGGGCACAGAGAGATGTTGCGTCAGGGATTACTGCAAGGATTAGTAAGTATCGACTTCGAAGATATTGGACGCCTTGTTTATGAACAACTCAGGTACATGGTAAAAGGTGAAGCAGTATCCCCGGTCACATACACGAAAAGTATTCTCGTGCCAGCTCAACCTCTGTTGGATGACCAAGCGCTGAAGGTAGAGTAAGGGTAACTTGCTCACCCGGAAGGTTAAGTACCAGCTTGCTCGCCACCAATAACTGATGACTGGCACCGAGTTCCCGAAGATCCTCAGCTGTTAGCGGGGCCTCCAGTCTCTTCAGGTAAAAACTGCCGTTATGTGAATAGATCTTATCACCCACAATGGGATGCCCCTGCGCTGCGAGGTGAGCACGAATCTGATGCTTTCGACCGGTATGAATCCGGCACCGGATTAAAGCACTCTCCCCCTCTTTTTCGATAACATCAAACTCCGAGTGGCACTGTTTCACGCTCCGGTATACGTCAGAATCTCCATCAAAGACCGGATACATACGCGTCCGGATTTCGCTGTCAGCGCGCTCTGACAAGGGAGTAAAGTCTTCCAGGTGCTCCCATGAAGGTACTCCCCAGACGCGGGCATAGTACTCCTTAACAGCCACCAGCCTGTTCAGCCGCTTCTTCCAGCGCCGGTCTGCAGCCTCATGTTTTGCAATAAGGATAAGCCCTGCAGTTTCTGCATCAAGGCGATGCAACAGACGCGCATCACGCCAGGGGGTATGCCTGCGTATTTCTGAGATCAAAGTACCGAATAAGTTACGGGTGGTGCGGCTTACGGGCAATTGGTGGGGTTTAAATATTACCATCAGATCGTGGCGCTCCCAGACGATCTGCCATCGGACGGATACCGCATCTTCCTGGTGATCTTCCAGCAGAACTGAGAGCTCGCCGCTACCTGGTAAGTACTCAATTTCGTTCAAAGGCGTACAGCCCAGAGTGGCTCTGGCAAGAAGTTGAGTACGTTCGTACTCCGAATGCCGGGGAAGCAGCCAGAGCAGGAAGTCATCAGGCGTTCGCCCTTCGTCCGCTGCGCACAAAGTCGCCTTCAATCGATAACTCATAGATGGGTCAGCCCCGCCCAGACACTGTAGATAAAAAGGTAGCGCAGTGCCTTACCGATAAAAATAAGCACAAAAGAAGACTTCCACGGCAGCTTCGCGGCACCGGCCAGCCCAACGAGGATATCACCCAGCAAAGGCACCCAGCTGAACAATAACGACCAACGGCCGTAACGCGCAAAAAGGCTCTCGGCAACTTGGAAGCGGCGCGGTAACTCGTGTGAACGCTCATAGAGCTTCCTTCCACCCACCCCCAACGCAAAGGTTAGCCAGCCCCCTACTGTATTCCCGATAATCGCAGCAGTAGTAACCAGCCAGGCAACCGCGCCTTGCTCCAGCAATAACACCAGATACCACTCGGACCCGACAGGAAGGATTGAGCCCGCGGCCAGCGCCAGCAAGAACATAAGGCTGGCTTCTGCTATAACTTCAAAAAAGTCCCTGTCGACCATAGTGATAATACAGGTGTCTGATAAAATAAGACCCAATTTTACCAGTCAGGGCGTCTACGGTCGCCAACATTGCGGATATCAGAGGCCAACATGCTGCAGTCGTTTTTTAAAGAGAAGTACGGCATTCCACTGGAAGAGATCAAGCGTCGCCATGCTTACGCTGATTCTAAGTTTATTCAAGTTCAGGGAATGGACGTGCACTATCGTGACGTTGGTGAAGGGCCAGTACTGATTCTGTTGCACGGCATGTTCTCATCACTGCACACATGGGAAGAGTGGATTGATACCCTGAAAGAAGACTTCCGGGTAATCGCTCTCGATGCACCAAACTATGGCTTAACCGGCGCTCACCCAAAAGGCATGTTTAAACATATCTACAGTGACTTTCTGAACGACTTTACAGATGCTCTGGGCATCAGCGAGTGCATGCTCGCGGGCAACTCGCTGGGCGGCTGGATGAGCTGGGAGTTTGCTGGCCGTTATCCGGAGAAAGTCAAAAAAGTTATCCTTATCGACTCGGCGGGCTTTCTGTTTGTCACTCCCTGGCTCCTGATATCGCTGGCCTTGCCCGGTGCAACCTTCTTAAGCCAGACCGTGAAGTATCCTAAAGCTGCATTCTGGGCGGTAATCAAAGATGTGTACGGTGATCGCTCTAAGGTCAAAAAAGAAAAAGTAGATCTCTATTACGACCTGTCGATGCGGGAAGGCAACCGGGCTGCTTCTGCACGTGTTGTTCATTACATACGAAATATTGGTGGTTTCCGTACCGGCTATATGAAAAACATGAATCAACCGACACTGATTATGTGGGGTAAAAAAGACCGCTGGATTCCTCTTCGCCACGTAAAATCTTTCATGAAGAAAATCCGTAATTCAGAGTCTGTTATTTATGACGACGCAGGTCATATGCCGATGGAAGAAATTCCGGAAATCAGTGTCAAAGATGCCCGCGAGTTTTTATTGAGACCCTGAAACCAGCACACTAAAGAGCGAATTAATTTCCAGAGTGAAGGGCGGCGATCATATCAGTTGCTGCCCGCTCATCACCCGCAGACCAGTTTCTCAGGTACGAAAGGTCCTCTGAGAAATCAGCTAGTTCGATCGACGATGTCGCAGGCTTAACAGGCTGAGATTCGATGTATCGATATTCACCACGCTTCAGTTTCAATGCTTTCAGACAAGCGGAGTCATAACGTGGGCTATCAACACGGTTAACCACCCACCACTCGGCTTGCAAGTGGTCATGGGTAATGTCGAGTAAGACAAACCCGCGATAATAAAAATCGATAAATTCCAGATGAGGCATCACCTGCATTAACGAAGAGCCCGCTAACGCAGCCGTTGTTTTATTACTGATTCCCGGCGATGTCACCGCGGGTGTGACTAATTCGAAGCCTATCGGAGTGTCGATTGAAGTGAATGGGTCATCATTCAGTGTCATAGCCCAACCTGAATGAATGTCGCCGGTCAGCACACCAAAATTTTCTACATTGTGCCGGCGAATACAATCGAATAAGCGACGACGTGCCGCAGGGTAGCCGTCCCACTGATCGTAATTAAATGGCTGCTCCGCCAGTCCGAATTGCGCCATCATCACTTGCTGACCCAGCAGCTTCCAGGTGACCCCCTCCTGCTGTGCTGAAGCCAACCGGGTCTCCAGCCAGGCTTCCTGTTCTGCACCTAGCAAGGTTCTCTCTTCCGCATTGATTGCGTCGGGGGTTTCCGCCGGTGCATCCCGTCCTGCAAGGCGGGTGTCCAGCACCGAGAGATCCAGAAGGTTACCGAAGCGGTATCCGCGATACAGAGCCAGTCGGCCGGTGTGGCTGATTTCGCGAACCGGCATCCATTCGTAATAAGCCTGTACCGCTGCACTTAAGCGCTGCCCCCACTCACCCTGTATTAACGAGTGATTAGCAGCACCGCCCTGCCACGCATTATTCGCTACTTCATGATCGTCCCAGATGGCAATAAAAGCATGCTGGCGGTGCACTGCCTGAAGATCTTTATCCGCCTTATAACAGGCATGGCGAGCCCGGTAATCTTCCAGCGACACGGTTTCGCCTAAAGGCTCATTTACCCGACCGGATGCCAGCGACTCTTCGATATTGGCGTATTCGTAGATGTAGTCGCCCAGGTGCAGCACCACATCGAGGTCATGACGATGAGACAGTTCGCGATAAACATTGAAATAGCCTGCCGCGTAATTTGAACAGGAGGTAAAGGCAAGCCTCAGATGATCAACGTTCCCTTCGGGCAGTGTCCGGAATCGACCGGTATCAGACCAGTGCCCACGAGCGTAAAACGCATAAAAATAGGTTTTGCCAGGGAGCAGTCCACGAACATCATGTTTAACAGTATAGTCCCGCTCTGCTGAAGCCAGACCCTCTCCTGAGGCAACAATACCCTGAAGAGAGCGATCGGTTGCTACTACCCACCGATATGGCACAAGATCCCGGTCGCCGTCAGGGCTGATTCGCGTCCAGAGAATAATAGCGTCGGTCAGAGGGTCACCACTGGCAATGCCGTGGCGAAAAGGAAATCCAGCCTGTTTTCTCTGATCTTTACCGCCGGGGAACAGAAAACCACTGGCGAGACTATCAATCAGAAACTCCCTGCGAGACAGAGGCATAACGTCGGCTCATTCTGTGACTGACGCGCACAGTAAACCCTCTGCAAATGACAGCCAGATGGCCCCCATCTGACAAAACGATGACAATTTCGCAGTCAATGCTGTCGCTATTCAACCTACCGGTCACACCAAGAGACGGGCATTCTTCTGCAGAACAGAAAATAAAGGAAAGCAGCATGTCATTGATGCGTTACCTGGGCCTGACGAAACTGAGTACAGCAGAGCTGGCCGAGATCTATACCAGCGATAACTCCCGATTCTTCCATTACCGTGGTGACAATATTCATTACCGGGTTGAGGGAAGTCAGGACGAAAACGCACCAGTCCTCATCATGCTGCATGGCATCATGGCCTCGCTCCAGACCTGGGATGGCTGGGTTGAGCACCTGAAGGGGAAGTACCGGATTGTTCGCCTTGATGTGCCTGGCTTCGGCCTCAGCGGTGCTATCAGTGACGGTGATACCTCCATCGAAGGAATTGTCGACCGTATCAATGCGCTGCTGGAGCACCTGAAGCTGGAGAAGGCTGTACTGGTAGGAAACTCGCTAGGTGGCTATATCTCCTGGAGCTTCGCGGCAGAGCACCCTGAAAAAGTTCAGGCGCTCGTACTTCTGGATGCAGCGGGCTACCCGATGCAGCTTCCTCTGATCATGAAGCTTTTCACAACCCCCTACCTGCGCCACCTTGTGCGGGTAGCAACGCCTCAGTTTGTCGTCAGATACATTCTCGGTGAGGTTTACGGGGACAAGCGACGCATAGCGGAAGAAAAAATACCGTGTTATCAGGATATGATGCTGCACAAAGGCAATCCGCTATCGCTGCTGAAAATCTTCGAAGAGCTCGACAATATGACGCCTGAGAGAGTTTCTGACGTAACCGCACCCACTCTGATTCAGTGGGGTGAGAAAGACATCTGGATCACGCCGAAGAACGCGCCGCTGTTTCATCGGGACATCAAAGGATCAGAGTTGATTACCTACCCAGGTGTCGGCCATGTACCGATGGAAGAAATTCCGGAACAGTCTGTGAAAGACGCCGAAGAGTTTCTGTCACGCGTTCTCTGAATCTGCGACGGCCGCCTCATCAATACAAAGATGAGGCTGGCCGAAGACAGACAGGATGAATAAAGCGGAATCAGATAAGCGATGCATGGTGCTGGCCCTCAATTAACGATATTCACAGTTAACCGTGTGTCAGCACCAAACAGAAACAGATATTAACTACTGGCCCGATAGCAAATTCTGATCAAGGCTTCTTAGTTATTTTTGCTTATTCCTGGCTACTCTTAGCTACTTTTTACCGGTCCAACAAAATAGTGAGCCAACCGGTTGCCGGCAATCAGCGCACCAACAAAAATAAGTACACTCTCATTACCAGACAATACGTCCACAAGCGCTGGCCCCGGGCATAGCCCGACCAGTCCCCAACCTGTTCCAAACATAACGGCACCAGTAATCAGTCGACGATCAACTTCCTGCAGGCTTGGCAGGTGAAAACTCGAAGCGAACAGAGGTTTATTCCGGGATTTGCTTAATTGAAAGACGATGAAGAAGGTCACCACTGCGGCGCCCATCACTGCGATTAATTCCGGCTGCCAGCTCCCGAATACATCCAGAAATGCCCGGACTTTCTGTGGATCATTCATGCCTGAAACCAGCAGGCCAAGTCCAAAAAGGAGGCCACTCAGGAAAGGGATAACATACTTCATAGACTCAGCCCCACTGCATTCATCATGGCGACGGTCACAATACCGGCTGCGATAAAGGTCAGTGTCGCGACGAATGAGCGGAACGAAAGCCGGCCCATGCCGCACACTCCATGACCACTGGTACAGCCATTGCCAATATAGGTACCAAACCCCACAAGGAGCCCCGCAGCAATCAGAAGCCCAGTGTTGTCAGTAATGTTTATCGGAGTTGAATAACCTATCGCCTGCATCACCGGCCAGGCAGCCAATAGCCCGACCAGAAACGCAAGCGCCCAATGGCGCCCTGAATCCATAACCAGAAACAAACTGGAAAGTACCCCGGTCATACCACTGATGCGGCCGATACCCACCCAGAGCAAAGACGCGGCGGCACCGATCAGAAAGCCACCGCCAATTTCATCCCACATTCTGCCTCCCAAGGCCCAGAATAAAAGCGACTTAGTTTACCTGAGCCCAGGATATCTGTCCGGTTCTGTTAGCCTTGTTATACTCCTATACTACTAAGCGAATACCCAGAAACAGGAAATAACGATGTCTGCAGTACTGATGCATAGCCAGGAGGGTACGCCCCTTCACCTGATCGAGAAAGAGTACTACGCCAACTGGCTCGATAGTCAGCCGGAACACGTCAAACAATGGCTTCTGCATTCGGGCTATGCTGGCTCCGGCCACACCATCATTCCAGCAACAGACGGAAGCATTGATAGCGTTTTGTGCGTGGTTGAATCTACCGAAGATTTCTTCGTCTGTGGCAACCTTTCCAGTGCATTGCCAGCTGGAACATACACTCCCGTTTCTGACCTTTCCGATGAAAGCCTGCTGGCTCTTGCCTTCGGCTGGGGCGTCGGCGCCTACCGCTTTGACCGGTACACAGAGAAATCGGCAGTCACCGCAAAACTGGCCCTGAATAACGAAGCCATTATTGAAGAAGCACGCCGTCTAACAGAAGGCACCAAACGCGTTCGCGACCTGATCAATACACCTGCGTCTGACATGATGCCGCAGAACATATCATCAGCAGTTCATTCAATGGCCGATGAATTCGACGCAAAAGTCCGGGATATCGTGGGTTCAGAACTGCTTGAACAGAACTACCCTATGATCCATGCGGTAGGTCGCGCAAGCGAGCATGACCCTCGCCTGATTGATATGACCTGGGGAGATCCAGACCACCCTAAGGTCACGTTAGTAGGTAAAGGTATCTGCTTCGACAGTGGCGGTCTGAATATGAAACCTGGCGACTCCATGCGTCTTATGAAGAAAGACATGGGTGGTGCAGCCCACACGATTGGTCTGGCCTACCTGATCATGGCCAATAAGCTACCAGTGCGCCTGCGTCTGCTTATCCCCGCCGCTGAGAACGCAGTCAGTGGCAATGCTTTCAGACCCGGCGATGTTATTCCGACTCGCAAAGGTTTGACCGTCGAGATCGACAACACTGACGCAGAGGGCCGCCTGGTACTGTGTGACGCATTGTTCGAAGGTGCCAGCGAAAAGCCTGACCTGATGATCGACTTCGCAACGTTAACGGGCGCATGCCGTGTTGCACTTGGCACGGACCTGCCCGGCTTCTTCACGAATCAGAAGCAGCTGGCTGGTGACCTTATGCAAGCGGGTGAAAAGATATCGGACCCTGTCTGGAACCTGCCCCTGTTCCGCATGTACAAAGAAGCCCTGCACAGTGAAGTTGCCGACATGGTCAACTCCGTTCCCGGCCCATTCGGGGGAGCAATCACAGCCGCGCTGTATCTGGAAGCATTCGTCGAAGAAACTCCATGGGTGCATTTCGACGTTATGGCCTGGAATCGCCGAGCACTCCGTGGGAAACCTGTCGGTGGTGAAGCTATGGGCATGAGAGCCATGTTCGAATATCTACGTCAGCGCTATCCGAACTAAGTAAATGAGAAATAAAAAAGCCCGACTGCAAAACAGCCGGGCTTTTTCAGGAGTTCACAACGTTATCAGGCAGTCTTACTGTCAGATTCTTTATTGTAAATATCGTCTACGGTCACCTCAATGTTCTCAGGTTTGTGGTTAACCACAGCCGAACTTGCCTGTTTCTGCGTCTTGCGTGTTCCCTTCTTAAAGAGGGTGCGACGCGCATCCAGAATAACCCGACCAAACGAACCCCAGTCCATAGAACCAACACAGGCCATTTCATCGCCTTTATGCCAGCCTGGGTTACGGCTTTCAAAGAAAGCGATCTTAGGCACAGCACGCTCTTTGTCAGTGATCGGTGTTACGAAGTCTGACAGTGCACAGGCGTCCTCACCGAAGTCCAGAAGGCCCGTTTCACGATTGAGTGCGCCCGGGAAGATGTTATCCGCAGCAGCAAAAGCAACATTTTTCAGGTGCGGATCATCACCGTCAATGTTCGGGTAATACTTGTAGAAGTTGTTTGCCAGAATCAGGTAGGTACGGTAGCCCATAGAAATCAGGAACCAGTACATCGGCAGAGTCGGATGACGGAGACGCTCTGAAAGCAACCAGCGGAAAAATGACTGAGGGAATGCAGAATGCCCCCAGTATTCTTTTGACATCACAGTATCACCGCTGAAGAGAATTCGGGCTGGCTTGCCGTCGACTTCAATGGTGCGGGCAACACCCGTCGAGAAACCCACGACCTTGCCGTCGGTTTTGCGCTTAGCAATGTGAGCACCGGTTTTATTCGAGAAGTCTTCCAGGAACTGTTCAAACGGCGTGTTCTGGTAGTACACCTTAAACAGTTCGTACATTCCCAGACACTCGTCGAGAGTAATGTCTTCACGCTTTTTGAAGCGCATTTTGATCGGAGGCAGTTTCTTCTGCGCTGCTTTGTTCGCTGACATAGTGAGAACTCCTGTCCCTTTTCATAGGGCTCATTTATTTTATTGTTCAAGCAGTGTCAGAAAGGTGGCAAAAGGGAGGTGTCCCAATGCGACAACAGAAATAATAAGAGAGTCAGAAACACCACCACCTCGAGGGTCGCCATCAATAGGCGCAGACGTAGTGTGAATTATGTTCTTATTATTTTTATTATCGGGGCAGAGCCCCACCATCTGACGTCATCACTGTGATGACAAGAAAATAAACAACCGTTAAGTAAACTGGAATTTGTCTATTAACTGACTGAGGAGTTTACGCCTTTTCAGGCCATAGCCAATGGGTAAAACGAGCCACAGAAATAATGGCCCGTTTTGTTACACAATGTAATGACTTTAGTCACTTAAGTTCCGCAATCTCTTTCTGATAGCGAGACTCGAAATTTTCGAAGGAAGTACCGGTCTCTACTGAACAACGGATGCCACCGGTCTCGATATTGTACACCCAACCGTGAATCTCTACCTTACCTGTGGCAAGTTTGGCAGCGACAACGGGATGTGTACGCAGATGCTGAACCTGCTGAAGAACGTTCTCTTCAATGGCTTCATTCAAGTGCTCATGGCCAAGACAGGCGCCACTTTCAATGCCGTTTCGCTCGCGCACAATCTCCATCGCCGAGCGACAATGCCCCAACCACTCTTTAACGTGAGGTAGGCCATTCAGGCCATCCATGTCCAGAGCACCTTTCACCGCACCACAGTCTGTATGGCCACACACAATAATATGGCGTACACCCAACACAGCAACTGCATACTCGATAGAGGCCGTCATACCGCCCGTTTCGTTAGAGTGTGGGGGAATGATGTTACCGGCGTTACGACAGATAAACAGGTCGCCCGGATCAGACCCTGTCAGCAGGTTTGGGTCGATACGCGAATCAGAGCAAGTGATGAAGAGAAACTCGGGGCTTTGCCCACCCGCGAGGGTACCAAACAGGTCTTTCCGCTCTGGATAAACATTCTTACGGAAGTTGAGCACACCATTGATAACGTCTTTCACTGTCATTCCTCTTCTTCAGGGTTGCGTAGCCTAAATGATTTAGCCACATCACAACATAGCCCAAACAAGCTGCTCTGCTGCATCTGTCGCCAGAGCAACATTATAAGTCCGTACAACAAAATCAAAACTGATATATTTAATACCATCCATAAGCTGAATCTTATAGAGAAACCTGATGCCGCTCACCATCCAGAAACTTGCCAGTCGCCTGACATTCCGCCAGCTCCAGGTATACAAAGCCGTCTATGAACTGCGCAGTTACAGCCAGGCAGGCGACCTGCTCGGTCTGACCCAGCCGGCGGTGAGCAGTCAGGTACGACAGCTTGAGCAAGCGTTGGGCACATCGCTGTTCGAATACATAGGCCGCAAGCTTTACACCACAGCGGCTGGCGAGCGTATGTACGATGCAGTGAAAGGCATCTTCGCAGAGATCCTCGATCTGCAAACAGAGCTTGCAGCTCTGGAAGGCCGGGTCGCCGGCGAATTGCGCATTACCGCAGTAAATACTGCGCAATACGTCGTGCCCTACCTGATGCGCCCCCTTCTCGATAAAAACCCTGACGTGCGGATCAGTGTACGGGTGGTTAACAGGGCAACAGCAATCGAGCGCTTAAGTGATAACGTCGACGACCTTGTCATTATGGGAATGGTGCCAGATGGCAAAGGGTTGATCTCGATCCCCTTCCTCGATAACGAACTGGTAGCAGTCGCACCGGCTGAGCACCCATTGCTCAGCCAACCAACCGTCAGCGCCGAAGAGTTTCTCAACAGCCGATTACTTATGCGGGAAGCAGGCTCAGGTAGCCGGCTCGCACTTGAAGTTCACTGCAATGAAACCCGACTGAAGATACCTGAGGCTATGATTCTGGGCTCAAACGATGCGATTAAGCATGCCGTCATTGCCGGTCTTGGCGTCGCTGTACTACCTAAGCTGAGTATTTTGCCCGAACTTCAGCTGGGTACATTGCAGATACTGCCCATCGAGCACTTCCCACTGCGCCGAAGCTGGTGTCTTGTACACCCCGCAAATAAAAGTCTGACGCCAGCAGCTCGGGCATTTGTTGAGTATATTCAGAAGAACGCCGGAGAATTCAGCCGGCAGTTCGATAAACAGAGCCACTACTTTCCACACGAGGATTTCTAAGGTAAGCGGAAGCCTTCGGCAGATTCAGGAATATGCATCCAGATCAGTTTGCCATCCTCCAGTAGCAAGACGCCCGCACGCTGCCAGCGGGTGCCTGATGCGCTCCGGTTGCGGATGCCCTCTCGCCATAAACGCATGACTCCCAATAACGAGGGCAAGCCCATAAAATGAGACGCAGTGCTGAAGCCCAGACCTGCCTGACCATAAAGGTGACGATCTGGATCATGATAGAAGGTCAGCCCCTCGACTCCGCCAATGTCTGCCAACCAGGCGTCCCGCAATGCCTCATCGCCATGCGTAACGACAACCACATGAACCTCAGAATTCTCTGCCGCCCAGCCACTGACGCGTTTGATATCGCGCTCAGCAAAAGGGCATCCGGTATGCCGCACAAAAACAAGTAATGATCGCCCGGGAGACCGTATTTCAGGTGGAAGGTCTAAGAAGTCACCGAGACGCAAGTCATCACGTACTGCCTGCACCGGCGGCTTTTTAAGAAATATTGAAGCCAAAGTATGTCCACGTCTCAGATACAAAAAAGCCCGGATAATCCGGGCTCAGTATGAAAGAAACTCAGATCAGTTCGCACGACCTGTGAACTTGCTTTCATCGGTATTCACCTTAATGCGGTCGCCCTCTGCGATATGCTCAGGCACCTGCACGACCAAACCTGTGCTCAATGTCGCAGGTTTAGTACGGGATGTCGCAGACGCACCTTTCATTGCTGGCGCAGTCTCAACGATCACCAGCTCAACGATAGTTGGCAGATCAACACCTACCGCAGACTCGTTAAGAACAACCACCTGCAGCCCTTGAGTCTCTTCATTGATAAACATCGACTCTTCAGCGATGGTCTCTTTGTTCAGCGGGTACATGGTGAAGTCTTCAGAGTCCATGAAGTTGTACTCGTCACCATCAATGTACGACAGAGTCACCGGGCGACGTACCAGATCCGCCAGATTCAGCATATCGCTGTCTTTGAAAGATTCATCCAGCTTAGCGCCAGTCACCACATCGTACATACGCATACGGTAGATAGAACCACCAGCACGGCCCTGCGGCACAGAACGCTCAATGTCTTTTACGAAGTACACGCTGCCGTTGTACTCAACCGCAGCATTCTTTTTAATTTCACTGGCCTTAGGCATGAAAACTAGCTCTTAGTTAACGAATTTCGAAGCGTGAGATTACACCAAGCCGGTAAAGAAGCAAGCGCGACAAACACTGCTCAACGCACCAGACGGATTCCCATATATTGCCATTTGAGCCAGGGTTGGAAAAAGTTACGGTAGGTTTTCCTGCTGTGTCCTTCTGGCGTTGCGACTGAACCACCGCGCAGTACCATCTGATTCACCATAAACTTGCCGTAATACTCGCCAACAGCGCCGCTGGCTGTACTGAACCCTGGGTAAGGTAAGTAGGCACTGTTAGTCCACTCCCAACGCTCACCCCACTGAATCTTATGAGAAGCGACTTCCCATTCAGACTCGGTTGGTAAGCGGCAGCCTTTCCATGCTGCGAACGCTGATGCCTCATAAAAGTTCACATGCGCCACTGGCAGGTCAGGTTGAACAGGACGCAATCCATTGAAGTCATAAACCATCCATTCCTGTTCGGTCTTCTGCCAGTACAGAGGCGCTTCTGCATTTGTTTCCTGCACCCAACTCCATCCGTCGGAATACCATAAATCAAACCTTTGATACCCACCGTCTTCTATAAAAGCCAGGTACTCTCGGTTGGTAACTAAAGAGCGACGTATTTCAAAATCTTCGATGTACTGCTTGTGTGCTCCATGTTCGTTATCAAACGAAAACCCTTTATGACTGGCCGGGACACCCTCCGAATAAACACCACCTCCCACGGCAGCCCATTGCTCTGTTAATTCGGAGGCGACAGCCTGAGTCGATCGCAGTTCAGGTACTTCCAGAGGTGGGGATAAGGGGTTATGGCCAAGGATGTATTTAATATCCGTAATCAGCAGTTCCTGGTGCTGTTGCTCGTGATTCAGGCCCAGTACCACTAATGCTTCGAGCTCAGAGGAAAGATCATTACGTTCCAGAAACTGAGCCATGGCCTCATCAACGTAACTCCGGTAGGCGTAGACTTCGTCGACCGTTGGACGGCTCAGGTTTCCCCGGTCTGCTCTCGGTACGCGCACGCCTACTGTTTCGTAATAACTGTTAAACAGATATCCCCACGCCGGATGAAATACCTGATAGCCGGAAGAGTGTGGTGAAAGAATAAAGGTTTCAAAGAACCAGGTGGTATGAGCGAGATGCCATTTCGGCGGGCTCACATCAACAACAGGCTGAACGACATAGTCCTCAGAAGCGAGATTCCGACATATCGACTCAGAGGCAGCCCGGACCAGGCGATATTGATTCAACAGGTCTGACATCAGTTCTTCATCCAGACGGCGTTAACGAACCAGCCCTTGCTATCCAGACAATGTTTTACTGGTGAAAATCCGGTTGTTACCGCCAGATCATCGACCTCTGTCAGACTGAATTTGCGCGAGACCTCCATAAATACAGGCTCATGCTTCTCGAATGATATTGAGCGCCCTGCGATGCTCACCGTCTGGTTTTTCTGACTGATAAGATAGCTCTGGCATGCGCCACTGACAGGGTTGTAGGTCTGGAAGTGTTCAAAGTTTTCTAACCGGAGATCGGCTCCTAGTTCACCGTTAATACGGCGAAGTAAGTTAAGATTGAATTCCCGTGTCAGCCCGTCGCTGTCGTCGTATGCTTTTAATATCGTGCGAGGGTCTTTTTTAAGATCAAAGCCTGTAATTAGTAAATCACCCGGGTGCATGTGCTCGCCAAGACGCAGGCAGAATGTGTGGCAGTCTTCGACGGGCATGTTTCCGATGTTCGAGCCGAGAAACAGCACAACTTTGCGACGTTGAGAAAACCGATCAATTTCCCCCAATGCAGCGAAGTAATCGCCTTCGAACGGATGAATATCGATACCTGAAATATTCTGCTGAATACCCGCGCACAACACATCGAGAATGTGACCAGAGATATCGACCGGTAAGTATCGGAAGTCAGCATTCGCTTCTGACAGGTACCGCAGCAAATGACGTGTTTTTATTCCGTCACCGGCCCCAAGTTCTACAAGGTCAAATCCGGCTCCGTCGATATTCAGCTCGGACACCAGCTCGTTCGCTTTTTCGCGAAACACTTCCATCTCGCAGCGCGTCAGGTAGTAATCGTCACAACGCATAATACGTTGGAATAAGTGATCTCCGGCTTCATCGTAGAAGTATTTGGATGACAGTGACTTCTGAGGCTGGCTAAGCCCACGCAGAACATCGTTAAGAAAAGTTGTGTTGACCGGCGCGTTATCTGCTTCCTGCACGTGCGCCAGAACTGAGTGTGTACCAGACATAGTATCCCTGCCTATTCAGAGTGGCATCGCTACAGAACTCAGCTGCCACTGTCATTATTCTATAGAACCCGAAGGCCATTTCGTCAGTACTGCTAATGTCACCCTATGCCAAGGGTCTGAACAATGCAGCTACTTGGCCGAACCTGATACGCCAAACCAGCTATTCGACCAGAGGTCAGGGATACCAGTGAACTATGACAGTTTTACGTATGTCTGGACTTTTGCTGGGTTTGATTGCCATCAGTGGCACAGGAGGGACAAAGACAGGCTTTATTCCGGCTTGAAGCGGGGATCCGGTCGAGAGCGTGCTGACTGATTGTCTCAGTCATACACCAGCATAGAGTATCGAAAGAGCCCGCAGCGGCGGGCTGACAGTGGTTGTCAGCGCCGCACAGCGGGCAGCTGTGCTCAGGCCGAGGTGAAGAGGCATGCGAATTATGAGAGGTATGCGATTCAGTCATACCCCAGAGCATACCTCAGAAGTTCACGGCCAGACCAACACCAAGAGCATCCAGTTCTACATCATCGTCGTCGATGTAGTTCATATATTCGGCGTTAATTTCTAATCGCTCATTGATGTTGAAGTCTGCGCCAATACCCATAGAAAGGCCCATTTCATCGTCAGAATCACTGAAGGCGCCATTGTCATAGCTGTAATCCGCACGGGTCAGACCGACGATAGCGTATGGAAAAAATACGTCAGATAAGGCAATACCACCACGGACATAACCGCCCAGCAGGCTGTCCAGCTCCACGCCATCGTCATCAAGGCCAAAACCAGCACGAACTTCACCGGAAAAGTTCTCATTGATGTACATGCCAAAACGACCGTATGGCATGGTGACGTCATTGTCGTCTCCCAGCTCTGCCATTCCCAGACCACCACCGGCATACATTGCACGATCCGCCATTACCGGAGCGGCACAGGCGCCAGCGATACCAAGAATTGCCACTTTCTTTGTCAGTGTGTTCATGACCATTTTCATAAAAACATCTCCGTAATAAAAAACGAGTAAGTAATCGGAGAGCTCATATCGAAAATAGTTCGAATTATATTTTTTGAATTTTAAGGAACTATATTTGGCTTGAATCATTTAGCTTGAATCAGCACGCATAAAAAAAGCCGCTAAGACTTCATGTCTTGCGGCTTTTTCCCTCTTTTTCAGAGGAAGGCCACTTTACGGTGGCCAGGGTGCTTTAATTAAAATCAGTTACGAATCAGGTGATCGAATGCGCCAAGCGCGGCCGTTGCACCGGCCCCCATCGAGATGATGATCTGCTTGTACGGTACATTCGTACAGTCACCCGCGGCAAATATGCCCGGAATACTGGTTTGTCCGTGGTCATCGATCACCACTTCGCCGCGTTCTGTCAGTGTCACTGTGTCCTTAAGGAACTCAGTGTTTGGCACCAGACCGATCTGTACGAAGATACCAGCGAGCTCGACGATATGAGTTTCGTCTGTTTCGCGGTCTTTATACTGCAGACCGGTAACACGCTGACCATCGCCCAGTACTTCTGTGGTCATTGCCTGTTTGATGATTTCAACATTCGGCAGAGATTCTGCTTTCTTCACCAGTACGGCATCCGCACGCAGTGTGTCTGAAAACTCAAGGACAGTCACGTGCTCCACAATACCCGCAAGATCAATTGCAGCCTCAATACCTGAGTTACCACCACCAATCACAGCCACTTTTTTGCCTTTGAACAGAGGACCGTCACAGTGTGGGCAGTACGCCACACCTCTATTACGGTATTCCTGTTCACCCGGTACATTCATCTCTCTCCAGCGAGCGCCTGTAGCCAGAATCACTGACTTGCCGCTTAACACCGCGCCATTAGACAACTCAACTTCGGTCAGGCCGCTGTCTGTTTTACGAACACCAACAGCTTTCTGCGCCTTCATCACATCAACGTCATATTCTTTGACGTGCTCTTCGAGGTGCGCCACCAGCTTCGGACCTTCGGTGTAAGGTACAGAGATGAAGTTCTCAATTCCCACAGTGTCTGAGACCTGCCCACCAAAGCGGTCTGCAACGACACCGGTACGGATACCCTTACGAGCCGCATAAATTGCTGCAGACGCGCCTGCAGGGCCACCACCGACAACAAGAACGTCGAAGGGGTCTTTGTCTTTCAGTGCAGCGGCGGCTTTCTCGTCGGCATCGTCATCAACCAGGTTGATGATGTCTGCCAGAGTCTGCTTACCGTTCGCCAGTGGCTCACCATTCAGGTACAGCGCAGGCACCGCCATGATGTCTTTACTGGTCACTTCTTCCTGGAATACACCGCCATCAATCATGGTTGCGGTGATGTTCGGATTCAGAGCCGCCATCAGGTTAATCGACTGAACGACATCCGGGCAGTTGTGGCACGAAAGCGACACGTACACTTCAAAGTTCAGCTCTTTAGTCAGTGCCTTCGCCTGATCCTGTAATGCCTGGTCTTCCTTCGATGGGTGGCTACCTGCCTGCAGCAGTGCAAGGACCAGAGACGTAAACTCATGGCCCAGAGGAATACCCGCGAAGAATACACGCGGAGCGTTGTCTTCTTTCGCAATCGCCATCACCGGTGCACGACCATTAATTTTGTCTTCAGTCGTGCTGACAGAAATCTTATCGTTCAGCTCTGCGATCTCACGCGCCAGCTCTTCCAGTTCATTCGACTTAGGCGAACCATCCACAGCGACCAGCAGTGAAATTGGGTTACGCAGGTTATCAAGGTATGCGCCCAGCTGTTGTTTCATGTTTGCATCAAGCATGATGGTTTCCTTTATGTTGATTCGGCTTCTGGCTGCTACTTATATGGTGCCGGAAGCGCCTTAATTCAAAGTACAGGATTATAGTAGCGCCTCAGTATTGATAAGATAAATCAATCTTTTCTAAGAGGGTGATAGGTATTAGCTAAAGCCCGACCATAGTTATAACCTATAGTGCGATTTAAACTAGCATGACGGGAGCACAAGGTGATGATCCCGCTCAAGACCAGAGAAGTTAAGGAGTGACTGTGAAGAATGGTCGTTTGAGAAAGAAGCTTAACCAGCCTATTCAAGAAATCGGGGTCTTGGGAAAGCAGCGATCCCTCAGGTTTATCGTGTGGTTTGGCCTGGGAGCAACGGGCATGTTCTGGGTTGTACTCTGTTATCACTTGGGGTGGGCAACTGGTAGCAAAGCTGCTCTGGTTTTGATTGCACTCGTGGCACTTTCTTTCTTAACTATTTTCCTAACTGTGCCCCGAAGTGGGGTCAGATTTCAGGCATTTTCAGACGATAAAAAACACAGCAGGAAGAGGTAGAACCCGAGGTTTAACTGCAACCTATGGCGGCGCTGACATCCATCTTACGGTGCAGGACTCTGATAACAAAGATACCTGGTGGATCAAGCTCATAATAGACAACGTGGCTCCTGCAAGGATACTTCCGCAAGTTCTCTGCAATGTAGTCACAGTGACTACCAAGGGAAGGATTGTTAGCCAGGAGGTTAAAGGCCTCATCAACTAGTCTGAGATATTCTCGCCGTTGCTGACCTCCCCAAGTTCTCTCTGTGTATGCAGCGATCTCCCGAAGATCATTCATGGCTGCATTTGAAATCCTGAATCCATTCACTTGTAAGCGTTCCCTGCTTAGTTATCAAATTCCTGCATCAGAGCACTGTAGCTGTATTGAGCAACACCGCTCTCCTTGCCTTCTGCAATCAATTTCCTCAATGTTGCTAACTTCTGCTCTTCATCCTCAAGCTTGCGCAAACCTGCTCGAATGACCTCACTAGCCGAGCCATAACGTCCGCTCTGTACTTGCTCAGCCACAAAGTTATCGAAATGATCACCCAAGGTGACACTTGTATTCTTCGGCATGCCCACACCTCCAATACCAAATATAGGTATATATTGGTATTTAGTTCCTGCGATGTCAAAAGCGCAAAGAAAAACCCCAGCCGAAGCTGAGGTTTCGTTACGCATATGAGCGTTAGCAAGGCAGGCTACGCAAGGCAACCTAGTTAGCTCATATCATCTGGCACAGCTGAGGCGATAAGCTGCAAGGCAATTTTGAGCGAGTAACCATAAAAAAACCCCAGCCGAAGCTGAGGTTTTCATCGTACATCTGAGCGTTGGCGAGGAAGGCTGTGCAAGGCAAAAGCCAGTTGAGGAAGCGGAGTTTAGTTAGCCTAAATGAGCATTCCGAAACTGGCTTTTAACGCCGCGCAGGCAACGCAGCTAGCTCAGAAGTCAGATTTAGATCTTGCCAACCAGATCCAGTGAAGGAGCCAGAGTCTCGTCGCCTTCTTTCCACTTAGCAGGGCAAACCTGGCCTGGGTTGTTGCGAACGTACTGAGCTGCTTTCACTTTACGCATCAGGTCGTCAGCGTCACGGCCGATACCTTCAGCAGTGATTTCCATTGCCTGGATAACACCGTCTGGATCGATCAGGAAAGTAGCACGGTCTGCCAGACCCTGGCCTGGACGCATTACACCGAAGTTGTTGGTGATAGTGCCGTTCTGGTCGCCCAGCATGTAGTACTTGATCTTACCGATGGTTTCAGAAGCATCGTGCCATGCTTTGTGTACGAAGTGAGTATCGGTAGAAACAGAGAACACCTCTACGCCCAGCTTCTGCAATTCTTCGTATTTGTCAGCCACATCACCCAGTTCAGTTGGGCAAACGAAAGTGAAGTCAGCTGGGTAGAAGAAGAAGATAGCCCACTTACCTTTTACGTCAGCGTCAGTTACGTCAACGAATTCGCCATCTTTGAATGCCGTTGCGCTAAATGGCTTAATTTCTGTATCGATCATGGTGTTTCTCCATTAGGTTTATGTTTGAACGAGTTCCATACTAGAAGCATGGAGCTTATACGTTAAATTGATCTTTTCAAACCATCTGATAGCAATAGCCTATCAAGCTACCAACACAGGATTACCCTTGTGTGACACCCTGTGCGGCAGTCTCTCTGCGTGAGAGTTCCGCAGGCATGCTTTCGAGGTGCAATGTCCTTGTCGGAAAGGCACAGTCAGCACCACTCTCATGGATGATATCCATTATTTTGAGCAGTACGTCTTGCTTCACCTCATGATAATGCACCCAGTCAGTAGTCTTAGTGAAGGTGTAAATAAAGAAATCAAGGCTCGACGCACCAAACGCATTAAAATTTACAATCATGGTCTGATCCTGATCGATCTCACCATGCTGGCGCAGCATGTCGCGTACTTTTTCCATGATGCCCCGTACGACTTGCGCATCCTGATAGCGCACACCAATGGTTTCATAGATGCGACGATTCAGCATCCGTGACGGGTTCTCTACTGAGATACTGGTGAACACAGAGTTAGGGACATACAGCGGACGCTTATCGAATGTACGTATGCGGGTCACGCGAAAGCCGATGCTTTCGACCGTACCTTCAATTGAACGATCCGGTGAACGTATCCAGTCACCTACCTTGAATGGCTTATCGAGATAGATAATCAGCGAACCGAAGAAGTTCGCCAGCAGATCTTTCGCCGCCAGACCAACAATCAGGCCGCCCATACCACCGAAGGCAAGAATCCCCGAGATTGAAATCCCCAACAACTGAAAAACCGGCAGTATGATGAGTATGGTCACGGCGAGCTTAGCCAGTTTGCCGACCAGCTGAACCGTCGTCGGGTCCATGCCACCTTCGAGTTGTTTTTCTTCGACGCGGTTAATTAAGCGCCACATGGCCCAGGCGGCAAGAATAATCAGCGATAACTGGCGCACCACCGAGATGCTGCCCTGCACTTCTTTATCGTAATACGCGGCGGTGATGTCTCCGGCCCAGGTCAGGCCAACCGCGACAATCATCCAGTTAACTGGCACTGCAATCGCATTGATGACCACGTCGTCCCAGTGGTTCTCCGTGCTTGCGACAAGCTGTACCAGACGTTTGCGCAACATGCGCCAGAAAAGGCCTGCTATCAGTGTCAGAGTCAGAGCGATACCGACATTCCAGAACCATTCGTAGTCCTGACCCGCCAGTTCGTTCCACCAGCTCATGTATATTTCCATTACTTTGTATTCCTGACTTATCCGGACGTTTTACCCGAGGCACCACCACGCTGGCGCACCGCTTCGAACAGACAGACACCGGTTGCTACTGACACATTCAGTGAGCTGACCTCACCGGCCATGGGGATCTTCACAAGGTGGTCGCAATGCTCTCGCGTCAGGCGACGCATGCCCGGGCCTTCAGCGCCCATGACCAACGCCAGAGGGCCTTTGCAGTCCTGCTGGTAAATCGTGGTGGTTGCTTCGCCCGCCGTACCAATAATCCAGATGCCACGCTCCTGCAGGTCTTTCATGGTCCGCGCCAGGTTCGTTACCTGAATATACGGCACTGCTTCTGCAGCGCCACAAGCGACTTTAGCAGCCACTGCCGTCAACGGTGCCGACTTGTCTTTCGGAGCGATGACCAGATGAATACCTGCCGCATCGGCGGTACGTAATACGGCCCCCAGGTTATGAGGGTCAGTCACGCCATCGAGAATCAATACAAACGGGTCGCCAGTGATGTTATCGAGGATATCCGGCAGGTGTTTTTCTGACTTCCCCTGCACGGGTTTTCTCAGTGCCACAATACCCTGATGGTTGCCTTCCGCCTTCTGGTTAAGCAACCCCTTATCGGCTTCCATGACGGACAAGCCTTCGGCCTCTGCCAGATCGAGGATTTTCTGCATTTTTGCATCAACCCGACCTTTCTGAACCCAGATTTCCACCACTTGACCAGGGGATCGTTGCAGCAGTGTTGTAACGGCGTGGATGCCGTAAACCGATTCAAGCTTCATTTATTTTTTCTTACGTGGATTCTTCTTAGCGGTCGATTTAGAAGCAGCTTTGCCCGATGCTCCTGCACTTTTCTTAGCGTTCAGCTTCTGGCGTTTACTGGGCTTTTTCTTCGATGTTTTTTTGCTGTCGGCCCTGGTCGAGCCCGGTCCGCCTGATTTACCTGAACCGGCTTTCTTTTTACCCGGATTCATCAGCTCTTCTTTGGTCATGCCCTTTTTCTCGCCCGCCTTGCCACCAGCAGGGCGCTTGCGCGGTAAGCGAGCGGGTTTCGGCATATCCAGGCTATCAGCACTCCGTCCGGCATTAACAGGCGCGGTAGTTAATTCGAAGTCGACCTTGCGATCATCCAGATCAACGCCAACCACTTTCACCCAGATGTTGTCACCGAGACGGAAGCTGCGACGCGTGCGCTCGCCGATAAGACGATGCTTAACCGCATCGAACTGATAGAAATCATTCTGCAGTGTGCTGACATGCACGAGGCCTTCGACGTAAACATTTTTAAGTTCAACGAATAAACCGAACCCTGTTACGGCAGAAATAACACCTTCAAAATCTTCACCCACTTTGTCGCGGATATATTCACACTTCAGGAAGTCGGTGACATCACGGGTAGCATCGTCTGCGCGGCGCTCGGCCATAGAGCAGTGCTCGCCCATATTGACCATGGCCTGCAGGTCGTATGGATAAATCGTACGTTTGGCCATGTTCTTCGTGCCTTCTGCGCGAAGTACGTGCTTACACTCCTGCTCACTGCGGATAACGCTGCGGATACCGCGATGAACCAGAAGGTCCGGGTAGCGACGGATCGGTGACGTAAAGTGCGTGTACGCTTTGTACGCCAGACCAAAGTGACCTTCGTTCTCAGGCTCGTACTTCGCCTGACTGAGTGAGCGCAGTAGCACCGTCTGTATTAAGTGCGAATCCGGGCGCTTTTCAATCTGGCTGAGCAGCGTCTGGTAATCCTTAGGCGCAGGATCTTTACCGTTTGGCATCGTCAGCCCCATTTCACCGAGGAAAGCGCCGAGGTTTTCGAGCTTCTCTGAACTTGGGCCTTTGTGAACGCGGTACAGTGCCGGAATCTCATAACGAGTGAAGAAATCAGCCGCACAGACGTTCGCCGCCAACATGCACTCTTCAATCAGCATGTGTGCGTGATGGCGCTCGGTCGGTACAATTTCCTGAATCTTGCGTTCTGCATCGAACACGATCCGGGTTTCGACCGAATCAAAATCCATCGCCCCACGGACTTCACGCTGTTCGCGGAGAATATGAAATAAGCGATACAACTCATCGACGTGAGGCACAACATCGGCGTAATGTTCGCGCCATTGAGCCTGAATCTCTTTGTCGGCGTCCGGATTAATCATGTCCCAGACTTTGTTGTACGTCAGGCGGGCATGGGAGTGAATAATCCCTTCCATAAACTTGTAGCCTGAAATACGACCGGCTTTGGAGATGGTCATTTCACAGACCATGGTCAGGCGGTCAACATGCGGGTTCAGAGAACACAAACCATTGGACAGTTTCTCTGGCAGCATAGGCACTACGAAGCCTGGGAAATACACCGACGTCGCGCGCTGATACGCCTCATTATCGAGGGGGGATTTCACCTTCACATAATGCGAGACATCGGCAATGGCCACCCATAAGCGCCAGCCACCAGTGTTCTTGTTGCGCTCGCAGTACACAGCATCGTCGAAGTCGCGGGCGTCTTCACCGTCAATAGTGACGAATGGCAGATGACGTAGATCGATGCGGTTTTTCTTGTCTGCTGCTTTTACCTGATCCGGAATTTTCTTAGTTTCAGCCTCGACTTCCTCTGGCCATTCGTGAGGAATATTGTGGCTTCGGATCGCCACGTCGATTTCCATACCCGGCGCAAGATGTTCGCCCAGTACCTCAATGACTTCCCCCACCGGCAGACCTTTCGGTGACGGCTGACGGGTAATATTCGCCACAACGAACTGACCGTGCTCCGCACCGTTACGGCCATCCGCCGGAATCAGAACTTCCATCGAAATGCGTTTGTTGTCGGGTTGTAGAATGCCCACGCCCGACTCTTCGAAGTAACGCCCAACGATCTGCTGCGTGTTGCGCTGTAAAACCTCAACGATCTTACCTTCCGGGCGACCACGACGATCCAGCCCCAGAATCTGCACAGCCACCTTGTCCCCATGGAAAACCTTGCGCATCTGTCGATTCGACAGATAGACGTCATCACCTTCGTCACGCAGCACAAAACCGAAACCATCACGATGCCCCATGACGGTGCCCTGTACCAGGTCGACCTTTTTCATCGGCATAAACTGATTACGACGGTTGCTGATCAGCTGGCCATCCCGGCACATGGCAATCAGACGACGACGCACTGCTTCAACGCGATCTTCGTCGGTCTCCCCAAGTACTTCACAGACTTCAGGGTGCGTCAGGGGGCTGGGCGCTTCTTCAAGCACCATCAAGAGTGCGTCGCGGCTCGCCACCGGGTTGTCGTATTTTTCAGCCTCAGCGGCAGCATTCGGGTCTTTGAAGGTTTTTGTCTTCTTGGTATCGCTCAAGCGATCACTCCTGGAAGGAAAAGTTTGGGTCAGTATACAGCACGGGCGCAGTGTTCAAAGGCCCCATGCAGGCACAGAAGGCTCAACGAGCTACGTCCGGGTTCATAACGCCTTGAAATTGATCTGTGAGGATTCACGACTCTTACCCGCAGCTTCCAGCCGGTCAAGGTAGTCCTGCCAGAGCGTATCCTGGTTGAGACACAGATGGTGCAGATACTTCCAGTCGTAAAGCCCGGAGTCATGTCCATCGTCGAAAGTCAGCTTGAGTGCATAGTTACCGGCTGGCTCCATGCTCAGCAAACCGACGTCTTTCTTGCCAAACTGCAGCACTTCATTGCCGACACCATGCCCACGCACTTCGGCTGACGGTGACAGCACGCGCAACATTTCAAAGCTGAGCTGATACTCAACTCCGGCGTAAGTCAGTGCAACGCAGCGGCTGGATTTCTTTACTTTGATGGCTTCAGGGACCACATAGACTCCAAATTACAATTTAACCAGCAGACCTGGTTTCAACTTCTATACTCATTTCAATTCCTAAGTTTACTATCCCGGAGATGCTACGCCATGACATTTCTGCGAAACCTGTCCATTCGCGCCCGCTTATGGCTGATAATGGCCGCTGCACGGATCTGTATCCTACTCCTCGAAGCAAAAGCACTGAGAAGTCAGTACGATGTTATGTTCGCTGCCGAATACACCGCCAAAGAAAACACCGCTAAGTCACTCGTGAACAGTGCCCATAGCCTGCTGGAACGCTATCAACGCATGGTTCGGGAAGGCGTATTAAGTGAAGAAGGTGCCAAAGAGGCTGCACTGGATGCTCTGCGCTCTCTGCGCGATGGCGATGTCTATTTCTGGGTGCACGACCGCTCCCCGGTTGCGTCACACCATGAGTAGTATTGCCAAAGGAGACGGTGATCTTACCCAACGGATTCCAATCACTGGCGAGGAAGAAATCACACGACTTAGTCAATCCTTCAATCAGTTTATCAGTCAGATTCACGACATTATCCGTGAAAGTGTGAATGCCACCAACGAAGTCGCATCACTGGGACGTGAGATCGCGGCAATGGGCTCAGAGACACGAAAACTGAATGCCGAACAGATGCAGGAAAGCGACCACGTCGCCACAGGCGCAACCGAGATGAGTCAGACCATTCAGGAAATTGCTGATAACGCCGACAAGGCCGCTGATGCAGTGAAAAATGCAGCAACAGACTGTCTGAGCAGATTGCTCGTTTCAGAATATAGATAACGAAAAAGCCCCGTTTAAACGGGGGCTTTTTTTATAAGTGCTGCATTATCAGAGAATAAACTTACTCAAATCCTGATCCTGTGCCAGAGCACCCAGCTTCTGATCGACGTAAGCTCCGTCAATGGTCACTTGTTCGGTCAGGTCCGTTGCGTCAAACGACACACTCTCGAGCAGGCGTTCCATCAGTGTATGCAGGCGGCGGGCGCCGATGTTCTCGGTGCTCTCGTTGACCTGATAAGCGATCTCCGCCAGGCGTTTAATACCATCCGCAGTGAAGTCGATGTCCAACCCTTCGGTCTTCATCAGCGCTTTGTACTGCACTGTTAAAGACGCGTTAGGCTCGGTCAGAATGCGTTCAAAATCGTGCGGAGTGAGCGCCTCAAGCTCAACACGGATAGGCAGACGGCCCTGAAGCTCGGGAATCAGATCCGAAGGCCGTGCAAGATGGAACGCGCCCGAGGCAACAAACAGAATATGGTCTGTTTTCACCATACCGTGCTTGGTGCTGACAGTGCAGCCTTCGATCAACGGTAGGAGGTCGCGCTGCACCCCTTCGCGGGATACATCGCCACCAGAACCGCTGTCCTGACGCTTAGCGACTTTATCGATTTCATCAATAAAGACGATACCGTTCTGTTCGACCAACTCCAGCGCACGGACTTTCAGCTCTTCCATGTTCAGTAGGTTGCCGGCTTCCTCATCGCAGATCTGCTTAAAGGCATCCGCAATTTTCATCTTACGCTTGGACTTTTTATCACCGCCCAGGTTGGCAAACATGTTCTGCAACTGGCTGGTCATCTCTTCCATACCTGGAGGTGTCATGATTTCTACACCGGCAGTATTCACCTGAGCGACATCGATCTCGATTTCTTTATCATCAAGGTCACCGTTGCGCAGTTTACGACGGAAAACCTGGCGCGCGGAGCTGTCTTCCTGCTTAGGTTCTTCGGTCGTGTCCCAGCTGGTAGAGGATCGGGCCGGTGGCAGCAACACATCGAGAATGCGCTCTTCAGCGAGTTCTTCGGCGCGGGTGCGTACCTTTTTCATTTCCTGCTCACGCAGAAGCTTGATCCCAGTTTCGACTAAATCACGGATAATGGATTCTACGTCCTTACCCACGTAACCCACTTCAGTAAACTTGGTGGCTTCCACTTTGATAAAAGGCGCATTCGCAAGCTTAGCCAGACGGCGGGCAATCTCAGTTTTACCCACACCGGTCGGGCCAATCATCAGAATATTCTTTGGCGTGACTTCATCACGCAGCTCTGGCTCAAGCTGCATACGGCGCCAACGATTACGCAGGGCAATAGCCACAGAGCGTTTGGCATCATTCTGACCGATGATGTGTTGATCCAGTGCGTGGACGATTTCGCGAGGTGTCATCTGGCTCATGCATTTGCTCCTGAAGTGTCGCCGGTTACATCGCTCTCTTTCAGCGACTCAATGGTCAGGTTGGTATTGGTGAACACGCAGATTTCGCCAGCAATATTAAGGCTCTTCTCGACGATATCACGAGCGCCAAGCTCGGTGTTTTCCAACAAGGCACGAGCCGAAGCCAATGCATAATTACCACCTGATCCAACACCGATCAGGTCATCCTCGGGCTGCAGTACGTCGCCATTGCCGGTAATAATCAGAGAGGCGGTGTGGTCTGCCACGGCCAGAATAGCTTCGAGCTTGCGCAGAGCACGGTCTGAGCGCCACTCTTTTGCCAGCTCAACGGCTGCACGGGTCAACTGACCACCATGCTGCTGCAGCTGGGCTTCAAACTTTTCAAACAGGGTAAAAGCGTCAGCAGTGCCACCAGCGAAACCTGCGAGGACTTTACCGTCGTATAAGCGGCGGACTTTGCGGGCATTGCCTTTCATTACGGTATTGCCCAGTGAAACCTGACCGTCGCCTCCAATGACGACTTCGTCGCCACGGCGCACGGATACAATCGTTGTCATGACTCTGTACCTTGTGTCTCAGATGTAAATGATGTGTCGCTTTCGGTACAGATGGGGGCAGAAACCGGCATTTCAAGCAGAAGATCTGCCGGTAACCGTTAGACAGGTCACCGTGCCTGGTTGATCGCGTTGCAGAGTAGCGCCAGGCCTTCCGTCGCCCGCGGGCCAGAACGCAGCAGCGCTGAGCTGTTTACCGGAATAAGGTGCCCCTCCCTGACAGCAGCGACGGATGGCCATTCGCTCCACAAAGCCTCTTTCGAATTCACCACATTCGTGTGGCTCGACATAATGATGACCTCAGGGTCGCGAGCAATCACACTCTCAAAAGCCACAACCGGGTAGTGGGCCGGTGCTTTGCCAAACACGTTATCACCGCCGCAATCCTTGATCAGAGCATCAACCCAACTGCCCTGTCCGACCGTGCGCAATGGCTCGTAAGATAACTGGTAAAAAACCCGGACAGGATCGGCATTAGCGAACTGACGCTTTAGTGCGCTGTAGCGATCACGAAAACGACCTGCCGCTTCTTTGCCGGCCTGAGCTTCTCCGGCCGCTTCCCCAAGCCGCTCCATATCATCGGCTACGGCATCCATCGTTTTGGGGTCGATATAAAGAACGTTCACCCCCAGCGCTTCAAGCTTCTTTAGGTCAGACTCTTTATTGCCACTTTTCCATGCCACGACGAGATCGGGCTGTAACGCGATAAGCGCCTCGATATTAATACCGGCGTAGCTGCCAATACGCGGAATAGCTTTTGCCGCTTCAGGGAAGTCTGCCCACTCGACGGTACCCACAACCCTTTTACCAAGACCCATTTCAAACAGCATCTCGGTCGAAGACGGGGACAGGGCAACGATTCGCTCTATCGGTTTCGATGCTACTGCGAAACACGCACACAGCATCAATGCGAAAGCAAAGAAGCAGCGGATCACCAATCCACACCTTTACGGGCTTTTATTCCCGCGCGATATGCGTGCTTCTCATCTTTTACTTCGCTGACGGTATCTGCCAGATCTCGTAGTTCTTTGATTGCGCCACGCCCGGTAACAACAACACTTTGATTTTCAGGACGATTACGGATGGCATTCAACACCTCTTCTTTATTGAGGTAATCGTAACCGAGCATATAAGTCAGCTCATCGAGCAGAACAACGTGGTACTGAGGGTCAGCAAGGTATTCCTTAGCGTGCGCCCAGACCTCTTCTGCTGCGGCAATATCAGACGTTCGGTCCTGAGTTTCCCAGGTAAAGCCTGTGCCCATGACGGCGAAAGGTACGCCATTATTCTCAAGCAGGTTTCTTTCACCACAGTCCCACTGCCCCTTAATAAACTGAACAACCGCCGCTTTGTATCCGTGGCCTACAGCGCGTGCAACCGTACCGAAGCCAGAGGTTGATTTACCTTTGCCATTGCCTGTTACCACGATCACGATACCGCGCTCTTCCGTCGCTTTCGCAATACTGGCATCAACCTTTTCTTTTTGTTTCTGCGCTTTCTTTTTATGGCGTTCCTGCTTCAACTCTTCTTCTGACTTCGACATTACCTGACCTCGTATATTTGATAATTTCTATTTTTAAAAAATGATCTGTGACAGCTGCCCTACTGAATGATATCCAACAGGGCGTCCATATCGATATGCTCTTCATAAATATCAGCGATACGTTCAATTTCACGTTCACGCAGTGCTTGCCAATCTTCTGCCCTTACCGGTGAGCCAGACAGCGGTGAGCCAGACACCCACCCCAGAATAAACTCACAGGTTTCCGGGTGGTCAAATAGGCCATGAACATAAGTCCCCATCACCTGGCCATCGCCAGATATGGCACCGTCAGTGTATGAATTTCCCTGCTGATCGGTCAGACAGCAAAAGGGAGTCTGCAGGCCTGCCCCTTCACTGATACCACAGTGAATTTCATACCCTTTGATCTTATTCCCGGAGTTACTCAGCACACCGTCTACGTTCTTAAGCTGCTTTTCTGCGGTGAGTCGAGTACTGACATCAAGTAAACCAAGACCTTCGGACTCTGTGATCGTGCCCTCGACCTGCTCCGGGTCAGAAATTTTCTGACCCAGCATCTGAAAACCACCGCAGATACCCAGCACTTTGCCACCGTATCGCAGGTGCTTAAGAATCTGTCGATCGAACCCCTGCTCCCTCAGGTAAGTCAGATCAGCCTGAACACTCTTACTGCCCGGAAGAATAATGAAATCAGCGCCCGACAGGTCACCACCAGCAGTGACATACTCAAGCACAACGCCAGAATGCTGAAGTAGCGGTTCGAAGTCGGTGTGATTGCTGATACGTGGCAGCACCGGCACCTTAATAACAATGCGCTGTTGGTCTGACTGATTAAGATTTTCTTCATGCAGAGCCCGGTTTATTCCGTCTTCAGCATCAAGACGCAGGCCCATAATGTACGGCAGTACTCCCAGTACAGGTTTCTGACTGTAGTCTTCCAGCCAGTCGAGGCCATCCTGAAGTAACTCGATCCGGCCGCGAAATTTATTGATCAGAAAGCCTTTAATTCTTGCCTGTTCGCTGGACGCAAGAATATTTACCGTACCTGTAAGATGCGCAAACACACCGCCGCGATCGATATCCGATATCAGAACGACAGGACAATCTACCGCCTCGGCAAAGCCCATGTTGGCAATATCATTTTTGCGAAGATTCACTTCTGCCGGACTGCCTGCGCCCTCAACAATCACCACATCGTACTGTTCTTTGAGTCGCTGAAATGCCGCCAATACATGGTCAAATGCGAGCTCTTTAATGTTGCCAAAACGTCGTGCGTCGAGCTCGCTGACGGCCTTACCATTAATAATGACCTGAGAGCGCATATCCGAATTCGGCTTCAACAATACCGGGTTGAAGTCCGTCGACAGAGGCAAACCACAGGCTTCGGCCTGAAGCGCCTGAGCCCGCCCGATTTCTCCGCCATCGTTCGTTACCGCACTGTTCAAGGCCATGTTCTGAGGCTTAAATGGTGCCACCGAAATACCCCGGCGCTTAAGTATCCGACATAGCGCGGTCACACACAGGCTCTTGCCAGCATCAGACGTTGTGCCCTGAACCATCAGGCAGCCTTTTACCGGCAACGAAGTATGAGCATCAGCCATGAAGCAGTACTCCATTACGTTTTAATGCCAGTGGGCACCCGGAAACGACCAGAGTAACGTCATCGGCGATGGCGGCTACGGCCTGATTCAGCCACCCTGCCTCATCAGCGAACCGGCGGCTTAATTCACCAAGGGGAACAATACCGCTACCCACCTCGTTGGTGACAATAAAAATATCCTGCCCTGGTACTTCCGAGGCTTTTTTCAGTGCGCTCAGAAATTCGGACTTTTCCTGCTCAAAGTCGGGCCAACGCTGTTCATTGCAGAGCCAGTTAGTGAGGTATAACGTCAGGCAGTCAATCAGGAGCGTTGACGACGACGCATTCACGACCGAGGACAGCTCAAAAGGCTCCTCAACAAGCGCCCAATGTGCCGGTCGATCCTCCTTGTGACGCTGAATGCGCGCCGCCATTTCGTCGTCTCCCGGAGTCGCTGTCGCCACATAGGTAATCTGAGCCTGCTCATTAGCAAGCTGTTCGGCATAACGACTTTTTCCGGATCGGGCTCCGCCCGTCACTAAGTGAATCAAGAGACGCTCCCGCTCAGAGCCAGTAACGAGAGATAAATAGCCAATTCACTGACCTGCTGAACTGCTCCTAAGGCATCGCCGGTAAAACCGCCAATCTGACGCTTAAGAAATACGTACGCAACGCCTGCCAACACGAGTAAGACGAACAGAATAATGAACGGGTTGTTGATAAACATAAGCGCGATTAAACCTGTGATTATCGCAATAGCCGTATCCGCACCCGAGCCTGACTCAGCCAAAGGCTTGGCTTTTGAGGTATCAACGTCAGAGACATAAGACATAGCAGCGATAAATACTGTCGGAATAATTCGACTCAAAGGATGCGCGACCAGAAGTGCCAGAACCGGGTTGATCAACTGGGATAAAACAACGAATTTCAGCGTAAGTGACACCCATAGAGCCGCAGCGCCGTACGTACCGATACGGGAGTCCTTCATAATGCTCAGCTTCTGCTCGCGGGTCCATCCGCCGCCCAACCCATCGCAGGTGTCTGCCAGACCATCTTCATGAAAACAACCGGTAAGCAGCAAACTGATTGCGATGGAAATCAAGACAGCGACATCCTGAGGAAAGACCAACATCAACAACCACAGGGCCGTCGCACAGAGAGCGCCGATCAACCACCCAACGGCAGGAAAATAACGGCTGGCGCGGTTAAGGCTCGCCTGACTGAACTCGACCGAGGCCGGTACCGGTATTCGCGTAAAAAAGGCCACGGCAATCCACCACAGGTTCAGCTGTTCACTCAACCTGTTCATACCGCAGTGACACCTGCATCATCAAAGCTCGCCATGTAATTGTAAAAAGACTGCGCCGACTGCAATAGCGGGTACGCCAGCGCTGCGCCGGTACCCTCTCCCAGTCGCAATCCAAGATCCAGTAACGGCTTAGCATCGAGAGCCTCCAGGATCAGAGTGTGAGCCTGCTCTTCTGAGTGGTGACAGAAGACCATATAATCCCGTACCTGCGGGGCTATTCTGACCGCCGCCAGCGCCGCTACTGACGCGATAAATCCATCCACCATAATGACACATTGCTTCTCAGCCGCGGCCAACATAGCACCGGTGATCTGGACAATTTCGAAGCCACCGAGAGAAGCCAGAATATTCATCGTATCGTCAGGTTCAGGCGTCGACTGATGACGCTCGAGTGCCTCAGCGATGAGCGATTTTTTGCGTTCAAAGGCATCATCATCAATGCCTGTACCACGACCACAAGTCTCTTCTACTGAACGCCCAAGAATAGCAGCGAGCACCGCCGATGCCGCCGACGTATTACCAATTCCCATCTCACCAAACGCAAAAACATTACTGCTTTCTGCGATTCGCTGACGCACTATTTCAGCCCCCAGTACTAGTCCTGATTCTGCGGTTTCGCGTGCCATTGCCGGCGCTTTAGCAATATTCTTAGTGCCCGCTCCCAGGCGCTGATTTATAACGCGGCTACTCTCAACGGCATTAAGGATGCCTGCATCAATAACGTACAAAGCCATGCTGGCAACCTGACAGAAACAGTTCACTGCCGCACCGCCATTAATAAAATTCTTAACCATCTGCTGCGTCACCGCAGGAGGCGCAATACTCACCCCCTCTTCTGCAATGCCATGATCTGCTGCAAATACCAACATGGCAGGCTTATGCAGTCGGATCTTTTCGACACCGGTGATCGCTGCCAGCTGAGCCGCTAATGATTCAAGCTGCCCCAGACTGCCGGGCGGCTTGGTTTTCATATCAATACGCTGCTGAATGGCAGCATCCCTTGAGCGGGACACCGGAGAAACGAAAAACATAACACCTGCCATCAACGACTCTGTCGTTGCTTAAGAATAATAAAAAAGAAAAGACTGCCGAGCGCGGATGTCACAATACCAACGGGCAGAACCTGATCCTGAAGTAAAGAGTGAGCCAGGACATCCACCCAGATCATAAAGGTCGCACCAACCAACAGAGACATCAGCAGTACCCGGTGTAACTGTCCGCCGACGAGCAGCCTCACAATATGTGGAATCATCAACCCAACAAATCCGATGCCGCCGACCTCTGCAACCAGAATCGCCGTTACTGCCGAGCACACCAGCAACATCCCCAACCGCAACTTATGTACAGGCACACCTAGCGTAGCGGCACTTTCTTCGCCCAGCTGCATCACGACGAGCCAGCGCGAAAATATGAAAAACAGACCACTGCCAAGCACCACAGCCAAAAGAGGCAAAATAAGATCAGCCCAGTTGCTGCCCGAAAAGCTGCCCATCAGCCAGAACAATAATGTAGCTGCAGTTTCTGGCGTTGAGTAATAAATCACAAGGCTGGTAAATGCACTGAGCATAAAAGAAACTGCCACCCCGGAAAGCAGCAGCTTTTCGACCTGAACCGCTGATTTCCCAGCAAGCGTCAACATCAGAAAAACAGACAGCGCTCCGCCCGCAAGCGCCCCGGTGGTCACGTTAAATACGACACTCAGGCCCGTCGCCGCCAGAAACCCAGAAAAGGCCCCAGTGAAAGCAGACATGGCCAGCACCGCACCTAGAGCGGCCCCGGATGAAATACCAAACAAATACGGATCAGCCAGCGGATTACGGGTTACTGATTGCAGAATAGCGCCAGTAATCGACAGACCAGCGCCCGTTAGTAAAGCCATAAAAATCCGCGGCAGGCGAATATCCGTAAGAATCTGCTGTTCGATCGGCGACAACGCACAATCATTCGTCCATGGACAGATAATGACGCCCTGAAAGACATTCAGAAGCGACAGATCAAAGGCGCCTTGTGCCGCCGCACCAATCACCGAAAGGCAAAGCACAGAAAAAGTTATTGCAACAGTTAACCCGTACGGCATTTTCATTCCCTGCGCTCTCCAGCTGATCCGGGAGCAATAGTCCGACTCGGAGGCATATCGTAGGCAATACGAATACGGCGTTCATGGGTATAAGTGTTACGGATCACAGCAACATCTGCGGCAACCTGAAATACATCCTGAATTAATTCGCTGGTAAGCACCTGGAAGGGTTCACCGTTGGCCACCAGCTGACCTTTATTCAATACCAGCAATTGATCACAGTAAGCCGCGGCCATGTTCAGATCATGAATGGTAAGAAGTACCGTAACACCCAATGACCGGACCAGGCTTAGCGTCTCTATCTGATGCTGAATATCGAGGTGGTTGGTAGGTTCGTCTAAAAGAAGAATCTGAGGTTGTTGTACCAGTGCGCGGGCGATCAACACCCGCTGCTTCTCTCCACCTGAAAGAGAGCCGAAATCACGATCAATAAAACGCGTCAGATCGAGGTCGGCTGCTATCCCTTCTATTAACCGGGTGTCATCTTTGCTGGTAAACGACAGCAGTGGCTTACGAGGCGTCAGGCCGGTTGCAAGAACTTCGCGCACGGTCACCTCGAAAGGCAGTGCCGATTCCTGCAGCACAACCGCGATTTTACAGGCTCGCTCGCGTCTGCTCATCAGGTGTACCGGGTGCCCGGCAATCATCACCTGCCCCGCCAGCGAGGCCGGTTGATCGTAGCGATGGCAATAGATTGCTCTGAGTAACGACGATTTACCTGCACCATTCGGCCCGACAATACCAACCAGGCTACCGCATTCCACAGCGAACGAAATATCCCGCAGAATAGCGTTCGTAGCTTTCGCACCGATAGTCAGCGATAAGTGCTCAACAGCGATATGCGCGAGTTCAGCATCGCCAGAGGTGTAGCTGTTGTTTGAGGACTGATTCACCATGGGTATCCGCGCATCGGTACAAATATTGTCACGCTAATCGTCACATTATGGGCGGAATACGGATGATGGACGCACTTCGGGAACGCAGCCTAAGCCGCCCGAACAGAGAGCTCATCATCGAGTAACCCGCTCGATCATAGAAATTGGTTTGCACGTCCGGGAGGCAATCTGGCTGACAGTCGACCGGATAAAAGCCACTGTTTACAGTTGCGGGCACAGCCCCGGATTTTCACCGGGTTCCCCTCCTGAGACTGGCAAGACAAATTTGCCAGTCCGGACAGGGGTGGATTATCGCACAGAGGCGCCAGCGTTGCAGTAAACACGCGGATACCGGATACTTCGCGCCTTAATGATCACAGTTAACCACACCATACACAGACTACGGAAACGCTCATGATTGTCGCCAAAGATACGGTTGTTCAGCTGCATTACACCCTTAAAGATGCCGATGGCAAACAGATTGAGTCCACTGCGGGCCATGATCCGATTGCCTACCTGCAGGGCCACAACAACATGATCCCGGGCTTTGAAGAAGCTGTCGAAGGCAAGCAGGCCGGAGACAAGCTCGAAATCACTGTAACACCAGAAAATGGCTACGGTCACCGCCTTGAAGGTTCAGTGCAGCGCGTCCCAGTCAAGCACCTTCAGGGCTCAAAGAAATGGAGCAAAGGCATGGTCGCTTCTGTACACACAGATCAGGGCGAGCGTCAGGTGACCATCGTAAAGGTCGGTCGTTTCATGGCAGACGTTGACACTAATCACCCATTTGCCGGAAAAACCTTACATTTTGACGTCGAGATTCTGGACGTTCGTGCAGCGACTGCAGAAGAGCTTGATCACGGCCACGCCCACGGCATTGGCGGGCATCAGCACTGATTCTGACTCAGATCACAAGTGGTGAGAGTAGCCGTCTGAGTGCGGTAGTATTTTAATATTGCTTCGGCTATTCTCGAACGAGTCTTTTGAAAATACCTGTAGGAGATTAAGGATGAATATCCGTCACCTGTTTACTGCCGCTGCCGCCACTCTGCTGGTTGCGTGTTCTTCTAACGAACCGGCACCTCAAGTTGCTGAGTGTGTCTTCGCCGATGGCAGCATGCAGCCTGCTCCTGCGTGGGTCTGTGGTGCCCCTGTTGATGGCGTCGACCTGACCGCCGTCGGTTACGCCGATAAATCTGCCGCTGGCGCAAACTTCATGAAGCAAATGGCAGCGACTGCCGCGCGCGTTGAACTTGCTCAGACCATGCAGGTAGAAGTTCAGAACATGATCAAACAGTACGCCGAAACCACGGGTACAGCGGACGACGAAACAGTTGATCAGGTAAACTCTGTGACAACCAAACAGATCACCAAGCAGACACTGACTGGCAGCAAGATCTTCCGTCAGATGCCTACGCCTAGCGGAGGCATGGTGGTTCTCGTTGGTCTCGACGCCGACACCGTTAACCAGTTGGCAGAAGAGGCCCTGAAAACCTCAATGAACAACGAGAAAGCTCTGTGGCAGAAGTTTCAGGCTCAGAAGTCTTTCGACGAAATGCGCGAAGAAATGCTGAACATGAACTGAGTCAGCTCAGCGTATGATATCCAGACCGGTACCGGGGTAACTCTGTACCGGTTTTTTGTTTTGGGGGAGATCCAATGAAACATCTTATCCGTTGCACCCTGATAGCCAGCGGTGTCGTCGCCAGCGCAGCTACTCTTTCTGTCGTCGCGAACCCAGGTATGAGCGATTACGAACGCTGGCGCGCCACGACTCAGCAAGAATTTCAGAGCTATCTCGACGAAAACGACAAAGCCTTTATCGGATTTCTGAAGCAGCGTTGGGAACCCGTCGATACCGAGTCAGGCGAGGAAGAAGATCAGGCCCCAAAACCCACAAACATCCCCAAAGCACCGCCTGTTAATACACCTGTTAATACTCCTGAAGAAAAACCAAAAGACATAACAACCGAACCTACGCCAGTCGTAAGTGTGCCTGTTCCGACACCGACGCGCGAACCCGACAACACAACGCCAGAGCAAACGCCGGTCAAAGTGGCACCCCAGCCACAAATTAAAGGCCCTGCCGCCAGTATTAACTTTTATGGTCACGCTTTACGCCTGCCCTACAACAAAGCCATGCCACGTGCATTTTCATCCAGGCCCTCCTCCGACGCTATTGCCTCAGCGTGGGAAGCGTTAGCACGGAGTGATTTCAAACCCGCCTTAGAGCAGCTCAATGCCACTAAGACGTCTTTGTCGCTGAGCGACTGGGCAACGGCACGGCTTGTCTCCGACTACTCTGAGGCCGTAGCGAGAAATGCCGACAGCCGCATTATGTTGAGCTGGTTTATGCTCGTAAAACTCGGCTATGACGCCCGCCTTGCCTACAACGACCGCCTTTACCTGTTAATGCCTGCTGACGACGATGTGTATGGCGTCACCTATTTTACTCTCAGTGGTGAACGCTACTACGCCCTGCCACTCAATGGTGATGTACGAATCGCAGGAAAGGTCTACACCTACGGCAAGCAGCACGAGACAGCGTCACGTGCGGTGGCCTTCAAAATGCCTGAGCGCTTTAATGGTGCGGGAGATATCCGCAAGCGGACGCTCAGTTATGAGGAAGGCGAAGAAACAGTGAATGTTGTCGTCAGCTACCCAACGGAGCAGATCCGTTATCTGGATTCCATGCCCCAGCTGAACCTTCCGCGCTATCCGATTCTCGATCTGCCCGCTGCGACACGGGCCGAGCTCACTAGACAACTGAAGCCATTGTTACAGGGGCACTCTGAAGAAGTCGCGGTAAACCGCCTGCTCAACTTTGTCCAGAACGCCTTCGAATATCAGACCGATGAGCAGCAGTTTAATACTGAGAACTACCTGTTCCCACTTGAAACCCTGCACTATGCAGCCTCAGACTGCGAAGACAGAGCCGCACTGTTCTCGCTACTGGTGCACGACCTGTTGGGCCTGCCCGTCGTCCTGTTGGACTATCCGGGGCATGTGGCCGCAGCTGTTGAATTTACCGGTCAGGTGAAAGGCGACGCAGTCGTTTATAATGGCCGCCAGTACACAGTCACTGACCCGACCTATATTAATGCGCGTGCAGGAATGACCATGCCGCAGTTCGCCGGTCAGTCACCTGATGTAGTAGAAGTATTTTAAGGAGGCCTTCATGGCTTTGCAGATCGCCATTGTTCCTGTCACTGCTTTTGAGCAGAACTGCACTGTTCTCATGTGTGACAACACCAAAGAAGCCGCCATCGTAGACCCCGGCGGTGAAATTAATAAAATCAAAGCGCAGATTGAGAAAATGGGGGCGACCCCCACCAAAATTCTGCTGACGCATGCACACATTGACCATGCTGGAGGCACTGCGGCTTTAGCACGTGACCTCAGCCTCCCTATTATTGGTCCTCATAAAGAAGATGATTTCTGGATTCAGTCATTGCCGCAGCAATCTATGATGTTCGGATTTCCCAACGTTGAGTCATTTACGCCGGATCAATGGCTGAACGATGGCGATACGGTCACAGTGGGTGACGTGACACTTGAGGTTATCCATGCGCCCGGCCACACACCAGGGCATGTTGTCTTCTTCGATAAAGACAGCAAAAAAGCCTTAGTCGGCGACGTTATTTTTAACGGGTCGATTGGTCGTACTGACTTTCCAAAAGGAAATTTCGACGAACTGGTTTCGTCCATCCGCGAGAAGCTGTTTCCGCTGGGCGACGATATTGAATTTATTTGTGGGCACGGCCCGAATTCAACCTTCGGCCACGAACGTCAGCACAATCCTTTTGTTTCTGATCACCGCGGCTGAGTACTTACCTAAATTCAGGGCGTCGTTGCTGCAGGTTTCTTCCTGAGCTCCGAAGTCTGAATAGCCGCCAGTTTCTGAACTCGCTGGCGGCTTTCTTCCAATGCGATATCCATTTGTTCGTCATACATCTCCAACCAGGTACGCGAGCCCGGCATCATTTTCGCGAGATCACGCATCCCCTGTTTTAACGCACTGAGATGCGTCTGATAGCTCTGCTCCTGATCGAGAAGAATTTCTTTAAAGCCAGACGCCTGACTCGTGTCCATAATCTTACGGTATTGCACCAGTGATTTTTCAAACGCCGCAATCTGAATGCGCAACGCTTCATTTTCTTTTTTCACCAGTTCAAGCTCTGTTGCTTTAGCGTAGGCGACGTCTTCTTTCAGTAACGAAACAATGCCCAATGTAGACAACGCTGATAACCCAACGACCGAGAGCACAATAAGTACAATCACAACCTTTCGATTGAAAGACACCGTTCGCTCCAGCAGCGCGATACGCTGCCCCTCACTGAGATCAAACTCTTTTTCGTCTTCCATTGGAGGCTCCATAACCCAACTGCTTTACCTGACTTTTAAGCATAGCAGCCGCTGGAAGAATTGCCCGGCATGGGCTAACTGACCCCGATAGGTCATCCAGACAGAGCACTCACACAACCCGCCGGAGGTAACGGCCAAGCGTTGATTGAAATTGTTTAAACCAGCGCTCTGCACTCTCTGACTGAGATGTACCGGGGGCGAAGTGAAAGTCACCAACAAGAGTATCAATACGAAACGACCAGGACTTCTGACCAGCCACCAGCCTTATCTGTTCGGGCTGACTTGTATCGTAGAAAAATTCTCCGTCGTCAGCCTCGAACAGAGCGCTGAACATCAGCTTCCCTGTTCTATGAATATCGCGAGAGTGGCGGACGACGAACTCATCGCCCTCAAGCTCGCCGATGTCCGTAATAAACTCTTCCGCTGATCTGTTTAACACAGCACCCATGTAATCACCCGCAAGGATAAGCGCTCCCTGTAATTCGCGGCTGGCACCGGTCGTCAGGTCTTCTTCACCGATCAATTCCAGACCGACGAATAAACCCGGCACACTGTTTAACAAGCGCCAGTCTTCAACATAGGCGCCGCTTGGCGCGAACTCCATCATGCAATTGCCCACACGCCTTAGCTCTGCGGGCTCGGGCCAACGGTTTTCACTCAGCGAAGATACACCGCCCTGCCAATCGAGCAGCTTATTTCGCCAGATACTGTGAGCGTACCAGCCTTCGTAATCCGCCTTATTCTCGGGCTCGGCCTTTTGTTCGTACTCAAGCGGTAAACGCAGATCGATCGTCAAAGCGCCCGACTGAATCCAGAAGACACGAGTATCAGTATCGGTTAACCCGCTTGCAAAGCTGATGCTGCGCCGCCGGAAGGCTCCGCACATCCATTCAGGTACAGAGCCCGATGGCCAGACAGTGCCTTGTGTGTTCGCAACACGGGATAAGCTTTCCAGCCACTGCGTCATAACGCCTGCTCCTCCCGGCCAAAGCCGATATCAAGGTGTGTCTCTGGGCGCTCTATTTTTCCTGAATTGAGCCGTTTCTGAAGGTACGCGAATGTATCAATGGTCTGGGCGTACAAATGATCACCGCACTTTACTGGCGCATAGTGTTTATCGGTACTTTCGATGGCGCCTATTGCGGGTTCGATGGCGCCCAGTACGGGTTCGATGACTGTATCGTAATCACAGGTGCAGAACAGCGGAAACGAATAGCGCTCCTCCCTCACCTTGCGCACCCTGTGAGTCGTTGCTCTAAAATGGCCGTTACTCAGTATTTCCATCATGTCGCCAATATTAACGACAAAACATCCGGGGATGACGGGAGCATCAATCCAGCGCCCTTCACCATTCAACACTTCAAGGCCATCGGCGGTGGGTAGCAGTAAGGTGAAGCACTCGTAATCCGTGTGCGCACCAATGCCCTGGGTGTCTTGCACGCCCGGGTCGTAAGGGTAATGAATCAAGCGCAATTGATTCGGTGGACGAATCAGCTTGCCATCGAAGAAGGTCTCCTCCTGCCCTAGTGCAAGAGCAAAGCCCCTGAACAGAACCTTTGCGAGCTCGGTTCCGTGGCCGTAGTAACAACTCACTTTCGCTTTGAAATCGGCATCGTCTGGCCAGAGCGTTGGGCCAAGCATCGGCCTCCGATACCTGAGATCACTCAGGTCGTAGTTAACATCATACGCCTCTTTATGATCCCGGGGTTTATTCACGTCTGAACTTGAGCCCGGGCTATAGAAGACTTCTTCGCCCTCTGGAACGTAACCACTGTGGTTCTGCGACAAACCGATGTAATTCTGCATCTTCTGTTCGTATGGCTGAGCAAAATACTGCTTTGCAGACGCGACCAGATCGTCGGTCGCTGTCCCGGGAATCCGATGCCCGCAGACATAGAAAAAACCAACGTCTCTTGCGGCATCGTGGATATTATCTGCAACCGCCTGACGCTCAGCAGGCACAGCGGAGTACAAACCTGAAATATCAATCACAGGGATGGATGAGAATCGACGGAGGGGTGTTTGCTTGTGTGGGTTGGTGCGGCTTTGCATATCAGTCTCCCATAGGCTTCAGGATGACTGGCCGTCCAGTGGTGTTCAGCAGAATGCTGGCCGGGCCGTCCCGACTGCATTTCAGAGTATCAAATCAGTAGGCTCAGAGACCAGAGCGCAAAGTGGTCAGTAAGCGCTTACAGAGGGTGGCTAACGAAAAGATGGATACAGAAGAAATAGCAGGCACAAAAAAGCCCGCAGAAGCGGGCTTTTTCAGAACGCGTCGATTACTTCTTACCGCCGAAGCCACCGAAACGCTTCTGGAACTTGTCGATACGACCGCCAGTATCCAGAACTTTCTGCTTACCAGTGTAGAACGGGTGGCATGCAGAACATACGTCCAGGTACATAGTGCCTGGCTTGGTCGAGCGAGTCTTAACTACGTTACCGCAAGAGCAGGTTGCTTCCAGGGTAGCGTACTCAGGATGAATACCGTCTTTCATAAATCACCTCACAGTCTTCGCGCCGCCACATCCCGGGGACCACTTTCTTCGCCTGATCTCTCAGGCTGGGCCCAATATCGGTATGCACCGCGCTACTGGCTTGTTATAGATACAATATGCCCTTGCAAGGGCAATAAGGACGCGCATAATACCAGAGCATTCCGTATCAGCAAGCTTTTTCATGTCCTTTTATGTTGTCGACGTCGCTCTGCCCGTCCCCCTGTTACGCACCTTCGATTACCTGCCGGTAGAGGGTGACGCCCGAGAAAACTACCAACCCGGTCAGCGGGTTCGTGCAGACTTTGGCAGACAGCTGCTCACTGGCATTGTCTTGGGCACTCGTGACAGCAGTGAAGTTCCCACGAATAAGCTCAAACCTTTGTTAGCACGCTTGGATGACGCACCGTTACTGGCTCCGCGTGACCTCAGTCTTGCCCGCTGGATGTCAGATTACTATCACCACAGCCTGGGTGACGTGCTCGAACACTGGATACCAACCATGCTGCGGCGCGGAGCCGGACTGAACGAAGCCGATGAGAGCGGTTGGCAACGTATCGCCTCACCCAATACAGAGCCAGCACTCAAAGGCAGCAAGCAGCTGGCATTGTGGCAGCAGTTTCAGCGACAGGAATACATTGCTCATCGATTTCTGACAGCTCAGGGCTTTTCGCTGGCCCAGTGCCGTAAGCTGGCCGAACTCGGATTAATCGAGGAACAGACGCGACTGCCAGTCCCTGCACTACCTGAATCCGTCCGACCGGCATTGCAGCTAAATGACGAGCAAGCATCGGCGGTGAAAAAAGTCTCTGACGTACTGGGGAAATTTAAGGCCTGTCTGCTTGAAGGCGTGACGGGCTCAGGCAAAACTGAAGTCTATCTCCAGCTTATCGATAAGGTAATAAAACAGGGAAAACAGGCGCTGCTGCTGGTGCCTGAAATCGGCCTGACACCGCAGACCGTGCGCCGCTTTCAGGAACGTTTTAATGTGCCCGTCGCACTGCTTCACTCGGGTCTGAATGATCGTGAACGACTGCAAGGCTGGCGACAGGCGCGTGAAGGTCAGGCGCGGATTCTGATCGGTACCCGTTCAGCGGTGTTTACCCCCCTGCCGGACCTGGGCCTGATTATTCTCGACGAAGAGCACGACGGCTCCTTTAAACAGCAGGATGGCCTGCGCTACTCGGCGAGGGATTTTGCACTCGTGCGTGCCCATCAGGCTCAGGTACCTGTCTTGCTTGGCTCTGCAACGCCGTCGCTGGAGAGTCTGCATAACGCATTAACAGGCAAATACCTGCATTTAAAACTGACCCGTCGTGCCGGAAATGCCAGACCACCGGGCATGAAGCTCCACAGTATTCTGCATCAACCTCTGGTGCACGGCTTTGCCGAACCAGTACTCAGCGCCATGCAGCAACACCTGAATCGCGGCAAGCAGGTCTTGGTATTCTTAAACCGTCGTGGCTTTGCCCCCTTATTAGCGTGCAAACAATGCGGTTGGAATGCAGAGTGTCGACGCTGCGATGCGCGCATGACACTGCACCAATATCCTCCGCACCTGCATTGCCACCACTGCGACTATCAGCAACCCGTGCCGAAAGTGTGCCCGGAGTGTCACTCGCCGGATATTGAACCCATCGGTCAGGGCACTGAACGCATTGAAGACCATCTGTCCGTGTTATTTCCGCAAACACCCGTAAAGCGCGTTGACCGTGATACCGTGCGTACGAAGCAGGCGTTCGATGATTTATTTGAAGAAATTCATACTGGTGATCCGTGCATTCTGGTCGGTACGCAAATGCTGGCCAAAGGCCATCACTTTCCCGATGTCACCCTGGTGGTAATACTCGACAGCGATGCTGGATTATTCAGTGCGGATTTCCGGGGAATGGAACACTCAGCGCAGTTAATCAAGCAGGTCGCCGGACGTGCTGGCCGGGCAGAGTCTCCCGGCGATGTCTGGATTCAGACCCTCTATGCCGACCACCCGCAACTCAACCTGTTAATCGATGACGGTTATCACGCACTGGCGCTCTCGATATTGCGCGAGCGCTTAGATCAGCAACTGCCGCCGTACTCGCACATGGCTATGCTACGTAGCGAATGCGAAGACAGAGCAACCGCGCAACGCTTCCTCGAGCAGGCCCGGCACATACTGCAACACTGGTTAAAACAATACGGCCAGAAAGACGCCCCCGTCACACTGCTCGGCCCGGTGCCTGCAATTATGGAACGCCGAAACGGTCGTTACCGTTTTCAGCTACAGGTGTTCTGCAGCGAGCGTAAGGCCTTGCACCAGACGCTCGATGCGGCATTGAAACAACTTCAGGAATTAAAAGGCTTCAACAAAGTACGCTGGCACATCGATGTTGATCCGCTGGATACACTCTGATTAAAGCCCTTAGAAGCTACTGAATAACATAGAAGCCTGAGGAATAGAGTGTAATAGGTAATATCTCCAGCGGAAAGATCGCAACCCTAAGGTGCAACGGTGATACAAACGAATCAGTTGAGATCTTATTATTCAAGACACCACACACAATCACACTTGCCGATAAATTGCCGATCCTTGCCTATTACTACAATCAACAACAGAGAGCCTCAACCCTGCCCTCAAGCCAGTGCTAATATAAAGAGACCTAATCGAAAGCAGCCGACAGGGCGAGCGAATGTCCACAAACACCTCAATAAGTAGTTCAGATAGCGCCTTGGACAACAAGCTAAGCGGCCTCATTGCCAGCCTTATCGGACAGAAAGCCCGCATAGATACCGATGTACCAGGACTGAGTCTTCACCGCTGGACCGAACCCACCGACCCTACCAGTTATATGCTAGCTCCGAGCATTTGCCTGATCGGCCAGGGACGTAAACGCTTATTCCTTGGAGAAGAGACCTTCATCTACGACGCCGAGCACTTCCTGATAACCTCAGTTGAGCTTCCTGTCGTCACGCAAATTATTGAAGCCTCACCCGAGAAGCCCTATCTGGGCCTGACCATGGAACTCGACCTTCGCCTGATTTCACAACTAATGATAGATAATCAGATAACGCCGGATAAGAAACAGACAGACCGCTGCGGAATCGGAGTCAGCCGGGTGCCCGGAAATTTGAATGATGCCTTCTGCAGACTTCTTAGTCTTGCGAGTCAGCCAGAAGATATCGTGCCTCTCGCCCCCCTTATTCGGCAAGAAATTTTCTATAGATTACTGAAAAGCGACCAAGGCCCACGCTTACGCGCTATTACCTCGAACGCCAACCATGGCTACCAGATTGCCCGCACCATCGAATGGTTGAAAGAAAACTTCAGCAAGCCAGTGAAAGTCGAGGACCTGGCGAGTAACTCGGGAATGAGCGTCTCTGCATTTCATAACCACTTCCGCAGTATGACTGCGATGACCCCGCTGCAATTTCAGAAGAAAATGAGGCTCAATGAAGCGCGTCGACTGATGCTGGCAGAACACCTCGATGCATCAAAAGCGGCCTTTGAGGTCGGCTATGAAAGCCCCTCACAATTCAGCCGAGAATATAGCCGTCTGTTTGGTGCGCCGCCGATGAAAGATATTCGCCAGCTTTCACAGAGAGTGTAGCAGTGTGCTAGTTAAAACCCTTCAATACCAGGGCGGAGCAACGTACTTACCGCGAGTGACGGCAGGCTGCGCCGGATTCTGCAAACCTTCGCCAAACGAAATAACTTTAATATTGTCCGCGTTGTCAGGGCCGAGTGATAAAACAACCTGATTGGTATCCCCGCCTATGCCTGTATTACTGCGATAGAACACCAGATCACAACGGCGAAGGCGCCAGTAGGTGCCTGAAAACGGGAAATCAGGCCAATCATTCCAGACCTTAGTCCAGGTGGCTTCAAAGCTCTCAGCGTTTCTGACAAATGATTTCCTTTCCTTATTAAACTAACGCTCGGCCTTTGGGCGGGCGCTTTTTGCGCGTCCCGCCACACTTTTCAGGGTCCAGTTGAACACTTTGTCAGGCTAATTGTGAGCAAACAAGCTAGAAGACCAAAATTACTTGCCAGCCTCTGCAATAATCTCAAAATTATGAATGTTGTTTAGAACACCGTTATCCCAGCCGCCAACGACAAGATCATCCGCTTGGGCCTTGAGGGCAGCAGCAACTTTCCCGGCAAAGTGAGCTTCTCTTCCACCCTCATCGGTAAAGGTATCAAAAATACCAAAAGTGTTGCTATCTAATTTAAGTGATGTCCATAACAACGTTTTTGGTTCAGTTTCTGCGACAACAGGTGCGGCTCCGATCAATAGCTGCTGTAATTCTTGCACTTTTCCTGGTTGGGCTTTTAACACTATATAAGTTGCGCTTGTTGCATTTTCTGAGTCTGTGTCAGGTTCTTTATAGGATAAAATGCTAAAGTTAGAAATATTAGCAACAACCCCCTTATCCCAACCATGCGCTACGAGCGTATCTGCATTGGTATTTAATGCGGCTGCTACTTTCCCTGCAAAATGCTCTGACCGGCCCGCTTCATTTGGAAAAAAATCAAAAATTCCGAAACTGCCATCGTCTTTTTTAAGCGCATACCAATACAAGGTATTGGGTTCAGTTTGCGCGACCAGTGTTGCGCCTTCCTTTAGAAAAGCAGTTAGCTCTTTGTCTTGTCCAGACTTGGCCTCAAATGGAATATAGGTTGCTTCTTTCATGATAGTCTCCTGTTTTGGTACTTCTGAGCGTGATATAGACGCATTCATTAAAATGAATAGAAATACAGTTAGATAAATACTTGCTTTACGCATAGGATTGAAAGTTTTCATAGACTCCCCTTATCTTGAAATCTAGGTGCCATTGTAGGGTTTGGCTCAGCTTGACCAGCAGTGGCAAAAAAGACATCATGCATACAATATCTGCCATTATTTGTTTGGAGTGTATGGATGACGACAATTGTGATTCTTTCAGTCAATAACGCCTTACCATCAGGGCTTATGGGCATGGTTGATATCTTTGCATTAAGTGGTTTGCATTTTGTGCAGAAGTCTGGAGATGGAGCACTTTCGAAGGTGGACTGGCACCCAAACGTGATTTTGGCGAATCATGATGGGCAGCCGATAACTGACGGGCATGGGCGTAATTTTGAGGTCGACTCTGATTTTGCTTCAATTAAGCATTGCGATGCAGTGTTGGTACCTGGGTTTATTCCAAATGGTCAAGGACACCCACCGAAAACCACTACAGATATGCTTACCTGCTCATGGTTGGCTACACAATATAAAAAAGGAGCGCTCATGTGTGGCTCTTGTAGCGGTGTATTTGCACTTGGAGAGGCGGGCTTACTTAATAACCGAAAATGCACTACCACGTGGTGGTTACATGATGAATTAAAGCAACGATTCCCAAAGGCGAATGCGGTATGGGCAAGTGAATTAATTGATGATAACGGTATCATCACTGCTGGTGGCCCCCTTTCCTGGGTTACCATTGCATTGCATGTAGTGAAAAAGCTTGCTGGTATTGAAACAGCGAAGGTTGTGGCTGATTTTTCTGTCGTTGATGCGATACCAAAATCTCAAAACCTGTATGTGCCGGAGGGGTATCAGGCTTCAAACAATCCATTCCTTGCAAAAGCGGAATATACCATTCGTAAAGCACACTACCAAACCATGAGCGCTGGTGATTTGGCAAAAATAATGGCTGTATCTGAACGTACGCTAAATCGTAAGTTAAAAGAGTTAACCGGAGAAACCCCCAAAGCCTTTATTGACGGGGTTAGAATAAGCCATGCTTGCACATTGTTAGCAACCACCAATACGTCCGTAAAGGAAATCGCCCTTTCTCTGGGTTATACGGACGATAGCGTATTTCGTCGTCTCTTTAAGAAGAAAATGAAAATGACACCTTCCAACTATCAGCAACAAAGACGCAATAATGAAAGTTAAGCTTTTAGCCTAACGCTGAGCTTTGCGGCAATTTTGGAGCCGCGAAGCGGTGGAAAAATTGTCCGGCAACAGCGGCTGGTTATGCATTATTCGTAGTGGCTCCAGAGTCTGAGGACTTTCACCACTTGCTCGTCCTCCAGTACTTGGTAGACCAGGCGATGCTGAATATTAATGCGACGCGAATAGGCCCCCGCAAGATCACCAATTAGCTTCTCAAACGGAGGCGGCTTGCGATAAGGATCTTCCGCTATTAGCGCTAACAGTTCCTGGGCTTTTGGTTTGAGGCCGCTGGAGGCCAACTTTTTTGCATCTTTCTGGGCCTGCTTGGTGTAAACCAACTTCCATGTCACCAGTCCAGCTCCTCATCGCATGCATCCACGGGGGTATCCATCCCTTCCCGAATAGACCCCCGCATACCGGGTACGGAGAGCAGATAAAGTGTTTCTTGAATAGCAGACCAGTCTTCTTCGGATACCAGAACAGCTTTATTCCGCTTACCCATGATGACGATTGGTTGGTGGGACTCGGCGGTCTCGTCAATCAACCGATAAAGGTTGCTGCGCGCCTCAGTTGCAGTGATTCCGGTCATAACGCACCTCTTGCGTGTTTAACTTTTCACCAAGTGTACGCCTCTCGGTACGTACGTCAAGACGAACGCCCTGTATAACGCCCCGCTAGACGGCGAGCGAAGCGAGTCCTAGTGAAGGCCACGCTTTTCTTGTGGCCGTAACGAATTTCAGCGGCTTGTATGGTTCAATTTCATTGTTAACCGCTATTCCCTCGACAGTTTTATATATAAGGTGAAGCCCGTAGCTAGCGGCAACTAGTTACCGGAGAAGTAATCCGATCTGCGACAGGTACTCGATACC